>FWWM01015311.1_pt1 | contig 11766 bp, 9 predicted proteins | sample 2228351 | NCBI WGS metagenome assembly FWWM01 (sample SAMEA103939774, study PRJEB20133) | metagenome | reverse complement strand
TCAACCTGGGCCTGCGCTACGAGTTCATCACCGTGCCCGAGGAGGCCGATGGAAAGAGCGCTAACCTGCGCAACGTTCCCTTCAGCACCGAGAGCACTGTCGGCCCCCCCCTTCGATAACCCATCGCTGAAGAATTTCGCGCCGCGCATCGGGCTGGCCTGGGCGCCGGGCGACAATGGGAGGCTGGCGATCAGAGCCGGTTTCGGCGTCTTTTACGATCAGATCCTCTCCCAGTACATGATCCTGGCCGGAAGCCGCGTGCCCCCCTTCTGGGTACAGGCCAATCCGAGAAACCCATCATTTCCCGACTTCATCAGCAAGGTCTCGCTCAAAGATATCGACCCGCGCGTCGATACCCTCCCCTTCGACATCGACCAGCCGTACCGGCTGCAGTACAATCTTTCGATCCAGAAGCAGTTCGGGAGCGACCTGGTGTTCAGCGCCGGGTACATCGGCTCGCGCGGCATCCACCTGACCAGGGCGGTGGCCGATGCGAACGCCAATATCCCGCAGGGCTTCGTGAACGGGCGGCTATTCTGGCCGACCACGCGCCGGCGCTTGAATCCGGTCTGGAGCACGATCCGCTATCGCCCCACCGATGGAAACTCTTTTTACAATTCTTTCATCGCGGGCATAATGAAGAGGTTCAGCAGCGGTGTGCAGTTCCAGGCAAGCTATACGTTTGGTCGGAGCGTGGACGACAGCTCGGCGGTTTTCAACGAACAGGAGTTCAGGAACACCATACCGGTGGCCAACATCTTCGACCGGACCTCGGAGCGCGGCCTTTCCGATTTCCACGTCGCCCACAACTTTATCGCAAATTATCTCTGGGAGCTTCCCTTCGGCCGGGCACAGAGGTGGGGCGGCAACCTTTCGGGCGCGGCCGGCTGGCTGGTCTCGGGATGGCAGCTCTCGGGGATACTGAACATAGCCTCGGGAACCCCCTTCACGCCGGTCCTCAGCTTCGACCGCGCCAGAGCGGGCGCGGGGCGCGCGGGCGGCGGCCAGCGCCCGGACCTTATCTCCGGTTCGAACAATCCGGTTCTGGGAGGTCCCGCCGGCCGGATTCCTGGGCAACCTGGGGAGAAACACGGTCATCGGCCCGGGGCTGGTGAACTTCGACCTCAGCCTCTTTAAAAACTCCAGCCTGGGGGAAAACAGAAACCTCCAGTTCCGCGCGGAATTCTTCAACCTCTTCAACCATGCCAATTTCGATATCCCGGACGAGCCGGCGCGGCAGGTATTTTCCGCAGCCGGGCCGATACCCGGCGCGGGGCGGATCACCGAAACCCTGACCTCGTCGCGCCAGATCCAGTTCGGAATCAAATTTATCTTTTAGAGGAGCTGAAGATGCAGAGAATGGAAAAGGTTCAAGTCGAGGCTTTCAGTTTGAGATCCTATCTGGAAACGCTGGAAGCTGAACATCCCGAGCATATGATCAGGGTGAGCAAAACGATTAACACGGCAAAGCATGAGGTGACCGCCATACTCAAGCACCTGGAGGACCAGTGCCGTTTTCCCGTTGTTTTTTTCGAAAATCCGCTCAACCTGAAGGGCGAGCCTTCGCCCATTCCCCTGGCGACCAATCTTTACGCCACGCGCGAACGATGCGCGCTGGCGTTGGGAATGGATATGGCCGATTGCCAGCTCGAGTTGAGCCTGGAATATGCGCGGCGCGTCGAGCGATTGATCGCTCCCGTGGTCGTCGATCGCTCCGAGGCTCCGGTTAAAGAGGTGGTCAAGACCGGCAGCGCGGTTGATCTTTCCGACTACCCGATTGTGCGCCACCACGAGATGGACCCGGCGCCCTACCTGACCATGGCCTCGGCGATGAGAGACCTGGAGGGGGGCTTCTATAACATCGCCTTCTTGCGCAACATGTACAAGGGCCCGCGCAAGCTGGGCGTCCACATGTCGCCGCGCCACAACTGGCAGATCCACAGAAGGTATGAAGAGAAGGGGAGGCCGACGCCTACGGCGATAATCGTCAGCCACCATCCGGCATTTTACCTTGGTGCTCTCAATGTGGCTCCCTTCGGCTTCGACGACTACGCTGTGGTCGGCAGCGTCATGGGCCGGCCGCTGCGCCTGGTGCCGTCTGAGACTCTGGGCGACGATTTCCTGGTGCCAGCCGATGCCGACTTCATCATCGAGGGTTTCGTCGTTCCCAAGGTGCGCGAGGTCGAGGCGCCGTTTGGCGAGTTTACCGGCTACTACGGGCCGCAGCGGCTGCGCCCGATAATAGAAGTCACGGCGGTGACGCACCGAAAGGACGCGATCTTCCAGGACGTGTTCGTCGGGCACAGAGATAACTGGGTGCTGGGCTGCCTGCCCAAAGAGGGGGCGGTCTACAACGTGATCAGGGGGGTGGTGCCGACGGTCAAGAGCGTGCACTTTGCTCTATCGGGCAGTTGCCGTTTCAACTGCTACATCTCGATCGATAAGAAGGTCGAGGGGGAATCGAAGCAGGCCGCGCTGGCCGCCTTTGGCGCCTGCGATTTCATCAAGAACGTGATTGTGGTCGATGCCGACATCAACGTCTACAACGAACAGGAGGTGATGTTCGCCGTGGCCACGCGCGTGCAGGCCGATAGAGACGTTGACATTATCAAGAACGTCAAGGGGAACACGCTGGACCCATCGCAGCTGGATGACATCACGACGGCCAAGCTGCTGATCGATGCCACCAAGCCGGTCAATCGTGCCTTTCCCGAAAGGGTGCGCGTGCCGCAAGAAGCGCTCGAGAGGGTGCGCCTTGAGGATTATATTCCCAAGCGCAAGCTGGATGAGGTTCCGGTATTTTCCGATTCGATGCGGAGCGTCTGAAGACGAGCAAGCCTGGAGGTAGCGATGGCCAAGATATTCTGGGTAACCTGCCCTAAATGCAACAAGCGTTTCTATTGCCACAGCGAGGAGCTGTTGGGCAAGAAGATAGACCTGCTCTGCCCCTACTGCGAGAGCTATTTTCCCCAGGAGCAGAGCCCAAGGATCGAAGAGTAGACGCCGGCCAATGCCTGTACAACAGCTATGATTGAAAGCATCGGGCCGCGGAGCGCTCGACCGAACCAGCGTAGATCCGCGCCCTATTTTTAAACCGCTCTGGAGGAGAAAAGGGCATGTTGAAGATCAATAAAGCCGCGTTTGGTTTTCTTTTCTTACTGAGCGTAGCATCTCTTTACGGACAGGGGGTTGTCACCGTTCCCGAGACGATCGTTTTTTACCCCGACCTGATCATCCACAACGCCAAAGTAGTGACCATGGATGATAAGGGCTACAACACCAACGTCGGGACGATTGCCCAGGCCATAGCGATAAGGTCCGGGCGAATCCTGGCGCCCGGCTCGAGCGATGAGATCCTCAAACTGGCCGGGCCTAACACCGACAAAATCGATGCCGGCGGCCGGACCGTAATCCCCGGCATCGTCAATGCCCACGTTCATATCCACGATGCCGCTCTGACCGCCTGGCTGCGCGATAACCCGAGGGAATCGCGAAATGCGGCGGCGGTATTTCGCTTGGAGGGCGCGAGCTACGATGAATTGAAACATCGCGTGGAGGTGACGCTGAAGGAACGGCTATCGAGGGTCGAAAAAGGCAAGTGGGTATTTCTTAACCTCCCCACGGCGCGCGACGGCTCGGGCAAAGGGATCGGCACCAGCTTCGTTCTGGACCGGGCCATGACCGCTTCGGACCTCGATAAGCTGGCGCCCGAACATCCGGTGCTGGTGAACGCCCACCCCGGTTATCTGGTGAACACCCAGGCGATCGAGGCGATAAAACGCATCTACGGGTTCGATCCGGCCGACGAAATCCGCGAGGGGGGAGTGGCCGAGCAGGGGGTCTATTACAGGCGAGGGGTGATCGTTGACAGCTATCTGAACGGCAGGCCCGACATGCTTGCCGAGATCATAGTGAAGGACTTAGAGAAGTGGGCGGCCGGCGGCGTGACCGCCTTCGCCTCGCACATAATGGGGTTCGAGAACTTCGACGCTTACATGCTCCTGCGCCGCCAAAATCGAATGCCCATCCGCTTCGGCTACAGCCACTTCGCCGGCCTGATGGTCAACCCCTATTCGGCCTCGTTCTACAAGCGGCTGGGCGACATGGCCGGCTTCGGAGACGAATGGCTCTGGCAGATCGGCGTGGGAGCGGGCAGCATCGATTCCGGCCCACCGGCCATCTGCACCTCGATCGATCTCCCCAAGAGGGATAAAGACAGAGAGGTATGCCGCATCGAACCGGGCAAGGCCCAGGGGGAGGGGCTCTATGCCGCGCTCTGTGCCGGCCAGCGCGTTGCTGTAGGCCACGCCTATGGAGACAAGGGGGTCGATCAGTTCATGGATATGATAGAAAGAGCAATCAGAGAATGCCCGGGTGTAACCCTGGAATCGGTGCGCGCCCACCGCATGACCACTGACCACTGCGGCCTTTACCCGCGCCCCGATCAGATACCCCGCATGAAGAAGCTCGGGATCATGTTGAGCTGCGGCTCTAATATGCTCGACCGCACCCAGCCCTGGCTGGAACTCTACGGACAGGACAAGGCGAAATGGATCGCTCCGGTTAAGAGCATCCTCGATGGCGGAGTTAAAGTGGCTTACGAGATGGAGAAGGCCCCGACCCAGGTCTTCTCCGAAATGGTCCCCTTTATCACCCGCAAAAACTCGAGAGGGATTTTAGTAGCCCCCGAGGAGGCGGTCGATAGGGTGATCGTTATGAAGATGGCCACCTCGTGGGCCGCCGAGTTCATGCTCCGCGAGAACCTGATCGGAAGCCTGGAAAAGGGCAAGGCGGCCGATCTCTTGATATTGAACAAAGACTTTTTCTCTATCCCGGTAGAGGAGATCGCCGAGGTGCGCCCGCTCATGACCGTCGTCGATGGCAAAATAGTCTTCCTGGAAACCCAATTTGCCCAGGAGCTTGGCCGGAGCCCCAAGGGGCCGCAACTCGACTATAGCAAGAGAGAACAGAGCGTGGAATAGCCAGCACACGGCACGTCGAGGGGCGCCAGGGCACCGAAGGCGAGACTATGGTGGGAGGGCGAAACGATGTATAGGAAAAAATCTTGCGTTGTGCTTCTTTTTTGGCTGGCCCTTTCCGGTCAGCTTCTTTTAGCGCAACTTACCACCGCTACAATTTCCGGGACGGCTAAAGATGAGACGGAGGCTGTCCTTCCAGGAGCTACGATCACGATCAGAAACCTGGATACCGGTATAACTAGGACAGTGATAACCGACAACGAGGGGAGATATCGGGCCGCTAATTTGAGTTTGGGCAATTATGAAGTAACGGCAAGCCTGGCCGGCTTTCAGACGGCGGTGCGAAGCGGCATAAAGCTAACGGTCGGGCGCGAAGCTGTTGTCGATTTCACCATGAAGGTTGGAGAGATAACCGAGAAGCTGGTGGTGATCGGCGAGGCGCCGCTTGTGGAACACTCCAGTTCGGTCATCGGCGGAGTAGTCGAAAGGAGTGCAATCGAAAATCTCCCGCTCAACGGGAGGGGTTTCGCCGAGCTGGCCCTGCTACAGACTAACGTTGTCTGGTCCAGCACCAATAATCGCGCGGTCAATCAGGGATACGGCCAGAAGATCTCCATCAGCGGCATGCGACCTGTTTCGAGCAGCTATACGCTGGACGGCCAGGATGTCAACGACTTCTTCAACAACATCGGGAACGTATCCGGTTCGGCCGCGGGCATCGAGGGGGTGCGAGAATTCAAAGTCGTAACCAACCCCTATAGCGCCGAATATGGCAGGACTGCAGGGGGCGAGGTCCAGATCGTGACTAAATCGGGCACGAACGAGTTCCACGGAGTCGTCTACGAATTTCATCGAAACAGTGTGCTGGATGCGCGAAACTTCTTCGACCGTGAGAGCGAGCCGCCGCCGTATTTAGAGCTTTTCCCGCTGCCGAATCGGGTCTTGGGAAATGGGACCTGACGGGCAGCTCTTTTTCGGCCCGAACGCGCCGATAAGGAGCCCGCTGCTGGAACGGATCCGCGTGCGCACCTCTTGAGCCTGGTTTCAGGTCGGACCCGGATGATCCTTACGGCGGCGAAAATCAGCGCAAGGGGCTGCCGCGAGATGGCACGACCGAGGCGAGCAGCATGTTGAACCCCCAGGGGTCGGGAAGGTTATTGCAACACTATCAGAAAATTTTGGCCCTGGCCTTATCGCCATGCCCGATATCGATGCTAAAGGAGTAGTGGCGGGCACTATCAACCATGCCGGCGTGTTCCCCCATACTAAGCTTTACCTGGAGGGTGGAAAAATCGTGCGGGTCGAGGGGGGCGGGCGCTACGGCGAGACCATACGACAGGTCTTGGCTAAATATGAGAACGTCCACTACCCCGGCTTTCCCGACAAAGGGGTGGGCTGGTTTATCGAGGCAGCCCTGGGCACAAATCCTAAAGTGGCGCGGGTCAGCACGGTTGTGGAAGGCGAATCGATGTCCTGGGAGCGCGGTAGATCCGGCGTTATTCACTGGGGCTTTGGAGTCAGCATCCCGGTGACCGCCAGCTACTCTAAGGAGTACAACGAGAAGGTCAGGGCCGAGAAGCTGACGCGCGGCCATTTTCATATCCACACATACTTTAACACTGTAGATATAGAGACCCGCGATGGCAAGACCGTCCGAATCGTTGATAAGGGGAGGCTAACCTTCCTGGACGACCCGGGCTGGAGGATCAAATAAAGATGTCGAACAGCTCAAAGAGCAGCAAAAGTGAGCGCGGCGCTTGGCTACTGGAAAGAGACAGGCATCGGACGCTAGAAGATAGGAGCTTGAAGTCTGGATACTATGGCATGCAATATAAAGCCACTATAGTTTAGCAAATTCAACGGAGGAGAATAAAATGGAAGAGATGGCGGTTTCATTCGCGCTGCCTGGCAGATCGGAGGAAAAGCTGGATTTACTTGAAGGGAATGGGCCTGAAGACCTGCGCGACTACTGCCGGCGTCTGGAAAGGGCCGGCGAGCTTCATCGGGTCAAAGCCGAGGTCGATTTGGATCAAGAGATGTCGGCCCTGGTCTATGTGGCCCATCGACGGGTCGGCGCTCCGGCTCTGCTTTTCGAGAAGGTGAAGGGCTACAGCACGCCGGTTTTATGGAACATGTTAGGTTCGAGCACTCGCCGCTATGCGATAGCGATGGGGATACGGCAGGATGCCGATCTGAAGACTTTGATTCAGGCTGTGCGGCTTCGTCTGAAGCGGCCGATTCCGCCCAAAACGGTAGCCGAGACAGAAGCGCCAGTATTTGAGAATTCGCTGCTGGGCGATGAGGTTGACGTGCTCAAGTTTCCCGCGCCACGCCACTGGCCGCTGGACGGGGGTCGGTATATTGGGACAGCCGATGCGGTGATTACGCGCGATCCGGAGCGGGGACATCTGAATGTCGGCACCTACCGAATGATGGTGCACGACAGAAAGCATGTCGGCCTCTATCTATCGCCGGGCAAAGATGCCCGGCTGCACATCGAGCGCTGGTGGAAGCAGGGTAAACCCTGCGAGATAGCTGCCGTCTGGGGCGTTGATCCGGCGCTCTTTATGGTGTCCGGCCTGACCTTCCCCAAGACCGAGTCGGAGTTCCCCTATGCGGGGGCGCTTAAAGGGACAGCCATAGAGCTGGTCCAGGGCCGAGAGACCAGCCTGATGTTTCCGGCCAGGGCCGAGATAGTTATAGAGGGAGTAATCCACCCCAATGCCACGCGCAAGGAGGGACCATTTGGCGAGTTTACCGGCTACTATGGCCGGCCCGAGGACCTGGCGCCGCTGGTTGAAGTCAAAGCCATTCATTTCCGCAACAACCCGATCTTGACGGCAGCCCTGATGGCCGACTACTGGGCGGCAAACGAGGTTGCTCTGCTCTATGCCATCACCCGCTCGGCCAGGATTTGGGACGACCTGGACCGGCTCGGGGTGCCTGGAATCAAAGGGGTCTATGCCCATCCGGCAGCAGCGGGTGGATTCGGCATGACCGTGGTATCTCTGGAGCAGCGCTATGCCGGCCATGCCGCACAGGTTCTGTCTCTGGTGGCGCAATGTCCTGGCGGCGCCTATTTCAGCAAGTGGATTGTGGCTGTCGATGAAGATGTCGATCCTACCGATATTAACGAAGTGCTCTGGGCGATGGCGACAAGATGCAATCCCGCTGAAGATATCGACATACAGCGACAGACCTGGTCTACATGGCTTGACCCTACACAGAATCCGCCCGAGGAGCGCCCCTACGGCTCGAAGGCATTGATTAACGCCTGCATGGAGCACAGGTATCTGGGGAGCTTTTCGCGGCGCAGCCGGCTCAATCGGCAGGTTTATGAGAAGGTGCTCTCGCGCTGGGCCGAGTATGGGTTGGGCTACGAGCCTGCGGCGCTGTCCGTATTCGAAACTCAAACGCCTGCCGATATCGGCGGGAAAGAAGCAACGGCTGACTCTGATGCCAAGGCGCGCTGGTAGCGCGGGAAAAAGCTGTAATGGCGGATGGACCGCTCGCTCCAGAGCGTCTCAATTAAGGCACATAACGCATGGGTAAAACCCTGATCGGAGCAGTTTCGATCCTCCTGATGCTGGCAAGTTGTGCTGGCCAGACGGATCGAGAGCGAATTAAAGTTTTAAACCTGGGGACGCACGGCGTAGGCAGCATCGCTAACGCCATGGGCACAGGCATAGCGGCAGTGCTGAGCGAGGGGTTGGATGTAGAGGTAAAAGCGATAGCCTCTTCCGGACCTACCGAGTGGCTGCCGATGATCGATTCCGGGGAGATGGACCTGGGAATCCTGAACAACTGGGATGCTCAAATGGGCTGGCAGGGACAATCCGTTTACAGAAACCTGTCCGGCGGCAGAGGCTTCGAGATACGGCTTATCACCAGCGGCCACAAGGCTCTGAACGGCATAGTTGTGGCGGAAGGCTCCGGCATCAAGAGCGGGTTGGATTTAAAGGGGAGGCGCTATGTTGGTATTTACACTGGTAGTCCTGCCATCACTGCGCAGGGCGAAGCGGCCCTGGCCAATTTCGGCCTCAGTCCCGACGATGTGAAAATGATGGCCGTGCCCAGCGTGGATGCCGGCGTCAGAGCGCTTATCGAGGGGCGAGCGGAGGCCAATGGCTCGAATAACATCGGCATGGGGGTTATCTCGGAACTCGATGCCAGCCGTGGGGCGCGCTTTCTCTCTTTCGACCCTTCACCCGAAGCGGTTAGAAGGCTGCAACAGAAATTTCCCGCCATTTTGGTTAAACTGTCGCCCGGCGCGGGCAAAACCGGAGTGCGCGAGGAGATCTATCTTATGAGCTACGATTTTTACCTGGTGGGCAGGGCGACACTGGCCGAAGACCTGGTCTACCAGATGGTCAAGGTGCTTTGGGAGCGCAACGGAGAACTGACCAGGATAAACCGGCAATTAGAGGACTGGACTCCAGAGAATTTCGTCAACCGCCTCAACACCATCCCCTACCATCCCGGGGCGGTTAAATTCTACAGGGAGAAGGGGCTCTGGAGTTCCGATATGGAGATGCGCCAGCAAGAGCTTCTAGCCGAGCGCTCGCGCTAGGCTCTTGCTGCCTTCACAGCGCATAGCTCTCGACAAGTAAAATTAAATTCGGCCGCTCAAACGGCGGCACTGTGAGGTCCGGTGAAGACACAAAGCGAGGTACAGGTACAAGAGAGGGTATGGGTTATCGCGGGCCTGGAATTGCCAGCAGAGTCGGTGCGCAAATCCGTATCGCTTCTGGTCGCGGTCACAGCTCTCGCCGCCATCTGGTTCGCCCCTTTGAACATGGCACCTCAGGCCAAGCATGCGCTGGCCATCAGCATCTTCATGGTCATACTGTGGGCGACCGAAGCGCTCGAGCAGGCCATCACGGGCCTGCTCGGCTGTTATCTTTTCTGGACGCTCGGCGTGGTGAATTTTTCCAGCGCCTTCGCCGGGTTCGCCAGCGACACCCCCTGGTTCATTTTAGCCGCGATGATGATCGGCGCCATGGTTATTAACAGCGGCCTGGCCACGCGCCTCGCCTACCGCATCCTGCCGATATTCGGTTCCTCTTATTCCAGGATTCTGCTCGGGATGATCCTGATCGATTTCACCCTGACCTTCTTCATCCCCGCCGGACCGCAGCGCCTGGTGATCATCGCCGCCATCGCCGCCGGGCTGGTCGATGCCTTCGGCGTCGCCCCGAAGAGCAACATCGGCCGCGGCCTGTTCATTACCCTAACTTACACGGTGAGCATCTTCGACAAGGCGATTATAGGCAGCACCCCATCGATTCTGGCCAGAGGCATCATCGAGCGCATCGGGCAGGTGCCGGTATATTGGAGCCAATGGTTCATCGCATATCTCCCGCTCGATATCATCACCATTCTCTTCTGCTGGTTTGTCGTACAGCGGCTTTATCCTCCCGAGAAGAAAGAGCTGCCGGGCGGGCGCGAGGGGCTGCGGCAGCGCGCGGCGGCTATGGGTCCGATGACCGCGGCTGAAAAGAAGTGCCTGTTGCTGGTGGCCACCGCAATTCTGCTCTGGGTGACCGACTTCATCCATCACATCAGCCCGGCCAGGGTGGCGATAGGGGTAGCGCTGGCCGCATGCGCTCCCTTCGTCGGCCTGCTCTCGCGCGAGGACCTGAAGAAGGTCAACTTCTGGCTGATGATTTTGATGGGGACCGCCATCAGCATGGGCCTGGTCCTTCGTGAGACCAAGGCGCTCGATACCATCACCGGAGTACTCTTCTCCTGGGTCGGGCCGCACATCGATTCGCCGATGACCTCGACCCTGCTGCTCTACTGGTCGGCGTTTATCCTGCACATGGTGCTGAGCCTGGAAACGGCGATGGTCAGCATGTCGCTGCCGGCGCTCATGAACTTTGCTCTTCAGAACGGACACGACCCGCTGGCCATAGGAATGGTCTGGACCTTTGCCACCGGCGGCAAGATATTCATCTATCAGTCGCTCGTTATCATCACCGGCTATTCCTTCGGGTACTTCGAGGCCAAAGATGTCCTCAAGATGGGAGCCATTTTGACTACGGTGGAGAGCTTGATCCTTTTATTTCTCGTGCCCCTGTACTGGCCGCTGATCGGTATCTCTTAGACGCGGTTTTGGAATGAATCCAGGTAAATACAACACAGGAACAAAGAATGAAACGCGGACGACGCTGATCGGGCGGATTCGCGCGGCTCGCTCCGCGTCGGCCCGAGCGTCCGGTTTCTCTTGACTTCGCGGAGGCCGCCGATTAAAATCTTGGCGCCTGATGGTCTGACATTTAAATGCTTGATCCGAAGCGGCCAGGTTGGCGCCAGCCGGCGGAGCGGCATTAACTCTGCAAGCCGGCACTACTATTTTCCGGCACACGGGCGGCGGCATATCGATTGGGGCCTCAGCGAAATTCAGCGTCGGCGGACAGCGCTGGTTGTCGAATAAATTCTATCAGGATGGGGTCGAGATAGCTGGCAGCATGAGGTTGAGCGATCTCCCCGGCAGCGCGGCTGGTCTGAACCTAGGGGTCGATGCCATCAGAGAATTCCGCGTCCTCACCAATAATTACAGCGCCGAATACGGCAAGAGAGTGGGCGGCGCTGTTACGACGGTCACCAAGAGCGGCACCAACAAGTTCCACGGAACCGTAATGAGGTGCCTACTTTCACCTCGTTGTTCACCACGCGAAACCAGGTACTGGCCCTTGAACTGGACTTTGGCCAAAAAAGAGTTGGCAGGGGGCCTGGATTTTCCTTACGATAGAGTCGCAAAAGCGAGATTGACTCTTTCGAAGGA
>FWWM01004085.1_pt1 | contig 11767 bp, 10 predicted proteins | sample 2228351 | NCBI WGS metagenome assembly FWWM01 (sample SAMEA103939774, study PRJEB20133) | metagenome | reverse complement strand
ACTTTCACGGGGTCAATGATGCCCAGTTCAAACATGTCGCCGTAGCGGTCCTCCAATGCGTCGTAGCCGTGCGTTTCGGGCAGGTTCTTAACCTTCTCCACGACGACGGAGCCATCCAATCCAGCATTATCAGCGATCTGGCGCAAGGGGGCTTCCAGTGCTCGCTTGACAATTTGCACGCCTAATCGTTCGTCGCCTTCCAGTTGCTGCTCCAGTTCGTCCAATGCGGGGATGCAGCGGAGTAACGCCACACCGCCACCGGGAACGATGCCCTCTTCGGTTGCTGCTTTGGCAGCGTTGATGGCATCTTCAAAGCGATACTTGCGCTCCTTCATGTCCGTTTCCGTTGGCGCACCAACTTCAATCACTGCCACACCGCCTGACAGTTTCGCCAACCGCTCTTGCAACTTCTCGCGGTCGTATTCGCTGGTGGTCTTCTCCAACTCGCGCTTGATTTGCTCAATGCGCCCTTGGATAGCTTCCTTGCTACCTGCGCCTTCTACGATGGTCGTTTCCTCCTTGCGGACGATGACTTTGCGGGCGCGGCCGAGCATGTCCAAAGTCACATTCTCCAACTTGATGCCCATGTCCTCCGTGATGAAGGTGCCGTTTGTCAGGATAGCGATGTCTTGCATCATTGCCTTGCGCCGCTCGCCGTAGCCGGGCGCCTTCACAGCGCAGCACTGGAGCACGCCCCTCATCTTGTTGACCACCAAAGTCGCCAACGCTTCGCCTTCCACTTCCTCACAGATGACCAACAGTGGCTTGCCTGTGCGGGCAACCTGCTCCATGATGGGAACGAGGTCTCGGGCGTTGCTAATCTTCTTCTCGTAGAGCAGGATGTAGGGCTCTTCCAGCACGCACTCCATGTTTTCGGGATCGGTGATGAAGTAGGGGCTCAGGTAGCCACGGTCAAACTCCATGCCCTCCACGACATCCAATGTTGTTTGCGAGCCCTTGCCTTCCTCAACGGTGATGACGCCGTCTTTGCCCACTTTTGCCATCGCTTCTGCGACGATTTCGCCGATTTCGGGGTCGTTGCCAGCAATGGTGGCAACATTGCGGATGTCGTCGTTGGTCTTAACCTCGCGCTTCATCTCCTTCAAGCGTTCAATGCACTTGCTGACAGCCTTGTCAATGCCGCGCTTGAGGAGCACAGGGTTGGCACCTGCCGCCACCAGTTTCATGCTTTCCTGCAAGATGGCGTGGGCTAACACCACAGCCGTAGTGGTGCCGTCGCCAGCGAGGTCGTTAGTCTTGCTGGCGATTTCCTTCAAAAGTTGCGCGCCCATATCCTTGTCGCGGTCTTCCAGCGAGATTTCCTTTGCGACAGTAACGCCGTCCTTGGTCACCAAGGGGGAACCCCACTTGCGCTCCGAAACCACATTGCGCCCGCGCGGACCCAAAGTCACGCGCACGGCTTCTGCCACAAGGGTTGCGCCTTCCATCAGCGCCTGCCGTGCCGTTTCGCTGAACAGCAACTCTTTCTTCGCCATCGCGCCAACACCTCCTTGGTCACACAAACTTCCTCTTCACCATCAACCTGTGCTTGTTGCTGGAGTGGATGTGAGTGTGTTCTCTGAAGGCACCCTTAATTTTAGCACTCTCCCGCTTTGAGTGCTACCCTTTTTGTGGGGTGTTGAAGGTGCGTCACGATTTTGCAGTGACTGGCGTTAGCAAAGGAGGCGATGATGATGGCTGTGGAGCGAGTGTCTTACGGAGGCTGGGCAAACTGCTACCGCATCAGTAACGGCGTGGTGGAGGTAATCGCGACAGCGGATGTGGGACCGCGTCTCATCCGTTTCGGCTTCGTTGCAGGTCCCAACGAGTTTGCTGAGTTCCCCGACCAACTGGGCAAAGTGGGGGGCGATGAATGGCGCATCTATGGCGGGCACCGCCTCTGGCACGCCCCTGAAGCCAAACCCCGAACTTACTACCCCGATAACGAACCCGTGCAAGTGGAAGTTCTTGATGACCACACGGTATTGCTCACGCAGCCAACGGAGAAATGGACAGGCGTTCAGAAAGCGATGAAAGTTGCGATGCACCCAACGGAGGCGCAAGTGACGGTGATGCACTTTCTCACCAACCGAAACCTGTGGGCGATTGAGTTGGCGCCTTGGGCGTTGTCGGTGATGGCGAAGGGGGGACGGGCTATTCTGCCCCAACCGCCGTTCATCCCGCACGAGGAAAAACTTCTGCCTGCTCGTCCCATCGTTCAATGGCACTACACGGACATGACGGACCCACGCTGGACTTTCGGCAAACGCTACATTATCTTGCGTCAAGACCCTGCGCGTCCCAATCCGCAAAAGTTGGGGATTGCCAACCCTGATGGTTGGGCGGCTTATGTCAACGGGGATCGCGTGTTCGTAAAACGCTTCCGCCACAGAGAGGGTGCTCCCTATCCCGACTTCGGTTGCTCTACGGAAGTATTCACTAATGCCGACATGCTGGAGGTAGAAACCCTCGGACCGCTGACCACTTTGCAGCCGGGCGAAACGGTGGAGCATGTGGAGCGTTGGTTCCTGTTCAAAGGCATCGCTGTGGGCGAAACGGAGGAAGAAATTGCGAAGGCATTGGAACCGCTGCTGCAACAAACAAGCCTTTAGGCAAGTATTGGGCGCATCTTCTGGTGCACCATAAAAAACGGAAAGCGGTGCATGGGGAGATGCGCCCCCCCCAAGCAATAGTCAGAAGGTGAGGGACAATGACGCCGGGAAAGAAGGTGCGGGTGCAAACTCTGCTGGAGAAGAAGCAAGCGGGCGAAAAGATTGTGGCGGTGACCGCCTACGATTACCCCACCGCGTTGTTGGTGGACGAAGCAGGTGTGGATGTGGTATTGGTTGGGGACAGCGTTGGCAATGTGGTTTTGGGCTACGACAGCACTATCCCTGTCACAATGGAAGAGATGCGCCACCATGTGCGGGCAGTGCGACGGGGCATCAAAACAGCCTTGCTGGTAGCGGACATGCCGTTCCTCTCTTATCAAGTCAGCCTGGCGCAAGCCATTGAGAACGCGGGTTTGTTTTTGAAGGATGGCGCTGAAGCCATTAAGTTAGAGGGTGGGACCCCGTCCATCCTTCAGATTGTCAAGGGGTTGGTGGATGTGGGCATCCCTGTCATGGGACACTTGGGCTTCACGCCGCAATGGGTGCATCAATTCGGCGGCGTTCGGGTGCGCGGGCGGCGCAGCGACGAAGCCAAGCGACTGATAGAAATGGCAATGGCACTGCAGGATGCGGGTTGCTTCGCCATTGTTTTGGAGTTGGTTCCCGAAGAGGTTGCTGGGCTCATTACCGAACGGCTCACCATCCCCACCATCGGCATCGGTGCGGGAGCGCAGTGCGATGGGCAAATTCTGGTCTTGCACGATTTGATCGGCATGTTCCCCGGTTGGTCACCTCGCCACGCCAAGCGCTACGCAGAGGTGGGCAACCTCATTCGCCACGCTGTCGCCAGTTACGCGCAGGAAGTGCGCGAGGGTAAATTCCCTACGGCAGAGCAAAGCACCAAGATGCCCCCAGAGGAACTGGAGCGCCTACAGCAATTGCTCAAAAGCGAACGGGAAGGCGAGCGCTTGCAAGGGTGATGGGCACGCAAGGACACGACATGCCGTGTCCCTACTCTGTCACGGCTTCCACCACCACAGGGTCACCATCTTGGACGGATTTGAAGACGGTCGGGTCGTCCACAATGCGTCCGAACACATTCACAGGGCTGGCGGGTCGGATTTCGTCGGGCGAACGACTAACGGGGGTTGGACCAAAGAAGATGCAAAACGCCTTCCCTGGGACCCAATACCCCAAGTCGCCGAAGTTGACCAGTTCTTTCGGGTCTTCAGGTGGGCACTCTACACCGATGGGAAAGTAAACTTCGTCGCCCCATCGGTTGGCGAAGGAGTGAATGGGGAGCGCTGCGTAAATGCGGTTAGCGGTCTCCGTATCGTTTAACTCCGCTTTGGCAACGGCACCACCAATGCGGATGCGGATGAAGCGTCCCATGCACCATCACCTCAGCCGTTTTTTGCCTTCTTTCAACTCCTCCATCAGCGCGTCGTAAGCCTTGCGGTCAACGGGCAAGGACACGGACGAACCCGAAAAGTGCGACAGGATGATGGCGTTGACCAGTTCCAACGACTTTGCCCCTTCCTCAAAGTCCACGAGTGGCTCGCTGTCGGTCAGGATGGCTTCTGCGAACTGGCGGACAGCGTCGCCGTGACGGTGAGGCAGCGAGGTATCCACAGGAACTTCTTGCCATTCCGCTTTAGGGCTTCCCCACACTTCAGGGCTTTCCCTTAGGAACTGGTCCAAGGGGGTTGTGTAGCGTCCCAACCGAACGGACCAACCTTCCTGAATGATGCTGGCGTTGGTGCCTGTGACCTCAAAGCGGGAGGGGATGGCGCTGGTGACACTGGAAATGTGAACAGCGAAGTGGGCTCCGTTGTCCCACTCAAAGACGGCTGTCGCCATGTCCTCTACTTCAATGCCTTCATGCCCCCAGTTGCTGATGCGAGCGGTGACGCGATGGGGCAGACCCAACAGGTAAACCAGCACATCCAGGTCGTGGATGGCTTGATTGATGAGAACACCTCCGCCTTCACCCCACCAAGTGCCACGCCATTTCCCTTGTCGGTAATAAGTCATGGTGCGGAAGTGGTGCCCCTCGTAGAACCCTCGCACTAAAGTGCCGATTTCGGACAACAGTTGCTTCACCGTTCGCACGGGTGGGTCCAGTCGGTGCTGAAAGACAACACCTGCTTTTCCTTTTGCCTTCTTTGCAGCAGCGACCATCGCATCGGCTTCCGAGACGCGGATAGCCAGCGGTTTTTCGCACAACACATGTTTGCCCGCTTCCAATGCCGCAATCGCTTGTTCCGCGTGCAGAAAGTGAGGGGTGCAGATGGAGACGACTTCCACATCGCTTCTTAGGAATGCTTCGTAATCGGTGAAGCGGTGTGGGATGTTGAACTGTTGGCAGAATTGCTCCAAGGCTTCAGGGACAATGTCACAAGCAGCGAACAATTCTACCCCTTCCATGTTCTGCAAGGCTTTCGCGTGGGACGCCCCGATGCCTGCCACACCCACGATACCCCATTTCAGTGCCATCCGTCTATTCGCCTCCTTTCAAGGATGCTGCGTCGCCGAAAATTCTAATGCACGGCAGTCTCATCCTATCTTAGGGAAATGCCTGATTGCCTTTGCTTTAAGGCTGGGAGCCAAAGGTGAAAGATAGGGGTGTCAAACGATGCGGGTGACTTGAGTGACATCGGTAAGGCGTCGGATGCTCTCTATGACCTCCTGAATCGTTCGGGCATCAGGGACAACGATGCCGATGTCAAAGTAAGCGATGCCATCTTTTGTGATAGAGCGGTTGGAGATGATGCTGACGCCGCGGCTGCTGATGGCATTGGACACATCGCTGAGGAGCCCGATGCGGTCATAAGCGACGACGCGCAAGCGGGCGATGACAGGTTCGCTGAGGGGAAAGTCCCAGTTCAAAGCCACGATGCGCTCAGGTTCGGCTTCTTGCAAGCGAACGATGTTGCGGCAGTCGTTGCGATGGACAATGATGCCACGCCCCCGGCTGATGTAGCCGACGATGGGGTCTTCAGGCACAGGCGTGCAGCACTTTGCCAACCGGTAAAGTAGCGTCCCTTTACGCGTGGGGAGCGTCACCGTTTCCGTGGGGTGGACAACAGTGACTTTCGGCTTGGGTTGGGGCGGCTTCAGTTTGTTGACGACCGACTGGACAGACACCGAACCCCAGCCGATGGCAGCCAACAAGTCCTCCGCACTTTGCACCTGATAGGCTTTCGCCAGTTCCTCTAACTTTCCAGAGTCCAAAACCTCGCTGAGGGAGAGACCGACTCGTTCCAATGCTTCCCGCAACATCTCGCGCCCTCTCTGCAAGTTTTCTTGGTAGGACTGCTCCTTCAAGTAGCGCTTGATGCGGTTGCGGGCGAGAGAAGTCTTGACAAACCGCAGCCAGTCGGGGCTGGGACCTTTGGGGTGCTTGCTGGTGAGAATCTCCACCACATCGCCCGTTTGCAACTGATAGTCCAGCGGCACCAACCGCCCATTCACGCGAGCGCCGATGCACCGGTGCCCGATTTGGGTGTGGATGCGGTAAGCGAAATCCACCGGCGTGGCGCCCTTGGGAAGGTCAATCACATCCCCTTTCGGCGTGAAGACGAAGACTTGGTCACGGAAAAGGTCGCCGATGACAGAGCGCATGAACTCTGACGCATCGCTGATGTCCTGGTGCATTTCCATCAATTCCCGCAACCACGACAAGGCTTGGTCTACCCCGTCCATCTTTTGAGGCGTGTCTCCCCCTTCCTTGTAGCGCCAATGGGCAGCGACACCGTATTCCGCGTTGCGGTGCATCTCCCAGGTGCGGATTTGCACCTCCATGATTTCGCCGCCAGGACCAATCACTTTCGTGTGCAGGGATTGGTAACCGTTGGGTTTGGGCTTGGCGATGTAGTCAGCGATCATGCCGGAGATGGGCGGCCATAGCGAGTGAACCACACCCAACGCTGCATAGCATTCCGCTTTCGTGTTCACGATGGCGCGCAAGGCGATAAGGTCGTAGATGCGGTCAATGTCCACCCCTTCCCGCTGCATCTTCTGGTAGATGCTCCACAAATGCTTGGGGCGCCCTTGCACCGTTGCTTCTATCCCTGCCTCCTTGAGGGCTTGCTGGAGTTGTTGGATAGCTTGCTCAATTAGGTGGACGCGCTCGGTGCGTTTCTTTTCCACCTTGCGGGCTAACTCGCGATAGGTGACAGGGTCAAGGTGCTTGAATGCCAAGTCCTCCAACTCCCACTTGATGCGCCAAATGCCTAATCGGTGAGCGATAGGTGCGTAAATCTGCAAGGTCTCCAATGCTGTCGCTTTGCGCTTCTCTTCAGGGAGGGGGTCCAAAGTTCGCAGGTTGTGCAATCGGTCGGCTAACTTGATGAGGATGACGCGAATGTCTTCCGCCATTGCTACCAGCACTTTTCGCAGGTTTTCCACCTGCTCCTGCCGAAGGGTGTAGAACTGCAAGCGGCGCAGTTTTGTAACCCCTTCAACTAACCTTGCCACTTCCTTGCCAAACTCCTGCTCAATGGTGGGCAGTTCCACAGCGGTGTCTTCCACGACATCGTGGAGAAGGGCTGCAGCGATGCTGCGGTCATCTAACCCCATATCGGTGACGATAAGGGCGACATGCCAAGGGTGGGTAATGTAGGGTTCACCCGTTAAGCGCATTTGCCCTGCGTGTGCCCAGTCGGCGAAGTGATAGGCGTGCTCAATCAAGGATAAGTCCGAGTTGGGGCGTAAAGCCTGAACCCGCTCCAACAAAGTGGTCAGCGGATCCGTCACCTCTGTGACAATGCCCAATCGCTCCGACTGACGCGTTAGCAACGCCGTTGCCAGTTCCATCTCAGTCACCGCCTGCTATGATTATGGCACGCGCTCACCTGCGCAGGCACTGGGTTGCGCAAGCGATCCACCCAGCGATTGCACCTTTGCCCTGCAGGGTGCTACGAAATCCCGATAGCCACCGCCCATTTGCCGACCTGCCTATCTGCCGGCTGCCGAACTGCCGCTGTAAAATTGGCGTTAGCAAAGGAGGTGCAGGGCAATGCCTCTATACGAGTTTCGGTGCAACCGGTGTGGGAAGGTGTTCACCTTTCTCGTGGGCGTGGTTGCCAACAACACTGACCCTTACTGCCCACGCTGTGGTAGCACCAGTTTGACCAAACTTATTTCCCGCATCCGAGCCCACTTGAGTGAGGAGACCCGTTTGGACCAACTCGCCAGTTCCTTTGAGAGTTTGGACATCTCCGACAACCCTTCTCCCCGTGAAGTTCGGGCGCTGATGCGCAAACTCACCAGCGCACTGGGCGACGAGGTGGACCGCGAGGTCGTGGACGAAATGGAAGCCGCAATGGAAGAGGAACTAAAAGGCGAGGGAAAGGAAGGCACCAGCGAGCGGGACGAAACGATTTATTAGCGGGCAGGTGGGCAATCGGCAGGTCGGCAAGTTGGCAAATCAGCAAACGCTCTTTGCTGCGAAAGTTGTTGGCGGACACTGTTTATCAACCCATGCTACAGGCTTCAGCACGTAGTCGGTGACGCCTTTCATGAGCGCCGATTTTAGTTGGCAAGAATTTGTTGAGCCTTACAGCGCTCCTACACCAGAAAGCGACCGTTGTGTAGGAGCAGCGTCAGCCGCGACTTGGTAGCATCGCTCCTTGCGGGCGACAGAAAAGTTCGCCTGCTAAAGCAGGCGCTCGAAAACGGCGTCTTCAACCACTGGCTAAAGCCAGTGGCATGGATGGTGAAGCACCAACAACCTTTGCATTAAAGAGCGATCGGCAAATTGGCGGGTTAGCAAGTCGGCAGTAGGAGGTGTGTCTTTTGGCTGATCGGCTTGTCATCACGGGATTGACCATTTTGAGCCGGGTTGGTTGCTTGCCCGTAGAGCAAGCGGTGCCCCAGCCCATTGAGGTGGACTTGGCGCTGGAAATGGACTTGAAGTCGGTGGGACAAACGGATGACATCAAGCAAGGCGTGGATTACCGCAAGGTATGCGATGTGGTGCGAGCAGTTTTGGAGCAAAACAACTTTCGGCTGTTAGAGACTGCTGCGTTCGCTATTGGGCAGCAGGTGCTGAAGCGGTTCCTCAAAGTCCAGCGGGTGCAAGTAACGGTGCGGAAACCCCATCCACCCATCCCCGTGCCCCTTCAATCCGCCAGCGTGCAAATGGAGTTGACGCGCCATGACTTGCCCGAGTGAGCCTGCGTATCGGGTTTTCATCGGCTTGGGCAGCAACATGGGCGACCGCCTCGCCAACTTGCGCCGCGCTTTGCAGTTGCTCCAAGAAGCGGGTGTGCGCGTTCTGCGCGTTTCCGCCCTCTATGAAAGCGAACCCGTTGGCACTGATGAGCCACAGCCTCTTTACCTCAACGCGGTCGCTGAAGTGGAAACCAGTCAGCCCCTAACAAAGTTGCTGGAAACGCTGGAAGCCGTTGAGCGGGCGTTGGGACGGCAGACAAAAGGCGACCGTCGCCCTCGTCCCATTGACCTTGACATTTTGTGGGCGGAAGGGAGAAGGGTGATGACGGAGCGGTTGGTTGTTCCCCACCCCCGCCTGTGGGAGCGGGCGTTTGTGCTCCTGCCCCTTTCGGACCTCACTGAAGAGTTGGACGGTTATTCCGTTCGCGATGCAGTTCAGCGACTGCAAGCCATGCAAAAGGTGTGGAAAGTGAGCGAGTGTTGGTGGATGCCTTAACCCCTTCGTCGCTCCGCTAAAAAGCGGAAAGAGGGTTATAATTTGGCACGGTGGACACTGAAGGGCGTCTCTTCCGATGTGCCGAATGCGGTTCATTGGAGGCGCTTCTCCTGAGGCGCCAAACGGCGGTTCGTCGGGAGACGAACCTTCCAAAGTTGGTGCGAACACAACTGAGGTGATGCCATATGGCAGTAACTCATCGTTCCCTGAAAGTCAAGGAAGCGCAGCAGATGTCCATTGCTCAGGTTTTGGAGAAGTTCGTTCGGGAAGGGGAACTTTACCGCCGATTGGACGACGATAAAGCCCCGCCAGGGCACGAGCAGTTGTTTGCCAACCGCGTGGAGTGTTTTGCGTGCGGGCACCGTTGCGTCATTTTTGACGGGTTGCCGGGCGTGTGTCGGGTGCGCTTCAACAAAGGGGGCAAGTTGTTCGTCCCTTGGGGCTATGTGGGCGCTTTGCATGTAGACCCCATTGAGAAGAAGCCTTTCTTCCACGCTTACCCTGGCGCTCGTGCCCTCAGTTTCGGCATGTTGGGGTGCGACCTGAAATGCCCCTACTGCCAAAACTGGGCGCTCAGTCAAGTGCTGCGCGATTCCGTCGCTACCCTCTTAGCCGACTTCACCCCCATCACGCCTGAGCAGTTTGTCAAGATGGCGCTCCGATACAAAGCGAAAGTGCTCACCAGCACTTACAACGAGCCCCTTATCACCAGCGAGTGGGCGGTTGCCCTCTTCCGCGAGGGCAAAAAGTATGGGCTTATCGGCAGTTATGTTTCCAACGGCAACGCCACGCCCGAAGTGCTGGATTACATCCGCCCCTATGTGGACCTGTTCAAGATTGACCTGAAGTCCATGCGAGAAAAGAACTACCGCACTCTGGGTGGCAAGTTGGAGACGGTGCTCAACACTATCCGTTGGGCTTGGGAGCGTGGCTTTTGGGTAGAAGTTGTCACGCTGGTGGTGCCCCAGTTTAACGACAGCGAGGAAGAGTTGCGCGACGCCGCCCGCTACATCGTTTCCGTCTCCCCCGACATCCCTTGGCATGTCACCGCCTTTCATCCCGATTACTTGATGACGGACCGCGATGCCACTTCTGTCAAGACCCTTATCAGAGCCGCCGAGATTGGTTATGAGGAAGGCTTGAAGTTCGTTTACGCAGGCAACCTGCCTGGGTTGGTAGGTCCCTACGAGAACACCTACTGTCCCAAGTGCCATGCTTTGCTCATTGAGCGCTACGGCTTCCAAGTGCGCCGCTACCGATTGACCGATGGCAAGTGTCCTGACTGCGGTGAGCCCATCCCCGGCGTCTGGTGGAAAGACGAGGAGGTGCCGTCCCATTGGCGGCGATAAAGGGGCAAACGACGAACCACCCTGCCCTGAAAAGGGCGATGCAATTTTTACAGAACCGCAAGCGAGGACGGTGAGTTGGCGATGGTGACTTTCCCGATCGTGCGCATGCGCCGGCTGCGCCGCAAAGAAGTTTTCCGACGCATGGTGCGGGAAACAATGCTAACAGTCAACGACCTCATTTACCCCCTGTTCGTGGTGCCCGGCGAAAAGCGGAGGCAAGAAGTGCCGTCTATGCCTGGTGTCTTTCGGCTGAGCATTGACGAATTGGTGCGAGAAGCGGAGGAGGTTGCCCGACTGGGCATTCCTGCCGTGCTCCTTTTCGGCATCCCCGAGCACAAAGACGAGGTGGGGAGCGAAGCCTATGCCGAAAACGGCATCATCCAACGAGCCGTGCGCGCCCTCAAGCAGACAGTGCCCGAACTGTGCGTGATCACTGATGTGTGCCTTTGCGAATACACCTCTCACGGTCACTGCGGCATCGTGCGGGAAGTGGGCGATATCGTGGAAGTGGACAACGACGCTACTTTGGAACTGCTGGCAAAGACCGCTGTGTCCCATGCAGCGGCGGGTGCGGACATGGTGGCGCCATCGGACATGATGGATGGGCGGGTGAAAGCCATCCGCGAAGCATTAGATGCCAGCGGTTTTGCCCATGTGCCCATCATGAGTTACGCGGCAAAGATGGCGTCGGCTTTTTACGGTCCGTTCCGCGAAGCCGCCGAGAGCGCGCCCCAGTTCGGCGACCGCCGAGGTTATCAGATGGACTTCGCCAACAAGCGGGAAGCCTTGCGGGAAATCGCGTTGGATTTGGAAGAGGGGGCGGACATCGTGATGGTAAAGCCCGCCCTCGCTTACCTTGACATCATCGCTGCCGCGCGAGAGCGGTTTGATGTCCCCATCGCTGCCTACAATGTCAGCGGCGAGTATGCCATGGTCAAAGCCGCTGCCAAAATGGGATGGTTGGACGAAGAGCGCATCGTGTGGGAAATCCTAACGGCTATCAAACGCGCCGGCGCTGACCTTATCATCACCTACTTTGCCAAAGACATCGCGCAAAAACTCAGGGACTGGGGACTTGGGACTGGCTCACCCTCATAATCTTACGCCTTTACGCATTACGCTTCACGCATCAC
>FWWM01013999.1_pt1 | contig 11773 bp, 9 predicted proteins | sample 2228351 | NCBI WGS metagenome assembly FWWM01 (sample SAMEA103939774, study PRJEB20133) | metagenome | reverse complement strand
ACGAAGTAAACGAATTAAACGAAGTAACTCGGGTCTCGTCGTGTTCTGACGGTGAAGGGGGGTGTGATCCGGGGTGCAACGAATTAACGAAGTACGAATTAAACGAAGTAACTCGGGTCTTGTCGTGTTCTGACCGTGAAGTGGAGGGTGGTCGGGGGGAGACGTACGAGGAAGATCCGGCCGGTCTTAAGACCCGACCGGGGACGGCGTCGTCCCAAGAGCCGGTCGTTCCGCTTTGGGCCTGGGAGATCGCCTTACGTCTTCCCGGAGCCATGCCGCCTGAGGTCACCGCCGGCATCGCGGCATCCCTGCTTGAGCCCCCCACCTCGGAGGCCGAACGGCCGCAGCAGGAAGCGTGTCCCGCCTGCCGGGGTACCCTCTGGTGGCGGAGGCCTCAGGAGCTTGGGGCCGGATGGGTATGCGCGAGGTGTCACCCACCCGGCCCCGTGCGACCGGCCGGATGGTGGAAAACGGAAATCCGGTTCAGAATTTGATCCGGACCGGTGTAGATTGCGGGGGGACCCGAGCGGGGCAGTTCCACCACCGCGTCGAACGGGGGCGGATATCTGCGCAGAACGCGACCCGTCGACGGATCCATCCACAGGCCAAGAAGGGGCAGGAACTCGGGCCGGTACAGGCACGCTTCGATATCCCGGCACGGCAGGGAGGCCACCACCCGGATCCCCTCCGCAAGGAGCCTCAGAAGTGCCCGGGCATGCGCAGCATCCTCGACCCGGCTCATCACCACCGCGTCCGGATACATGGCCCTCGCGATGTGCTCCGCAACCATTACCGGGTCGTCCCGGCGGCCGAGTACCAGGCGCAGTGCCCTGCTCGGTGACGGGTCCTCCGGCAGACCCTCCACTTCCAGGAGGAGCACAAGCCTTCCGGGCCCGGAGGAGAGGATGCGGGCGGCATCCCGAGCAAAGCAGGTCTTTCGCCCGGTCGCCGGTCCGGTTACCAGGACGGACGCCCCCGAACCGAGCAGATCCCGCAGATGCTCGGCCTCCCCGGACGGCCCTTGAAACGTGACCACGGCCGCATCTTCATGCAGCCAGGTCACCGAGGCCCCGGGTGGCACCCGCGACCGGAGGGAGACGAGTGCCTGCTCGGAGGTGGGGATCTCGACCGAGATCACCCCTCCGACCGTCGGCACGATCTCGACCGGGCGGCCGCGGACCACGATCACGCGGTCGATCTGCCCGTCGCATGCGGCGGAGAGCACGGCCCTGAAGGCGTCCGCGGAGTTTTGCCGGTCTTCCGTGTCCGTTCCACGGGCCGGTCCGGGGGGTTGCCGGGAGAGCGGTTCGGAGGCGGGCAGTAAAAGCGCTTCGGGTGTCAGCGGAAGAGGGAGGAAGGCGTCGGGGGAGGCTGCCTTGCCTCCGCAGGCCTCGGCGAAGCGTCGGGCCTCCGTCAGGGCCTGCCGTGGGTCCGTGGAGGATGGGGTCAGGTACACGTCGATCCCGCCTTCCACGGCCACCGCCGCCACGGGATGCAGGCTTCCGAGGCCTTGCAGGAGCCCCGCGGGGTCACCCTCGCCCCTCAGCAGGATGCAAACGGCCGGTATTTCCACAACCTCCCCGTGCTCGGGGCCCGCGCGGAGGGCCGGACTGAAAGCGACGGTTTGTCCCGCCTCCGCGGCCCGGGAAATGAGGTGGAAGGGGAGGGGGGACCGGCACGGCTGCCCCAGGACGCGATCGCCGATCCTGAGCAGGAAAGCCCCCTCACCGCGCCGGCCTTTGAAGACCGCGCGCAAAAACCGAACGACCGTTGCGGGGTCCACCGCGCCCACTATGTCCCCCGCAGGATCTTCAGGGCCTGCAGTCTGGTGGCGGCGGCCTCGGCGACCTCGTCGGTGATCCAGCCGGTCTCGAGGAGGCCCACAAGGGCCTTCTCCATGGTCTGCATCCCGTGCTCGGAGCCCATTTCCATGACGTTGTAGAGGGTGTGGGTCTTGCCGCTCCTTATGGCCTCCCGGGTACTTGAGATGTCGGCCATCGGCCCCAGGAGGATCTCGCAGGCCACGATCCTTCCCCGGAGCTCCGGCCGGTCGCCGTTGGGCCGCCTGGACGGGAGCAGGCGCTGGGAAATGACGGCCAGCAGACAGTCGGCAAGCTGGGCCCTGACCTGCTGCTGCTGGGCCGCGGGAAAGGCATCCACGATGCGATCGACGGTCTGGACGGCGTCGTTGGTATGGAGGGTTGCCAGGACCAGGTGTCCGGTTTCCGCGGCGGTCAGGGCCGTGGAGATGGTGTCCAGATCGCGCATCTCGCCGACCATGATGACGTCGGGGTCCTGCCGGAGGGCCGCCCTCAGGGCCCGGGCAAAGGATCCGGTATCCGTTCCCACCTCCCGCTGGCTGATGAGGGACCGTCGCGGAGGAAACACGTACTCGATGGGGTCCTCGATGGTGATGATCCTGCGGCTTTCGGACCGGTTGATGGCGTCCACGAAGGCGGCAAGCGTGGTGCTTTTGCCCTGTCCGGCGGGGCCGGTGACGAGGAGCAGGCCCCTGCGGTAACGGGTAAGCCGATGGACGACGGGAGGAAGACGCAGCTCTTCAAGGGACGGGATCTCTTGAGGGATCAGGCGCATGGCGGCGGCCGGTTCGCGCCGGTCCAGGAAGACGTTGCAGCGCACCCTTCCGACGAACTCCACCTCAACTCCGAGGTCCATCTCGCGCAGCTCCGGGAAACGTTCCCACCGGTCCCGGAGGCCGTTTTCCGAGAAGAAGTCCTCCAGCAGGCCGCCGATCTCGCGGCCGGACAGGGGGGCATTGCCGACCGGCACGAGCCGGCCGGCGATCCGGAAGGTGGGGGGAGCGCCGGGGACCAGATGCAGGTCGCTTGCCCCCTCCGACCGGGCAAGGGAGAGCAGGTCATGCACCGAGCGGTACATCACATGTGGCCCTTGGCCGCGAGCTGGTAGACGTTGATGAGGGGCCAGTACATGGCCAGGAGGATGACGGCGACCACCCCTCCGACGACCACCACGAAGGCAGGCTCTATGAACTGCGGCAGCTTCTCGAGCAACCGGTCGGTGGCGACTTCATAGCGGCGTCCGATCCGGACGAGCATTTCGGCAAGGGTCCCGTGTTCTTCCCCGATGGCGACCACCTGCAGGATGGATTCGGGCATGACTCCCGTTCTGCGCAGGGCGGCGCTGAGCCGCTCGCCGCTGCGCACGGCCTCGGTGACCGGAGCGAGCGCCTCTTCCAGGACGACGTTGCCGGAGACCTTCCTTGCCAGCTCGAGAGCAACAAGCATGGGGACGCCGGACCCGTGCATGAGTCCCAGGGTAATCGCCCACCGGGCATAGGCGAAGTTCCGGGTGAAAAGCCGCACGGAGGGGAGGTTCCAGGCCAGGGTTCCCAGGCGACGCCGGACGTTCGGGTGCCTGAGGGCCGACCGTGCAAGCAAGGCAAGGGCTGCAAGGAGCGGCACGGCGATGTACCAGTACCCGGACAGCGCGGTCCCGAATCCCAGCAGGAGCCTTGTGGTCAACGGAAGGGGGACCTTACCGGCCTCGAAGAGGGAGACCAGTCTGGGCATGACGGCGACGCTCATGAACACGACCACGCCGACCGCCGCAACGAGGACAAAGGCCGGGTAAGCCAGGGCCCCGCGGATTCTGCTTGCGGCGTTGACCTGGCGCTCCATGTACCTGGCGGCCTCCTCCAGGGCTCTGTCCAGATCTCCTCTCGCCTCCGCCGCCGCCACGATGCGGGTAACGACCTCCGGAAAGACGTCGGGTCTGGCGGCCATCCCGTCGGCCAGGGAGCGTCCGGTCTCGACGGCTTCCCGGAGCTCCTGCAACACCGCGGACATGGCCGGTGAAGGTTCCTCCTGCTGGACGGCCACGATGGCCTGCAAAAGCGGGACCCCGCCCGTACCGAGCAGGTCCGCCAGGTTCCGGAGCACGTCGGCCACCTGATGGGGGGTGATCCGGCCCCTCAGAAGGCGGTTCCAAAGGCCGGCAGAGTGCGGGCGGACCCGAACGGGCAGCAATCCGGAGCGTTCCAGTTGTCGAAGGGCGTCCTCCCGGCTTGCGGCGGTGATCACCCCCCGCACCGGTCCGGACGGTCCCAGGGCCTCGTAGGCGAACGGCGGCATGGCGTCCCTCAGGCGGCGGTCTCGATTGCCACGGCCCGTCTCACCTCTTCGACGGTGGTGAGTCCGAGCATGACCTTCCGGGCTCCGTCCTCGGCCATGGACCGCATGCCGGAGCGGCGCCGGATCTCCCTGGCGGGGGCGCGCTCTCCGACGAGCTCGGCGATCTCCGGGGTAACGGTGAGCAGCTCGGCGATGGCCATTCTTCCGCGGTAGCCGCCGTGGCAGGCCGGGCATCCGGTACCGCGCCGCTCGCGCCGGACGGAGAGGCCGGGAACGATGGTTCCCTCCTCATCGGAGAGCTCGACCTCGACGCCGCAGCGTTCGCAGACTCTTCTCACCAGGCGCTGGGCGAGGACCCCGCGCAGGGTATCGCGGAGTAAGTAGCTCTCGATGCCCATGTCCAGAAGCCGGGTTACGGCGGTGGGGGCATCGTTGGTGTGCAGGGTGCTGAGGACGAGGTGTCCGGTGAGGGCGGCCCGTATGGCGATCTCGGCGGTTTCCTGATCCCGGATCTCGCCGATCTCGATGACGTCCGGGTCCGCGCGGAGAAGCGAGCGCAGAACGCGCGGAAAGGTAAGCCCCGCCTTGGGGATTACCTGGATCTGAATTGCTCCGGGAACGAGGATCTCCACCGGGTCCTCCACGGTGTAGATGGCGTCCTCCGGGCGGATCTGCTGAATTCGGCTCAGCATGGTGGCGAGGGTGGTGCTTTTGCCGCTCCCGGTCGGTCCGGTGACGAGGATGATGCCGCTTCGAACCGAGCAGAGCTCCTCCAGCTTGCAAAGCAGCTCGCCGTCGAATCCCAGCCGTGCGAGATCGGGGGAAGCGGTATGGCCGAAGATCCTGATGGCGACGTGCTCGGCCTTCCTGCCCGGAAGGGTGGTGACCCTGAGGTCCCACCGGCGGCCGCGGGGATCGGACCACTTGCATTCCCCGTCCTGCGGGAAACGGTGTTCGGCAATGTCGAGCCTGCTGAGCACCTTGATGCGGCTAATTACTCCCCGGAACATCCTGTGAGGGATGTACATGACGTGGCGCAGGTGGCCGTCGATCCGGTAGCGGACCTCCGGGGCGGTGTCCCAGACGCCGATGTGGACGTCGCTGGCACCTCTTGCGATGGCCTGGTTGATGATTTCTCCCACGAGCCGGACCACGGGAGGGGCGTTCGCCAGGTCCTCCGACGGGTCTTCAGAGCCGGACAGGTCCGCGAGGGTCTCTTCCTCCGCAGGCCGGTCCAGGGTGGCCAGGCATGTGCGGATCTTCTCTTCCGTTGAGACGACGAGTTCGAGGCGTCTGGTCCCGGCATCGCGGTGAAGCCTGTCGCGGAGATCCAGCCGTTCGGGGTCGGCGATGGCAACCCGCAGGGTCGAGTCGGTGGCCTCCAGCGGCAGGACCAGACCGGTGCGCAGGACGTCGGGGCCGACCAGCGCCAGGGCTTCCGGCCGCGGGACCACCCCCTCGAGGTCGGAGTAGGGGAGCCCCCAGCGGGCCGCCAGGGCCTTCGCGAGGATGTCGGGTGAGATGAGGCCGAGTTCGACGAGGGCCAGTTCAGGCCTGGGGGGGTTGCGGCCGGTCGAGCGGGCGTGTTCCTCGGCCCTCTGCCAGTCGCGGTCGGAAATGCCGGCGATGCGGGCGAGGATTTCGCGGACGGGCCTGCCGAGAAAGCCCTCTAGGCCCTCCCCGGTTCGGGGGCCTGTCGCTGCGAAGACGGCCTCCCGGGCAGGCATGGGGTCATGGGACCGCTACTGGCAGCGGACGCCGGGCTGCGCCGGCTGGGCGTTTGAGCTACCCAGGTCCACCACCTTGTTGGGGTCGGCGCACAGGACGTTGCCCGTCCCGTTGATCGCCTGGGCCGTGATGGTGAACGTGTCCGCGGCCGTGAGGGTGCCGCTGGCCATGGGGAAATAGGTAAAGTTGGTCAGGTTGACGGAGGGGTCGGTGAGGTCCGTGGGAAATCCGGATTCGACCCTCCGCAGCTCCTGGGCCAGGGCCTCGTAGGCGGCCTGGCCGGTATTGGCCTGGTTGTTGACGATCCCCGACGGCACGGGGTACGAGCCGAACCTCGCGCTGTAGAGGGCCATGGCCCGGCGGAGCTGGTCCAGGAATTCGATCGCGCGGCCGTCCACGGCATGAGCCCGGGCGGTTCGGAACGCCGCCAGGAAGGCAACGGCCAGCAGGGCAACGATGGCCACGACCACCATGAGCTCGACGAGGGTGACCCCTCCCTCGCCCGACAGGATGGAGCGGAGTTTCCTCACGGCTTTACCTCCTCTCTTCGAAGACTCGCCGGCCGGGTAGGCGGCGCGGCGGCGCTATCGTTAGCATACCGGTGGTCGGTACAGGCGTCAAGAATTCTTCGAGTCTGTGCAACATGGGTTGACCTGAAATCCGTGTGGATGTAATCTGTAGGTGTATGCATCAGGTATCGGTTTCCGTGGACCTGATCCGGGAGCCGGCCCTCACGGCGGTGCGGGGCAAAGGGGGATCCCCGGAGTTCGGCGCGCTGAGGGAGGACGAAAAGCCGAACGGGCGCCTGAGCGCAGCCCTCCTGCTGCCATTACGGGAGTGCACGGTGATTACAGGGCTTCAGGTCCCCGCCGGCAGTAAAAGGCAGGTAAGCGAGGCCATCCGGCTACGGATCGCGTCCACCCTCCGGAGGGATCCGGAGAACGTGCTGGCCGGGTGGGCCAGGGTTCCCTCGGGGGTGGTGGCCTGCGGGGCGCCGCTTGCGGTCGTCCGGAACGCAACGGAGAAGGCGGAGAAGGCCGGGCTGCGCGTGGTGGCCGTGGAGCCGGCGGTGCTGGGCCTGCTGCGGGCCGTCTGCAACGGCGAGGGCGGCACCGTTGTCGTCTGTCGGCTCGCCGGGGAGGAGGTGGAGCTCGTGGCAGGCAGCGGGCAGGACGTGCTGCTCTGCCGAAGGTTTTCGTGGTCCACGGCCGAGGGCCTGGCGCTGGAAATCGAGCAGACCCTCCAGACCCTGGACGGAGCGGAGGGAACGCCGAGGCCGTCCGGGGTCCTAATTTGCGGGGACGTGCCGCCGGAGAGGGTCGCATCCACGCTCGCCGGTCGGCTGGACGTGCCGGTAAAGCCGGCCATGCCTCATCCGTCCTGGAATCTGGCAGACGTGCCCTCCACCCATCTGGCGGCGGTGGGAGGGCTGTTGCCCGGGCTTGGGGTCAACCTGCTGCCTCGCAGGAGTCCCGTGGAGGTCCTGCCGGCGGTTGCTTCGTGGGGAGCCCTGGCGACCGCCGCCGCGGCGGCGGCCCTGATCACCCTGAGCGCCTCGGGGGAGCGTGCCAGGCTTTCCTCCGAGCTCCGGATTGTGCGGGAAGAGGTGCAGATCCTGGAAGGCAGGGTAGCCGAGCTTCGGCAACGTGCCGCCGTGGCGGACGCCGTGCGCAGGGTGCTGGAGGCCACGAGGGCGCAGGAAGTACCCCACTGGCTGGGGCCGAGGCTCGAGGACACGATCCCGGAAGGTGTCTGGCTTACATCTCTCTCGCTCGGTCCGCAGGAGGTCCGAATCACCGGCTTTAGCCTCGGCTGGCCGGCGGTGGACCGGTGGGTGGACGAGCTCAGGAAGGGGGGACTTGCCGTGCAGCTCCGGTCGGTGGGGACGGAAGGGACGCGGTACTACAGGTTCACGATGACCGTTCGTCCGGGGGTAAGGGGGCCTCGGTGATGCGACAGACGCCCGCAGCCGTCCTTGTTCCGGTCCTGCTCGCGGCGGCGCTGCTTGGGGGATGGTGGTGGCTGTGGTACTCCCCGGCACGCGCGGAGATCGACCGGATGCGCAGAGAAATCTCGTCCCTCCGGGGGCAGACGGACCTGCTCCGCGCGGAGATCGAGCGGCTCGAACGCTCGGACCTGAGCGTGCCGGTGGAGACCCTGGGCGAGGCGGAGAGGCTCTGGGCACGCATCGCGGGGCTAATTGAGGCGGCGGGGTTCAGGGTCGAGCGGATCGAGCTCTCTTCCGGCAGCGCGGCGGATCTTTCGGCTTCGGCACCGCAGAGAAACGGTGGACGGCCGGGGCCGGAAGGGGTGCAGCCGGCCCCGCCTTCACCGCAGCAACCGGGCGGGCAGCAGGCTCCCGTGGCGCCGCGGGCTCCTCAGGCGGTGGGCGGTCCGGTGGCCATCGTACGGGTCGGCCTGCGGTTCGAGGGAAGCTACGTGGGTCTGCGGGACGTGGTCGAAAGGGTGAGCGGATCGGTTCCCGGCGCCGCATGGGTCCGCATGGAGATGGAGGGAAAGGGGGACGGAAACGTGACCGTGAACGCGGAGCTGGCGATCGTGGCGGTGGCGTCCCCGGGAGGGGGCCTGTGAGGTGGATTCGGATTGCGGCAGCGGTTGCGGTCACCGTTCTTGCGGCCGCATACCCGGCCGAGGCGGGCAGGCGCAATCCGTTCCTGGCTCCTCCGCAGGTGCTGGCACAGCAGGGGACAAAGGCCGCTCCGGCAAGCAGGCAGCGGGTTACCCTGCCGCCTCCTCCCCTGCTGCCGCCTCCTCCGGCCGCTCCGGTGATGATCCCGCCACCCCCGCCCGCACCGGGGAGTGCGGGAGCACCCGGGCGGCCTCAAAGGGCCGCACCGCGGAAGTCCACCGGGCCTGTGAAAAAGAAGCACCCACCGCGGCAGGTCCCGGTTCCGGCGGTGGTGGGGACCGTGAGCGGGATCGACCCGCAGGCCATCCTGGCCCTGGGTGAGGAGCTGGTGGTGGCGCGCGTGGGGGAACGCACCCCGTGGGGCGTCCTGGCGGACGTGCGCCCGGGTGAGGCGGTGCTGAGGAGGGCAGACGGCAAGACCATCACGGTACGGGTTGCGCTCGGAGGGGTGAAATGACGCGGAGATCGGCGGTTGTAGTCGCGGTCGTTGCCGCGCTGATGATCCGGGCATACCCTGCCGGCGCGCAGGCGGTGTTCGACGTGGAGTTCCGGGATGCGCCGCTGGGGGCCGTTCTGCAGGCGCTGGCCCGGGCCGCGAGGGTCAATCTGGTCGTCGAGGGAACGATTCCCGACAGGGTGACCCTGCACCTCAGACAGGTAACCTTCCGGCAGGCCCTGGAGCTCCTTTCGGCGGTATACCGGCTGACCTACACGGTGCAGGGAGGTGTGTACATCGTACGGAAGCTGCGGCCCGGATCCGCGATCACGTTCCCCGCGGGGTTTCAGGAGGCGCCGCTGCAGCTGAGGGCGTACCGGTTGAAGCACGCCCGGGCGGAGGAAGTAGCGCAGGTACTCGGAAGGGCCGTGCCGGCACTCACCGCGCAGCAGGCCGGGCAAGGCGTGCAGGGACCGCAGCAAGCGGCACCCTCCCCGCAGCAAGGGCAACAGGGAGGGTCGCAGCAGCCGCAGCAGCAGCCGGCCCGGCCCTCCCCGCAGGCTCCTCAAGCGGGAGGGCCGCAGGACGCGCCTCGGCAAACCGCTTCCCCACCGGCGACGCAGGCCGACCTGCAGGGAGAGCAGCGGGGTGGGCAGGCGGCGATGGTGGTCGTGGCCGATCCGGCCAGCAATTCGGTGCTGGTAGCCGCCCCGGTGGCCGTGCAGCTGCAAGTTCAGGCGGCGCTGAGGGTGCTGGACGTGCCCCGTGCGGCATCCGGGGAGCCGCAGCAGCCCCGGGCTCAGGAAGCCTCGCCGGAGCAGGTTATCGAGGGTGAGCAGGTCGGGCCGGACACGGTGGCGTACCGGGTGCGCTACGCGGATCTGGACCAGCTGCAGAGGATTCTCAGGTCGGAGATTCCGGACATCAGGATCAACGCGGACCCGAGAACCAGACGCCTCATCGTCACGGGGCCGGCGAAGTCCCGGGAGACGGCGGCGAGGCTGGTCCGGCTGCTGGACCGGCCGGTCCCGCAGGTCATGATGTCCACCCGGGTGGTGGAGCTCACGGAGAACGCGAGCCGTAGGCTCGGCATCCGGTGGGACTGGACGCCCACGGTCGTGGTTTCCGGAGGATCGGTTTCGATCAACGCCGATGCCCTGGGGACCATCATCGCCCTGGTGGAGGAAGGGCAGGGCAGGGTGCTGGCGAACCCGACCGTCGCGACCTCGGACGGACGCAAGGCGACGATCAACGCGGGCACCCAGCTGTTTATTCCGATCACGACCACGGTGGGCGGAACCACGACGACCACCCTCCATCAGATCAACGCGGGGATCAAGCTGGAGGTGACCCCGCGGATCGTGGACGAGAAGAACCTGGTGGCGGAGCTCGGGATCGAGGTGAACTCGCTGGCAGGATTCGGCCCGCAGGGCACTCCGATCATCAACAGCAGGTCCGTCTCGACGATCCTGCAGGTGCAGGACGGGTCTCAGATCGTGATCGGCGGGCTTATTTCCGAAACAACGACGGAGCTGTTGAGGAAGATCCCGCTGCTCGGCGACATTCCGGTTCTGGGTGAGCTGTTCCGGTATCGGGAGCACACCCGGAACTACAGCAACATCGTGGTCATCATCATTCCCCGGATCATGATGCCCGAGGATCAGGAACAGAAATAGACGGGAGGTAGGTGTATGATGCGCGGAAAGCTGCTGAGGATCATAGCGGTCTGCACGGTGCCGGCAATACTGGCGTCCCATGGACCGCTGCATGCGGCGGCTCAGAGGAACGTTCGCACCGTAACCTCGGGAGAGGCAACCGCCGCACCGATCGAGGTGCAACTATCGACCAGACAGGTGACCCTGATCCACTTTGAGATCGGGGACGTGTCGATGGTGGCGGTCGGCGACCCGTCGCTGGTGTCGGTGCATGTGGCCGGACCGGACGTGCTCCTGAGGGCGCAGGCACTCTCCGGGAGCACGAACGGATTCATCTGGGCGGGCGGGATCTACACGCAGTGGAAGTTTGTGGTCAAGGAGGGGCCTGCCCCGAGGGTGATCGTGGTCCGGGAAGGACCTGCACCGGCTTCCGGGCCGAGGACCGTGACCCAGGCGTACAGACCACCCCGGCCCAGGCCGGCTCCGAAACCATCACCCGCTCCGTCTCCGAAGCCTTCCCCCGCTCCTGCCCCGAAGCTGGGCCCTTCACCGCATCCCTCGCCGGAGCCGAGGGGCAACCTGCTTGACCGGTTTCTGAAGAGCCTGACGCCGGAGCAGGCCGTTCTGTTCCAGGCTTTCCTGCGGGACCCGACGGTGGGGCGGCTGCGGGAGCTGTTGAACGCGCTTTCCGAAGAGCAACAGAGGATGCTGATGGAACTGCTGGTCGGCAAGCAGCTCAGCTCCCGGGTGCCCGAGCCGTCCCCTTCTCCGGTACCCTCACCCTCTCCGGTGCCCTCTCCCGGCCCGTCTCCGAAACCGAATGAGAACAACACGACGGCACCGCAACCGGGTCCTGAACAGGAGCGGCCCGGAAACGGGGCTCCGCCGGTGGTAGCGGCCCGGCTGAGGCTGCAGGCGCCGGACGACCTGGAGGTGACCGTGACCCCTCAGGTGGTGGGCGGCAGGCTGTATTTGAACTACGTCATTCAGAACCGGGGGAAATCGACGCTGCTGGCGGACGGTCTTCGGCTCCGGATCACGGATGCCGAGGGAAGGAGGCTGGGGCATGTGGTTACGAGGACGAGCCCGGACGGGTACGTCGGACGGATCGGTCCGGGGGGCGTGGAGGTCGGGGTGATCGCGGTGGACTCTCCGACCGGGACGGTCACGATGGAGTGGACGCTCGTGGAGG
>FWWM01015300.1_pt1 | contig 11775 bp, 11 predicted proteins | sample 2228351 | NCBI WGS metagenome assembly FWWM01 (sample SAMEA103939774, study PRJEB20133) | metagenome | reverse complement strand
CCATCATGCCGCTCACCCACGCCAAGCCTGTCACCTTCATCAACACCGCCAACCGCCGCGCCGCCGAAAGCTTCTATCGCGACGTGCTGAAGCTCACGTTCGTTGCCGATGACGGCTTTGCCGCCGTGTTCGATCTGGGCAGCGCGGTGCTCCGCATCACCGAGCTGGAAGGCTATGCCGCCTCGCCGCACCCGGCGCTCGGCTGGTCGGTCGAGGATATCGAGCAGACCATGGAGCATCTGGCCAGCCGGGGCGTCGCGCCCAAATTCTATGAAGGCTTCGGCCAGGACGCGCTCGGCATCTGGACTGCGCCCGATGGGGCGGCGCGTGTCGCCTGGTTTCAGGACCCCGACGGCAACCTGCTCAGCGTCGTGCAAAGCGGCTGAGCCGCTTTACAGCGAGTGCACCAGATGCCCGCCATCGACTGTCAGGATGCTGCCGGTCATGAAGCGGCTGGCGTCCGAGGCGAGCAGCAATAGCGGCCCGTCGAGGTCGGGCAGCTCGCCATAACGGCGCATCGCGATGCGCTTGCGCAAGGGTTCGCCCGCTTCGCCCGAAAGCTGGTCGCGGTTGATATCGGTGAGAAAATAGCCCGGCGCGAGTGCGTTGACCCGGATGTTGAACCGCGCCAGTTCCATCGCCAGCTGCCGCGTCATGTGCAGCACGCCCGCCTTGGACACCGCATAGGGCCCGGTGCCCGCCGCGGTCTGGAATCCGGTGATCGAGGCGGTGTTGATGATGTTGCCGCCGCCGCGCTCGCGCATGCCGCGCGCCGCCTCGGTCGCGACGTTCCACGCGCCTTTCAGGTTGATGCCCATTACGAAGTCGTAATCGTCCTCGGTCTGGTCGAGTGCGCGCTTGGTTACCGCGACCCCGGCATTGTTGATGCAGGTGTCGATCGCGCCAGCCGCAGCCATCCCTTCGCGCACCGAGGCGAGATCGGCGACGTCCATGCGAATCGCCTCGGCGCTGCCGCCGGTGCTTCTGATCTCCTCGACCAGCGCCTCGAGCGCGGGCAGGCGGCGCGCGGTGACGATGACATGCGCGCCGCTCTTCGCCAGCAGCCGCGCGAAATGCGCGCCGAAGCCTTCGCTCGATGCCCCGGTGACGAGGATGCGCTGGCCGGTCAGGTCTGCGGTCAGGGTCATGCCGACACTCCTTGCGCGGCTTTCTCTTGGGCGTGCTTGTGGTCGCGCTTGATCTTCTTGGCGAGCGACCATTTGTGCACTTCGGTCGGGCCGTCATAGATGCGGAAGGCGCGGATTTCACGGAACACCTGCTCGACAATCGTGTCGCCGCTGACGCCCTTGCCGCCCATCACCTGCACGCAGCGATCGGCGACGCGCATCAGCGCTTCCGACACCGCGACCTTGGCCATCGAGCTTTCGACCGTGCCCAGTTCGCCGGTGTCGAGCACGCCCGCGCACCAGGCGATCATCAGCTCGGCCTGTTTCAGATCGATCAGATTCTCGGCGAGCATGAAGCCGACGCCTTCGTGATCGACCAGAGGCTTGCCAAAGGCATGACGGCGGCAGGCATAATCGCTCGCGATCTCGTGCGCGCGGGTCGCGGCGCCAAACCAGCGCATGCAGTGCGACAGCCGGGCGGGCGAGAGGCGGACCTGCGCATATTTGAAGCCCTCGCCGCTCTGGCCCAGCATCTGGTCGGCGGGGACGCGTAAGTTTTCGATCTCGACCACCGCATGGCCGCCGGGCATCGAGCTGTCGATGGTGTCGAGCACGCGCTCGATGCGGATCGCAGGATCGGGCAGATCGACCAGGAACATGCACGCACCGTCGTCGGACTTGGCCATGACGATGCCGACCTTCGCACCTTCCGCTCCGGTGATGAAGGCCTTGCGCCCGTTGATGACCCAATGGTTGCCGTCGAGCTTCGCGGTGGTCTTCATCATCGACGGGTCGGAACCTGCGCCGCCTTCCTCCGCCGGTTCGGTCATGAAAAAGGCCGATCGCGATTCGCCCGAGACGAGCTGGTTCAGGAACCGCGCCTTCTGTTCGGGGCTGCCGACCTTGCCGAGCAGATACATGTTGCCCTCGTCGGGCGCGGCGGTGTTGCAGGCGACGGGGCCGAGCGGCGACAGGCCCGATTTCTGCAGCACGATCGCGGTCTGCGCCTGGGTGAGGTGGCGGCCATCGGGCAGGATATGCGGCGTCATCACCCCGGCTTGGCGGGCGAGCGCGCGCAGCTCCAGCACCAGCTCTTCCGACGGCCCATGCGCGCCGCAGCGCGGATCGCGTTCATAGGGGGCGACGACATCGCGGACGAACCGTTCGACCTTCTGGGCAATCGCATCGACTTCGGCGGCGGACAGATGGGACATGAAAAAGGCTCCCGGGAACGTTCATGGATTAGCCCAAGCCGGGTAAACGAGCTGACGGTTTAATCAACTGATTAAAGTGCGCGGAGGGCGTACCGATGCCCCACCGTGCCGTCCCCCACCGGTCCCCTGCGCAGGCAGGGGCCCATCTCCCGCCGGTTGTTCCAGAGGCACAGCCAGGAGGTGGGCTCCCGCCTTCTCGGGAGACCGGGTAAGGGGAATGGCTTAGGTGCTGACCCATCCGTTCTCCGGCGAAAGCCGAAGTCCAGCCGGGGGCGATCTGCTCTCGCTGTGCATCCTGCGTCCGCCGGAAAGTGGGCAGCCGTTGCTCTTCGGGAGTTGGCATGCTTAGAAAGCAATATGCTGGACAATAAAGCTGCATCCCATTTCGTAACGAGCGGTGCGCTGCTTTTCAAAGCCGCCATGGCTAATCAGATGGATCAGGTCCTGACGGCCATTTCGGAAATCCCCCGAGGCCAAGCCGGCGTTCGTTTGTGGCGCATCCCGGCGCTCGAACCCGTTTTGGCCCGCAATGGGTCCTTGGGATCAATTGCCGAACAGATATTGGGGAGCTGTGCTCGGCCTGTCAGGGCCATTTTGTTCGACAAGTCCACAGAGGCAAACTGGTCACTTGGTTGGCACCAGGACAGGACGATCTGCGTAAAGCAACGACAAGAGGCGCCTGGCTTTGGGCCATGGACGGTCAAGAACGGCATGATCCACGTCGCCCCGCCGTTCGAGCTTTTGGCACGCATGGTGACCTTGAGAGCGCATATTGACGATGTTCCGGCTACAAATGCACCTCTTGTCATCGCGCCGGGTTCACACAGGTTTGGCAGGGTTGCGATCGATCAGATTGACGAACTCGTTGCAAAATGCGGCCAGGTTGTTTGTCTGGCAAGCGCGGGCGATGTTTGGGCCTATGCAACACCTATCCTCCATGCCTCTGATGTCGCGTCGGCACCGATGAGCAGAAGGGTGCTGCAGGTTGATTATGCTGCAGACAATCTCCCCTACGGGCTGGAATGGCTGGGCGTGTAGCCAGCAAATCTGTTGACAGCCAACCAACAAAAAACCCCGCCGCACCATCAGGTGCAGGCGGGGTTTCGTGTCTCTCATCCGGACCGTTCAGGCCCGGAAAGCCTGGTTAGCCGTTATGCGCGACCAGGTTGACGGCCGAGTGCTTGCCGCGGCGATCGACTTCGAGGTCGAACTCCAGGCGGTCGCCCTGGTTGAGGCCTGCCATGCCGGCACGCTCGACCGCGCTGATGTGCACGAACGCATCGGGCTGGCCGTCATCGCGGGTGATGAAGCCGAAGCCCTTCATCGCGTTGAAGAACTTGACCGTTCCGGTGGCACGCTCGCCGGTCAGCTCGCGGCGCGGAGCCTCGCTGCGCGGACCGCGATCACCGCGATCGCCGCCGCCCGAACCTTCGGACACGGGGATCAGCTCGCCATCGACCTTGAGGTCGCTCGCCGAGACCTTGCCGCCGCGATCGACCAGCGTGAATTCCAGGCCCTGACCTTCGGCCAGGTTAGACAGGCCGGCTCGCTCGACCGCGCTGATATGCACGAACACGTCGTCGCCGCCATCTTCGCGCTGGATGAAGCCGAAGCCCTTTTGCGCGTTGAAGAACTTCACCTTGCCCTTGGCTTCGCCGACGACCTGGGTGGGCATGCCGCCAAAGCCGCCGCGACCACCACCACCGCCGCCGCGCGGGCCGCCGCCGAAGCCACCGCCACCACCGCCGCCGAAGCCGCCACGGTCGCCACCGCCGAAGCCGCCGCGATCACCGCCGCCGAAACCACCACGGTCACCATAGGAAGGCGGAGGCGAAAAAGCGTCGAAATCATCCTCGCCAAATCTGTCGCGTTTATCCCGGCCTCTGCCGCCGCGCCGACCCCTGTCAAAACTCATGCCGAACTATTCACTTTCAATGTCGTCCTGGATCACTCGCTCAAGAACAGGGCGGACGTAAACCCCATCACTCAAATTCAGGCCAGCATCCCGGCGAACCTGTCTGACTCCCTGCCAGCCGCCGCGAATACCGCGCAATTCTTTAAAACACCCCAACCCAAGTCAATGGAAGCAGGCGACTTTTCGACAGTGTCACCGGCCTTCCCCGACCAAAAACCTGTGGAAGATCGCATTTCCTGCCTTGCGCAACAGGACAAGCCCGCAAAAAGGCACGCACTTCCAAGTGATTCTCTTAAACCAAATTCGGATGCTTGGCGAACGATAAATGGCCGTGATCGTGGCTTTGCCGCACGTCCGAAGCGGCTGAGCCACAGCGATGATCGCCACCGGTGAGTGACGCGCCGCTCTACCTGCCGCAAAATCGATGCCGGGGGCATCCAGCAGGCCTTGCCAGACCCCGATGGCTGCGGCAATTGGGGCCGATGGACAGCATCATCCCGCTCTTGAGCGACCCCGCAGCCTGGGCCGCGCTCGTCACGCTCGTCGTGCTCGAAGTCGTGCTTGGCATCGACAACCTGATCTTCATCTCGATCCTGTCGAACAAGCTGCCCGTGCACCAGCAGCAGACCGCGCGCCGCGTCGGTATCGGCCTGGCGCTGGTGATGCGGCTGGCGCTGCTGTCGATGATCGCCTTCATCGTCTCGCTGACCACGCCGGTGTTCGATCTGGGCATCACCGGCACGCCCGGTCAGAATGGCGAGCCGACGTTCGAGACGCAGTTCTCGTGGCGCGACCTCATCCTGATCGCGGGCGGGCTGTTCCTTGTGTGGAAGGCGACCAAGGAAATCCATCACAGCGTCGATGACGAGCCCTCGGGCGAGGCGCTCGACAAGAAGGGCAGGGCGGCGATCGGCTTCGGCTCGGCGATCGTGCAGATCATCGCGCTCGACATGGTGTTCTCGATCGATTCGATCCTGACCGCGGTCGGGATGACCGACGAGGTGCCGATCATGATGGCGGCCGTGATCATAACCGTGGGCGTGATGCTGGTCGCGGCCGACCCGCTCGCCAATTTCATCAACCGCAACCCCACGGTGGTGATGCTGGCTTTGGGCTTCCTGCTGATGATCGGCGCGGTGCTGATCGCCGATGGCTTCGGCGTACACGTGCCCAAGGGTTATATCTATGCCGCCATGGCCTTTTCTGCGATGGTGGAAACCCTGAACATCTGGGCCCGTAACGGGCGCGAAAAGCGGCGCCTTGCATCGCCGACCAGCAATGACGGCGAGACAGCATGAGCGTTTATTTTCACGAGGAAGACCTGCCAGCGGACGTGCTGGCGCCCGGCCCGGTGGCCGTGGATACCGAGACCATGGGCCTCATCACCCCGCGCGATCGCCTGTGCCTGGTGCAGATCTCGGATGGGCGCGGTGACGAGCATCTGGTGCGCTTCATGCCCGGCAGCGAATATGCTGCGCCCAATCTGCGCGCGGTGCTGGCCGACCCCGAGCGATTGAAGCTCTACCATTTCGCGCGGTTCGATCTTGCGGCGATCAAGCATTATCTCGGCGTGATGGCCGCGCCCGTATTCTGCACCAAGATCGCCTCGCGCCTCATTCGCACCTATACCGACCGGCATGGCCTGAAGGAACTGGTGCGCGAGGTGCTGGGCAAGGAACTGAGCAAGGTGCAGCAGTCGAGCGACTGGGGCGCGCCCGAGATCAACGATGCCCAGCGCGACTATGCCGCAAGCGACGTGCGCTTCCTGCACGCGCTGCACGTGGCGATGGACGCGCGGCTGGTGCGCGAAGGTCGGCGCGAGATCGCGCAGGCCTGTTTCGATTTTCTCCCCGCGCGCGCCGAGCTCGACCTCGCCGGCTGGCCGGAAATTGATATTTTCGCGCACGCTTAATATATCGCGCCGCTCGAAGGACGTGCGATCAGCGTGCGTTCGCAGTCCAAAGGCCTGAACAGCATTTCATGACCCAGCGTGCCGACCAGATGCGTAACCGCCGCCAGCTGTTCGCCGCGCCCGGCAGCAGCCACGACAAGATGGTGCGCTTTCTCGGCATGTTCCTGCCTGCGGCGATCGGCGTGCTGGTCGCGTTCCTCGCGCTCGCGCCGCTGCTGCGCAATACCGAGGTCAGCTTCCTGCTCGACAAGAACCAGGTCGATATCGCGCGCGAACGCATGCGCGTGACCCAGGCCATGTATCGCGGCCAGGACAGCGAAGGCCGGCCCTTCTCGCTCGAGGCAGGTTCTGCGGTGCAGAAAAGCTCGCGCAACCCTGTGGTCGAAATGAACGATCTCGCCGCGCGCATCCTGCTGAAGGACGGGCCTGGCGTGCTCGAGGCGGGGCGCGGCAACTATAATATGGATACCGAACAGGTTTCGGTCGTTGGGCCGGTGCAGTTCAGCAGCGCCAATGGCTATCGCATGGTGACGCGCGATGTCGATATCGATCTGCCCAAGCGCAGCATGGTCAGCCGCGGCGAGGTGACCGGACGCTTGCCGACTGGCACTTTCCGCGCCGACCGGCTAAAGGCCAATCTTGCCGAGCGTACGGTCACGCTGGAAGGGCGCGCGCGGTTGCGCATGACCCAGGGCGGACTGCCATGACGGGTCGCAGGAAGACAGGACAGAAGATGCGGTTTTCGGGCAGGATTTTGGGGCACGCACGGCGCGCGCTGCTGGCGGTGTCGGCGGGCGGCATCGCGCTTGCCGGATTGATGCTTGCGCCTGCAGGCGTGACCGCGCAGTCGCTGATGAACCATAACAGCAACGCGCCGGTCGATTATGCCGCCGATCGCATCGAGTTGCAGGACCGTGCCAACCGCGTGCTGCTGTCGGGCAATGTCGACATCACCCAGGCCGGGCTTCGGCTACAGGCGGCGCGGATGACCGTGGCCTATCGCAACGCGGGCAGCATCGAGATCGAGCGGATCGACGCCAATGGCGGCGTGGTGGTCACCAAGGGCGACGAGCGCGCCAGCGGCAATGTCGGCATCTATGATTTCAACCGCCGCATCATCACGCTGATCGGCAATGTCGCGCTGCGCCAGGGCGGCAATACGCTGAACGGCGGACGCATGGTGATCGACCTGACCACGGGCCGTTCGACCGTCGATGGCCGCTCGGCCGGCGGCGCGCCCGGCCAGACCGGCAGCGCGGGCGGACGCGTGTCGGGCACGTTCTCGGTGCCCAAGCGGGATTGAGCTCCAGCCGATCCACGTTTCCGTCATCCTGAACTTGTTTCAGGATCCATCGCACCCCACCAGCCACAGCCGCGTGGGGAGAAATGGACCCTGAAACAAGTTCAGGGTGACGGACAAGGAAGCGGTGTTCCATCCCTGCCATGCATAAATCCTGCCAACATCCGATTATCGCCGGTTTTCATCGCCTTGTTCCGTGCTATGGGATAGGCAAGACACCAGCGGCGCCGAGCGTTGCGGGCAAGATTTGCAGGAAGTCAGAATGAACGATGTCGCCCCCCAGGGCCTGCTCAGCGGTACCGCGGCCGATCCGGCGACGTCGCGCGATGGCCTGAACGTCGTCTCGATCGCCAAGAGCTATGACAAGAAGGTCGTGCTCTCGGACGTGTCGCTGCAGGTTGCCAAGGGCGAGGTGCTCGGCCTGCTCGGACCCAATGGCGCGGGCAAGACCACCTGCTTCTATTCGATCATGGGGCTGGTAAAGCCCAATTCGGGCCGCATCATGCTCGATGGCGTCGATATCACCCAGCTGCCCATGTACCGCCGCGCGATCCTGGGCCTGGGCTATCTGCCGCAGGAAACCTCGATCTTTCGCGGCATGACGGTCGAACAGAATATCAGCGCGGTGCTCGAACTGGTCGAGCCGGTGGTGGAAGCCCGCGCCGAGCGGCTCGAGACGCTGCTCGACGAATTCGGTCTGACCCGGCTGCGGTCCTCGCCCGCGATGGCGCTGTCGGGTGGCGAGCGCCGCCGCTGCGAGATCGCGCGTGCGCTCGCGGCCAGCCCCTCGATCATCCTGCTCGACGAACCGTTCGCCGGCATCGATCCGCTGTCGATCGCCGACATCCGCGACCTGATCAAGCAGCTCAAGTCGCGCGGCATCGGCGTGCTGATCACCGACCACAATGTCCGCGAGACGCTCGACATCGTCGACCGCGCCTGCATCATCTATGACGGCAAGGTGCTGTTCGCCGGCACGCCCGAGGCGCTGGTGGCGGACGAGAATGTGCGCCGCCTGTATCTGGGCGAAGGCTTCGCCTTGTAATGGCACGCCGGGGGGCAAGAGGCTGATCCGATGGCACTGGGGCCACGCCTTGACCTGAGGCAGAGCCAGTCGCTGGTGATGACGCCGCAGTTGCAGCAGGCGATCCGGCTGCTCGCGCTGTCGAATATCGAGATCGAGGCGTTCATCGGCGAGGAGCTGGAGCGCAATCCGCTGCTCGAGCTGGGCGGCGACGATGGCGGCGGCGATATCCAGCTGGGCGGGGTCGATGCGGTGTTCGATGCACCCGCCGCGCCGCCCTCGGATGGCGAGCCCATCGGCAGCGACGAGCTGATCGGGGCCGGCATGGGCGAGATCGACCGCCCGCTCGACATGGACTTGAACGGCGAGGTCTTCCACCACGACAGCGTCAGCGACTGCCCCGAACGCATGGCTGGCGAAGCATCGGGCGGGCTCGACGGTGCACTGTCAATGAACGACATCGCCACCGGCGGCGGTGCGGACAGCGACGGCTGGGAGGATTCGCTCGAATATGACCTGTCCTTGCGCGAACATCTGCACGCCCAGGCGGGCATCGTGCTATCGGGCGTGCAGCTGTTCATCGGCCGGCACCTGATCGAGCTGATCGACGAGAACGGCTATCTGCGCGGCGACCTGCTCCAGGTCTCGCACCAGCTCGGCGTGCCGCTGGTCGAGGTCGAGGCCGCGCTGGCGGCGGTGCAAACGCTCGAGCCGACCGGGGTCGGCGCGCGCGACCTTGCCGAATGTCTGGCGCTCCAGGCGAAGGATGCAGACCGCTACGACCCGTGCATGGCGCGGCTGATCGACAATCTGGAACTGCTCGCGCGGGGCGCGCTGCCGCAACTCAAGCGCATCTGCCGGGTCGATGACGAGGATCTGGCCGACATGATCGCCGAGCTGCGCCAATATGATCCCAAGCCCGGCAGCCGCTTCGGCGGATCGAGCATCGAGGCGGTGGTGCCCGACCTGTTCGTGGTCGAGCGCGAGGGCAAATGGGTGATCGAGATCAACAGCGCCACCTTGCCGCGCCTGCTGGTCAACCGTTCTTATGCGGTGTCGCTCACCGGCGGGCGGCACGATGCCAAGTCCAAGGCCTGGCTCGGCGAATGCCTGGCCGAGGCCAACTGGCTGGTAAAGGCGCTCGACCAGCGCCAGCGCACGATCATCAAGGTGGCGAGCGAGATCGTGAAGCAGCAGGAGGGTTTCTTCCGCAACGGCGTCACGCATCTGCGCCCGCTGACGCTGCGCAGCGTTGCCGATGCGATCGAGATGCACGAATCGACCGTCAGCCGCGTCACCAGCCACAAATATCTCAGCTGCGCGCGAGGGCTGTTCGAGCTCAAATATTTCTTCACCAGTGCGATCCAGTCGACCGATGGCGGCGACGCGGTCTCGGCCTCTGCGGTGAAGAGCCATATCAAGGCGTTGATCGACGAGGAGGATGCCAAGAACATCCTGTCCGATGACCAGCTGGTCGACATGCTCAAGGAACGCGGCTTCGACATCGCGCGGCGCACGGTGGCCAAATATCGCGAGGCCTTGGGTCTGGGCTCCTCGGTCCAGCGCCGCCGCCAGAAGAAGCTGCAGGGCGCGCGGTGAGCCCCGTTATCTAGGGTTGGTCACAGGAATCGCCTCTCCCTCGATGGGAGAGGCAGCGAGACTTGGCGACGAAGGAGCCTTGTCGCAGCGGTGAGGGTGATGGTGCGGCTGGCCGCTGCGTTTCGTCCCGGAACCGACTGCGCAATCCGGCCCACTCACCCCCACCCAACCCTCCCCCATCAAGGGGGAGGGCTAGAACGATTATTGCAGCGTCACCCTGGGATCATCGCTGTCGCGCCGCCCGAAGAACTGCATCAGCTGCACCAGCAGGTCGGCGCGGACCTTGAGACCCTCGGCCTCGAGCAGCGCCTGTTTGGCCGCTGCATCGAACGGCGCGATCTGCGCGATGCCGTTGACCAGCGAACGATCGTCGAGCCGCGCCACCGAATCCCAGTCGACGCTATAGCCCTGCGCGTTGGCGAAGCGCTGCGATTCGCGCTCCAGGCTCGCGCGCTCGATGCTGGAGAGCGCCTGATCGTTCTCGTTCTCCTCGATCAGCTCGGCCTCGATCTGGCGGAACGGCGTGGTCACCTCGAGCTCGCGCAGCACGCGGAACCGGGCAAAGCCTTCCAGCACAAGATTGTAGCGGCCATCCTCGAGCGCCTCGACATCGATGATCCGCCCGACACAGCCCATGTCGAACAGCGGCGGCGGTTCGCCCGCCGCGCGCGGCTGGATCATCCCGATCTGCCGGTCGCGCGCCATCGCGTCGCTGACCAGCGCGCGATAGCGCGGCTCGAAAATATGCAGCGGCACCTGCAGCCCGGGGAACAGGATGACGCCGGTCAAGGGAAAGAGAGAGATGCGCTGTGCGACCATTGCGGATATCGCCCTCAGCCGAACAATGCGGCGGAAAGCTTGCGCCGCGTCGCCGAGACCCAGGGATCTTCGAGCCCGACCGCTTCGAAGATCTGCAACAGCCGCGCGCGCGCCGCGCCCTCGTTCCAGTCCTTGTCGGCGCGCACGATGGCGAGCAGATGATCGGCCGCCTCGTCGCGCGACCCGGCGGCGAACAAGGCGACCGCCAGGTCATAGCGCGCGGCATGATCGTCGGCATTCGCCTCGACCGCCGCGCGCAGCCCTGCAATCTCGCTGTCGTCGGCCTTGTCGGCGACCAGCGCCAGCGCCGATTTCGCGCGCTCCAGCAGCGGGTCGGAGGCGATTTCGGGCGGCAGGTCGTCGAGCAGCGCCTGCGCCTCTTCAGTCTTGCCGGCCAGGGTGAGCGCGCGCACGAGGCCCGCGAGCGCCGCGACGCTATCGGGCGCCATGTCCAGTATCTGCGCAAAGATGCCCGCAGCACGCTCGCCATCGCCGCTGGCCAGCACCTCTTCCCCCATGTCGAGCAGCGGCGCGATATCGGGTCCCTGCGGCTCGCCATCGCCCGCCTGGATCGGCAGCTTGTCGAGCAGCTGGTCGAGTATGCCCGCAAGCTGCGATTCGGTGCGCGCGTTGGTCAGATTGGCGACCGGCTGGCCCTGGAACATCGCATAGACGGTGGGGATCGACTGGATCTGGAATTGCGAGGCGATGAAGCGCTCTTCATCGACATTGACCTTGACCAGTACAACGCCGCGATCGGCATATTGCGCGGCGACCTTTTCCAGCACCGGGGTCAGCGCCTTGCACGGCCCGCACCATTCCGCCCAGAAATCGAGGATGACGAGCTTGGTCATCGAAGGCTCGA
>FWWM01015299.1_pt1 | contig 11778 bp, 10 predicted proteins | sample 2228351 | NCBI WGS metagenome assembly FWWM01 (sample SAMEA103939774, study PRJEB20133) | metagenome | reverse complement strand
CCCTAGAAGGGGCGGGGAGGGAGGAACCCAAGGCTCCGACTTCCCCGGTCAAGCTTCACCCCTTAAGGGATTGGGGGAGGGGGTGTGGGGGAGGGGGTAAGGGTCTGCGATCCTTAGCCCCCTCCCCCACGTTTCTTACCTGTCAACCGTCTTCAACGCCAGGAGGCGGGGTTCGCTGAGTTCCTCCATGGCCAGGCGCACGCCTTCCCGGCCCAGGCCCGAGGCCTTGACGCCGCCATAGGGCATGTGGTCCACCCGGAAGATGGGGGCGTCGTTGATGATGACCCCGCCCACCTCCAGTTCCTCAAAAGCCTGCCAGGCGTGGGCCAGGGTGTTCGTGAAGACCCCGGCCTGGAGGCCGTAGACCGAGTCGTTGGCCAGGGCCAGGGCCTCGCTGAAATCCCGGCAGGGGGTGAGCGTCACCACCGGGCCGAAGATTTCCTCCCGCCAGACCCTCATGTCCCGGGTGACGTTTTCCAGCACCGTGGGGGGCATGAGGTTCCCCTCCCCCAGGCCGCCGACCGCCAGGGTGGCGCCGGCCTGAAGGGCCTCCGTGACCCAGGTCCGCACCCGGAAGGCGGCTTGGGCGTCAATGAACGGCCCCACCACAGTGTCCTCTCGGGCAGGGTCCCCCACCTTGATTTCCCGGGCAATGGTATCTAAAAAAATCTCCCGAAATTGTTGGTAAATTTCTTTCACCACCAGAAGCCGCTGCACCGCGATGCAGACCTGGCCGGCATGGGCGAAGGCGCCTACCGCGGCCCGGTGGGCGGCATAGGTAAGATCGGCGTCGGCGTCCACGATGAGGGCGGCGTTGCCCCCCAGCTCCAGAAGTACCCGTTTCTTACCCGCGAGACTTTTCAAGTGCCAGCCCACCGCGGAGCTGCCGGTAAAGGTGAGGGCCTTCAAACGCTCATCGGCCACGGCTCGTTCCGCCCAGGTGACCGTGCTGGGAAGCACCTGCAAGCCCCCCGGAGGCCCGCCGGCCTGTTCATACACCTCGGCCAGCTTCAGGGCAGTCAAAGGGGTTTTGGAGGCGGGCTTGACGATGATGGGGTTCCCCACCGCCAAAGCCGGCCCCACCTTGTGGGCCATGAGGTTGAAGGGAAAGTTGAAGGGGGTGATGCCCAACACCGGCCCCAGCGGGAAGCGCCGGGTCACGCCCCAGCGGCCTTTCGTGGCCGCCTGGGTGTCCAGGGGAATGACCTCACCCCCCAGGCGGGTCGCTTCTTCGGCGGCCAGGGTCAGGGTGGTGACGCCCCGGGCCATTTCCGCCCGGGCGTAGGTGATGGGCTTGCCGCCTTCGGCCACGATGGTGCGGGCGAACTCCTCCTGGCGCTCCTTCACCCCGGCGGCCAAGGCTTCCAGGAGACGCCGGCGCTCGTAACTGGAGAATTTTTTCAGCACCCCCGCGGCCTGCTGGGCCGCCATGATGGCCTCTTCCCACTGAACCTCGCCGGCCAGGCAGACCTCGCCCACCACCTCGCCGGACCAGGGGGAAAGGACGGAGAGCTTATCTCCATCCGACAGCCAGCGGTTCTTAACAAAACAGCCGTGTGCGTCCACCGACTCGGCACCTCGGTTTATTAAAGATCTTGATGATAAAGTGTGGCGGGACAGGCACTGCCTGCCCTTTTCTCAAAATTTGGTGGGCTTGCCCACCCCATTAATTATCTTGCGGGTTGGGGAGGGGGTGCGGGGGGAGGGGCAGGGAACTCAGTTCCCTGGCCCCGCCCCTGCATACCTTCACACCCCTCTCGCCAAATTCAAGGCGCCGCCCAGGGCGATCATTTTCCGCTGGCGGGGCGAAAGTTCGGCCCTGACCCAGATTTCCCGGCCGTTCACCTTCAGAGGCAGGCGCTCGTCGCCCCGGAGGAGCCGGGCCTTGACCTCGGGCAGCTCCAGCTCCTGGCCGTCGTGGATGTGGGCATAGTCTTCGGGGTTCTCAAAGGTCAGGGGCAGGATGCCGAAGTTGATGAGGTTGGCCAGGTGGATGCGGGCGAAGCTTTTCACCAGCTTGACGCGCACACCCAGATAGCGGGGGGCCAGGGCGGCGTGCTCTCGGGAGGAGCCCTGACCGTAATTCTCGCCGCCCACGATGGCGCCTTCGCCCCGACCCCTGACCCGCCGGGGGAACTCCGGGTCCAGGCGGGTGAAGGCGAATTCGCTGATGGCCGGCAGGTTGCTGCGCAGGGGCAGGATCTGGCTGCCGGCGGGCAGGATGTCGTCGGTGCTGACATTATCCCCCGCCACCAGCCAGACCTCGCCCCGCCAGGTGTCGGGCAGGGGCGCCAGGGCGGGAAAGGGCACGATGTTGGGGCCCCGCACCACCTCCACCCGGGCGCTTTCCTCGGGGGGGAGGGGCGGCACCAGGTGCTTACCGTTCACGATGAAATAGCGGGGCTGGGTGATGCGGGGGGCGGCTCCCAGGCGCCGAGGGTCAGTGATTTCACCGGTGAGGGCGCTGGCCGCGGCGGTCTCGGGGCTCACCAGATAGACCTGGTCGCCCTTGGTGCCGCTGCGGCCCGGGAAGTTGCGGGTGAAGGTGCGCAGGCTTATGGCGCCGGTGGCCGGGGCCTGGCCCATGCCGATGCAGCCCCAGCAGCCCGGCGGCATAATGCGGGCCCCGGCCTCCAAGAGCGGCACCAGCCCCCCGGATAAGATGAGGTTTTCCAGCACCTGGCGGGAGCCGGGGTTGATCTCCAGGGACACCCGTGGATGTATCTTCTTCCCCTCCAAGGCCCGGGCCACCACCATGAGGTCACGGTAGGAGGAGTTGGCGCAGGACCCGATGAGGACTTGCTCCACCGGGGCGCCGACCAGTTCCCGCACCGGCGCCACATTGTCCGGGGAGCAGGGCTGGGCCGCCAGAGGTTCCAGCTTGCTAAGATCCACTTCCTCCACCCGGGCGTAGGCGGGCCGGCCCTCGGCCTTGAGGGGCCGAAAGTCCTGCTCCCGCCCCTGGAGGAGGAGGAATTTGTGGGTCTGCTCGTCCGAGGGGAATACGGAGGTGGTGGCCCCCAACTCCGCGCCCATGTTGGCGATGGCGGCCCGCTCCGGCACACTCAGGGTCTTTACGCCCGGGCCGAAGTACTCCAGGATTTTCCCCCGGCCACCCTTGACGGTGAGCCGGCGCAAGAGCTCCAGGATGACGTCTTTGGCCGATACCCAGGGCGGCAACTGACCGGCGAGCCGCACCCCCAGGATTTCGGGCATGGTCAGGTAAAAGGGCTGGCCGGCCATGGCCAGGGCCACGTCCAGGCCGCCGGCTCCGAAAGCCAGCATGCCGGCCCCGCCCGCGGTGGGGGTGTGGCTGTCGGAGCCGATGAGGGTTTTCCCCGGCGCGCTGAAGCGCTCCAGATGCACCTGGTGGCAGATGCCGTTGCCGGGCGGGGAAAAATAAAGGCCGTACCTGGCGGCCACCGTGCGCAGGAAGCGGTGGTCGTCGGCGTTTCGGAAATCCGTCTGCAGAAGATTGTGGTCCACATAGCTCACCGCCACCTCGGTCCTGACCCGGTCCACCCCCATGGCCTCAAACTCCAGATAGGCCAGGGTGCCGGTGGCGTCCTGGGTCAGGGTGTGGTCGATTTTCAGAGCCACCTCGGCGCCGGGGACCAACTCCCCCTCCACCAGGTGGGCCGCCATGATCTGCTCAACCAGGGTTTTCGCCATGGGTAATCCTTTTCTTCTTGCTGGTGGGAGGGGAGAGGCAGGGACTTCAGGTCCCTGGCCCCTCCCTCCGCAAACTTCTCACATACTCCACCACCAGGTCCGGGCGGTTGGTGCCGATGCCGTCCAGGCCCATGGTGAGGTAAGGTTTAAGAGTTTCTGGGTCGTCAATGTTCCACACAAAGACCATCAGGCCGGCGGCATGGGCTTGGACCACCAGCTCCGGGGTGACGTAGGCGTAATGCAGGACCAGGGAGTCGGCCCGGGCGGCCCGGGCCAACCCCGCCGGATCCGCCGGACAACCCACCAGGAGGACGCCGGTGGTGAGTTGGGGCTCCGCCTCCTTCATGGCCTTGACCACCGGGTGCCAGAACGAGATAGCGTGAACGAAGTCAAAGACCCGGTAGGTTCGGCAAAACTCCACCAACGGCAGGCCGGCCCGGGGGTCCTTCACTTCCACGATGAGGTGCCCTCGGCCCCGGAGCAGCTCGATCACCTCCTCCAGGGTGGGAATGCGCTCGCCTTGGCCGGCGTTCAGACGCCGCAGTTCGGCCAAGGTCAGGTCCCGAACCCGGCCGTGGCCATCGGTGGTGCGGTCCACGGTGTCGTCGTGGATGACCACCAGGCGGCCGTCTTTGGAGAGGTGCACATCCACCTCCACGGCGCTGACCCCCATTTCCAGGGCCCGCCTGATGGAACGCAGCGTATTCTCCGGCTCGTGCAGCGGGGCGCCCCGGTGTCCCATGATATGCATGCCGCCAGCCTCCTATGGTGCCGCATAAATGACGGGAAAAAAGGCCTTTCGCCAAAGCCCGGCATGCGGTAGAGTGAACCAGAAAACCCGGCAGGGGGCCGGTGGCTGAGACCCCGCCCCACTTCCTTGACCCCATGCCATGCCCCGTTGGGGCTGCGGCGCCAGTGGGGCCGTGTTCCTCTCCGGCAAGGGCACGGTTTTTATTATGTAATGAATCTCACTTGTTTCTGCAAGGCTTCCCGGAGGTGGCGGTGTCCGGCTGGCTGACTTTGGCGGTGGCGGCAGTGGTGTTGTGGGGCCTGTGGGGGGTATTGGGCAAGGTGGCCTCTCAATTCCTGCCCTTTCAGGCCGTCTACGCAGTGGGCGTGGTGGGGCATTTGTGTACCGTCATGGCGGTGCTGGCCGCCACCGGCTTTCAGGTTCCCTGGCACCCGCTGGGATGGGCGGCGGCTTTGGGGGCCGGGCTCTGCACCTCGCTGGGGCTCCTGTGCTTTTACGGCGCCTTGGCGCAAGGCTCCGCCACGGTGGTGGTGCCCCTTACCAGCCTCTACCCGGTGATCACCGTGGTCGTAAGCCAACTTTTGCTGCACGAGACCCTGACCCTTCGGCACCTGGCTGGCATCGCCTTGGCCTTGGCCGCCGGCTGGCTGCTGGCCGATTAGGTGGGAGGGGCGAAGCCGCCGCACGGGGGGCTCCTGGTCCCCCAAGTTTTGGAGCGATGACCAAAGAAATCCGCATCTTGGCCCTGGATGTGGGCGAAAAGCGCATCGGGGTGGCGGTGAGCGATCCCCTGGGCCTCACCGCCCAGGCTCTGGGAGTGGTGGTGCGCAAGGATTTGTCCCACGATCTGGCGGCCATTCAGCTGCTGGTCCGGGGCCTGCCCATCCAGAAGATTGTGGTGGGCGTGCCCCGCCATCTGGATGGCCGACTGGGCAATCAGGCCGCCGCCATCCTGGAACTGGCCGAAGCGTTAGGCCGCCAACTCAAGGCGCCCGTCATCCCCTGGGATGAACGGCTCACCACCCAGGAGGCGGAGCGTCTGCTGGTGACGGCGGACGTCAGCCGCCGGAAGCGCCGCCGGGTGGTGGATAAGCTGGCGGCGGCGCTTATCCTCCAGGGATATTTGGACCGCTGCCAGATGCAATGATCGGTCCCCTTCTGGGTTCTCTTAAGCTGCCGGGTTCGTCTCTCCCAAATTGAGCCATGGTCCTGAGCGACCGTGGTGCTTTTCTCCCGCCGCTTTTCCAACTACCTGAAAAATCACACTAATTAAGCGCAAGAAAATTTTTTGTGAAACTTTTCTTTAAAGGTTTTTTCCCTTGACAATTCCCTAAAAAAGGCTGAAATTGGTTCCCGGGTGGGGATTTGTGGAATAAAGTGGGAAAAAAGGGCATTCGGGGGAGTCCGTGTTCACCGGTAGCTTCTTCCATTCCATGGATAATAAAGGGCGGGTGAGCATCCCGTCCCGCTACCGGGACATTCTCCAGGAGCGTCAGGACCGCCAGCTCATTCTCACCAACTGGGACGGGTACGTATTGGCCTTCCCCCAATCCGAATGGGTCAAGGTGGAGGCGAAGATCGGGGAGCTGGCCCTGTTCCGCAAAGATCTCCGGGCCTTTCAGCGGTTCATCATTTCCGGGGCGGAGGAATGCCCCTTGGACCGCCAGGGCCGCATCCTTATTCCCCAAAATTTGCGGGATTACGCCAAGTTGACGCGGGATGTGGCGTTAGTGGGGGCCGTGCGCTGCTTTGAAATTTGGGACAAAACCGCCTTTGAGGCGCATCGCAAACAGCTGGAAGAATCCATCAACGAAGAGGTTTTGCACGAATTGTTGATTTAAGCCCAGACCAGACCCCGGTGCATGCACCGGTGATGGTAACGGAGGTGATAGGGGGCCTCAACTGCCGTCCTGGCCGTCTCTATGTGGATGGCACTATCGGCGAGGGGGGACACGCAGTGGCCATCCTGGACCGCATCGCTCAAGAGGGGGAGCTTGTGGGACTGGATCGCAATCCAGTCGTTCTTGAAGCGACTGCCGGACGGTTGGCCCCCTACACTTCCCGTTTTTTTCTCTTTAACCGGTCCTACAGTCAATTGGGGGAGGTTCTTGCGGCGCTGGGGCGCCCTCAGGCCGCCGGCATCTTGCTGGATCTGGGGATTTCTTCTTTTCTCCTGGAGCGCTCCGGCCTGGGGTTTTCCTTCCAACGGGATGAGCCCCTGGACATGCGGTTCAATCCCACGGAGCCGCTACCAACCGCCGCAGAGTTGTTGAACACGTTGCCGGAGTCCAGACTGGCGCAGATCTTCTGGGAGTACGGGGAGGAGCCCCGGTCCCGGCGCCTGGCCCGGCTCATCGTCCAAAAACGCCGTCTGGCGCCCTTTCGCACCACGGGGGAGTTGGTGGAGGTGGTGCGACAGGCCTTGAAACCTCAGCCCCACAGCCGGGTGCATCCGGCCACCCGGGTCTTTCAGGCCCTGCGCCTGGCGGTGAACCAGGAGCTGGAGGAGTTGACGCGCTTCTTAGACCAGGCCCCTGCCTGGCTGGAGCCCGGCGGCCGACTGGTAATTCTGGCCTACCACTCGTTGGAGGACCGATTGGTAAAGCAACGGTTCCTGGAGTGGGAGCGGCAGGGGTACTGCCGCCGGCTGACGAAGAAGCCCCTGCGGCCCAGCGCCGCCGAAATCCAGGCCAACCCCCGGGCCCGCACCGCCAGACTACGCATCGCTGAAAAACTGTAGCTTGCCAGGAGGTCCGTTATGCCCACCCATTTGTCGCTCAGACTCAATGCCATGAGCCATTCACTCCTCGCCAAGAACCGCAAGGTAGTTCATACCGAAAACCGCTGGGGGCGAGTGGTGGTGGCGGCTCTGATCATGGCCACCGTGGGCATTATGGTGACTACCCTCACCTGGGCCTGGGGCAACCTTCAAATGGTCACTCTTAACTACCAAGTCTCCCAAGCCCAGGAAATCCAGAAGCAGTACCGGGAATTGAATGAGAAACTGAAAATTGAGCTGTCCAATCTCAAGGGCATCTCGCGTCTGGAGCGGCTGGCGGCGGCGCACGGCATGAGCTCTCCGCAGCCCTCCCAAGTTCTCTACCTCCCATGAGCTACACTTTGAACAAATGGGTGCGGCTGCGCCTCCTGTTGGTGGGGGCCTTCCTGGGCCTGCTGGGTCTGGTGTTGGTGGGGCGTTTTTTTCACCTCCAGATCATCCTCAGCGCCGAACTCCGGGAGGAAGCCGACGCCTATATCCAAAAGCTCTGTCCGGTCCTGCCGGTGCGCGGCCTGATTGTGGACCGACGGGGTATCGAGTTGGCGGTGAGCACCCGGGTTTATTCGCTGGTGGCGCACCCCCGCCAGATCAAAAACCCCGGCAAACTGGCCAAGGAGCTGGCGCCGGTCCTGAAGATGGCCCCCAAGGACCTGGCGGCCCTGTTGACTTCGGACAAGCCCTTTGTTTGGATCAAGCGCCACCTTACACCGGAGCGGGAGGAAGCCTTTCGGGCCTGGCAGGAACAGGTCCAACAAAACAGCCGGAAAGCCGGCAGCCCCGGCGGTCCCCAACGCCAGGATGAAGACGCCGTCTATCTGTTGCCCGAGGCCCGCAGATATTACCCGCAGCAGGCCTTGGCGGGGCCCATTTTGGGGTTTTGCAATATTGACGGCCAGGGGCTGGAAGGCCTGGAATTCCAATACAACCAGGAGCTGTACGGGCGCCCCAAGAAATGCCTGCGCATGCTTGACGCCCGGGGGCGCATCGTGTCGACTGAGGAGAAGGCCTGGGACCCTGAAGTCATGGGGCACAACCTGGTCCTCACCATTGACCGCACCATCCAGTATATTGCGGAAAAAGAACTGGCCAGGGGAGTGGAGAAGTGGAACGCGGCGGGGGGCTATGTCATGGTCATGCGCCCCCAAACCGGGGAAATCCTGGCCATGGCCCAACTCCCCACGGTGGATCCCAACCAGCCGGCCCGCACCCCTGAACCTTACCGGAAAAATCGCAATCTAACCGAGGCCCTGGAGCCGGGCAGCGCCTTCAAGGTCTTCATCGTGGCCTCAGCCCTGGATGCCGGGGTAGCCAAGCCCTTGGACCGCTACCATTGTGAGAACGGGGTCTGGCATCTGGGGGCTAAGGAGGTAATCAGGGACGTCCACCCGTACGGCGGCCTGACGGTGCAGCAAATCATTCAAAAATCCAGCAATATCGGGTCGGCCAAAATCGCCGGCAAGCTGGGTCCCGCCCGCATGGACCAGTATCTTCGGGCCTTCGGCTTCGGCAGCCGCACCGGCATTCAGTTTCCCGGAGAAACCCCCGGGCTCATGAAGAATCATGTCCGGGCCCGCTCCCCCCTGGACCGGGCCACCACCGCCTTCGGCCAAGGGGTGTCGGTGTCGGTGCTGCAGCTCACCGCCGCCTTGGCGGCTCTGGGCAATGACGGCGTGCTCATGCAGCCCCTGCTGGTGAAGGAAATCGTCAGTGCCAAGGGAGAGAAGATCCAGGAATTCCAGCCCCATCCGGTGCGGCGGGTGCTGTCCTCCCAGGCCGCCCGCCAGATATTGACCATGATGGAGATGGTGACCCAGCAGGGGGGCACCGCAACGGGAGCCGCGCCGCCGGGGTTCACCGCCGCCGGCAAGACCGGCACTGCCCAAAAGCTGGTCAACCGCGCCTATTCCCACAGTAAGTTCAACTCGGTGTTCATGGGATTGGTGCCGGCGGACAAACCGGTCCTGGCCATCACCGTCATCATTGATGAATCCAAGGGGGCCATTTACGGGGGGGTGGTGGCGGCGCCCATCTTTCGGGAAATTGCCGCCCAGGCCCTGCGGGTGATGGGATATTATCCCCCCACCCCCAATCTGCCGGTGCTGGCGGCCCAACCAGAGGTGAAGAAGGCCGCGGGGACCGCCCTGCCTTCCGTGATCCCCACCGAGGCGGTCATGGAACCTTCCCAGGGGGCGCTCCTGCCGCTGCCGACCACGCCGGTTCCCAAGGCTCCCGACGTGATGCCCGATGTCCGGGGGCTTACCATCCGGCAAGTATTGGATCTGCTGCACCGGGCCGGGGTGCGCTGCAAGCTGGAGGGCACCGGCCTGGCGGTGGCTCAGGATCCGCCTCCCGGCGCCACGCTGCGCCCCGGGGAAGTCTGCCTGATTAAGTTTCAATCCCCCCTGTAAGACAGGGAATCATGTCTGGGGAGGTTGTCAAGCGTCGAAAGTTTGTATAGGATGAGGGCGCGGGAGCCAGGGATCCGCTGCCCCCACCTCCACCCGTCCATCCCGCAGCCTGCGAAGCACAGATGTTTCCGCCGCCAGCGAGGAGCCAGTGGTCCAACTACCCACGAAACCCATGATTTTGCGGGAGCTTCTGGACGGCCTGGAGGGCTGCCGGGTAAGCGGGAATCCCCGGCTGCCGGTGACTGGCTTGGCCTACCATTCCGGAGAGGTGGTTCCTGGTGGGGTGTTCGTGGCCCTGAAGGGGCTCAAAACCGATGGCCACCTCTATGTGGAGGCAGCCTTGAAGCGGGGGGCCCGGGTGGTGGTGAGCGACCGGGAGCTTCCCCTGCCGCCGGACGTCACCATGGTCCAGGTCAAGGACGCCCGTCTGGCCCTGGCTCACCTGAGTGCCGCTTATTTCGGTCATCCCAGCCGGGAGCTCACCCTGGTGGGCATCACCGGGACCAACGGCAAGACCACCACGGCTTACCTCCTGGAGGCCATCCTCAGCGCCGCCGGCCACCGGGTGGGGGTTTTGGGCACGGTGAACTATCGGGTGGGCCGACGACAGTGGCCGGCGCCGGTAACCACTCCGGAGTCCCTGGACCTCAACCGCCTCCTGCGGGAGATGGTGAACGAGGGCGCCACCCATGCCATCATGGAGGTGTCCTCCCATGCGCTGGATCTGCGAAGGGTGGACCGGGTGGCCTTCGACATCGGCATCTTCACCAACCTCACCCAGGATCATTTGGATTATCACCGGGATCTGGACTCCTATTTTGCCGCCAAGTCCCGCCTTTTTTTGGAAATTCTGGGAAACGGCGGCGGCCCCCGGGGTCTGGCCGTGCTCAACCTGGACGATCCCAGGGGCCGGCAATTGTGGTCCCGGGTGTCCGGTCCGGTTCTCACCTTTGGCCATTACTTCCAAAGCCAGGTGCGGGTTCTCAAGGCGCAATTCCACCGGGAGGGTCTGACGGCCCGGGTTGCCACCCCCCAGGGGGAGTTTACCCTGGAATCCCGGCTGGTGGGCCCCTTTAATCTTTCGAACCTCCTGGCCGCCACGGCCGCCGCCCTGGGACTGGGCTTCTCCCTTCCCCAGGTGGCGGAGGGCATCGCCGCCCTGGAGGGGGTGCCGGGTCGGCTGGAACGCTTCGGCCCTCCCGGGGGCCCCCATGTGTTCGTGGACTATGCCCACACTCCGGATGCTTTGGCGTCGGTGCTGGCGGCCTTGAAAACTTTGAATTTCCGGCGCCTCATCACGGTGTTCGGGTGCGGCGGCGACCGGGACCGCAGCAAGCGGCCTCTCATGGGGATGGCCGCCGCCGAGGGAAGCGAACTGGTCATCGTCACCAGCGACAACCCCAGGACCGAGGATCCCCGGCGCATCATCGCCGAGATTGAAGCGGGACTGGCCGACGCGGGGCTGCCGCCCTTAAGCTTGGCCGCGGCCCGCCGCGGGGCGAGGGGCTATCTGGTGGTGCCGGACCGCCGGGAGGCCATCCATTCAGCTGTACGCTTGGCCGAACCCGGCGATTGCGTGCTGGTGGCCGGCAAAGGCCACGAAAATTACCAGATCTGGGGCACAGAAAAGATTCACTTCGACGACCGGGAAGAGGTTCGGGAGGCCCTGCGGGAGCGGGGGTAATGCAGAGGGAGGGGAAGAAAAACCCCACCGCCTTCCGAGGCCCCCTCGGCAACCCCGAGGGGGTAGCCCTAAAAGAAGCGGCCAACGGGCTGGCAGTCTTTCAAATTCAAAACATCTTTCAGGGAAAGGGTGGGAGGGCTGGCGAAGCTTCACCCCTTCTCCCAGCAGCGGATTTGGCATTATGGCCGCGACCTTCACCACCGCCGAAATTGTGGCCGCCACCCGGGGCAGGCTGCTCCAGGGGGAGGAGCGCCGGACCTTTGCCGGGGTCTCCACCGACTCCCGCACCTGTCCGGCGGGTGCGCTGTTTATTCCCTTGCGGGGCGAGCGGCACGATGGCCACGCCTACCTGCCGCAGGCCAAGGCCCGGGGGGCCGGGGCGGTGCTGGTGGCGGAACAGTGGCTGCGTGAGGGGGGGCACCCTCCCCGCCGACTCACCTCCCCACCTCCTGGTCGGGGTTGGAGGTGGGGGGTGGGGGGTGGG
>FWWM01015291.1_pt1 | contig 11783 bp, 14 predicted proteins | sample 2228351 | NCBI WGS metagenome assembly FWWM01 (sample SAMEA103939774, study PRJEB20133) | metagenome | reverse complement strand
GTAGGCATTTGTGACAAATAGTGCAAGTTTTATTTACAAGTTTTTGATAACATATGCTTATGATTGAACGGCGCCCCTTTCCCAATCCCCAGGCCCTGCGGGTGTTTTTGTGCGTGGTACAGGAGGGCAGCGTGGGCCGCGCAGCCCTGAGCCTAGGCATGACCCAGCCGGGAGTAAGCCAGCACCTGCGGGCCCTGGAGCAGCAAATCGGCCAGCCGCTTTTTCTGCGCCACGGTCGGCGCCTGATACTGACCAAGGTGGGCCAGAACTTGCTGCCAGAAGCCCGGCGTGCCATAGAGGCGCTGGAAAGTTTTATGCAAGCAGCTCAGGCCTTAGAGCGCCTCGAGACCGGGCGGGTGGAGATTGGTGCCGCGACTACCATGGCGGTGTATGTGCTGCCGCGTTACCTAACCGAGTTCAAGCGGCTGTACCCGGACATTCGCATCAAGCTAGAGAGTGGCAGCTCCGAACGCCTGACCCAACAGCTGGTGCAAGGTGAAATTGAGCTGGCCGTGGTGGAGGCCATCGAGCACCTGCCAGGCTTCCAGCGGCAACTCTTTTACGAGGATGAGCTGGTGGTCATTGTCCCCCCCGAGCACCCCTGGGCCCGAAAGGACGAAATCGCCCCCGAGCTGCTGGCCGAAGTTCCGCTCATCGTGCGGGAGCCTGGGGCCATGACCTACCGGGTGTTGGGATCGGCCCTGGAGCAGGCCGGCCTCGAGGTCAACCCCATCTTCTACACCGACAACCACGAGGTCACCAAGCGGCTGGTGCTCGAGGGGGCCGGGGTGGGTATCGTTTCCAATGTGGTGGTGCGGCCCAACGTCAAGGTGGGCAACCTGCGGGCGTTGCGGATTAAGGGCATGGAGTTGCGGCGGCTTTTCTGGCTGATCTACCCTGAAGAGCTGGGCAACCCCGCCGCCGAAGCCTTGCGGGATATGCTGCTTTCCTGAGCAAGCCGCTACTCCCGGCCTTGCTGGGCGGTCAGCCGGTGGTGAATCTGGCGGGTAAGCCACCAGACCGCGGCCATCACCCCAGGGATGGCCAGCCCGGCCGCCAGCTCGGGCGAGATGGGCAGGCCGGCCTCCTTACCGGCCTTGAAGAGGTAATACAGCAAGCCCACCACATAGTAGGAGATGGCCGCAATGGAGAGGCCCTCCACGGTGCGCTGGAGCTGGTACTGCATCTCCTGGCCGCGTTTGAGTTTGTGCAAAAGCTCCTGGTTCTGGGTCTCGAGGGCGATGTCTACGCGGGTACGCAGCAGGGCTCCGGCCCGCTCGATGCGCTGGGAGAGGGCGGCCAGGCGCTGGGCGGTGGAGTCCACCGTGGCCATGGCCGGGCTGAAGCGGCGCTGCAAAAACTCGCCGATGGTCTGGGTGCCGGGGATGGGGGCCTCGCGCAGTTCGGCCAGGCGGGCCCTGACCAGGGCGTGGTAGGCTGCGGTGGCGCTAAAGCGGTAGCCGTGCTCAGCCATAGCGTGCTCCACCCTGGCCGCCAGAGCCTCGAGCTCGTCCAGCAAGCCGGCATCGGCCTGGTTGCTATCGCGGATGCGGGCGGTAATCTGGGCTAGGGCCTGCTCCGATTCCAGCAGCATGGGCCGCAAGCTCCGGGCCACCGGAAACCCCAGCAAGGCCATCATGCGGTAGGCCTCCATCTCCAAGAGCCGGGCCGCAATACGGCCTGCGCGGGTCTCGCTGGTCTCCGGCGGGGCCACCACCACCATGCGCTCAAAACCGCTTTGCCGCAGGCGGAAATCGGTCACGGCGCAGCTATGCCCATTCCGGCCCATCAGCGAGGCCACCACCCCGTGCGCACCAAGCCAGGGACGGGCGATGTTGAGTGCCTCCTCCACCGGCCCGTGCAGCATAATCAGCTTGACCGCCGAAAGGGTACGACCGGGAATCCCCCGCAGCCAGCTTGTGTCCACCGCCAAATGGCCCAGGAGATCGGCGTCGGGGCTGGGCGCAATGGCGGGCAGGTGTTGCACCAGGGTATAGGTGCTGAACTCGGTGTGCCGCTCCCAGCGCAGCGAGCCCCCCGGCAGGCGCAGGCGCAGGTAGGTGCCGGCGAGCTGGTCGAGCTCGAGCTCCCCCAGGCCCGAGAGCTGGCGCAGGTGCTCGAGCTCGGCTTCGCGCGAAACCCCCTCGTGCCGCACCGCCACCTGCACCACCAGGGCCGGCAGGCGGATGCGGGGGGTGGGGCGGGCATGCAGTTCGTTGTGGAGCTGAAGGCGCAGGGGATCATCGGGCGGCAATACACCCCGATCCCGCGATGGGGTATCGTCGGTCATCAGGTGATAGGTTTCTGGGCTCGAGCGCATCATCTCCCTCCCCATTATGCCCCAGCCCGCAGGGCTTCCAGGGCTGCCTCGGGGGTGGCCCCCTGGTGCACGACCTGCATCAAAGCCCGCACCAGATCCAGCGGCCTGGGGTGCTGGATGATGTTGCGCCCATAGACAACCCCTTTTGCGCCCTGTTGCAACACCAGGTAGGTGCGCTCCAGCAGGGTGGCATCGTCTACGCGGCCCCCTCCCCGCACCAGCACCGGCCTGCTCGAGGCTGCCTCCACCACCCGGTGGTACTGGCTGAGGTCGGTGGTGAAGTCGGCCTTGATCAGGTCGGCCCCCAACTCCACCGCCTGGCGCACCAGCGGCACAATCTTTTCCACATCCCCGTCCACGCTATACCCCCCGGCCTGCATCACCAAAGGCTCCACCATCAAGGGGAAGCCATAGCGCTCGGTGAGGGGTTTGAGCCGGGCCACGTTGCGCAGGCTCTCGCGCAGAAGCTCGGGCTGGTCGGGCAGCCACAGCAGGTTGACCACCACGCAGGCTGCATCCCAGCGGATGGCCTGCTCGAGAACCTCCTCCATCAGTTCGGAAAACAGCACGCGGGGCAGGCGTGGGCCATAGACGTTGGTGGTGTCGGTTCGCAGCACCAAAGCCGGCTTGTTTTTACCGGGCAGGTGTTGCAAAAGGTGGGCCTGGCCGGGGGTCAGTTGGATGGCATCGGGGCCGGCCTGCACCAGGGTGGCTACCGCCTGGGCCAGGTTCTCAATGCCCTGCAGAAAGCTCCCCTCTCCAAAAATGCCATGATCCAGGGCCACATCCAGACAGCGGCCATCGGGAGCCAGCAGGCGGTTAAGGCGAGGAAGCGCACTCATATTCACACCGGCTTATTCTGGGTCACTATCACGACGGTCAGACGCTGGTTTGCCGGGTACTTACACACCGTTTACAGAGGATTCTCGTTTCCTTGCTTGGGCCGCTCCCGGGGCTCTGTCTGCAAAAGCAACGCTCCGATTAGATACTAGATGTCAGTCAAGGTCGTTTTGGAAACTTTCGTAGCCGTTTTCCTCGAGCCAAAGCTTGGTCTCGTAAGGCGGACGAAAGGCGGCCGGATCGGCCACTGGCCCCTCCATCCAGTGGGGCTTGGCCAGGGCGGGCGGCTCCTGGCTCCAGTAGAAGTAGTACAGCGCCCAGTAGCCCTGGTCGTCGTGCAGAATTAGGGCATCCCCATAACCATCGCCCATCTGGCGCAGGGCCAGTTGTTTGGCCTCGGCATAGGTCAGTTCGTCGTACTCACGCACCCCCGGCATACCCCCTCCTACTTCGACTCGTTGATAAACAGGTTATACCCGTTGGCCTCGAGCCAGTGGGCCATCTGGTAGGGCTCCATAAAAACCGGCTCGCTCTGAGGCCCTGCCACCCAGTCGGGTGGGTGCGAGGGCACCGGCGCACGCAGGCCCAGCAGGCCAAACAGGTAGTACAGCGCATAGTAGCCCGCGTTCCCCTGGAGCACCAGCCCTTCCCCATAGCCGTCTACCAGCACCTTCTGGGCTTTGGCCTCGGCCTCGGCGTAGGGCATCCGGCGGAATACCTCGGCGGTCATACCTCCTCCGGAAACAACCTCAGGAAATCGGTGGTGAGTCGATCGGGGGCCATGGGGCGAAACACCGTGTTGGCGAACTGCTGGTGGAGGGGATGATCGCGGTAGAAGGTAATCACGCTTTCATCGGCAAAATCCACCACCAGCAAATAGCGGTAGCGGGGCCACCCCCACCGCCTTACCCAGCTCGAAGCCCACCACCCCCGGAATCTGGCCCAGCACCCTCCGGGCTTGCTCAAACATCCGCTGCACCTCGGCCTCTGGGGCTTGGGTGTTGAAGACAATCAGGTGCCGCACCATAGTGGGTTTCACCCGTGCGTCGTCGCCAAGTGTAACCAATCCCGCAGCAGCTCCACCGTCACCACCAGGCCAGTGCTTTTAGGCCCTTGCCGCACCTGGGCCGGCAGCTCCGGCTCGCCAAGGTGATCCAGCACCGCCAGGGCTCCCTCGAAGCGCTGGCTGCGGGTGTAGTGGCTGTAGGTGATCAGAACCGGCAGACCCGCCTGCTGAGCGGCAAGCAGGCCGTTATGGGAGTCTTCGATGGCCAGGGCCTCTCCCGGCTTCAGCCTCATCTGCTGTAAGGCCTGGATATATACGTCCGGCGCGGGTTTCTTTTTCGCCACCATGTCCCCCGCCACAATGCACTCAAACCAGCCTGGCACCTCCGGCCCGGCCTGCTCGAGCAACACCTGCACGTTTTCTAGCGAGGTGGTGGTGGCAATGCCCAGCCGCACCCCCTTCTGGCGGGCCTCACGCCACAGCCGTAGCACCCCCGGACGAAAGGGCACCTCACCCGCCCTCACGATCTGGTTGTAGAGTTCGGTTTTGCGGCGGTGAAGCCGGGCGATGTCGGCCTCCAGCAGTTTGGGGCACTCGGGGCAGTGGTAGAGGTAGTGGGCGATGCGTTCCTTGCCACCGGTCACCCACAGCAGCCGCTCGTAGAGTTCGCGATCCCACTCAATCTCGAGGCCCGCCTCGGCAAAGGCCCGGTTGAAGGCCAGCCGGTGGCCCTCCTCGGTCTCGGCAATGACCCCGTCTACATCAAAAATCAGTGCTTGCATGCTTCCCCCTACAGTCTTGCAGCCGCGCCCTCAGGCAAAAACCAGGGCCTCTCCACGCCGTTCCAGCAGCCGGGGCACCCGCTCGGAGAGGCCCAGCTGGGCACAGAAGGCCACATCCTCGCCCAGCCCTTCGCGCACCAGGGCCAGGGCCGCCTCGGAGGCTTCGAGCAGGGGGCGGGCGGGCTTTTGCGCCAGGTGCAGGGCCATCTGCACCCCATCCCCCACCGGCTCAAACCCTTCGGCCAGCAGGGCCTGGGCCAGTACCCCGGCGGTGTAGAGGTCGTCTATGCCCACCTGCCCCTCCTTGCCCGCGCACAGGATGGCCACCTCGTCGCCCAGCCGGGCCGCCTGCTGCACGGCAGCGGGGGCGTTCAGGAGCGAGGCCAGCATTACCTCGCGGGCCACCTGGGCGGCCTTGTGGGCGGCCTTGGTGCCGTTGGTGGTGGCGTGGATTACCGTGCGGCCCCAGAGTTCGGCCAACGCTGCCTCGCGTGGGCTGTTGCCAAAGTCGAAGCCTTCGGGTCTGAGCCCGCCTATCTCGCCCGCTAGCAGTTCGCCGTTTTGCCGCAGGGCACGGGCCGCCTCCAGATCCGCGGTAAGCCACAGAGCCTGCGCCCCTGCCTCCAAAAACATCACCGCCGTACTGGTGGCCCTTATCACATCCACCACCAGCATCACCTCGGCCTCCGGCAGGGCGGCCAGGGGCAGGGGGTGTACTCGAACCCTCCTCATACCCGAAGCAGTTCCAGCACCGCTCGAGCCACCGCGCCAGGCCGGAAGCCCAGGTTCTCGTAGACGGCGGGGTAAGGGGCGCTCGCGCCAAAGTGATCGAGGCCCAGCACCGCATCGGCGTAGCGCTCCCAGCCCAGGCTGGCCCCGGCTTCCACCGCCAGGGTGGGCAACCCCTTGGGCAGCACGGCCTCGCGGTACGATTCGGGCTGGGCCTCAAAGGCCTCCCAGCAGGGCAGGCTCACCACCCGTACCGGAATCCCCTCGGCATCGAGCTGCTTCTGGGCTTCCAGGGCCAGGGCCACCTCGCTGCCCGTGGCCACGATGGCCGCTTTGGCATTGGGCCGCTCGGCGATCACATAGCCGCCCTTCAGGGTGCCTTCGGCGCCTGCCAGGGCATCGCGCTCCAGCACCGGCAGGGCCTGCCGGGTGAGCACCAAAGCGGTAGGCCCCTGGCGGCGCTCCAGGGCCAGGCGCCAGGCGTAGGCGGTCTCGAGGGCATCGGCCGGCCGCACCACATAAAGGTTGGGCATGGCCCGCAGGCTGGCCAGGTGCTCGATGGGCTGGTGGGTGGGGCCGTCCTCGCCGATGGCGATGGAGTCGTGGGTCAGCACGAAGATGCTGGGGGTGCCCATCAGAGCGGCCAGGCGGATGGCCGGGCGCATGTAGTCCGAGAAAACGAAGAAGGTACCCCCATAGGCGCGGTAGCCCCCGTGCAGGTTGAGGCCGTTCAGGATGGCCCCCATGGCGTGTTCCCGCACCCCGTAGTGCAGGTAGCGCCCGCTGGGGTTCTCGCGGGAGAAGGGCTGCATCCCGGCGGCCTGGGTGTTGTTGGAGGGGGTCAGGTCGGCGCTACCGCCCAGCAGTTCGGGGAGGTGGGGGGCCAGCGCGTCCAGCACCTTGCCGCTGGCAGCCCGCGTAGCCAGCTTGCCGCTAAAGCCGGGGAGAAGGGCCTCCCAGTCCAGCGGGGGTAGCTCGCCTTTGAGGCGGCGCAATAATTCCTGCGCTGCTTCGGGGTAGGCCTCGGCGTAACGCTGGAGGCGGGCGTTCCAGTCGGCCTCGAGCCGCTGCCCCCGGGCTACGGCGGCCCGGAAGTGCTCGTAGATTTCGCGGGGAATCTCGAAGGGCGGGGGGGGCCAGTTCAGGTTGTGGCGGGTGGCCTCGAGGGCCTCCGGGCCCAGGGGCTCACCGTGCACTTTGTGGCTACCGGCCTTGGGCGAGCCGGCCCCAATTACCGTACGTACCGCAATCAGCGAGGGGCGGGCGTCTACCTGGGCGGCCCGGATGGCCTGGCGCAGCGCGGCCAGGTCTTCCCCATCGACCCGCTGGGTATGCCAGCCATAGGCCCGGTAGCGCTCGAGCACATCCTCGCCGAAGGAGAGCGCTGTGTTGCCGTCAATGGAGATGTGGTTGTCGTCCCACAGCACAATCAGCTTCCCCAGCCCCCAGTGCCCGGCCAGGCTGCTGGCCTCCCCCGAAACCCCCTCCATCAGGTCGCCGTCCGAGGCCAGCACATAGGTGTAGTGGTCTATGAGGGTGTGCCCCTCGCGGTTGAACTCGGCGGCCAGCTTGCGCTCGGCTAGGGCCAGCCCCACCGCGGTGCTGATGCCCTGGCCCAGAGGCCCGGTGGTCACCTCCACCCCTGGGGTGTGGCCGTACTCGGGGTGGCCGGGGGTCTTGGAGCCCCACTGGCGGAAACGCCGGAGTTCGTCGAGCGGCAGGTCGTAGCCGGTGAGGTGCAGCAGGGCATACAGAAGCATGGAGCCGTGCCCCGCCGACAGCACGAACCGGTCGCGGTCGGGCCAGTGGGGGTGGGTGGGGTTGTGCTTGAGGAAGTCGCTCCAAAGCACATAGGCCGCCGGTGCCATGCCTAAGGGCATGCCCGGATGCCCGCTTTTGGCCTGCTCTACCGCGTCGGCTGCCAGCATCCGGATGGCCGTGATGGCCTGGGTCTCGATTGCGCTGAGGGTGCTTGCCATGTGTCTCCTTTCACAAGGTGGCCTTATAGGTAGTTTAGGCACGGCAAACTAAAACCATCAAGCATGGTTTTGGTTTTTTTGATAAATGATGCTTATTGAACCTCGAGCCGCAATTTGGCAGGCGCTCCTGCGCCCAGCATCGAGGGTCATACGCATTTCGGTAGTATCGTTCACTTCGGCAAGCCCAAACGATACTACCGAAATGCTTTTCTACTCCCTTCGGTCGGCTTGAATCCTTCACCTTTGACTACACCCCACGGTGAAGGATTCAAGCGGAAACGGTATCAGTCCAGTATTTTGGCGCGTCAACGGCGCATAGACCGATGGTTTACCAGAGCTTTTTTCCGATTGCGTCCCAATCGCCCACTAACCTTTGGGCGGTCGCAAAGCCCCCAGGCTGGCCCAGGCTCTAAAGGAGTAAAACATCACCCAGAGCCAGAACACCCCCAACAGCCCGAGCAGCCCCCAGGCCAGCCCGCCCAGGAAGGCCGAGTCCAGGGCTCGAGCCAGCGCTAGCGTGGCCAGGGTAAAAGCCCCCAAGGGGAAGACAAACCCCCACCAGCCGGGGGCAAAGTGAAACTGCGTACGGCGGCACTCCACCAGCAGGGTATCCAGCAGCAGCAGCAGGCTGTAGACCAGCCACCACAGGCCCAGGCCCCAGACCGCCAGCCCGATCACCGGCCAGACCGCCCCATAGCTCTCCGGGATGAGCCCGGCCTGCACCCCGCCCTCGAGCCAGCGCCAGGGGGCCAGCACCAGCAGGCCCACCGGGGCCAGCCCAATGAAGACCAAGGGCAGGAAGTGGGGCTCGAGGCGGCCGTACCCATACAACCGCTGCAAAAAGCTCGGCAGCACGAACAAGAACAGAAAAAGCCCAATCCCCAGGAACAGGCCGCTCACCACCCAAAGCTCCTTTTGCCAGGCTTTGGGAAAACTGGAAAGCCAGAGCCCCCCGGCCATGGGCACCAGCAGGGCCGAGACCGGTGGGATAAACCAGGCCCCACTGGCGGCCTCGATGGGCAGCCTGAGCCGGGTGCTTACCCAGTAGACCACCAGCAGGCCCACCAAGAAAATCAGCGGCGTCCCCAGCAGAAAAAGCCCCTGGCCCAACGGCTGCGCCCAGGGCCCCAGGGGCAGGGCCCGGGTCGCCAGGCTCAGCACCAGAAGGGCAATAGGTAGCGTGGGGAGCATCTGGGACAACAGGGGATGCTGTAAATCGGCCAGGGCGGCCTGGGGATAGCGCAGGAGTTTGGCCAGGTAGAGCCCCAGCAAGCCTGCCATGAACAAGAGGGCCAGCCCATAAACCGGCAAGGCCAGCCCCACCAGGCCAAACTGGGCCAGGGCCAGGGCCAGCACCCCCGTACCCATCACCGCCGCGAACCAGGCCGGGTTCAGGTAGCGCGCGCTGGGCGCCGCTTCCACAAAAACCCCCTAGTGCACGGCGGCGTGTTCCTGTTCGGCCAGGTAGCGCTCGGCCATCATGGCCGCACGGGTGCCGGCCCCCACGCTGGTGGAAAGCTGGCGGTAGATGGGGTCGGCCACATCCCCCGCTGCAAACAGCCCCGGAACCGAGGTGAAAATCTCGTCCCGCACCGCCACGTAGCCGTCGGGCCGGAGTTCCACCACCCCCTGCAAAAAGCCGGTGTTGGGCTCATGCCCGATGAAAACAAAGACCCCGTCGGTAGGGTAGTCGTAGACCTCGCCGGTCTTCAGGTTTCTGAGGCGCACCCCGGTCACAGTCTCCTCGCCCAGCACCTCCTCGACTACGGTGTCCCAGATGAACTGCATCTTGGGGTGGGCCAGAGCCCGGGCCTGGGCGGTCTTGTTGGCCCGCAGGGTGTCGCGGCGGTGCACCAGGGTGACCTTGGAGGCAAACTTGGTGAGGAACAGACCTTCCTCCACCGCCGCGTCGCCCCCACCCACCACCACCACTTCCTTGCCCCGGTAAAAGAAGCCGTCACAGGTGGCACAGGTGCTCACGCCCCGGCCATAAAACTTCTCTTCGCCGGGTACGCCCAGTTTCTTGGGGTTGGCCCCGGTGGCGAGAATCACGCTGCGGGCGCGGTAGTCCTGCTCGTAACCCCGCACCACGAAACCCTCCGGGGTTTTTTCCACGGCCTGGGCCTCGTCCATCACAATCTCGGCCCCAAAGCGTTTGGCCTGCTGCACCATGCGTTCGGATAGCTCAGCCCCGCTGATGGGCTCGGGGAAGCCGGGGTAGTTCTCCACCTCCTCGGTCTGGGCAATCTGGCCCCCCGGCAGGCCTTTTTCCAGGATGAGGGTTTTGAGGTTGGCCCGTCCGGTGTAGATGCCTGCGGTCAGCCCGGCGGGGCCGCCCCCGATAATCACCACGTCGTAGAGTTGGCTCATGATTGCTCTCCTCGCGCCAGCCTAAGGCCGGCCCTTCATGGGTTAGTATAACATACCCCTGGGGGATATGTGTCGCAGGACGTTTGCCCTTCGAGGGCCCGACTATACTGGTTCCAAGTATGTGGGCGGCTCCGGCTCGAGTCCACCGCGCCCCCTGGGTTTTCTTCCTGGCGGGGCTGGTGCTCTTGGTCTCGAGCCAGTACGCGCTGCGCGACCCGCGCAGCCAGGCCCTGCCGGTTAGCTTTCTAGCAGGTGCGGACATCTGCAGTGCCAGCATGGGCTCAACCCATCCCCAGCCCTCCCCCACCCACACCCACCAGCCCCACTGCCCCCTCTGCCTGAACTCTGCGTTTGCCATAGCATTAACCGCGTTCGCGACAGAGGTCCGGCCGGATGTGCAGGTAGGGCTGCTACAAGCCACACCACCGGAACCGGTGTACATCCGATATAGCTTCTGGGAACACACTCCCTATCGGGGGCCTCCGTTGTGGGCCTAAGTGGGTAACACCTGTTACCGTGAACAAAACCCTTGAGGATGGACTTAAACATCCACGACCCTGAACTGTCTTTCTTTAGAGGCCATTGAGGCCTCGAGCTGGAGCAAGGTATGCTACGCACAATACTGGTTTTGTTGAGTTTGATAGGCCTGACGGGCCTTGCCCAAACCGCCCTGAAAGCCGAAAATCCCTGGGTTCGCCTGGTACCTGGCCCGGTGAGCGGGGCCTTCATGACCCTTTACAACCCCAGCGACAGGGCCATTCGGGTGATTGCCGTCGAAAGCCCCATGGCTGGTAAGGTAGAAATCCACCAAACCACCATCGTTAAAGGTGCAGGGGGCACAGAGGTCATGCAGATGCGCCCCGTTCAGTTTCTGGAGATCCCGGCCAAGGGCAGGGTCGAGCTCAAACCCGGGGGTTATCACATCATGCTGATGATGCTTAAAGAACCCCTGCAGGAGGGCAAGCTAGTTCGGATCACCCTGAGGCTCGAGGGGGGCGGCACTCTGCTGGTGGAAGCCCCCGTCAAAGCGCAGTAATCCCAACGTATGTGCTATTCCTGTGTGTTGTGCATGGGAATTTCTCTAACTTTTGCAGATTATATCCCCCTGGGGTATAATGACCCCGGATATGACGCGCTTTATAAAGGTTGGGGTGGAGCGCCTGCGCAGCGGGCTGGCCTGCCGTTTGCGTGGGTTTTCATTATGCCGGGTAGCCCCCTGGGTCGCGCTGCTGGCGCTGGGATGGGTGGTGTATAGCCGATGAAACTCACCCCGGACGCTCTTTTGCTGGGCCCTTTGGCCCTGAGCTGGCCCAACCTGGCCCTGCTGGTGGGGATTCTGGCCTTTACCTGGCTGGCCGCCCGGCAGGGCCTGGAAAGCAAAGCCTGGTGGGTACTGCTGGCAACGCTCCTGGCCGCCCGGATGGGCTATGCGGTGGCCCACCTCTCCACCTGGCCCAGCCTGGGGGCCGCCCTTCTGGGCATTGTGGACATCCGCAGCGGGGGCTGGAACTGGTGGGTGGGGCTTCCGGTGGGGGCCTTGGCCGCGATCTGGCTCTTGCGCCAAGAAAGCCCACGGCTCTTGGTGCCGGGCGGCGCGGCGCTGGCGCTGGCCTTGTTACCCCTGGGGGTGCAGTTTAGCCTGACCCGGCCTGTCCAGACCCCCACCCCGCCCGAGTATGCCAGCCGCGTGCTGCAGTACCTCGAGCCCGCCCAAACCCGCCCCCTGGAAGTGCGCTTTGCCGAACTCCCCAAGCCCA
>FWWM01015290.1_pt1 | contig 11783 bp, 10 predicted proteins | sample 2228351 | NCBI WGS metagenome assembly FWWM01 (sample SAMEA103939774, study PRJEB20133) | metagenome | reverse complement strand
CCTGCCTCCTCGGTCCCTCGGGCGGCAGCCAGCCCACCCTGCTGCGGCTGATGGGCAAGCGGGCGCCGGAGGACCTGCTGTCGGCGGCCCAACTGGGGTTTCTGTTGCTGCGGCGGAACGAGACAGATCGGGCGACAGCGCTGCTTCAGAGGGTTCTGGAAGGCGGCGATGAGGAGTTAGCGGATCGCGTGCGCGCGGCGCTCGGGATGCCGCAGATTCGGCTGGGGCAAAGGGCGGCCGGGGAGAGCGGAGCAGGGGTTGAAGCGAAGGTCATGGCGGAGCGCAGCTTGGAAGCGGGCTACCTGAAGGACGCGCTGAAGTATCTGGAGATAGCGCACGAGCTGGATCCGGCGGATTTCTCGGTGATGCTCAACCTGGGGCGGGCCTACAACGTGCTGCGGCAGGATGAGGTCGCGGTGAAGTGGTTCGACCTGGCGCGGCGGAGCCCGGATCCGGCGATGGCGTCGGAGGCCGAGAGGGCCTACCGGAATCTGCGTCCGGCGGTGTCGCGGTTGCGGGTGACGTTCTGGGCGATGCCGTTCTATTCGAGGCGCTGGAAGGACGCCTTCGGATATGCACAGCTGAAGACGGAGGTGCGGTTGGGGCGGCTGCCGTTCCAGCCGTATGTGTCGCTGCGGTTTGCCGGCGACGCGCGGCAGACCGTCGGTTCGGTGGCGCCGCAATACTTGTCGGAAAGCTCGGTGGTGTTTGGATTGGGAGTTCGGACACGGACGTGGCGAGGGCTGACAGCGTGGGCGGAAGCGGGCACGGACATCAGCTACCTGGATCGTAGCGGCCGGGCGGGCCGGATGGCGCCGGATTACCGCGGCGGGGTATCGTTTCAGCGGGGCTTCGGGAATCTGCTGGGAGGAGAGTCAGCGGGCGGCTTTGCGGAGACGCTGGCCGATGGGGTGTTCATGAGCCGGTTCGACAACACGGTAATCGGCTACTGGCAGAACAAGTTCGGCTACACGGCTCCGGTGCTGGAAACGCTCGGAGGGCTGCACACGCAGTGGTACTGGAATGCGAACCTGACGGCGGACTCCAAGCGACAGGGGTGGGCCAACTTTGTGGAGACGGGACCTGGGGTGCGGTTCCGCTGGCGGTCGATGCCGAAGTCGCTAGTGTTGTCGGTCGAGCTGCTGCGGGGCAGGTATCTGCTGGGTGAGAACGTGGGCGGGCCGTACTACAACGAAGTGCGAGCGGGCTTGTGGTATGCGACTACGAAGTAGAGCGGGGCTGCTGTTAGCGGCCTTCGTTTGGGCGCCGGCGGCGGCGAGAGGAACGTACTGCTTCCACATTGAGGGAGGGGCTTCGGGAGGGTGGCGGGCGGTGCTGAGCTCCGCGGGGCTGATGGAGGGCGGCCGGGATGCGGCGGGAGTCGTCGTGCTGCAGTCGGGGGCCAGGGAGGCTGCGGCGGAGTGGCGCAAGGCGGCCGAAGAGGGGGCGTATGTAATCCTGGAAGGGAACTCGGGCCTCGCGGAGGCGTTTGGGTTCCGCGCGGGCGAGCGGAGGGTGACGGCTCGCAACGTGCGGGATGAGCGCCTGCCCGAGCTGCCGATTATTTGGGAAAACGCGGTGGAGCTGCCGGTCTATGAGGCGCCACCCGGGGCCAAGATTTTCGCCCGGGAGCGCTGGAGCGGCGCGCCGCTGATGGCGGGATATCGGTGCGGGCGCGGCGGCGTGCTTTGGGTGGCCACGGGGCCTGGGGAGCAGGGGCATGAACGATTCCCTTACATTGTTGCCGCGCTGGCGGAGCTGGGACTGGAGGTTCCGTTTCGCTCCCGCGACCTGTGGGCGTTCCTCGACTCTTCCTACCGCAGCCGGGTTGATCTGGCGTATTTCGCGCGGCGCTGGCGGGCGGCGGGTCTGTCGGCGCTGCATGTGGCCGCGTGGCATTACTTTGAGCCGGATGACGAGCGGGACGCCTGGCTCAGGAGGCTGATCGAGGAGTGCCATCGCCGGGCGATCCAGGTCTATGCCTGGCTGGAGCTGCCGCACGTCAGTGAGCGTTTCTGGGAGGAGCATCCGGAGTGGCGGGAGAAGACGGCCATCTTTCAGGATGCGCATTTGGACTGGCGCAAGCTCATGAACCTTGTGAACCCATTGTGTTCCCGGGCGGTGGCCGACGGGGTCCACGGGCTGATTGACCGTTTCGATTGGGACGGGGTCAACCTGGCCGAGCTGTACTTCGAGTCGCTGGAGGGGGCGGCGAATCCGGCGCGGTTCACGCCGATGAACGACGACGTGAGGAGGGAGTTTGAAATGCTGCACGGCTTCGACCCGGCGGAACTGTTCGGCGGCGGAAGCAAGGCGGGGGAGGCGGCGGCGCTGCGGCTCTTCCTGGAGTACCGGGCCGGAGTGGCGCGGCGGCTGCAAGAGTACTGGATCGGGGAAATAGAACAGGCGCGGAGACGGAAGCCGCACCTGGCGATAGTGTTAACGCACGTGGATGACCGCTTCGACCGGCGGATGAAGGAGCTGATCGGGGCGGACGCCGAGAGCGCATTGGCGCTGCTGGAGCGGCACGATTTCACGTTTCTGGTTGAAGATCCGGCTACGGTGTGGGACCTAGGCCCGGAGCGGTATCCGCGGATCGCCTCCGAATATGCGCCATTGACGCCGCACCGGGAGAAGCTGGGCATCGACATCAACATTGTCGAGCGGTATCAGGGCGTTTATCCGACCAAGCGGCAGACCGGGACGGAGTTGTTACGGCAGGTGCGGTTGGCGTCGCTGACGTTTCCGAGGGTGGCCTTGTACGCGGAGCATTCGCTGCTGCGGCCAGACTGGGCGTGGCTGGCAGCGGCCGCGTCTACCGTGACCCGGCTGGAGTGGAGGGGGGGCAAGCTGATGGTCGAGGCGCTGCGCGACGTGGGCGTGAGATGGGAGGGGCCGGCGAAGGTGAACGGGAGGCCGTGGCCGGCGGCGGATGGCACGACGATATGGTTGCCGGGGGGCGTGCACGTAATCGAGCCGGCGGAGGTGGGGCCGGGGGTGCGGCTTGTGGACCTGAACGGAAGGCTGGAGACGGCGGTTTCCAGAGCAGGGGGGCTGGAGTTTTCCTACCGGTCGGCAGCACGGGCGTTTGCGGTAGTGGAAGAACGGCCCGGGCGGATTGAGGTGGACGGAGCGGAGCAGCCGCTGAAGGTGACCGAGCGGGATGACGGCTTTGTGATTGCGTTGCCGCGGGGGCAGCACGTGGTACGGCTGCATCTGTAGCCGGGATGGAAATCCGCCGATGGGGAGGGGGTGAGACTCCCGAGGCTACTGGTGGGGGTGCTGATCGCGCCGGTCGGATTTGGTCAGGCGCCGGATTTTTCTGCTGAGGTGGCGGCGGCCATGGCGCCGGGGCTGGCGCAGCAGCGAGATTCGATCCGCCGGCAGGTAGGCGGGCAAGGAGAGGGGGAGGACGATTTCTTCACTTTCCCGTGGCCGATGAGGGGGCCGGGGTCCTCAGGGGAGTGCGAGCGGATTCAAGAGTCGGAGCTGGAGGCGGTGATTGAGGAAGCGGCGCGCCGGGAAGGCTTCACGCCCGACCTGCTGCGGGCGGTGATTGAGCGGGAATCCGGCTACCGTCCGTGCGCGATTTCCTCGAAAGGGGCCCTAGGGCTGATGCAATTGATGCCGGCTACGGCGGAGGAAGTCGGGGTGAAAGATCCGTTCGACGTCAAAGACAACATTGCCGGCGGCGCCCGGTATTTGGGGCGGCTGATCGAGCGGTATGGGGGGGATCTGGTGCGCGCTTTGGCGGCTTACAATGCCGGTCCGACGAGAATAGACACCTACTACGGACTTCCGCCGATTCGGGAGACGATCAACTACGTGGCCGGGATTCTTGGGCGCCTGGGCGAGGCGACTGAGTCTCGCAAAATAGAGTGACGAGGCGAGAACCGGGGTCTCGCCGGGCTTCCGGAGGCAGCGGCGTGGGGGGTTTATGGGCCGCGGATGAACGCGGATGGGGATTGGGACGGGGGCAGTGCCGCGATGGGGCCGAAGAGCTCTTCCGGTGCCGGCGGGCCTGGCCGACGGCTCGACAGCCGTCGTTGCAGGCCTAGGGGCCCGCTCCACGACGGGTTCGAGCCGAATCGGCGAGACTCAGTGGTGTTTTGGGAAGTCCGGGTGCTCGGCGACTTCCTTGATCTGGGCGATGTGGCGCTGGGAGTGGGCGGCGATGAGCAAGACCCACTGATAGGCGTCCAGTTCGGTGAACAGCGGGTGAGGCGCGAAATGGCTGCGGAGGTCTTCGCCGGTGTCGCGGACGAAGGCGATGGTCCGGTCGCGGCTCTGTTTGAAGTGCTCGATAAGGGCGTCGCGGGTGGGCCAAGTCCCTTTGGGCTGGAGGAAATCGGCGGCTTGCGCCTTGCGGCTGCGGTCGAGGGTGGTGCCGATGACAGCTTCGTCCTTCTGCTTTTGCTCGGGGGTGATCTTTTCCGGGGCAGGGGGCGCTTTCAGGATCTTGGCGGTGACGAGTTGAAACAGGGCGTCCTCGCTGAGGGCGATATGTTCGGCGACCTCGGCGATGGACCAGCGGCCGGGGCCGGGCTTAAACCTCCACTGGGCGTCGGTGAGGTCGGAGACGGCGTCGAGGAACATCTTCCGGGAGGCGTGCAGGTGGCTCATGGCGCGATCGCGTTCGCCGCGGGAGAGCGGGGCGGCGGCCAGGACGGCGGCAAAGAGGCAACTGAGAGCGAGTTGTCTGGGCATGGGGAATCTTCATCTTACCGCGAGGCGAGAGCCGAGAATTAAGGTCGGGGGCGATCCTGCCGATGGGAAGGGGGGAGGCTGCAAGTCAACGAGCCGATGCCGAGTTTGTACTCGCCCACCGCCGGGATTGTGGAGCCGCGGGCCTCAGTGTGGGCGCCGTCGGGGGAAGCCGACGGCAAGACGGCGACGATTCTGATCATTGATGGTGAAGAGATCAGCCGGCGGCTGCTGCGGGCGATGCTAAAGGTGGCGCGGTACCGGATTTTGGAGGCGAGCCGGCCGGCGGAGGCGCTCGCGTTGCTGGAGCGCGAGCGGGTGGACCTGATCCTCATCGATCTGGTGATGCCGGAGATGGACGGCGCGGAACTGTGCCGGAGAATCCGCTGCAAGCGGGGCGCGCGGCTGATTCCGATCTTGATGGTGACGAGTGTCGGGGGCAGCGAGCACGAGATCCAAGGCATCGCTGCGGGGGCGGACGAGTTCCTGATGAAGCCACTGCATCCGGAGGTGGTGCGCACGCGGGTGCGGGCGATGCTGAGGAACAAGGCGGCGATCGACTCGCTGGAGGAAGTCGAGACGATCCTGTTCGCGCTGGCGCAGGCGGTGGAAGCGCGGGACAGTTACACATCGGGGCACTGCGAGCGGCTGGCCGCCTACAGCGTGGCGCTGGGACGGGCGCTGGGTCTGGAGGAATCGGCGCTGACGGCGCTGTACCGAGGCGGTTATCTCCACGATATCGGAAAGATCGCCATTCCTGACGCGATCCTGCACAAACGTGGCAGGCTGACCGAGGCCGAGTGGGCGATCATGCGGCAGCACCCGGTGAAGGGGGAAGAGATCTGCCGTCCGTTGAAGAGCGTGGCGAGCGTGCTGCCGATCATAAGGCATCATCACGAGCGCTGGGACGGCTCGGGTTATCCGGACGGGCTGGCGGGAGAGGACATACCGTTGGTGGCGCGCATCCTGCAGATTGCGGACATTTATGACGCGCTGACCACGGCGCGGTCGTACAAGCCGGCGCTGACGCCCGGGGAGGCGTTTCAGGCGATGGAGGAGGAAGCCCGGCGCGGGTGGCGGGATTTCGAGCTGCTGTCGCTGTTTCGGGAGATTTGCGAGCGGTTTCCCGAAGAAGCATTTGCACCCGAGAGCCGGGGGTGGGCGGCGCTGTCGCCGATGTCACAATCGCTGGAGGCGATGCTGGCGCGGCTGGGAGGGTAGCCGGGAAGCCAGAGCTTGTGCGCTCCTGGCATGGGGAACAAATCCCGCCACACTTCGTATGTCTAGCAGGACAGAGGTGCGTGATGAAGCTGCGAGGAGTGCTGGTGCTGGCGGCGATGCTGCCGGCGGGCTGTGCTCACGTGGACCGGGAGGCCGCTGAGACACGAACGGAGACCGAGGTCGTGGAGGCGGGCAGGGCGGAGATGGTGCGGGCCGAAGTCCGCATGCCGGCCGGGGAACTGAGGATCCAGGGCGGGGCAGAAAAGCTGATGGAGGGCGAGTTCACTTTCCCTGCGGACTGGAGACCTGAAGTGCGGTATGAGGAGACGGGATTCCGCGGCCGGCTGAACGTGGGTTTGGGACGCGGGAAGAAGGTGATTCCGGCGGGCGACATGAGCAACGTGTGGCACTTGAGGCTAAGAAACGACGTTCCGATCGATCTGTTTGTCAGTCTCGGGGCGGGCGTTGGGGAACTGGATCTTAGCGGACTATCGCTGCGGAGTCTTGAAGTCGGGATGGGGGCGGGGGAGCTGAACCTCGACCTGAGCGGGGAGTGGAAGCGGAACTTCGCGGTGAAAGTGCGCGGGGGCGTAGGAGAGGCCGACATCCGGCTACCCCGGGAGGTTGGGGTGGTTGTGGAAGCCAAGGGAGGCATCGGGGAGATCCACACACCCGGGCTGCGGAAAGAGGGCGGCCGTTATGTGAATGAGGCCTACGGGGAGTCCCCGATCACCATTGAGGTGGACGTCACCGGCGGGATCGGCGAGATCAATTTAAGCGTGGGCGGCTGACTAGGCCGAGCGCAGGTCGGCCGCGCTGCGCTGGATTTTGCGGACCGCCTCGGCGATCTGGTCCATGTCGGTACGGGGGCCGAGCAGCATGGGCTGGGTGAGCCAGACGGCTTCCTCACACAACCGGTCGTTAACGGGGCACTGATTCCGCTCTTGCCATTCGTCGAGGAGCTTTTCAGGGTAGATCCTGCGGTAGGCACGCGAGCGGAGGGCGTTGTTGAGGAACGGCTCCTTGTTCAGCGGGCGGTAGCCACGCGAGCAAGGGATGCCCTCGGCCTGGAGGGCTTTGATGAACTGTGCCCGTTCCAACCCGGCGAAGGCTTCCGGGCGGTAGCGGAACATGTACAGATGGAAGGCGTTTCTAGTACAGCCCTCGTACTGGCGAGCAGGTTCGATGCCGGGAATCTCTTTCAACAAGTTGGTCAGGTAACCGGCGTTGCGCTCGCGGATTTTTGACTGCTCGTCGAGGCGGCTCATTTGGGCGGCGAGCAGCGCTCCTTGGAACTCGGTCATGCGGAGATTGGCGCCGTGCGCGGCGTAGGTGAAGTTGTAGCTGTCGATGCGCCGTCCGCGGCCGTTGTTGTGGAAGGCGTAGCAGCGCTCGATCAACTCGTCATCGTTGGTGAGGACGGCGCCGCCTTCTCCGGAGTTGAGGTTTTTGGAAGCTTGGAAACTGAAGCAGCCCGTCGTGCCGAGGGTGCCGACCTTGCGGCCCCGCCACTCGGCGAGGTGGGCCTGGCAGGCGTCCTCGATGACGGGGATATTGCGCTCGCCGGCAATGCGAAGCACGGCATCCATATTGACGGTGCCTCCACCCAGGTGGACGGGGATCATGGCGGCGGTGCGGTCTGTGATGGCGGCTTCGATCTTGGTGGCATCCATCTGGAAGGTCTCGATGTCGGTATCGACGAAGACAGGCAAAGCGTGCTGGAGGAGCACGACGTTAACGGTGGCGATGAAGGTGTACGGGGGGACAAGGACCTCGTCGCCCGGGCCGACGCCGAGCGCGTTCAGGGAAGTGAACAGCGCCGAGGTGCCGTTAGCGGTGGCGAGGCAGTGGCGGGCGCCGAGAAGCTTGGCGTAGAGCTGCTCGAAGCGCTCGACGCGGCTGCCGGAGCCACGAAACCACTTTCCGCTGTCGAGGACCTCTTTCAGGGCGGTGGATTCGGGCTCACCGAAGACGGGCCACTTTGGAAACGGCTCCCGGCGCACGGGGCTGCCGCCGAGCAGGGCGGGTTTGGTGGTTGAGGCGCGGGCAATGCCCCAACCGGCCATCGAGAATCCACCGACGAATTTTCTGCGCGACCAATCGCCAATCATAGTAGGCCTCCTGGGGACCATGTTACGCTCAAATGCGAATTGATGCAGCCCTGTTTTCCATCTTTGAAGGAATTGCAGGACTGGGTGGTAGGCTGCGAACTATGCCCGCGGCTGAGGGAGCATTGCGCCGAGGCGGCCCGCCGGAAGCGGAGGGCGTACCTTGGGTGGGATTATTGGGGGAAGCCGGTGCCGTCGTTCGGGGACGCATCGGCGCGGTTGCTGGTGATCGGCCTGGCCCCGGCGGCGCACGGCGCGAATCGCACCGGGAGGATGTTCACCGGCGACCGGTCGGGAGACTTTCTCTACCGTGTGCTTTATAAGACCGGCTTTGCGACGCAACCGGAGAGCAAAGCGCGGGGCGACGGGCTGGAACTCATCGACTGCTATATCACAGCGGCCGTGCGGTGCGCCCCACCGGGGAACCGCCCGCTGCGGGAGGAGATCGCGCGGTGCCGGCCGTATTTGGAGGCGGAGCTGGAGCTGTTGCGGTGGCTGAAGGTGGTGGTGGCGCTGGGCCGCGTGGCGTTCGATGTGTATTTGTCCATCTTGCGGGATCGCGGGCTGATCGCGCGGCGGTCGGGGTTCGTCTTTGCGCATGACCGCGAGCACCGGACGGGCGACGGGCAGCCGTTGCTGATCAGCTCTTATCATCCGAGCCAGCAGAACACCTTGACGGGGCGACTGACGGAGCCGATGCTGCTGTCGGTGTTCCGGCGGGCGCGGCGGAAACTGGGGGCGAGTGGCGGGGCCGGGCGGCGGGTATGCTGTTGAGAGGCGCCATGCGAGCGGCACTGGTGGTACTGGTTGCGCTGCCGGTGGTGGCCGGCGAGTTGACGGAGGCGATGTGGGAGCGGATTCGCCCGATCTATGCGAAGACGCTCGAACACCCGTTCCTGACGGGGCTGGTGGAGGGGGACCTGCCGCGGTCGCGGTTTGAGTATTACCTGGCTCAAGACGCGCAGTATCTGGGAGCGTTCAGCCGGGCGCTGAGCCTGCTGGCGGCGAAGGCGCCGCGCGAGGAGTGGAGCACCATTTTGAGTCGCCATGCGGTGGAGGCGCTGGAGGTCGAGCGGCAGCTTCACGAAAGCCTGCTGGGCGGGGCGGGGCGGAGGGCGAAGATGGCTCCGACGACGCGGGCTTACACCAACCACCTGATCGCCAGCGTTTCGCAGCGGCCGTTTGCCGAAGGTCTGGCGGCGATGCTGCCGTGCTACTGGATCTACTGGGAGGTGGGAAAGGAACTGAAGAAGCGAGGGTCGAAGAACGCGGATTATCAGCGGTGGATCGACCAGTATGGCGGGGAGGAGTATGGGGCGACGGTGCGGCAAGTCCTGGAGATGATGGATGCGGAGGGGCGGACGCTGAGTGGGGCGGCGCGGGAGGGGGCGATTGAGTTGTTTGAGATCTCGGCGCGTTACGAGTACATGTTTTGGGATATGGCGTGGCGGGAGGAGAGCTGGCCGCCGTGAGGGGGTTGGGGCAAAAGACCCACTTCTTTGAAGCGGAGGGGATGCGTTGGAGCGCACCGCAGGGTGTTTGCGCCAAATCGCCCAATGGGGGGGGGCGTAATCGTTTGATTTCAAAGGCCGGTTAGCTGGCTATCGAATTGCACCGAAAATGACGTGCGACCGCACGGCAAATCTGGGCAGTACCGGCCGCGGCTGATATTCTGGGAGCTCACCACGGGATGTAATTTGAGGTGCATCCATTGCCGGGCCAGCGCGACAGAACTGATGTCGCCGGACGACTTGAGCTACTCGGAGTGCTGCCGGGTAATCGAACAGATTGCGGAATATGCCCCATTCATTCTGGTGCTCAGCGGCGGGGAGCCGCTGTGGCGGCGCGACGTCTTCGACTTGGCCAGCTACGCCACGGAAAAGGACATCCGGGTGGCCTTGGCCACCAACGGCACTTTGATCGACGAAGCGATGGCCCACCGAATCCACGAGGCAGGCATTCAGCGGGTGTCAATCAGCCTGGACGGGGCCGATCCGGTGACGCACGACACCTTCCGCGGCCACAAGGGCGCCTTCGATGCGGCGGTGCGGGGGATCAAGTTGCTGAAGGAGCTGGGCGTATCGACGCAAATCAATACAACCGTATCCCGGCACAACGAGCACGAGTTGCCGGAGATTCTGAATCTCGCTCAGCGTCTGGGCGTGGATGCGTTTCACATGTTCCTGTTAGTGCCGGTGGGCTGCGGGCTGACGATCAAGGACGAACAGGCAATCCAAGGGGAAGACGCGGAGCGGATCCTGAGCTGGTTCTACGATCGCTCGCTGGATTCGAACCTGGAATTGAAGGCCACGTGCGCGCCGCACTACTACCGGATCATGCGGCAGAGGCGGGCGGAGGCGCGGCGGGCCGGCGAGCGGGTTCCGGAACTGGCTAAGGAGGGCATGCACGCGGTGACCAAGGGGTGCCTGGCGGGGAGCGCGGTGTGCTTCATTTCGCACCGTGGGGAAGTGTTTCCGTGCGGGTACCTGCCGGTTTCGGCCGGCAGCCTCAGGACGACCCGCTTTCGGGATATCTGGGAGCATGCGCCGATCTTCGCCGAGCTGCGCGACACGGAGAACTTGGAAGGCAAGTGCGGCATCTGCGAATTCAAGAACGTGTGCATGGGATGCAGGGCGCGGGCCTACGGGATGACGGGAGATTACCTGGCCGAGGAGCCGTTCTGCATCTACGAACCGAGGCAGCCTCATGCCGAAAGAAACTCTGGCCAGGCCCGCTAGGCAGGGGGCGGGGGCCGAGGCGCGGGACAACCGGGAGAAGATGCTCGAGCGCGCTATGTCGCGCCATCACTATGCGGGCGACGCGCTGATCGAAGTTCTGCACACGGCGCAAGAGCTGTACGGCTACCTGACGCCGGAATTACTGAAGACGATTGCGCGCAAGCTGAAGCTGCCGCCCAGCCGCGTGCTTGGGGTGGCGACATTTTACCATTTCTTCGCGCTGGAGCCGAAGGGCGAGCATTGCTACATTGTGTGTCTCGGGACCGCCTGCTATGTAAAGGGGGCGCTGGGGCTTTTGGAGGCGCTGGAACGCCGGTGCGCGAAGGCCGGCGCGACGAGTGCGGACGGCAAGGTGAGCGTGATGTCGGCGCGCTGTATTGGGGCGTGCGGCCTGGCGCCGGCGGTGATCCGGGACGGGGAGATCGTGGGGCGGCTGACACCGGCTCAGCTGCACGAGGACCTGGACAGGATAGGTGTGGAATGACCGTCGAGCAACTGCATGAACTGGAAGCGACGGAGCAGCGGCGGCAAGCGCAACTGGAGAACCGGATTTACTGCTGCACGGCGGCGGGTTGCATCTCATGCGGCGCCGAAAGCGTCAAGAAGGCCATCGCCGATGTGATCAAGACGTCGGGGCGGCAAGGGAAGGTGGAGGTACGCGGCACGGGATGCCTGGGGTTGTGCAGCCGGGGGCCGCTGGTGCGCAGCACGGCCGAGGATGCCTTATACGGGGAGGTGACGCCGGCTGATGCGCCGTCGCTGGTGAGCGCGAATCCGGTGGATAAGGCGCAACTGGCGTCGAAGAAGGCGGACCTGAATGCCCCGTTTTTCGCCCGTCAGAAGCGGATCGTGCTGGCCAACAGCGGGCGGATGGACCCGGAAAGCCTGCTGGAGTACGTGGCGGTTGGGGGCTACCGGGCGCTGGCGTATGCGGTCACCGAACTGTCTCCGCAGGAGGTCATCGAGGAGGTCAACCGGAGCGGACTGCGGGGGCGGGGTGGGGCGGGGTCTC
>FWWM01015288.1_pt1 | contig 11785 bp, 7 predicted proteins | sample 2228351 | NCBI WGS metagenome assembly FWWM01 (sample SAMEA103939774, study PRJEB20133) | metagenome | reverse complement strand
GCTCTTCATAATTTTCGGCAAAAGCTTCGATCAACGTCTGAACGTGTGAATATGTTCGATATGATAAAAACTTCCCGATAATGTCTTATATACATTGGGAGATGGACCACACACGATACGCAATAGATGAAGTGAATGTGATGATTGCAGGTTCGAGCCAGGTTTTTCAAAATATTTCTTCTGCCTCGTCATGTGCACCACAAGAGATGCTGTAACGATGTTCACCTCTGTCGGGTGGATAGATCTGTCTTTTCAGGCATCACGCAAGCTAAAAGGGTACGAGTATGCCGCTCAACGAAGCCGATACTCGCGCACAACTCATTGATCCTCAACTCAACCGCGCCGGTTGGACGCGCAGTCAGGTGACGCGCGAGCACTATTACCGTCCCGACTGGCAGTACACGCCAGGGCGAGTGGTGTTGCGCAGTGGACGGGTCGAGCGTGAGAAGCCTCGTCGAATAGATTACCTGCTGCGTTATACGGACTCTTTCCCTATTGCTGTGGTTGAGGCCAAAGCCGAGGATGTACCGGCTATCGATGGTCTGGAACAGGCTAAGCGGTATGCGCGCGAGAATTGCCTGATGTTTGCGTATGCGACCAACGGGCACGAAATTATTGAGTGGGACGGTTTTACTGACACTACCTGCACGCTTACCGGGTTCCCCTCTCCTGAAGAACTCTGGCAGCGCTGGATTCTGAATACTGGTATCGTAGCGCCCGATCAGAGCGGGCGGCGCATCGGTGAACTGCGCCCGGTTTATGATGCCGCCATCGCTGCGGCGCGTCGCCGCAATCCACTCTTGCATCCCTATGCCCCGCCTGACCTGACGCGCGGCAGAACCCCGCATTACTACCAGGAAGCCGCCATCCGCGAGGCGATTTTGCGCGCCATGCGCGGCCAGAAACGGGTCTTGCTCACGCTGGCGACCGGCACCGGCAAGACCTTCGTTGCGATGCAGATTGTCTGGAAGCTGCTCAAATCAGGCTGGTTGCAGGCGCAAAAAGGGCGCAGCGGGCGCGTCTTGTTCCTCGCTGACCGCGTAGCACTACGCGATCAGGCGTACAACGCCTTTAGCCCGTTTGCCGCCGCTTCGAGTGGCGACCCGCGCTTTTTGCTGGATGGCAATCGCAAACTGAGTTTGCAGCACGACCTGTATTTTGCTATCTACCAGACGCTGTGGAGCGAGGAGCAGGGTCAACGCCTGTTCGAGCGCTTCCCGTCCGATTTCTTCGACATGGTGATTGTGGACGAAGCCCATCGCTCTGGTTTTGGCGCCTGGCGCGAGATTCTCGACTATTTCGGCGCGGCGATCCATCTCGGTATGACTGCCACGCCGAAGCAGGATGAAAACATCGATACCTATGCCTATTTCTGCGCGGAAGAGCCGGCCATTCCGGTTGATCCTGATGACCCTGCGAAAGGCGTCGTTCGGCGCGCTGCCTACACGTACAGTCTCGGACAGGGCATCGAAGACGGGTTCCTAGCCACCTACAAGGTGCATCGAGTCAAGACCAATCTCGACAAAGACGGTCTGCGGATCGAACAGGTGCTGGAGCAGGGCGCTGACGTGATCGTGCCCGAAGATGCCACGCTGCGCGATGAGTATTTCACGCCGCAGTTCGAGCGCGCCGTGCGCCTGCCTGATCGGACTCTGGTTATGGTGCGGCATCTGGCCGGCTTGCTGCGCCAGTTCGGTCCCATGCACAAGACGATGGTCTTTTGCGTGGATATTGAGCATGCCCGCGAGGTAGCGCGTCTGCTCAACAATGAGTTCGCCGATTTGGGGCTGGGCGAGGATTACGCCGTACCGATCGTCAGCGAGGAGGGCGAGCAGGCGCAGCGCTGGTTGCAGCAGTTTCAGGACAGCGACCGCAAGACGCCGGTAGTGGCGACAACGGCTGAATTGCTCTCAACCGGCGTTGATGTGCCGTCGTGCCGCAATATCGTCTTTATGAAGACGGTCACATCGCCGATCCTCTTCAAGCAGATTATCGGGCGCGGCAGTCGCATCGACCCGGCAACCAACAAATTGTGGTTCCGCATTATCGACTATACCAACGCTACCCGCCTGCTCGATCCTGCCTGGGATCGACCGCTGCTGCCCGTTGCGCCGCCGCCGACTGCGCAGACGGCAATCCTGGAGGGCACAGTGCGGCTGGCTGAGACCGGCGATCTGATCGTGGGCGCAAGTGTGGCCGTGATGGTTGGGCCGAATGATCAGCGCGGCCCCATTTTGACCGATGAAAACGGCAGATACCGCTTCGAGAACCTGCCTGCCGGTGAGGTGACGGTGATCGCTTCCGGTCAGCGCCTGACCCGTCGCCAGCAACGCGCGCAAACGCTGGCCGATCAGACGACACACTGTGATCTGGAGCTGGATGTCGTTCAACCCGGCGGCGATCGCGTGGTTACAGTCAGAAATGTGCAGGTGACGATTGCTGAAGAAGCGACCTTTATCGTCACCGGCCTTGATGAACCGTTGACACTCGAACAGTACATCGACTATGCCCGCGCCCGGACGCGCAGGCTGGTGACAGACTGGCAGCAGTTGGTTGAGATGTGGCGGGATGCGCAACAGCGTGATCGGCTCCGCGAACAGCTCTCTCAGGCAAGCGTGGAACCTGAGGTGCTGGCTGAAGCGCTGAAGTTGCCCGAAACCGACCCCTTCGACCTGCTGGCGATGCTGGCCTTTGAGCGCCAGCCGCCGCTGCGTCGCGCCGAGCGGGTAGAACACTTCCGCCAGATTCACCACAACTGGCTGGCATCGCTCCGCACCGAACAGCGCGCGGTCGTTGAGGCGTTGCTGGAAAAGTACCGCCTGAGCGGCGTGGACGAAATCACCAATCCGCGCATCTTCCGCCTGTCGCCGTTTAAGGAGATGGGTGAATTGAGCGGCGTGATGCAGCGTTTTGGCGGTGCGGACGGCCTGCGGCAGACTCTGGCGGAGGTGCAGCGGCGGTTGTATGGGTGAAAACACGGTTGCGCAAAATACAGTATAATGCAGAAAGTCAAAGATTTTTTTACTTTTTGCACACATGAATACAGACTCACCAGAAGCCAGACTGTATGCTATCGCCGAAAGCCAGGCGGGGTATTTTTCCGCCCGGCAGGCGCGGCAGGCAGGCTACTCCAAAGCCCTGCTCGCCTATCACGCCCGGCGTGGCAAGTTCCTGCGCGTTCGGCACGGTGTCTATCGCCTGCGGCATTTTCCCGAACAGCCGCACGCCGACCTGTTCGCAGTCTGGCTGGCGGCAGGAGATGAAGCGGTCGTCTCGCACGAAAGCGCTCTGGCGCTGTACGAACTGACCGACCTGCTCCCGGCGGAAATCCACCTCACCGTGCCGCGCAGCGCTTCGCGGCGGCGGAGGGGCATGCGCCTGCACACCGCCCATCTGCGCCCGGAGGAAATAACCTGCCGGAACGGTCTGCCCGTCACCACCCTGCCGCGCACCCTGGCTGACCTGCTGCGACTGGGCATCGAACCCGCCTGGGTCGAGCAAGCCATCCAGCAAGCCCTGGCGCGTGGGCTGATGAGCGCAACGGAACTTCTGGATTATGCCCGCCACCATAGCCGCCCGCTGGCAGTCCTGGCTGAAAAGATGTTGCACCAGGAGAAAAAAGTGGGATGAAATACGCCAGCACGCTGAAAAGCATGGAAAACACCTATGCGCCGTGGCATGACCGGACGTTATGAAATTGCCCAGATTGGCGGCGAAAGGATTCAGGCTTTCGTTCCCCATCCGCTGCCGCCGCAACCGCCTCTCGACCTGAACCCGTCTCGGCAGCAGTTGTTGGAACGCGCCACGTTAGCGTTGGGCAGGTTGGACAGCATCACCCTGCTCCTCCCTGACCCTGACCTGTTTCTTTATGCTTATGTGCGCCGTGAAGCTGTCTTGTCTTCGCAAATTGAAGGGACGCAATCCACGCTGCAACAGTTGCTGCTTTTCGAACTCGAGGAATCGCCCGGCGCGCCACTGGATGATGTGGTGGAAGTCTCGAATTATGTGGCTGCGCTCAATCACGGATTGCAACGCCTGAAGGAGGGTTTCCCGCTCTCCAATCGCTTGTTGCGGGAAATGCACGGCATCCTGCTCTCTCGTGGACGCGGCAGCGAGAAGTCTCCGGGCGAATTCCGCCGAACCCAAAACTGGATCGGCGGTACCCGGCCAGGCAATGCCCATGTTGTTCCCCCACTACCGGACTACGTGGAGCCTTGTATGGCTGATTTGGAGCGCTTTCTCCACGGAGAAGGGAATCCCTATCCTGCTCTGGTTAAAGCCGCTCTGGCTCATGCGCAATTCGAGACCATCCATCCGTTTCTCGATGGCAACGGTCGTATCGGACGTTTGCTCATCGCATTTCTGTTGCACCACGACGGGCTACTTTCTCAACCATTGTTGTATCTCAGTCTTTACTTCAAACAGCATCGCGCCGAATACTATCGCTTACTCGACCAGGTGCGTTTCGAGGGGGACTGGGAAGCCTGGTTGGACTTCTTTCTCGAAGGCGTCGAGCAAACAGCCACGAACGCCGTTGAAACAACCAGGCGTCTGCTAGACCTGTTCCAGCAAGATGAACGAACGATTCAAGGTTCGAAACGCGCCGCATCTACCACCCTGCAAGTATTTCGGGCGATATGCGAGCGTCCCCTGATGACGTTGAACCAGGTATGCGCGCGCACCGGGCTTTCCTTCCCCACTGCGGCGCGCGCTATGGAAACGCTGGCGAATCTTGGCATCGCGCGCGAAGTGACTGGTCAGCGCCGCAACCGGGTGTTTGCCTACCAGGCGTATCTTGATATTTTGATGGAAGGCACAGAAGCCCTTTGAGGAGAGTATCGGCACAGAGATGGCAGGAACGCAATCTTGTTAAAGCATCGCGCCGTTTTGTTTAATAACGCTCGCCGTTATTTACCGAGATGAAAATAAGCAGTACCACCTACGCCTGTGCTGGCTGACTGGAGACCACCATGACTCTACCAACCACCCGCCTGAACGAAACCCTGAGCAACGACCTGTGGCGCGCCTGCGATATTTTGCGGCGCGATAACAACGTCGGCGGCGTGATGGCATACACCGAACACCTTGCCTGGCTGCTCTTCCTGCGCTTCCTGGACCTGGAAGAGAAGAAACGCGAGGCAGAAGCCGCCTTCGCGGGCGAGTCCTACGAACCCGTCCTGCCGCCCGATCTCCGCTGGGATGCCTGGGCCAGCCCCGAAGCGTTGCAGACGTGGAATTCGCAGCACGGTGAACTGGTCGCCTTTGTGCGCGGGCGGCTGCTGCCCGGTCTGGCGAGTCTGAACGGATCGCCGCTGGCGCGCGCGATCAGCCGTCTCTTTTCGGATGAAAGCGTGGGCAACCAGACGGTGGTGCGCAACCTGCCCGTCTGCGCTTCGGACTACAATTTGAAGGAAGTCATCGCCATCATCAACCAGATTGACTTCAGCCGCGAGGACGATTTCTTTACCATCACCCGCTTCTACGAAGACCTGCTGGCGCGCCTGGGGCAGGAGAACCAGATCGCCGGCGAGTTCCACACTCCGCGCCCGATCATCCGCTTCATGGTCGAGGTGATTGACCCGCAGATTGGCGAGACGGTCTATGACCCGGCCTGCGGCTCGGCGGGCTTCCTGGCGCAGGCGTACCTGCACATGCAAAAGGGGGCAGACACGCTGGAGAAAGCCGAAACTCTGCAGCGCCACACCTTCTACGGGCAAGAAAAGAAAGGGCTGGCGGCGCTGCTGGGGACGATGAATCTCGTCCTGCACGGCGTGACTACGCCCAATATCACGCGCGGCAACACGCTGGAAGAGCCGGTCAAGAGCGCGCCCGCCACGCGCTACGATGTTATCCTGACCAACCCGCCCTTCGGCGGCAAGGAGGGACGCCACATTCAGGAAAACTTCCCAGTGCGCAGCAACGCCACCGAACTCCTGTTCCTGCAGCACATCCTGAAGAAACTCGCCGCCGCGCCGCATGCCCGCGCCGGGGTGGTCGTGCCGGAGGGGACGCTCTTCCGCGGCGGGGCGTTTGCCGAGGTGAAGAAAACGCTGATGGACGATTTTCACCTGTTCGCGGTGGTCAGCCTGCCGCCGGGGGCGTTCGCGCCCTATTCGGACGTGAAGACCGCCCTGATGTTCTTCCGCCGCGCCGAAATCAGCCTGCTGCGCAACCCGCTGGCGCGCGCCGAGACCTGGTACTACGAACTGCCCCTGCCCAACGGGTTGAAGAAGTTCAGCAAGGGCAGCCCCATCAGCGATGAACACTTCGACGAAGCCCGCGCCCTGTGGCGGCAGTGGCAGGCGTGGATTGACGGACGCGGCGAGCGCCCCTTCCCGCTGGCTACCGACCTGCGCGCCCACCCGCCGACGAACGGCGTTCGCGCCTGGATAGAAACGCTGGACGACCTGCGCGCCCGACAGTATGACCTGAGCGCCCGCAACCCGGTCGCCGCCGAGCGCGCCACCCTGCCCCCGCCCGCCGACCTGCTGGAGGACATCCTGACCTGCCAGGACGAACTGCGCGAACGCCTGCTGCGCCTGCGCGCGATGCTGAATGGGGAGGAGGAGGAATGACAACCCTTGTGTGGGAAATCCCATCGTACTGGGGAACAATGAATTTAGGCGAAATTGCCCCCGAAGACGCTTCTCAAATTTTGCCGTCCGACTATCCTGAAACATACTTCAATTACTGGGGACTAGATGCCATTGGAAAAGGACAATTTGAAGAGCCTGCTCCAAACCCAGTGCGGGGCGCAGAGATACAAAGTGTTTGTGTCAGGTTTAATTCATCGCACGTGTTGTATGCAAAATTGCGTCCATATCTGAACAAAGTGATTGTTCCTTCGGTTGAAGGAATCGGCTCAACGGAATGGTTGGTTTTGAAGCCCAACCCTGAATTGCTGAACAGGAAATATCTTGCTTATGTTTTGCGTAGCGAAAAGTTCGTGGAATATGCGTCATCTAATATAGCGGGCGCAAGAATGCCGCGAGCCAGAAAAAGTGCTTTATGGGAAGCATCCATCCCCATCCCCTGCCCGGACGACCCCGCCCGCTCGCTGGCGGAACAGCGGCGCATCGTGGCGCGGCTGGAAGCCGGGCTGAGCGAAGTCCGCGAAATGCGCGCGCTGGTGGAGAAGATGCAACGCTATTTGGATGCGTTGATGGAGGCGGCGCTGGCGGAGGTGTTCCCGTCTCCGGGGCAGGCGTTGCCGGATGGGTGGGGGTGGAAAACTTTTCCTGAGATTTGTCAAATTAATCCTAAACGTCCGCGTCTTGAACGCCATGATGAAGACCTGACATCATTTGTGCCTATGCAGGCGATTGACGAACAGAGCGGAACAATTGCTGATATGCAAATTCGACCTTATAGTGAAGTCAAACGTGGTTACACCTACTTTGAAGAAAACGATGTGTTAATGGCAAAGATTACGCCGTCAATGGAAAACGGCAAGGCTGCGATTGCCAGAAACCTTATTGACGGTATTGGCTTTGGCACGACTGAATTTCATGTTTTCCATCCTAATTCTGAAATTTTGCCAGAGTGGATGTTTCACTTCATACGCAGAAGAACGTTTCGTGAGAAAGCCAGGATGAGTTTCCGCGGGGCGGTAGGTCAACAGCGAGTTCCAGAAGATTTCTTTTACAACCAGGAAATCCCCATCCCCTACCCGGACGACCCCGCCCGCTCGCTGGCGGAACAGCGGCGCATCGTGACGCGGCTGGAGGGCATTCAGGAAGAAGTCCGCGCCGGGCGGGAGTTGCTGGCGCAGAATGAAGCCCATATCGCGCAGTTGGAGCAGGCTATTCTGGCAATGGCGTTTCGGGGGGAGTTGTAGAATACGAGAGGTGAAGAATGTACCTGTCAAAAGTCAAAATCAAAAATTTCCGTAACCTTGAAGATGTCGAGGTTGAATTAGGCGAGAAAATTGTGTTGTTAGGCGAAAACGGCGCTGGTAAGAGCAACTTCATCGAAGCCTTGCGCATCCTGCTCGACACGAACTATCGCCCATTGTTGGGAGAAAGTGATTTCTCGCGGGGCGGCGGCAAAAAGCCATTTGGTGGAAATACCATTGAAATTCACGCCTGGTTTTCCGGGGTTAATTGGGAAAACGAACAGGATGTACTACCTTCTTTGCACGATTGTCATGGCATAGATGCCGGTACTTATCAAATATCTGCCGTTTACCGCCCAAAGAAAGATAAGAGTCCCCAAGATGCAACAACCGAAGATGACTACGAACTCATTCGATACGGTGGTGGTAACGAGAATAACACAGAGGGAGCAAAACGGCTTCGCCAATATATACGTCTGGTCGTGATACCAGCAGTGCGCGATATGGAACGCGATATGCAAAGCTGGCGCACGTCGCCGCTGCGCCGCCTGGTTGAGATGATGTCCCTGACCAACAACGCAGAGTTCCAATCCGTCGCTCAGAGCGTTCAAGAGGCATCCAAAAAACTGGAGCAAATCCCAGATATTCAAGGTTTACAAAAAGACATTCGCGATTTTCTAGGGAATCTCGTCGAAGGGCAATCCATTCAACCAACCATCAACATTACCGGGGGTAATCCTGAAGATTTATTGCGACTGCTCACCATTTTCGCGGAGTCGGATTTGCCGCTTGAGCGCAGCAGTCTGGGCATCTCGAATATTCTATACCTGATAACCTGGCTGATTTATGCCAGGCGCCTGCGTGCTATACCTGTCAAAGGCGACCAAGAGCCCGAATACGTCCTGCTCGCTATCGAAGAGCCTGAATCTCACCTGCACCCGCATTTTCAACGGCTGGTTTTTGAAAATGTGTTCAAGCAAGAGCACCTTTTGCTCGTCTCGACCCATTCTCCGACTATCGTCAGCATCGCCGACCCGCGTCATTTTGTGGTGTTGAAGCGAACTTCTAATGGGGTCGCGGCTCGCTCAACGGCGAATTTCGCCCAAAGCGATGAAAAGATGCGCCAGGATGTCAGCCGCTATCTGGATGCCACGCGCGGAGAAATGGTCTTTGCGCGCGGCGTCTTGCTGGTTGAGGGCGATGCCGAGATGTTCTTAATCCCTGCGTTTGCAAAGAAGATGAAAGAGGCTGGGAAAATATCTCACACCCTGGATGGGGCAGGAATCAGCGTTTGCAATGTCTATGGCACAGATTTCAAGCCTTATGTCGAATTTCTCGGTCCGTCAGGGCTGGATATTCCATTTGCTGTTTTGACCGATGAGGACCCTGACACGCAAAACCCTGGTCTCAAACGTGGGTTGGAACTAGCCCGAAGACTCAGCGTACCGACCTATGCGGTAATTCAAACGTATTTCAACAATCAGAAGTGGAATGTTGTCCGAACCAAGTTGGAACAAGTTGGTATTTTCGTCAATCAGCGCACGCTTGAAGTGGAACTGATAGAGGCAGGGTATGGCGATGAATTGTGCGAGGTTTACCAGGAACTTGGCGCCAGCGATACCCAAGTAGAAAACTTGAAGGCAGAGATTGCCAATAACAACAATTTTGAAGCGATTCTTCGGCGCATTGAGACAACCGGCATGGGCAAAGGGCGTTTTGCCCAACGCCTTGCGGGGAAAGTGGACGCCAGCCGCGTGCCGCCTTACATCGAGAATGCCATCAGGTACCTTTTGGCGAAAATGCCCCAACCTGTCACCGACTTGCAACTGCCGCCGGAACCAGTGGAAACGTCCCAAATCCCTGAAGACGACATTCCCTTCTGACCCATGTCTGAATACCTGAAGCGACTTGCCAACATAGAACAAGATAAAGACCAGCGCGCTGCCTTCTATTCGGAGGGCAGCCAGGTTGTCATTGCCGGACCCGGGTCAGGCAAGACATATTTGCTGACAATGAAAGTGGCGAAGATACTTCTAGAAGGGAAGGTTCGCTATCCGCAGAAGATTGCCTGCATTACCTTTTCGCGCCAGTTAGCCGAAAAGTTAGTCAAAGAGTTGCGTGAGTTGAGCGTGTATGACTCAGAGCGCATATATGTCGGCACGATTCACGCTTTTTGCATTGCAGAAATCATCATGCCAGCGGTCAACTTGCTGCCGACAGGGAGCATTCCAGAACCGTTTCGGATTGCATCCGAAAACGAAAGAAGAGATGCTTTATCCCAGGCATTGCAAAAACAAGGGAAGTCATTTCCTAGCAGTGACAGAAACAGAAAGAACCTAGAGAGCGATTTAGACAAGTTCCGGCGCCGGTATTTTCAGCAAGCGACGAATAATTTTTCGGGCAAGACTCACCCTGAAGGGAGCGATTACAGCCGAAACGCCTTGTGGGATTTGGACTGGTCACAATTGGCAGGCGATTATCATGATTACCTTAAGCAGCAAGCCCATGGCATGGATTTCGTGCAAGTCGAAATGCTCGCCTTGCACATTCTGAAAACGAAACCTGCTTTAGCAAGAACCCTTGCGGCGCGCTATCCCTGGTGGTTCGTGGATGAGTACCAGGACCTCAGCCCGTTGTTTCACCAGATGGTCATGTACCTTGTAGCGCAACGACTTATCTCCGTCTTTGCGATTGGCGACCCCAATCAATGCATTTATGAAGAAGTACATGGAAGCCGTCCAGAAAGCATCAGCGAATTATCTGATACAGTAGAACGGATTTGTCAAAATCATCGAATTGTCTTGCTGAAAAACTATCGTTCTTGCCAGAATTTGTGGAAGAACTCATCATCCCTTCTGAACACTGGTTGCCGTACAAAGACGCGCTGCGCGAGAGCATCGCCCGGCGCAACGCGCTGGTGCATCAGGGTGGCAGGATTACCGGGGCGGGTTATCTCAAGCAGACCCAGGAGATTGAATCGCTGCGACCGGATGGCGCAGCGGAAGGGCGTTTCTTGCTTGTTCCGACGAGATATTTACAGGAAGTCTTCGACTGGCCGCTGTTCGACCCGATCCGCGAACAAGACTGGTTCAAGGCGGTATTTGTCCAGGCTGCTGAGAAATGGTGAGAAGGCAGCACGGCTAACAGCGCCGACATACTGGAGACGGTATTGTGCGCAGTACAGGGCTGGCGCTGGAGTGTCCTGGTCTGGACTAACGTTCCAGTCCTCGCAGGCGGTAGAAGGTCGTAGTTTCATCTCTGCCTGCACGTATTCATGCTTCTCCTGGCAGTGCAAGCAAGATGCCTGAGCACACGTGCAGATGCGATCAGGGCTCACGTGACCCCAGGCGCACCTGAGCCCGGTTGCGAGCATGCTGTCCGCACTCCCGGCATTGCGCTCACGAGTGATACGGGTGTATCGCCCGCGCTCCCGGTGCCCGTATTCGCATCGGACGCTCATGCGGCTGCATCGCGCCCTGCCGGGATGAACATAATACCAATTGGAATTGAACAAGCCGCATGCGCGCGCTCATCAGAGCGCATCACAACGCTATCGCAGCAATCTCCAATCCAAAATCTACAATCTAAAATGGTATCACACCCTTTGTGTCTTCGTGTCTTTGTGGTGCTGGTTATTTACCACAAAGGCACAAAGGCACGAAGGAAGTCAGGTAAAAAAATAGCAAAACCCTTTGTGTCTTCGTGTCTTTGTGGTGCATATTACAAACCCTGCTCATTCACGAAGGCGGTCAGGCGGCGGGCGAAGAGGCCGGTTGCCGTGATCGGCAGCGCGGCGGGCGCGCCGAAGATTACCTCAACCTGCCCGGTGGTGAGCGCTTCAGGCCGGTTCGGGTCTACGCTCTGGTCGATGAGGCGCAAGCGCAACAGGTGGGCGTTCTGGCGCGGCGCAGAGAGCTGGTTGAGGATGGCGACGATGGCGTCGCGCAGGGC
>FWWM01015278.1_pt1 | contig 11796 bp, 10 predicted proteins | sample 2228351 | NCBI WGS metagenome assembly FWWM01 (sample SAMEA103939774, study PRJEB20133) | metagenome | reverse complement strand
TTTAAAAGACATGATGGTAAATCATGACTCAAAGATGATAGCCTTTGAGCAGCGTATTGACAAGCGTTTCGAGGCAATTGACAGACGCTTCGAGGTAATTGATAGGCGCTTTGAGGCTATAGAGAGACGTATTGATACCCTTGATCAGAAGTTCAGTAAATATTTCCTCTGGATAATTGGCATTCAGGTATCGGTTTTGCTTGCTATCATAGCTACAATGTTAAGATAAAAACAGCAAAACACTCAAGGCAGCAGGGGTAGCACGCGAGTCGCCCCTCCAAAAAAAAATAATCAGGCTGAGGCGAAATCAGGCCATAGGCTACAGGAAAACTTAATCCTTTCGCCTTTAGCCTTTGCCTGTTGCCTGACTATAGTTTCTCGTCTATCCCTTTTTCTGGAGGGCAGACCCACAGGTCTGCTCTATTTTTGCCTTCCTACCGTATAGCCTTACCTGAGTAGCCTCATGTATAATGATAATCATGAGTGTAAGCCTCTTTACAGACCACGACATTTATCTGTTCAAGGAAGGCAATCACTTTCGGCTCTATGAGAAGATGGGTGCCCATATAATTGAGCATGAAGGTGTCAAGGGGGTATACTTTGCTGTATGGGCGCCAAATGCGGAGATGGTCTCTGTAATTGGTGACTTCAATAGCTGGGATACCCTCAAAAATCCCCTCAGCCCGAGGAGGGACAAATCAGGTATATGGGAGGGCTTTATTCCCGGGATAGACAAGGGGACTATTTACAAATATCATATAAGGTCCAAGTATAACAATTATGAGGTTGACAAGGCAGACCCCTTTGCATTTTATTCAGAGGTACCACCAGGGACAGCCTCAATAGTATGGGATCTCCAGTATAAATGGAACGACGAGGAATGGATGAGGAACAGGCATAAAAACAATGGTCTTACTACCCCCATTTCTATTTATGAGGTCCACCCTGGCTCATGGCGTCAAAAGTACGATGGGAAAAACAGGTTCCTGACTTACAGGGAGATGGCTGAGGAGCTCGTCAGTTATGTAAAAGAGATGGGATTCACCCATGTAGAATTTTTACCTGTAATGGAGCATCCCTTTTATGGTTCCTGGGGGTATCAGATAACAGGTTATTTTGCTCCCACAAGTAGGTATGGGGCGCCTCAGGACCTCATGTATCTCATAGACTGCCTCCATCAGGCAGGTATAGGGGTCATCCTTGACTGGGTTCCATCTCATTTTCCAGGAGATGAGCATGGGCTTGTATATTTTGACGGAACACATCTTTACTCTCATGCAGACCCCAGAAAGGGCTTTCACCCCCACTGGCACAGTTATATCTTTAATTACGGTAGGTATGAGGTGAGAAACTTTCTGATAAGCAGCGCCCTTTTCTGGTTAGACCTGTATCACGCCGATGGTCTCAGGGTTGATGCCGTTGCCTCAATGCTTTATCTCGATTATGGCAGGCAGGAGGGTGAGTGGATACCTAATGAATACGGTGGCAGGGAGAATTTAGAGGCAATTAGCTTTCTCAAGAGACTGAATGAGATGGTTTACCGTGAATATCCTGATGTTCAAACCATAGCAGAGGAGTCAACAGCCTGGCCCATGGTTACGAGACCTTCATATGTTGGAGGGCTTGGCTTTGGCATGAAATGGAATATGGGCTGGATGCATGATACCCTCGATTTCTTCTCAAAGGACCCCATATACCGAAAATACCATCACGGCCAGCTCACCTTCGGTATCTGGTACGCCTTCTCAGAAAACTTTCTCCTGCCCTTATCCCACGATGAGGTGGTCCATGGTAAGGGTTCCCTTATAGGAAAGATGCCAGGCGACGAGTGGCAGAGGAGTGCAAACCTGAGGCTCCTGTTCGGTTATATGTACGGCCATCCTGGCAAGAAACTGCTCTTCATGGGAGGGGAGATAGGCCAGTGGAAGGAGTGGAATCACGAGGAGGGGCTTGAGTGGTTCTGTCTTGACTATCCTTTCCATCGAGGGATAAAGGACTGGGTGAGGGACCTGAATCAACTCTACAGAAATGAACCTGCCCTATATGAACTCGATTTCTCCTCCGATGGCTTCGAATGGGTTGATTTCCATGACTGGCAAAGCAGTATCATAAGCTTTATAAGAAAGGGAAAGGATAAGGATAAGGTTGTACTCGTTGTATGTAATTTCACGCCTGTGCCGAGGCATAATTACCTTGTAGGCGTGCCTGAAAAGGGCTTCTGGAAAGAGTTACTGAATAGCGATTCCCATTTTTACGGAGGAAGCGGGATTGGTAACAACGGTGGGGTCTTCACAACAACCATTCCATGGAACGGAAGACCATACTCGCTCTCAATAACACTGCCGCCCCTGGCGGTACTGTTCTTTAAGGGGCCTTATTAGATTTAAGGAGGGTTCAATGATTGGCTTTATTGGTGGTGGGAATATGGCTGAGGCCATAATAAAAGGGATGAGAAGACACAGCATTAAGGGCATGAGGGATATAATCGTCTCTGAGCCAAGGGAGGAAAGAAGAAGATACCTTGAAGATAATTACTCCGTAAAGGCCACTCCATCCAACAGGGAGGTTGTTCAGGTATCAAATATTATTATACTCGCCGTTAAGCCTCAGAACATAGCCGAGGTTTTAAAAGAGGTCTCGGATCTTGTAGATGAAGACAAGACCGTCGTATCTATTGCAGCAGGTATACCACTTTCATATCTCAAGCAAGAACTAAAGACAAGAAAGTTGATTAGAGCAATGCCTAACACACCTGCCGTTGTTCAGGAGGGCGTGACCGTTATGTCACTCTGTGAATGCTTTTCTGATGAAGATATAGCCACTGTCAGAGAGATATTCATGAGTATTGGAAAGGTCATTACACTGCCCGAGAGATACATGAATGCGGTGACTGCCCTGTCAGGCAGTGGTCCTGCCTTTATTGCCTATTTTATTGAGGGTATGATGAGGGCCGGTGAAAGACTCGGTCTCGGTCCTGATGTGGCAAGAGAGCTTGCCATACAGACATTACTGGGTACAGCCCTTATGATAGAGACAGGCATGCCACCAGAGAAGGTAAGGGAGATGGTTACATCTCCAAAGGGCACTACAGAGGCAGGGCTTAAGGCCTTTGAGGAAAAAGGGTTCAATGATATAGTATATTATGCACTTAAGAGGGCCTGTGAAAGGTCCGAGGAACTGGGAAGTCTTTTTAAGTAATTGAGGAGGTCTTATGTTTATCTTTGGCAATCTTTTAATTGCCATAGCCAATGTCATGGATATTGCCCTGACAGTATATATGTGGATAATCATTGCATCTGCCCTTATAAGCTGGGTCAACCCGGACCCATATAACCCCATAGTCAGGTTTCTTTACAGTATCACAACCCCTGTGCTAAGACCAATAAGAAATCTGATAGGTTACAGGCTCGGTCCCATAGATATCTCTCCATTAATAGCCATCCTTATAATCATATTTATTAAGAGATTTCTCATAGCCTCTCTCATTGAACTCGGCTATAAACTAAAAGGAGGTCTGCCATTATAAAAGAAGTAAAAAAGGAGGATTGAAAATATGAGAATAACGCCTCTCGATATTCAACAGAAACAGTTTCCAATGAAGTTCAGGGGATTCGATGTTGAGGAGGTCTATGCCTTCCTTGAGGTCGTCAGAGAAGAGATGGAAGACCTCCTGAGGGAAAACGCCTCTCTCAAGGAACAACTCTTCAGGGCAGAGAGTCAGATTAAGGAGTACAGGGACATGGAGACAACCCTCAGGGAAACACTTATGACTGCCCAGCAGATGGTGGAGGAATATAAGGCGAACGCCAGAAAAGAGGCTGAACTCCTGATTAGAGAAGCCGAATTAAAGGCGGATGCTATGCTTAAGGAGGCGCAGGAAAAGGTCGTGAAGATCCATGAGGATATAGTTGACCTTAAAGGTATAAGGAGACACTTCAAGGAGGAGGTCAGAAGACTCATCGAGAGTCATCTCAGGATGCTCGAATTTGATTCAGAGAGGGAGGCAGAGGGCTCTTCTGAAAGACCTCAAGTCCCTCCTGAGTGACAGGACAAAATAGATGAGTAACGAACGATTCAATGCCCTCAAAGGTGTTCAGGACATCTTCCCACCTGATATATATATATGGCAGAAGATTGAGTCAGTAGCGCGTGAGGTCTTTTATCTCTATGGATATCAGGAGATAAGACCCCCAATTATTGAATATACAGATCTCTTTGCGAGGAGTATAGGAGAGACAACCGACATAGTTGAAAAAGAGATGTATACATTCTCTGATAAGGGAGGCAGAAGCATCACCTTACGACCTGAGGGTACCGCATCTGTTGTAAGGGCATATATAGAACACCATTTATATAATCTTCCATCTCCACAGAAATTCTTTTATTCTGGACCAATGTTCAGGTATGAGAGACCACAAAAGGGAAGGTTCAGGCAGTTCTATCAGATAGGCGTTGAGGCCTTTGGAGTAGCAGGGCCTGAGATGGATGCAGAGGTTATCTCGATGCTTTGTCTTTTACTGGATAGGATCGGACTGAAGGGCCTTAATTTTGAGATAAATTCACTCGGATGCGACAGGTGCAGGCCACCTTACAGAAAGGCCCTTATTGATTTCTTCAGGGATCGTATAAACAACTTCTGTCCTGACTGTAACAGGAGATTTCATGTAAACCCTTTGAGATTACTTGATTGCAAGGTTGAAAGGTGTGTAGAGATGAGGAAAGACTCTCCAGAAATCACAGCATATCTATGTGATGATTGCAGAAGCCATCTGGAGGGATTGATATCCCTTCTGGAGGTGATGCAGATACCATATAAGATAAATCCTGAGATGGTGAGGGGCCTTGACTATTACACAAGGACAACCTTCGAGGTGACCTCGGAGGGGCTTGGTTCACAGAAGGCAGTGGCAGCCGGAGGCAGGTATGACAGGCTCGTTGAGCAATTTGGCGGACCTCAAGTCCCGGGCATTGGTTTTGCTGTAGGAATGGAAAGAATTGTCCTGCTGCTTAAAGATATGGGCGGTATAACTCATCCAGTCCCTGCTATATTTATAGCAACACTTGGCAGAGAGGCTATTAAGGAAGGATTGTTATTAGGAGAACGATTAAGGAAAAGGGGATTATGGGTTGAGGTTAATCTCGAGGCATCCTCGCTTAAGAGCCAGTTGAGGAGGGCTGATAGACTTTCGTCGAGATTTGTACTTATAATAGGAGAAGAAGAGTTATTATCGGGGAAGGTAAAGTGGAAGGATATGAGGAGTGGTGATCAGGGAGAGGTAGCAATAAAAGATGTGGATAATTTTCCTGCCCAATGCCCAGCGAATAAATAATGATTTTCTTAAAAAAAGAGATAGCTTACTTAATACAGAAAATTTAGGTTCAGGCAATTGTTGATTTTACAATTTCAAAGATGAGTTTATTAACAAATCATTCAGGACTTTTTCTCTCTTTCTCGATTGCCCTTACTGGTATAATGCTCTCAAGGCTGCATCAATCCCTTGACCCCCTGGTAGTCTCTATCATTCTGGGAATGCTTATTTCAAATATCCTTAAAAAAAGAGAGGTCCTCAACAGGGGTATAGATATTATGCTTCGCCTATTCCTTCCAGCAGGGATCGCCTTTTATGGCAGTCAGCTAAACCTGAGTGATGGCCTTGATTTTCCAAAGTGGATAATAATACTTACAATATTCATCTCAACCTTTCTTTTAACAACTATACTCTCTCAGGCCGTAGGGTTAAACAAAAGACTGAGCATCCTCCTTGCCACAGGACTTTCTATCTGCGGTGCCTCTGCAATAGCCATTGTATCCCCTCTCATAAAGGCAAAGAAGGAAGAGACATCGATCTCACTAATAATTATAATGATCATAGGTCTGACAGCCATAATATTTTATCCATTTATGCACAGTCTCTTCGGGTTAGGGATAAGGGATTTTACCCTCCTCGCCGGCACAACAATCCCCATGATCGGACAGGTGAAGGTTGCAGCACTTCAGGTAGGAAGTACGGAAGGGCTTACAGAGGCACTTAGATACAAACTGATCAGGGTCTCGATGTTGCTTTTCCTCGTAATTGCTATCATGATCCTCTTCAGGGAAAGGGGAAAGGGATTCTATCTGCCCTGGTTCATGCTGGTCTTTGTAGTTTTAGCCATAATGGTCAATTCCTTTGCCAGAGCCTCTGATTTAAGTCAGCTCTTGCGGCCCTTGAGCAGTTTCTTCCTCTCTTCTGGCCTTGCAGCAATAGGTCTTTCTGTTGACTTCGAGTCTATAACAGTGGAAGGTATAAAGCCCCTGATAGCCGTCTTCATATCCTGGTTAATAATACTCACTGGTGTCATTGTATTTTTGAGGTTCCTTTATGTTTAGGGACAGGCTCATTTATAGACTTCTTATAATGCTTCTCGTCTTTTCCGCTATATTGATCCTCTCCATTTATGCTTTAACCCATACCGAGATAGAGAAGATAGAAAAAGGTCTTGATCCATCGCTTTTTGAGAAGGAGATTATAGATAACCTCCTGTCTGTGTCCTTTTATATGTTCTTTCTGTCCTTCCTCGTTTCCCTCTTCCTTTCCAAGAACATACTCCATCCTGTAAGGGAATTACACAATGCTGCCTTATCAATAAAAGAGGGAAATCTAATAACTATACCCGAAACCAGGACTTACGATGAACTAAAAGAGGTGATCCATGTATTTAATGATATGACTGTCTCTTTAAAGGAAAAAACCGAGGAGCTTGAAAGAACGAACAGGGAGATAAAAAGCGCCAGGGACTTCCTTGAGACTGTCATGGATAGCATAGAGGATGAGATAATAATAATTGATAGGGAGATGAAGATAGTGAGGGCAAATAAGGTTGCCCTGAATAAGTATCTTCTCAGGGGTGATACCGGGAGGGGCATTAATGAGATGACCTGTTATAGCTTATTTCATAAGAAAGGGGAAAGATGCGAGATAGAGGACTGTCCTGCCAGGATAGTCTTTCAGACCGGTAAGACATACAAGACAACTCACTGCCATATTGATGATAACGGTAATAAGAGCTATTGCGAGATCATAGCCTCTCCTATCCATGATCCGGAAGGAAACATACTATATATGATTGAGGTTCTTAGAGACATTACGGAGCGGGTACAGTATGATGAGGAGCTGAACAGGAAGAATAAAGAACTAACAGCCCTGAACAGCATAGCCGAACTTCTCTCAACATCTTTAGTTGACAAGACTGCAATCCAGAAGGCCATCTTCACGCTGGTAGATATGTTAGGTATGGACGATGGCGGGATATTTCTGATAGACGAAGACACAAATGAACTCGTCTGTTATTTTACTGACAGGAAACTACCCTTTGGTAATAATTTACCAAGCGATGTAATCAGGACAGGTAGGATTCATATATCACCAGATATATCGAACAATACCGATTCTATTCCATACTGGTTAAATAGCCTTGGCATCAGGTCATGTTGTTGTGTTCCCTTAAGGGGTAGGGATAAGACTGTGGGTGCACTATATCTCTTCAGTTCAGAATTACATGACTTTACAGAGGAAGAAAAAACAATACTCAAGTCAGTGGGAGACATGATCGGCATAGCTGTGGAGGGAATAAAGTTATACAATGAATTAAAAGACCTGATGTTCACCGAAAAGGGCCTTGCCGAGATGGTCTTTAACAGTATAAGCGAGGGGCTCTACACCATTGACAATAACTATTTCATAACCTCTGTAAATAAGGCAGCAGAAGAAATCCTGGGAGTTTCCTCAACAGAACTCATTGGAAAGAAATGCAGCGATATAATAGGTCACCGGAGCCATGATTCTGAAGATAAACTCTGCGAAAGTGATTGCCCCCTTGCAAAATCATTAAGTGGAAAGACAATCATCAGAGATGCTGACTATATTAGACCTGATGGGCAAAGGCTTTTCCTGAGATTGAGTTGCTCTCCCCTGAGGGATTCGAGGGGCAATGTGGTGGGAGCCGTTGAGGTCTTCAGTGATGTTACAAAGGAAAGGGAGATAGACAGGATGAAGACAGAGTTTGTAAAGACCGTATCACACGAATTCAGGACTCCTCTTTCAGCCATCATTGGCATGACAGAGATGCTTGTTGAAGGTGAGGTCACAGGAGAGAGGGCAAGGGAGTATCTTGAAACAATACTAACAGAGGGTGAAAGGCTGGCCGCAATGGTGACAGACCTCCTTGATATATCAAGGATGGAGTCAGGAGAAGGGGTCTTAAATAAGACGGATATTGATTTTAATCTCCTCATCCATGATATAAAAAAGAGCCTATTAAATATAATTAACAGGAAAAAAATTCAACTGGAAACATTTGTAGGAAATAATGTAAAATCTTTTAGAGGTGATGGGGAGAAATTGAAACAACTTTTAATAAACCTTATAACTAATTCTATAAATTATTCAGACGAAGGCAGTATGGTAGATATCAACATAAACAGAGACGGCAACAAGTTACTGATAATTGTCTCTGACACTGGCTGGGGGATACCGGTTGATGATCTACCCAATCTCACAAAAAAATTCTACAGGGGAAGACATGGCATAAAGACTAAAGGAACAGGTCTCGGCCTCGCCATTTGTAAGGAGATAGCAAGGCTTCATGGAGGAGATTTATCAATAGTGAGCAGACTCGGGAAAGGGACTGTAGTTACTGTAGAACTCCCTTTCAGGGAAACACTGTATGAGTAAAGTAATCGTTATAGATGATGAACCCTTTATCCTCATGATGATTGAGGATAAATTGAGACGGGCCGGCATCCAGGTTGTCACCCTTAGAGAGAGCATTAATGCCCTTCCAATAATAAAAAGGGAACGGCCGGACCTTATAATACTGGACTGGATGATGCCAGAATTAAGCGGTATAGACCTCTGTAAGATGATAAAATCTGATAATGATCTCAAGGATATCCCGGTCTTTATGTTGACCGCAAAGGGTCAAGATGCGGACAGGCAACTCGGTCTTAAAGCTGGAGCGATTCAATATATAACAAAACCTTTCAGCCCGAAGGCCCTTCTTGAGATAGTCAAAAAAGTACTTGGTAAGGATGAGCATTAATGAATCAATCTATAACAGAAAAAAACCCGCTCCTTAAAGACCTCGAGTTAACAGTTCAGGAACTCAGCCATACCTATGAAGAACTTTCTCTCCTTTACAAACTCTCAGAGGTCCTTTCAGGAATGACCGTTGATGAGATAGCAGAACAGGTTGTTGAAGAGGCTATCAATACCCTCGATGTCAGAACAGCCTCACTTCTGTTTTATGACGAGATAGAAAACAGACTTTATACAAAGAGTTGCAGGGGAAGATGGGACAAAAATATAACGGTAAGAGAAGACGATATTATCATATGGTCTTCTCTTAAAGAGAAAAAGCCTGTTGCCTTCTGCAAACTTGCCGAGGCAGGGTTTGCAGACTATAATCTCGCAGAAAGGTCTATCCTCGTCTGTCCCCTGATCGGTAAGACTAGGGTCGTAGGTGTAATAGTGCTTGCTGATAAAGAATCAAATGGAGAATTCTTCTCAACAGATATAAAACTCATGATGGCGATTGCAACCCACGCAGCTCTTACGATTGAAAATGCCCTTTTATATAAAGAACTGGAAGACTTCTTATTGTCAGCTATAAAGTCTCTTGTCAAGGCCCTTGAGGCATCCACGCAATGGACAGCAGGTCATACAGAAAGGGTCACGAGATATGCAATGGGTATTGGAAAGGCCCTCGGTCTCAGTAAAAAAGAACTTGAAGAATTAAAGATTGCCTCCCTTCTACATGATATAGGAAAGATAGCCATACCAAAACATATACTCGATAAACCTGATAAACTCAGTGAGGATGAGATGACAGAGATAAGAAGACATCCTGTTATAGGGGCAGAGATACTGGGAGAGTTCAAGCGACTTGAGAATATAGTCCTGGGGATAAAGTACCATCATGAACACTGGAATGGCGATGGTGGATTGCTGGGTGTAACAGGGAATAATATTCCCATGATAGCAAGGATCCTTGCCGTTGCAGATGCCTTTGATGCAATTACCTCTGACAGACCTTACAGAAGAAAAAGGCCCCTCAACGATGCTGTAGAAGAGATATTAAATCAGGCAGGCAAGCAGTTTGATCCGATTATTGTAAGGGCCTTCTTAAGCTGGATTAACCAACAACACCGAGTCTTCTGACCCTCAGTTTCACACCAAGTTCATCTGCAATAGCCCTGCATCTTTTTATATCTACCCCTTCCATGTCAATAACTGTAATCTGCACGTCTGGAATATATTCCTTTGCTGATATTATAAAGGATAGAACCTCTCTGAAGGCATTTTTAAAGGCAGGGGCACATATCCTGTTATAGGTATCCTCATCGTGGACATCAAGACTAACAGAAATAGCATCAACAAGACCTTTCAGTTCAGGAAGGATGTTTCTACCGTGAATAAGATTTCCGTGACCATTCGTATTTATCCTCACATGTCCTCCTCTTTCCTTAATCCACCGTGATATCTCCTTAACAATATCAAGCCTTATGAGAGGTTCACCGTAGCCACAAAATACGACCTCATTATACCTCTCCGGATCACCAATAGCATCCTTAATCTCATCCTCGGAGGGTTCACTGGATAATCTAAGGTTATGTCCCTTAACATAATCAGTATGAAACTTGACGCAGAAGGAACACTTATTTGTGCATCTATTGGTAATATTGAGATAAAGATTATCCCTTATCCTGTAGGCGATCTTGCTTTCTGGCAACCTCCCTATACCGAAAAGCCTTTTTGCATTCAGCGTTGTTATCCTTGCAATATCCTCCGGGCTGACACCCCTGAGCAATGCAAGTTTCTCAACAGTATGAACAATAAAGGATGGTTCGTTCCTTTTCCCCCTTAATGGTTCAGGTGTAAGATAAGGTGCGTCTGTCTCAACAAGGAGATAATCATCAGGAACAGCTTTGACAATCTCAAGGATTCTTCTGGCATTTTTAAAAGTGATAGAACCAGAGAAGGAGATATACAGGCCCATCTCCATAGCCCTTTCTGCCATGTCAATATCTCCGGAAAAGCAGTGCAAAACGCCCCTTGTAATCCCTGAATCCTTTAATATGGCTAAAGTATCATCCTTTGCCTCTCTGCTGTGAACGATAACGGGAAGCCCTGTAACCTTTGAAATCTCAAGATGTCTCTTAAAAACCTCTCTCTGTATGTCCCTTGGTGAATGTTCATAATGGTAATCAAGCCCTGTTTCCCCTATAGCAACAACCTTATCTGCCCTTGACCATTCAAGGATATCGTTGTAGCACCGGTCGTCAAAGTCCTTTGAGTCGTGAGGATGTATGCCCACAGAGGCATAGAGGATATCATATTTTTTAATAAGGGAAAGATTATCAATATTGCTCTTATAATCAGAGCCAATAGTTATTATTGCCTCGATATTCTCATTTTGCGCCCTTCTCAGGACCTCATCTCTGTCTTTCCTGAAAGAATCCATCTCTATGTGGCAATGTGTATCTATGATCTTCATTTGATTCACCTTTTTTACTGTCTAAAATTTATTGCCCTATCTTTGACTTTATAAAATAACCCTCTGCCAACAAAAATGCAAGCTTTCAGTTTTATTAATATTTATTAATATTATGTGGGGAATCAATATGAGGCTTCACGTTTGATATAAGCCAGCAGTAACAAACCTTCAGAAGTCTTTGACAACAGGAGGGAATAAGTAAGGGTCAAGGCACACGGTCTATTAGTACTGGTAAGCTCAATGGATTACTCCACTTACACC
>FWWM01015276.1_pt1 | contig 11797 bp, 12 predicted proteins | sample 2228351 | NCBI WGS metagenome assembly FWWM01 (sample SAMEA103939774, study PRJEB20133) | metagenome | reverse complement strand
TTTATCAATTTTGTTCATCATTCAATTACCCGGAATACCTTTTTATTCTGATTTGCACTTTATTCTGATTTCTACGATGATTTTTATAATTTGATTTCTGCTTATCTGAGTTTCAGCCCGAGGAGAGCAAGTCCCCCAAATATGACAGCTGCTATTATGAACCGAGCTACTATTTTGGGTTCACTCAATCCAGAGAGTTCAAAATGGTGATGTAGCGGTGCCATTTTAAACACGCGTTTCCCACCGGTATATTTGAAGTAGGCAACTTGTATTATTACAGATAAAGCCTCTATGACAAATATGGCTCCAATATGGGGAGAAAAAGCTCAAATTTACCGATGACACTTATGTATCCGAGCAGGGCGCCGAGCGATAGAGAACCAGAATCCCCCATAAATATCTGTGCGGGATAGCTATTGAACCACAGAAACCCGAGTAACACACCCATAACCGCAAAAGTGAGCACTGTAACCTCCCCGACACCACTCACAAATACTATACCAAGATACTCAGCAAATACGGAGTGTCCTGAAAGATAAGTGAAAACTGTCGCGATAACAAATGCAATAAGAAGATGTCCCGCGGCAAGCCCGTCAAGCCCATCTGTAAGATTAACCGCATTTGAGCTACCAGTTACGATAAATACAGAAAGAACAAAGTAAAGCCAAAGGGGAAGTGAAATAGTTACATAAAGAAACGGAAAGTCCATATCAGTTTTAAGACCAGCAAATCTCTGTGTAAGGTAAATCACGATAGTAGATAGAACAACCTGAACGAAAAATTTCTGAAAGATTGTAAGTCCTCTTTTTTTGCTTTTCTTTTTGAGCATGTCATCAACCGTTCCAAGCACAGTAAAGAGTGAGAATGTAAGAAGTGAAAGGATAAGATATACATTTTTAAGGTCTCCGAAAAGAAGCACAGATATGACTGAGAAAAGGTATATGAAGATTCCTCCTGCGGTTGGAGTTCCCTCTTTCATAAGATGGCGCTGGGGACCCCACTGAGATACCCTCTGCCCCATACCAAAATTTCTGAGGAGCTTTATCACCTTCTCCCCGAAAACTAAAAATAAAACAAATGAGAGGATTGCAGCAGCAATAGCTCTTTCGGTGATCTTGAAGCCAAAAAAATATGTTAGCATAAAAAAATTGTAAAAAATTGTATAGTAGGTTAATTAGTTATATAGTTTATATAGTTATACAGTTATATCCTCCCCCTATTCCTCAAACTATTCCTCAGATTTATAAAATCTGAAACGAGCTTCTCAAATCCACAAGCCCGAGATGCTTTGAAAAATACCGCATCACCGCTCTTTACAATCCCAGAAAGATAGGGTATAATATCATCTCGACAAGATATATACTTGCATTCAAATCCAGCTTCATTAAAGCCCTGATCCATAAAAAATGCATATTCACCAGACACGATGAAAAGTGTATCTGAGCTACTAAGATATTTCTTTGCAAGTTCTCCAAGTCTTCTGTGTTCATCAGCTGAATACAGCCCAAGCTCAAGCATATCTCCGAGAACGAATATCTTCCTACCACTATGGAAAGAAGATGAGTAAAAAAGAGCAGAAACCGAAAGGGGATTTGAATTATATGTGTCATCAATCACAAAAATATCTCCAACCTCAAGAACAGAAAACCTTCCCTTTTCGTTCAAAAATTTGGAAAAATCAATTGAGGCTAACTCATGAGAGAAAAAACCGAGACGGGAATCAACAGAAGAAAAGGAACCTTGAGAAGATTGAGAAAGAACATAAAGAACAGCAATAGCTGAAGTAATATTCACACCAAAGTGTGGCGCCAAAGATGTCTTTACATAAAATTCAGAGAAACGATTGTCTTTCACATCTCCATAAAAAACCTTTATTCTGAAAACTGTTCTGAAATTCTCAACATTATGGGGAGCAAAGATGAAAAAAATGGTTTTATCATTCACGTGCATCTTTACTATTTCCGAACTAAAAACACTCTCACTCATAATACCTATTTTCAGAACATCTTGAAGTTCAAGAAAAAATTTTCGGACAACGTCATTTTCTATTGAAGATATGACATGACCTTTGCTTGATATAAGCAGGGATATCTCTTCATTAATAACTCCATTTTCATCCCCTAAACCTTCAAGATGCTCCTTACCTACAGAAACAAGGACAGCACAATGCGGTTTTACAAACCGAGATAAATAAGCTACTTCACCCGGCTTTGAAGTTCCAATTTCCAAGACCGCTACTTCGGTATCATATCTAAGTGATGCCATAGATATGGCAAGTCCAATTTCATTGTTAAAACTCTTTTCACTCTTTTGTGTTCTGAAAAAGTGAGACAATATGAAGTAAATAAGCTCTTTTGTTGTTGTTTTTCCAGCGCTTCCGCCAACTGCTATAACATATGGTGATACTTTATCTCTTACGAATTCTCCTATTTTCAGGAAAGCCTCATGAGTATCATCAACAAGAATTATGGGGATTGAAATATTCAGAGCTTGGACATAACTCCTTTTTTCACGAGAGCAAATAGAGGCGATGGCTCCACATCTTCCCGCTTCCGCGATAAAGTTATGTCCATCAAAACGCTTTCCCCGGAGCGGTATGAAAATTGACCCAGAAACATCACCCCTTGTGTCAGTAGAAATATACTGCACAGAAGTATCAAGACTTATTTCATTACCGAGAAAATGTCCACCGACGATACGACATATACTACTTAAAGATATAGGAAAAGGTATCTTGATCTTCATAAAATCAATTCGAGAAATTTTTTCTCAGCTTCTTTTATCCTCCCCGCTCCCATGAATAATATTACATCCCCATCTCGGGCCTCATCAAAAACGCGCTTTGCTTCCTCATGAAGCTTTTCCATGGGAACATAAAAAGCATTCGGAACCTTTTCAACTATATCATGGGGTCTTATTCCCCATATATTTTTTTCAGATGCACCATATATATCTGTTATAATGCACTTTTCAGCTCTCTTAAGTACCCGAGCAAAGTCATCTTTGAGAGAATATGTGCGAGAAAATCTGTGAGGCTCAAAGATCGCATATATATTTCCTTTCGTTATAAGCTCAAGAGTAGAGAAAGCAGCATGGATCTCAGTTGGATGGTGAGCATAATCATCAACTATTGTAACTCCATTTTTCTTTGCGATGATATCAAGCCTCCTTTTTACCCCTGAGAATTTACTTACCGCTTGCATTACGCTCTGCGGTTCAGCTCCGAGAAGGAGAGAAGTTGATATGGAAAGTAGAGCATTCTGCACATTATGCATACCTGGAAGTTTCATACTGAAAGTAAGAACGCCCCCGCCAGATACAACATCAAACATCGTATTTTCCGAAAGAATTAAGTTGCTCGCATAAAAATCAACACCACAAGAAGATACCGAACACCTGATAACTTTCCTCCTTATGTATGGCAATATATCTTTCACACCTGGGTCATCAAAATTGACAACAACAAATCCCCAAAGAGGGACAGAATTCGCAAAGTCTATAAAGGCTTTTTTTAATCCTTCAAAGCCTCCCCATCTGTCTTCATGCTCTCTATCTAAATTTGTTATCACAACAACGAACGGAGTTATCTTCATGAAATCTCTGTCAGATTCATCTATTTCAACCACTGCTATTTCGCCCTCTCCGGTAAATTCGCTTCCATCACGCGCAACACCACCTATTATTGCAAGGGGAAATCTTCCTGATTCATGAAGAATATGAGCTATCATTGTAGTAGTCGTTGTCTTCCCATGTGAACCTATCACAGCCACAGACTTTTTCAACTTCAGTATCTCTGCAAGTAGTTCTATTCTTTTCACAACTATCTTTCCTTTTTCTCTTGCATGTATAAGCTCATGAGTGTCAGGGGGTACCGCTGAGGAAAAAACCACAACGTCTGCATCTTCAATATGTTCGGGAGAGTGTTCCTCACCTAAGAATAACAGTCCCTTATTCTCAAGCGATCTTACGGTATCGGAACGAAAAAGGTCACAGCCCGATACCCTTATTTTTTGTTTGAGAAGGAAGGAAGCGAGGGAAGACATCCCACTTCCCCCGACACCAACAAAGTGAAACAACTTTAACTTTGCAAGTTCTTCAAATGACACCTCTTTTTAATTTCCTATATTTTTCCTTGTAAGAAGAATGCTATGACAAGCATGTATATGACAAGTGATTCCATGAATACCAAACCGAGAATAAGAGGAAGGAACATCCTATCTGATGCTTCTGGATTTCTTGATATTCCCTCCATAGCTGATGAGACCGCTCTGCTTTGCCCAAGTGCACCGAGCCCAGCAGCGAGTCCGAGTCCAATTCCAGCTGCAATAGCTAAACCAAATTTTGAAAGCTCGGAACCAATTCCGGAAGCTCCCTCCCCAGCTTCCGCGGCAAAAATATCAGACACAAAAATAAAAAAAGTAAATACAGCCATGAAGAAAAGGATAGACGCCATCCTACCATTACTACCATTCATAATACTACCGTTCATAAAAAGATACCTCATGATATTCACCCCCAATAAAAAAATTGCATGTGATTTTATATAGAAAAAGGAAAAATTAGAAAAAAACAAGAATAATTTTCCGGAATATTTCCTCACGAATCTGGAATACCCCTTTATGAAACTTTATGAAATCTGAACAACTATTTCTGTTGTATCACCCCTATCAACACAGCTTAATATTTTGTGCCCCCATCTTTTGAGGCTTGCCGGCACATCCTCCTTTGCGGCAGGAAAATCAACTATTATCCTCACAATATCTCCGCTTTTGAGATTTTCTATTTCCCTCCTTGTGATTATAACATTCATCGGACATGGTATTCCCCTCAGATTAATTTCCTTTTTGAAATCCATAATTGAAATTTAACTTTTGTTTGCGGTAATGTGTGAAAGATCATACAATCATATAATATCAAAAAAGTGATTAACAGTTGTCTTAGCTTTATCAAGGAATATTCTTTTCAGCTCTACATCACCCCGGAACTCACCTGAAAAGTACATAGTTTCCATAATTACATCTTCCTTTCTGGCTCCCCTCATTGCAACACAAAGATGATATGAGTTAATATACACTGCGACACCTTTTGGGGAGAGCACGCTTTCTACAAATTTCCCTATCTGTTCTGTGAGTCTCTCCTGCACTTGAAATCTGCTTGAGAAGTGCTTTACCAATCTCGGTATTTTTGACAAGCCTATTATCTTCCCATTTGGTATATATGCTAAGGAACAGACACCGAAAAATGGCAGGAGGTGATGTTCACACATACTGAAAAACTTTAAATTATTGACCATCACAACACCGCTATATTCCTGCTCAAATATTGCTCCATTTACTATCTCCCACGGGTTCTCAGAATAACCTGATAGTATTTCAAACATAGCAGATGCGAACCTCTCTGGGGTTTTCTTCATACTCTCACGCCCAGGGTCATCTCCTATAGCTCGTATTATCGCTTCAGCGCTTCGCACTACAACTTCATAAGAACCATAAGGAATGCGACCATCTCCCCCTTTATCATCTGATTTTCTTTTTCTATCCATAAAATCGGTTTATAATAGTTTTTCAGAAACTCTATTTTATAAAAACCAAAAATTTAGCTCAAGATAAAAAATTAAATCTGGAAAAAATCAAAAGCAATAAGGAAAATCAAAAACTAACTTCAAATTCAACTCCTTCAAATACATCTTTTGGTATATCGAGTTTGTCGAGTTTTCCTGCTTTTTTGGCGCGAAGTAGCTTTTTGAACTCAACCCTTATTGTTGCAGCATCTACCATCTCACCATCTATGGCAAAAGCCCATGCCCCTTTTTCTCTCTCAACTTTTCTGTATTCCTCTATTATTTTCAGGCTCTTTTTTATCTCATCATCGGATGGTGTGAAAACTTCATTGACTACGTCTATTTGTGCGGGATGTATGACCCATTTTCCATCAAAGCCAAAGCGTGCAGCCCACTCCGCATCTCGTCTCGTAGCTTCCATATCCTTAAAATCAAGGGTAACACAATCGATCGCATCAAGACCGTAAGCCTTTGCATAAACGACAACTGCTTGTTTTGCGTAAAGGAAATTTATATGCTGATCCTGCTTCATCTCCCTCGCACCTATTGAAGCTGAAAAATCCGCAACACCAAATATAAGAGCTTCAAGACGAGGTGATACCTCACATATCTCCTTCAATCTCACAACAGCCTGAGCGGTCTCTATAAGAACCTCAATTCCTATCTTCCCGACCTCAATTCCGAGCTTTCTTTCAAGCTGAGTGATAAGCTTGTCAACCGCCGCTATCTCCTCAGGACCGTATATTTTAGGCAAAACAATAACGTCTATATTGTTTCCCGCTCTTGAAACAACATGAATTATATCTTCATACCAATACTGCGAACGCAGATTATTTGGTCTGAAAGCCCTTACCTTTCCACCAAAATCAAGTGTGTTGAGCGCTTCAGCAACAATATCTCTCGCTTTTTCTTTCTCAGCAGGAGGAACGGTATCTTCAAGGTCAAACATGACCCAATCCGCATTTGACTGTGCTGCTTTTGTCATCATCTTCATGTTATTCCCGGGACACGTAAGCTCAGACCTCCTGACCCTCACGGGCTTTTTCCGTTCATAAAAGTGCCACGCCCACATAAGTATTACCCCCTTAAATAATTACCCCAAACCATAAAAAGGCAGTCAAATAATTATAAATGAGTTAAAAAAGTCAATAAAAATTCAGGATTTTGTGGATTACAACTATCCACCACTATCTATTCCCATGAAAAATCCTCAGCTGAGAACTTATTTTTCTTTCCGACTTTTATTATTTTGATGTCATCCTGCTTTAGTTTCTTTATTTTATCTATGACCTCTTTTATCACCCAATCTGGGGTTGATGTTCCGGCGACTATGCCTATTTTGTTTTTGTTTGCTACCCAATCTTCTAAGAGTTCATCTGCAGTTTCAATTTTATGTGTTTCAACCAAATCCTTACACACCTTGTAAAGCTTATCTGTATTCGAACTCATCCTTCCGCCCACTACTATGACAATATCTGAAATCTTGGCTATATCATAAGCTTCCTTTTGCGCATCTATAGTTACCTCACATACAGTATTGAAAACTCTAACCTCAAAACCACGTTCAAGAATCTTTTTCACAACCTCAATAAAATCATCAAGCTTCTGTGTTGTCTGAGAAACAACAACAACCTTTCTCATAAATGGAAGTTTTTCAACATCTTGCGGGTTCTGCACAACATAAACTCTCCCCTTCGCATAAGATATAACACCTACAACCTCAGGATGGTCAGGATTACCAAATATCACAATATCATATCCGAGGTCTGAGAATTTCTCAACTATCCTCTGCGAACGTATGACAAATGGACATGTGGCATCAAAAAAATTTATCATTTTCTGCTTCAACTTCTCTGTGATTTCTTTTTTAACTCCATGAGTTCTTATTATGACATGTGTGACACCGTTTAATTGATTTTCAAAATCCTGAGGGTCTTCTATTATTTTCACTCCAAAATCTTTGAGCTTCCGTACTGCCTGAGTATTATGGATTATGTATCCGAGCGTTGCAACTCGGCTCGATCCGTTATTAGAAACTTCAAGGGTTTTGTCAATAGCTCTTTTTACACCAAAACAAAAACCCGAGTTCTCACCTATATATATTTCAGTCATTAATCATTCTATTTTAGCAATTTTGGAGAAAAATAAGCAAATTCAATAAAAAACGAAAGACCAAATGTCATATTTCAGTTCATTTTTTTTGAGTTATTTTCTTTTGAGAGAAAATGGCCAGGGGGTGGGTATAGCAAGGAAGATAAGAGCAGAACCCATAAGTCCCATGTTCTTCATGAAGTTGATAGTCTCAATCATTTTCCATTGTGGATCTTGAACCTTCCAGAACGCATGCATAATGAAGGTAACAGGTAAGAAGAAAACAACAAGTGCAAGAACACCTAACCCTGGATAAACCCCAAGAAGAATTGTAAGACCTCCAACCAAAAGCAGTATTCCGGATATTACAACAGAAAGTTCTGGTAGAATGACACCTTTTGAAGCAACGTATTGTGCCATATCATTTAGTCTCGTAAAATGATTTATACCACTCATTGTGTAGTAAACACCAACAATGATCCTTCCTATTAAAAATCCAAACTTCTTTATTCCGTCCATATCCCAAACCTCCTTTCTTTTATTCCTTTATCTTTTTACTTTATCTTTTTACTCTAAATTTCCTTCCTTCCTTCCTCCCTTCCTTCTTCTCTTCCTTCCTTCCTACCTTCCTCCTTCTTCCTTATTTTTTTATTTTTTAACCTTTTCTTTCTTTACAATCTCTACCTCATACAAATCTTCTCCTTCGTATAAATAAAGTTTTTTGTCCTCTTCTTTTTGTATGCGCTTGTGCATTCCCGAGCAATAAGGTGGGTTCGTAGTAAGACCACACCTACATATCCAAACACTTTGACCTCCGACCTTGACTTCAATAGGAGATTTTTCCTCATGTATTATAACCCTCGCCACGAATCTTCACCTCCTTTTCATTTCATTTAATTTCTTATTCCTTTAATTTCTTATTCCTTAATCAATTTCGTTCAAAGAGTCAGTGATGTAAAACACAATTTTTCTCCTTTCGGTTTTCACGATACCTCTCTTCGAAAGCTCACCGAGGGCTTTTGAAACACACTCCCGCGTTGCACACAAAAAAGAAGCGAACTCCTCATGAGAGAGAGGAACTTCGGCAAATCCATCTTTTATGGTGTCAAGTTTCTGTGCAATATAGATCGCAACTTTCTCAATCCTCTTCTCAAGCGGAAGAGTGAGTAAAATTTTCGCCCTCATCTTTGCCTCGCTATACCTTTGTAAAAAAGAAAAGAGTATTTTTGTGAGAACTTCTGAATCCCACGAGAGTATATCTTCTCTTTCTATTGCAATAAGTTCACAATCAGAAAATGCTTCAGCAAACTCAATCACTTCTCCCTTAGAGATGCTGAAAACATCTCCTTTTCTCAGAAGTTCAAATGAAACTTCTCTACCATCATCATCAAGAAAGTAAAGTCGCACCAAACCATCATTTATGAAAAACAAGGAATTATCATCACTCGTTGAACATATAGTTTCCCCCTTTTTGAAATTGAGTTTTCTCATATCCTATATAATTTTGAACCTGAGTTTAATCTTTCATTATTTCAAAGAGACTCTGTATAGAGCTTGGTAAGTCGGCTTTTTCTCCTATCAACTGGGTTATGAAGCGGAATATATGGGGAGCTTTTGATATAGCGTAATCAAGGCGTGGGTCTCCCCCCTTATACGCACCAACAGTGATCAAGTCCTCCGCTTCAATGTAGTCTGAGAGAGTTCTTATAAGCTTGAAAGCGTATTCAAGATGCTCGTCTGAAACGATGTCAGGCATAACACGTGATATGGAGTTCAGAACATCAACTGCTGGGAGGACTCTTTTTGTGAAAAGCCGTCTTGAAAGTATTATATGTCCATCCACTATGGCGCGGATGTTATCAGATATTGGTTCCAAGGTATCATCACCCTCTACTAAGATAGTGTAAAAAGCAGTTATTGTTCCGGTTTCAAATGCACCTGCTCTTTCAAGAAGTTTTGGCAGAGTTGAAAATACAGATGGGGTATATCCCCTTGCGGTAGGGGGTTCACCGAGCGCAAGACCAACTTCACGCATAGCCATAGAAAAGCGAGTTATAGAATCCATAATAACAAGAACGTTCATTCCCTGTCTCATAAAGAACTCAGCATATGTGTGTGCAAGAAACGCTGCGCGAACACGCAAAAGCGGTGGATTATCTGATGTAGCAACAACAACAACAGACTTTTTGAGTCCTTCCTCTCCGAGTATCCTCTCTATAAATTCTTTAACTTCTCTACCTCTCTCACCTATCATAGCTATGACATTCACATCCGCATCAGTATGTCTTGCCATCATTCCTAAAAGAGTACTTTTTCCGACCCCGGAACCACCAAATATTCCAACCCTCTGGCCACGGCCGACTGTGAGAACAGAGTTTACAACACGAACACCAACATCAATGGGTGTATCTATTATCTTCCTCTTGAGAGGATTTTCAGGTCTGCCAAATATCGGTAGTTCATCTGTGAGCCTCGGGGCTATCTTCCCGTCCATTGGATTGCCAAGACCATCTACAATTCTCCCGAGGAGGTCAAATCCAACTTTTTGTGTGTTTCGGGGTATCATATTTTCAACCTTCATACCTATAGATAAACCCGATGTTCCATCGTAAGGTATGACAATGGCCTTGCCATCCTTGAAGCCAACAACCTCACCACCCTTCTCACCATCAGGAGTGTGTATGACAACATAGTCTCCAACACTTGCTCCGGGAAGATAGCAAGTTATATAAATAGTGGATATATTCTCTATCTTGCCATATATTTTCCCATTTGCGGAGCGAAGAGATATTATCTTGTCTTCAACTTTCTTTACTTTCTCAAGGGCGCGCGAGAATGACTCCATATAGAAAATTTTAATAACGGAAATAAATAATAGATTTGATCATCAATGAACAGATTTGGTTCCATGAACCATAAATACTCAGCACGAATAGTCCATCAAATTTCAGAGTTCCGTCGCCTCTTATCCATCCCAATTCTTATTCAACAATCTCTTCATCTAATTTCTTCGACTCCAGTTCCTCCATTCTCTTTTCTTCCTCTTTGGAATCTGTTCTCTCCTCTGGTGATTTTTTTTCGCCTCGCGATTTTTTCTCGCTCCCCTCTTGTGCAGTTTCACGCTTCAAGTTAGTGGTCTGATCAGATGAAAGTAGTTGCTCAAGCTCCTCTCTTAACGCATTCTCTATTATCTTTTCCCTCCACTTTATTGAAGATTCAAAATAACCTTCTCTCATCTCAATTTTAACGTCTCCCTTTTCAACCGATGGGTCAGGTAATATCTCAAACTCTTTCGGTATGTCAAAATATCTTTTTACCGTTTCAAAATCTCTCTCATTTATTCTGATTTTGACAACCTGAAAGTCCTTAACTTTATTGAGTGCATCTTTGAGAACGCGTATAACGAGTTCTTCATCCTTTATTCTCTCTGTCATAAGGATAGTTTTTAGGGCAACAAGTGTAAGATGAAGGACAATTTTTGGAAAGTCATCAGAGAATCTTTCTTTAGCATACGCAACCTCATCTGCTGTCTTCCTTACCATCTCAAGGGCGTATCTTCCCTCCGAAAGCGTCTTCTTGTATGCATCTTCATAGCCCCTAACTTTACCTTCCTCATATCCCTTATCAAAACCAGCTTTGAAACCTCTCTCTTCTGCTTCTTTTTCTATTTCCCTTGATATCTCTATACTTCGCGCAACAGCTTCATTTATAGTTCTCTCAGCCTCAGATTGCGCATTGGCTATTATATCCATAGCTTCTTTCCGGGCTTCATCAATACGCCTCCTCGCCTCATTTTCTGCCCTTGAAATTATATCTGACCTTATTTTATCTATTATCTCCTGAATTATTGGCTTTGGACGCACGCGCTCGCGAACCCCTACATACTCTTTGGTTACAACCTCGCCCTTTCCTACATCACCCAAACCCCTCGCTCTCTTTATTTCATCAAAAATCTCCTTTTTTATCTGCTCCTCAATATCCTCAGTTTCACGAAGCTTTTTCTCATCTTCACCCATATAACCTATTTTATCTTTTTCTTCCTCATGTTTCAAATGCCCGTTGCTTGGAATTTTTTCCCCAACATCAAATTCCTCATCAATATCTACTGAAACAACAATTTTTCTTTTTACATCTTCTTCACCTTCA
>FWWM01008900.1_pt1 | contig 11797 bp, 10 predicted proteins | sample 2228351 | NCBI WGS metagenome assembly FWWM01 (sample SAMEA103939774, study PRJEB20133) | metagenome | reverse complement strand
TCCGGTGCGCGGCGTCGGGCGTTTCGACGGTACGGCGTACACCGGCGTCGGGGCCCTCAACTCGAACCACGGCGGGGTCGTCACCATCTCCACCGCGCCGAACGTCAGACCCGAAGATGAAGGACGTCCTCCTGAAAGCCGGGGAGGCTTCCAGATCATCCCGTCGATGCACGCCCGCACCCAGCCTGTGATGCCGCAGAGTCTGGTGGTGGGTCCCGTGGAGGGCGCGTCGGGGCTTGAAGGAAAGCCTCCGCTGTTCTCAGGTGTGCTGAGCCTCGGCGACGGGTCGCCGGCAGTGGACATCCTGGTGCCGGGCGGCGGATGGCAGCCCCTGCCGGCGGTCGTGGGAAAGCAGGACGACGCGTTCACGATGGCCTGGCTGCTGCGGCGGGGCATTCCGGCAGAAGGGGATGTTGCCGCCGTGCGCATCCGGCCTCAGACACGCACTCTGGCGGACCTGCAGTCAGCCATCCGGGCCGCTGCCCGCTCCGAAGACCGGCAGGAGCGCGAGAAAGGCGTGGCAGTGTGGGAGCTCCGCGGCCCCCTGCCGCCGGGGACGGCCTTCGCAGTGTTCGCGAGCGAGGGGCGCACCCTGGCCATCAGCAACGTGAGGCCGTTCCGTCTGTCGCTGGACGGCGCCCGGGAAGGACAGCCGCTGAGTGCGACCCTGGTGCGGCCGGACGGCTCCACAGTGGCGGTCCTGCAGGCTATTGTGGTGCGCAAGGACGGGAGGCTCGCGGTGCGGGAGGAGGCGGTCCGGCCCCCCGCGCCCGTCCGGTGATTGAGCGAAGCTTGAGAGCGGTTTGACGTTCCGTTGAGGTTGGCGGGCTATGCTGTCTCACGGGCTGCTGGCCTGCGGCGCGCCGTGGGGGACTCGCTGCGGGCGGGCGGCCCCACCCGGGGCGGAACGTCATCGGCCGGTTTCTCTCCCACAGGACAGCAGGTGTCCCGCCCCGGGGACTCTTCCCGCACCGCCGGTGGACGCATGGTCTTCTCCTTGACAGGCGATGCGCGCGGCCGCCATACTGCCCCTGTCTTTGCGCCGCCCGCGGACGGGCGACGGGAGGCAAAAGAATTCCTGCGAGGTATGAACGAGATGGCAAGGGCTGAGAAAGCTCTCGAACTGACCGTGGCCGCTCCGAACAAGCCCGGTGAACTTGCGAAGATCCTCAAAGCGCTCGCTGATGGCGGCGTCAATCTGCGCGCATACACCGCCTACGTGGACGGTGAGTTCGGATATCTGAAGGCCGTGGCCTCGGATGTGGAGGCTGCGAAACAGGCCCTGAGCGCAGCAGGCTATCACTTCACCGAGAAGCCCGTGCTGCTGGTCGTCACCGACGACACCGTGGGCGCCGGCGGTCTTTTGCTGGACGAGCTGGGCGCCGCCGCGAGCGTGGCCGCCGCCATCGCCTCGGCTGGACTGAGCGTGGGGCACTCCCACGGAAGCTCCGCCGGAGGCTCTCAGGCTCTTCTGGTCTTCAACACCAACGACAACGACGCGGCACTGAAGGCCATCAACGGCTAGTCCCGCCGATCTCCGTCCGGAGGGGTCTCAGCGACCTCGCCACGCGGAGAAGGGTGTCCTCCTGGACGGTCCCTGTGAGAAGGATGGAGGCGTCGCCTGCCGAGATGACCAGCAGGCGGCGCCCTTCGCTTTCCAAGAGGACCGCCGGCCAGCTTCCCACGGCCACCTTCCTCGCGCCCTGTCCCGACGGCAGAGCCACCCTGCCCGGTCCGCGGATTGCCAGGCTGATGGATTTCAGCGAATCTTCGTAGACCAGCGCGACCTGCTCGTCGCGGGACTCCCCGCCCTCGTCGCTCCCGCCCGGCGGCAGATAGGAGATGCTCTTCAGCGTGAAATACCGGGGGAGCCAGGCCGGGGCGTAGACCGGGAACGAGGCTTTCCGGGCGGCTTCCAGGAGAGGTTCGTTTGCCGTACCGGCCGGCGCCTCTCCCCGCGCCGCAGGCCGCAGAGAGGCCCCGAAATCCTGCAGCAGGCGGAGTGCCTCGGACTCCGGAAGCGTCCCGTCGTCGCGCAACCCGATGGAGACTCCGGTGGCGTCCGCGACGAACACCAGACTCAGGAGCCGTGAGCCGTCTTCGGCGCGGTCGGCCCGGTAGGAGGCCTTCCAGGCTCCGGCAACAGTCTCCCGGCAGTCCGGACAGGCAAGCCCTTCGGGGTCGCCCTCCATCAGGAACAGCGACCGTCCGTCCGGGGCGTGGTAGGTGGCAAGGAGGGTGTCGGGAGGATTTCCGATGAGCTCCACCCCGGCGAGGACGAACTCCGGAGGAGCCGAAGCCGGCGCGAGCACGGGGAATGCGGCCCGCGCCGCAGCTGCGGAGAACGGGTCTTCCTGCGAAGCCGGCGGGGCACCCGCGACGCTTGCGGCGGCCGAGGCAAGCAGGAGGACAGCAAGCAAACGAACGAGACCCATCGTGTGCGCTCCCGGCCCACCCCCTTGAGTTAGACGCTCCGAGCGCCTCCCGGGGCTCGCAGGCAGAGGCCCGCTCAGCGGCTGGCTGCCAGCCTCAGAGTCTCGGCCAGTTCCGGCGCGAGGGCCCTGAGCGCCAAATCCCGCGCGGTGAAGCCGTCCGAACTCCGCGCCCGCGGGTCCGCGCCCCATTGGAGGAGGAACTCGACCAGCCCGGCGTCCCGCGAGTGGGCGGCCCGGTGAAGCGCGCTCCAGCCTCTGCCGTCCCGGATGTCCGGGGAGGCCCCCCAACCCAGCAGCAGCTCCGCCGTCGAGCGCCTGCCGTTCGAGACGGCCAGGTGCAGCGGAGTGGCCCCGCCTGAGTTCCGGGCGTCCACCGCCGCCCGCCACTCCAGAAGCAGGATGGCCGCTTCGTCATTCCCGGAGGCGGCGCACACGTGCAGAGGAGTCCAGCCGTGGTCGGAGCGCGCGTCCGGGTCTGCTCCCACCTCCAGCAGCAGTCGCGCGGCCGCGACCTCCCCTCGCGAGACAGCCACGTGCAGCGGCGTCCACCCGCCCTCGCCCTTCAGATTGGCGGCGTCGCGGCATTCGAAGGTCCAGGCGGCGAGCGTCGCGAGGTCGCCGCGCGTGGCTGCGCTGCTCAGACAGCTCCAGATCTGTTGTTCCGAGAGGGTCATCCTGTTGAAGGAAGGCGGCATCGGCGCGGCGGCGCGCTCCCGCCGCGGCAGCGTCCGGAAGGATTATCGGAGGGTCAGCCCGGCGCCTGAAGGAGAAGCACCCGGCCGGTCCGGCGATGACTGCAGCAGGCGGGCACGGCGGGCCGCATCCCCCTCGAGCAGCACGCGGATGTCCGAGGTGTCCCGGACTTTGACGACGCGGATGACCTCCCCCTGCCACACTTCGCTGGAACAGATGCCCGTGACTGCCACGAAGCTGCCCAGAGATGGCAGCGGGAGCGGCTCCTGTCCCAGCGAGAGGTCCTGGTAGTCGCAGCTCACCCGCACGCCATACGGGCCGTAGCCGTCATCCAGACGGCAGCCGTCGTCCACGTAGAAGAAACGGTTGAAGTAGTTCACATGCGTCACCACGCCGGCGACGCCGACAGGGAGCCCCTTGTTGTGAGGCCCGCGCGGCGCGGGCCGGGTGACGCCCGGCCGCTCGTCCGGACGCCCGGCGTTCACCGTCTGTCCGCCGAGGTCGGCCGACCGCATGAACAGCGGCGCGACATGCCCCTTCCCGAACGGACTCACCGCGATGTCCCCGTAGGTGAGGACGCAGGCCTCCATCGAGTCCGGCTCCACATCCAGCAGCCCCTCCACCCGCACGATGTCGCCCCGCTCCACCTGGCCGGCGAACGGCGCCGCAAGGTTGCGCACCTTGAAGCCTGCGCTGCGGTCTCCCGCCGCCACATAGAAGACCCCGCCGCCGAAGTCCCGCATTTCCCAGGACTGGTCACTCGTCACGATGACGTTCGTCAGGACGACCGGCGTGGCGGCCCGCAGGGGGACGGTCCACCAGAGGACCGCCAGCAGAGCGAGCACGGCGCGGGCGCGCCGGGAATCACGCACGGCTCACCTCGGCTTCCTGCTCCCCGCGCCGGCGGAGGAGCACCATCAGGATGCCGATATCGGCCGGAGTGATGCCCGGGATGCGTCCGGCCTGCCCGACCGTCGCAGGCCGCACTCGCGAAAGCTTGTCCCTGCCTTCCCGCGAGAGAGCCTGGCACGACTGGTAGTCGAAATCCTCCGGGATGCGCCAGTCCTCCAGGCCCCGCCGGCGGCCGACCTCCTCCTGCTGCATCCGGATGTATCCCTCGTACTTGATCTCTATCTCCAGCTGCCGCGCCACATCAGGCCATACGCCGCTCAGCCCGTCGAACCGGGCGATCTGCTCCCAGGTTATCTCCGGCCTGCGAAGCGCGGCCGCGAGTGTCAGACCGGCGTTCGCCGGGAGTCCCAGTCCGGCGGCCATCTGCGCGGGCAGCCGGGTCTCGTCCAGGCGCCGCCGCTGAGACTCCAGCATCCGCTGTCTTTCCCTGAAGAGCTCCCACCGTTCATCCGTCACGAGCCCGAGCTGGCGTCCCAGCGGCGTGAGGCGGCAGTCCGCATTGTCGTGCCGCAGGAGCAGGCGGTGTTCCGCCCTGCTCGTGAGAAGCCGGTAGGGTTCATCGACCCCGCGCGTGACCAGGTCGTCGATCATCACGCCGATATAGCTCTGAGAGCGAGTCAGGACGAACGCAGGACGGCCCTGCACCTTCAGGGCCGCGTTGATGCCGGCCATCAGGCCCTGTCCCGCGGCTTCCTCGTATCCGGAGGTCCCGTTGATCTGCCCGGCAAGGAACAGCCCCTTGACCCGGCGTGTCTCCAGCGTGGGATGCAGCTCCGTCGGCGGAACGAAGTCGTATTCCACCGCGTAGCCGGGCAACAGCATCACGCACTCTTCGAGACCCGGGATGGTGCGCAGGAAGCGCAGCTGGACATCCTCGGGCAGGCTGGTGGACATCCCCTGCACGTAGATGGAGCGCGTGTCCCACCCTTCCTGCTCCAGGAACACCTGATGACGCTCCCTGTGCGGGAACTTGACGATCTTGTCTTCGATGGAAGGGCAGTAGCGGGGGCCGATTCCCTCGATGCGCCCGCCGTACATCGCGGAGCGGTGAAGGTTCTCCAAAATGATGCGCCGGGTCTCAGGTGTCGTCGCCGTCACCCAGCAGGAGAGAAGCCCCTCCCTGCGCCCGGGCGGCGTGAGATAGGAGAACGCCCCGGCGTCCGGCTCCGAAGGCTGCTCCTCCAGCCGGTCGAAGAGCAGGCTCTCCCTGTCCACCCGCGCGGTGGTTCCGGTCTTCAGACGTCCCAGAGGGAACCCCAGAGCGCGCAGCGACTCCGAAAGCTCCGTAGCCGGCTCCTCGCCGCGCCGCCCAGCAGGAGTCTGCGTCTCGCCGCAGTGGCAGAGCCCGTTCAGGAAGGTGCCTGTGGTGATGACCACCGCATCGGCCTCCAGCGTCAGACCGTCCGTGAGTCTGACGCCTCTCACCCTTCCGTCCTCCGACAGGATGGAGGTTACCTTCCCCTCCAGGAGCGTCAGCCCCGGCTGCGACAGCAGGGCACGCGCCATCTCGCGGCGGTACAGCACGGTGTCGCACTGGGCCCGCAGCGCCTGGACGGCGGGCCCTTTCCCGGTGTTCAGCATCCGGATGTGCGTGGTGGTGGCGTCCGCGTTCAGCGCCATCTGCCCGCCCAGAGCATCCACCTCGCGGACCACCTGTCCCTTGGCCAGCCCCCCGATGCTGCAGTTGCAGGGCATCAGCGCCACCCGGTCGACAGACAGGGTGACCACCGCCGTGGACGCGCCCAGGCGCGCGGCGGCCAGCGCGGCCTCGCACCCCGCGTGCCCCGCCCCGACCACGATGACATCGAAGCGGGCAATGTCCATCCTGCTCTCGTCAAGGCGCATCTGCATCTCAGTCTGTTCTCATTATAACGAAGCTGCTCCGGGCAGGGCGATTGACAGCGGGCTGAGATATGGCATATACTCCCCCGGACCCGCTTATTCCGCATTATTCGGGTGACAGACGGGCGGCAGGCGGCCTTCGGGCCGCTCTGTCCAGCGGGCTCAAAATGCGGACAAGGAGGACCCCGACAATCAGCGTCACAGCAATGAGCGTGGGATTCGGCAACGCGGTGGTCAAAGAGCGGATCATCGCGATTGTCAGCAGCGATTCAGCCCCGGTGCGCAGGGTCATCCAGGAAGCGCGGCGCACAGGCCGCCTCATCGACGCGACCCAGGGCCACCGGACCCGCAGCGTCATCTTCGCTGACAGCGGGCAGATCATCGTCTCCGGACTGGCCAGAGAGACCCTCACGAAGCGGCTGGGGCAGCCCGGGCCGGTCCACGACTCCCCGGATGAAGGAGCCCAGGACGCTTAGCCGGACGGAAGGGCTCATCGTGGTCCTTTCCGGCCCCTCCGGCGTCGGCAAGGACACTCTGCTGCAGCATTTTCTCAAGACAACGCCGAACTGCGTCCGGCTGGTCACCTGCACCACGCGGCCGCCCCGCCCGGAAGAGCGCGACGGCGTGGACTATCAGTTCGTGAGCGTGGATGAGTTCCGCAGGATGCGGGATTCGGGTGAGCTCCTCGAGAGCGCGGAGGTGTTCGGCCACTTCTACGGCTCGCCGCGCCGCTTCGTGGAGGAGAAGACGGCTCTCGGGCTGGACGTCATCCTGCGCATCGACGTGCAGGGGGGTGTGTCCGTCCGGTCGGCTGCTCCCGAAGCCGTGCTCGTCTTCCTGGCCCCGCCCTCGATGGAGGAGCTGGAGCGGCGCCTGCGCGGACGCAACACCGAGACCGGCGAGTCTCTGGCACGGCGGCTGGCCGAAGCGCGCCGGGAGATGTACACTCTTTCCGAATACGACTACCTCATCATCCACGACTCCACGGAGCGGGCGGCGGAGGACCTGAGAGCCGTCCTGCGGGCGGAGCACCTCAGGATCGTGAAGGCATCATGAGTTTTCGAAGTCTGGAAGGCAAGCGGGTCGTGCTGGGAGTCACCGGCAGCATCGCGGCGTACAAGGCCGCCGAGCTGGCCAGTTCGCTGACCGCGCTCAAGGCCGATGTCCACGTCGCGATGACGCCCAGCGCGCTCCATTTCGTGGGTCCAGCCACGTTCCGCGCCCTCACCGGACACACGCCGCTCACCGGAGTGTTCGACGAGGTGGAGGAGCGCACGGTGGCGCACGTCGCGCTGGTGGAGGGGGCGGACCTGATGGTCATCGCGCCCGCCACGGGGAACATCATCGGCAAGATCGCCCACGGCATCGCCGACGAGATCGTCAGCACGCTCGCGATGGCGGCGCCGTGCCCGGTGCTGCTGGTCCCGGCGATGAACACGCATATGTGGACCAACCCCATCGTCATCGCGAATGTGGACCGGCTGAAGAACATGGGCTACCACTTCGTGGACCCCGTGGAGGGGCGGCTGGCCTGCGGCTACGAAGGCATGGGCAAGATGGCGCCGGTGGAAAGTGTGCTGGAAGCCATCGAGCGTCTGCTTCTGGGCGCGGTGGAGCACGACTGGCAGGATGTTCCGGTGCTGATCACCGCGGGGCCTACGCGCGAGCCCATCGACCCGGTGCGCTACCTGTCCAACTACTCGACGGGCAGCATGGGGTTTGCCATCGCCGCCGCAGCCCAGGAGCGCGGCGCGCAGGTCACCCTGGTGACCGGCCCGACCGAGATGCAGCCTCCGGACGTCACCCGGCTGATACGGGTGCAGACGGCATCGGAGATGCTGGAGGCGGTCCAGTCGCACTTCGGTTCGTGCCGGGTGCTCATCAGCGCCGCGGCGGTGAGCGATTTCTCGCCGGTGCGCTCGCCCCGCAAGCTCAAGAAATCCGGAGAGGACGGCGGTCCGCGGACGCTGGAGCTGCGTCAGACCGTGGACATCCTGGCCGAGATGGGCCGCCGGAAGCAGGACCAGGTCCTCGTGGGCTTCGCCCTGGAAACCGAAGATCTGGTCGCCAACGCCCGCCAGAAGCTGGAGGGCAAGAATCTGGATGTCATCGTGGCGAACAGCGCCGGAGAGGGACAGCAGCCGTTCGGGCCCGGGCCGTCGAAGGTGCGCATCCTGACCCGCGACGGACTCGACCATCCTCTGCCTCTGATGAGCAAGCAGGAGATTGCCGAACATCTGCTGACGTTCATCCGGGAGCGTTTCCTGGGCCGCAGCTGAGGCGGACAGGATATCAAGCCGGCGCCGGAGGTTGTATTCCGATGCGCCGGCAACGGAAGGAGACTTCAGGAAGTGGATACGCGTTACCTGTTTTCCAGCGAGTCGGTGACGGAAGGTCATCCTGACAAGCTGGCCGACCAGATCTCGGACGCCGTTCTGGACGCTCTGCTCACGGGAGACCCTCTGTCGAGGGTGGCCTGCGAGACGCTTCTGACGACCGGACTGGTGCTGGTGGCGGGCGAGATCACCACCAGCACTTACGTGGACATCCCGTCCATCGTGCGCAGGACGCTTCAGCGCGCAGGATACACGGACCCGGACTTCGGGATAGACGGGGCGACGTGCGGCGTCCTCATCAGCGTCCACGAGCAGTCTCCGGACATCGCGCAGGGTGTGGACACGGGGGGCGCGGGCGACCAGGGGATGATGTTCGGGTTCGCGTGCACCGAGACGCCCGAACTCATGCCGATGCCCATCATGCTGGCTCACAGGCTGGCCCGGCAGCTGAGCGCCGTCCGCCGCAGCGGCTCTCCCGACTACCTCCGGCCGGACGGAAAGACCCAGGTGACCGTGGAGTACGAGGGCTACCGCCCTGTCCGCATCGACAAGATCGTCATCTCAGCGCAGCACCATCCCGCCATCCCCCAGTCCACCATCCGGGAGGACATCATCGAGCGGGTCATCAAGCCCATCGTCCCGGCGGAGCTCCTGGACGACCGCACCCGCTACTTCGTGAATCCCACCGGAAGCTTCACGGTGGGCGGCCCGCACGGAGATACCGGCCTCACGGGACGTAAGATCATTGTGGACACCTACGGCGGGATGGGACGTCACGGGGGCGGGGCATTCTCCGGCAAGGACCCCACGAAGGTCGACCGCTCCGCGGCGTATATGATGCGCTACATCGCCAAGAACGTTGTGGCGGCGGGGCTGGCCGACCGCTGCGAGATACAGGTGGCGTATGCCATCGGCGAGGCCGAGCCGATGAATGTGGTGGTGGGTACCTTCGGCACCGGGAAGGTCGAGGACTCCCGCATCGCCGCGCTCATCAGCCGGTATTTCGACCTGACCCCGCAGTCCATCATCAAGCATCTGGACCTGCGCAAGCCGATGTACGAGCGCACGGCGGCCTACGGCCATTTCGGCAGGACGGACCTGGACGTGCCGTGGGAGCGGACGGACATGGCGGACATGCTGCGCCGGGAGGCAGGCCTGTAGGTTGTATGCGAGGGTCGCCATCCTCACCGAACGGGGCGCCCTGACCGAGACCTACACCTACGAGATCCCGGAGCATTTCGCGGGCGTCCGCCCGGGAGGCTGCCTGCTGGTCCCGCTGCAGGAGCAGGTGCGCATCGGCTACCTGGTGGAGATGCTTCCGGCGCCGGATGTGCCGCGCCTGCGGGCGGCGCTGGGCCGGGTCCCGGCTTCCGACATCCCCCCGGAGCGCGTGGAGCTTGCGCTGTGGATGGCCCGGCACTGGTGCGCTCCGGTCGGCTCCTGCCTGCGGCTGATGATGCCCCCGGCGCTGAGGGGACGCATCGAGCGCAAGGTTCGCGCGCTGTCCGCGGACGTTCCGGACGGCGTCCCCCCCGCCGCGCGGCAGGCGCTGGAGCTTCTCATCTCTTCCGGCCCGCTTCCAGCCGCCACGCTGGCCCGGCGCCTGGGCCGAGACGCTGCCCGGAGAGCCCTGAGCCTGCTTCGAAAGCGCGGGCTCGCGCTGGAGGAGGCGGAGATACGATACCCCGGCGCCGCCCCGCGCTCGGAGCGGCTCTACACCGTGCCGGACCCGGCCGCGGCCGCCCGGTGGCTGGAGGAAAACGCCACCCGCAGGCCCGCTCAGGCGGCCCTGTTGCGTTATCTGATGGAGGCTGACGGAGCGGTGTCCCGGTCCGGGATCCTCGAGGCGCACCCGTCCGGCGCTTCGCGTCTGGCAGCGCTGGTCGAGTGCGGAGTGGTCCGCGAGGAGACGCGGGAGGTCGCGCGGCGTCCGGCCGAGGAGGAGGCCGGAAGGCCGGCCGTGTTTTCGCTGACGCCCGGGCAGGACCGGGCTGTCCGGGCCGTGGAGTCCGCCATCCGCGACAGGCGGTTCCGGGAGATCCTCCTGTTCGGAGTAACCGCCAGCGGAAAGACCGAAGTATACATCCGGGCCGTGGACGAGGCGCTTCGGCGTGGGCTGGGCGCCGTGGTGCTGATGCCGGAGATCGCCCTGACGGTGCACGCCGTGGCGGGGTTCCGCTCCCGTTTTGGGGACCGTCTGGCGGTCCTGCACAGCCGGCTTTCGTCGGGCGAGCGCGCGGACGAGTGGCGCCGCATCGAGCGGGGCGAGGCGCGCGTGGTGCTGGGACCCCGGTCCGCCGTCTTCGCTCCCCTGCCCGACCCGGGCGTCTTTATCATCGACGAAGAGCACGAACCCGCGTTCAAACAGGACGGCGAGCCGCGCTACCACGCCCGCGACATCTGCAGATGGCTGGCCGGGAGACGCGGCGTCCCCCTGGTCCTGGGAAGCGCCACACCCTCCGTCGAGACCTTCCACAGGCTGGAGCGGGGAGAGGTGGCTCTCTGCGAGCTGCCTTCCAGGGTGGACTCGCGCCCCGCTCCGCGGGTCCAGGTGGTGGACATGCGGGAGCTGGCCCGGGAAGGCAGGCTGCAGGTGCTGAGCGACCCCCTCAAGGAGGAACTGCTCCGCAATCAGCGCGAGGGCGGGCAGGCCATTGTGTTCCTGAACCGGCGGGCCTACGGCACGTTCGTTTTGTGCCGCGAGTGCGGCTACATCTCGGTGTGCCCCAACTGCGCGGTCAGCACGAAACACCATCGCGAGGACCAGACGGTGCGCTGCCACCACTGCGGCTGGAGGGGATCCGCGCCAGCCAGCTGCCCCTCCTGCAGGGGAAGCCGCATCGCAAGCTTCGGAGTCGGGACTCAGCGGGTGGAGGAGGAGCTGCGCGCCCTGCTTCCGCAGGCCCGCATCCTGCGCATGGACCGGGACACCACCGCACGAAAGGACGCGTTCGTCTCGCTCATCGGACGGTTCCGGCGGCAGGAGGCGGACATCCTCATCGGGACGCAGATGGTGGCGAAAGGACTGGACTTCCCCGGGGTGCTGCTCGTGGGGGTGGTGAACGCCGACACGGGGCTTCATATGCCGGACTTCCGCGCGGCGGAGCGCGGGTTCCAGCTTCTGACGCAGGTGGCGGGGAGGGCCGGGCGCGGGCCGCGGCCCGGACTGGTGATACTGCAGACCTTCCAGCCGGAGCATTACGCCATAGCAGCCGCCGCCGCGCAGGACTACCGCAGCTTCTACACTCAGGAGATACGCTACCGGCAGGAACTGGGATGGCCGCCTTTCGGGTACATAGCCAGGGTCCTCGTGCAGGACGCCTCCGCATCCCGGTGCCGAGAGCGCTGCGAAGAACTGTCCCGCCGGCTGCGCGCCGGCGCCGGGGTGGAGGTCATCGGCCCCTCTGCGGCCCCCCTCGAGCGCCTGAAGGGACGGTTCCGCTGGCATCTCCTGCTGAGAAGCCCGGACAGAGAGAGTATACTGACATTGCTGGAATCCGCCGGGGCGCGCGCCTGGAAGCAGGAGGTGCAGGTGGATATCGACCCGGTGAATCTGATGTGAGACGGCCGTGCCCCCGC
>FWWM01015249.1_pt1 | contig 11813 bp, 11 predicted proteins | sample 2228351 | NCBI WGS metagenome assembly FWWM01 (sample SAMEA103939774, study PRJEB20133) | metagenome | reverse complement strand
GAGTTTCAATCCTTGTTTTACTGGATGTAGCATAGCAACCGCATTTTCGTGCCAACTACCGAAAAATCCGGCAGTTGGCTTAATTTTTCTCGGCTCTTTTTTGCCTTAAAACACCCGCTATAACGCCACCTTTCGTGCATAATTAGCCGGCTTTTGCATAGTCCTGTTTTTATAACTTCCGTATTTTCAATGCAAAATAACATCACCATCCTAAACACAAATATTTCTGTAACAGCAGTCTATACAGCGATTGCGAAAAGATGTCCTTTCGGGATAATACCCCTGCTGAATAATGGCAAAAATCTCGTCCACCACCTTATAAATATAACTAAAATCTTTCTCGCTGTAAACTACTTCTTTTAAAGTTGAGCCGCCGCGGACATAACAGATATAACCCCGGAGAACCGGCTTCTGGTATGTCTCTCTGATAAGCAGGGCGTAAATGGCAGATTGAAATCTATGCGTCCGAAAAAGGTAGTCGCGGAATTCAGTATATTTGTAGTCAAGTGGCGCCATTGTACCATCAGCAAACGTTAACACCTCATCCACCACGCCCCTGACTCTTATCCTCGGCGAAGCGAGATAAACGCCAATTTCCTTTTTTACACAGTTTATTTTCTTCCGAAGGTAGCCGCGGTTTTCCTTTGCCCGGTCCTCGTGAATCTCCCTGCCTTTAAGGACAATGTAGCGCAAATCCTCGTTCTGGGGTATCTGCAAACAGTTCATAAAATAGGTAAAACGAGGGCAAAACAAATGTTCCACGACATCGGATGTCGTTATCATTGGAGTGGCCTCGGTATCAAATACCGGGCTGGATGTTTCCATATTAGCCGTCATAGAAAAAGCGCCTTGACCTCGTCAGTAACCAGCTCCTTATCAAATGCCTGGCCGAGCAGTCTGACCTTTTTGAAGTCTTCCTCACACATTGGAAACATATAAACCGAGTCCTCATCTGGATTAATAATATCATTACAAATCACCCTCAGTTCTTCAATCTGTGTCCGGTTAAGTGTGCCCAGAAAGGCGCTCTTCTGCACCCGATAAAGCCCCTTATTTTTACATGCCCGGGCAATTCGGTTACGCCGGCGGTCATCACTGATATCGTAGATAATCCAGACCAGATTACTCTGACTCATCTTGCTGTTTGATTAAACTGTTGGCAATGCTATGACAGTCAAGCTGGATTATATCCGCCCGTTTAATATTCCGTCCGCGGTAACGAATTGGTTCGTCAAGAAAACGGAGAAATGCGTCTATCAACAGCGCCTTGCCATCTTTATTCAACGAGTAACCGTTCTCCAACCTGTCAAAATATTCTTTCTTAACCATTCGTCCGGCAAAAAGATTAACCACCACTTCTTCTGCCCATACCCGATAGTTTTCCATCAGGTCAAAAACCAAAGACTTTTTATTGTAATTGTCGGTGTGTAAAACTCCGATGCAAGGGTCTAAACCGGCAATCACGCATGCCCTTTCTACCCGGGAATAGAGAATCCCATAGGCGTAGTTCAAAAGGGCATTAAACTCATCCCGGGCCGGATTGCGACTGCGACCCTTAAACTGAAACTGCTCGGGCATAAGAAAACTCAACGCCTCGAAGTAGATTCTGCCACCACTTCCTTCAATACCCATTATCGTTCCTCGCCGCTCTTCTAATGTCCCGGTAATTTTCTCCAGTTGCTGACGGCAGTTGTCCAGTTTTTCAATATACGCGGTAATCTCCGCAGACTTGCGGGTCCGGGTGGTGCGTAGTTTTTTCAGTAATTCTATCTGATTGTCAAACTTTCTCTTAACACAGGCAAGGGCGATATTCAACCCTTCCTCAGTATCGGCAATTTCTAACTGGCGACGCCGAATTGAAGTGGTGCTACCAAATCGACTGTGCCACACCCGGGCATAAGGCTCACCCAGCTCGTCAACAAAGATGATGTCAATGTTGTGGTCAATTGCCAGTTTAATCGCATCGGTGGTTAGATAAGCAGCGGTGGAGATAATAATAGAAGAAACTTTTGAGGATGATACCTCATATACCCTATCATCTACTTTCACCCGAAAGCAATCGCCATTCCGTTGAAGATAGGCACCGTAGGTGTTAATAACCAGATTCATTCCAGCCGTGCAATTGTCCCGAATCCCCGGGCGACTGATTTGCCGAGACCCCAGTAATCCGGTATTGCAAAGTTTACTGTAAACTCGCCCAGAAATCCGAGCATCGGCACGCCTTTCAATTTCGCCCGGGTCGGACGCAGCCGGCGTATCTCCACCGCAATCGGTGCGGGCACAGTATAACCGATACCCTTGGCAACCGCCAGGATATTGCCAACCAGGACCTTTACCAGAAGTTCCCGGCGCTTCTCCCAACTACCAAACCGCTGATAGCGCTGATAGTTCTCCTCATTCAACGCCAGCCAGGGGGTAAGAAAGGTGTAAGGAATCGGTCGCGGGGTGATGCCAAAGTTATCATCGGTCAGGATGAGCCTCTTCTGGGTGATCCGGAACTGAGCATTGCCAATTTTGAGGTAGTCAACCTCCTCATAAATCTTACGGAGGAGTTCAGCGCCATCATCAATACCGAGGACAAAGGGCTTGCCGGTTATCACCTTGTATTGAATCAATGGACAGCGATAGAGAAGATAATTTCCGGCAAGGTGGTGGTGAACCAGGGTATATTCACCAAACCGGTTCGCAAAGAAACCGCGCAGTTTATCTGCCCGTGCCGGCACCGGCTCATCAAAGATAAAGTTCAAAATTACCGTCCTAACCTTCACGGATAATGATATCTCCCACTCCGTCAATTCTCAGCGCTTTTTCGTGGGTAACCCGGATGGTAAGCGATGATGGCTTAATTACTCTTCCCTCCTGCTTTATTGGCACCATATAACTCACGAGTGGAAAGTTCTTTTCTTTGTTGGGCTTAAGGCAGCGCTCGTGCATAAGGTAAACCTCGCCCGCTCCATCTTCAATTATCGTATCCTTTGTGTAGGGCAGTGGATAATTGGTTGTAAATCTATCGGCCTCCGGTTGAATTACATCTTTTGTTAAAATCGGACCTTCTACCGAGATAGGAGACTCGCTATCACCGCAGGTTAAGGGTGTGGTTTTTAGCGCTTCGCTAATATCGGAGATTAACGACTCGTCCTGAAAAATTGCGGCAATCTGAAGTCGGCGAGCATAGGCAAATTGCCTGCCCAGCGCGTTGGTAAATTTACCACCCAGTGCATCTTTCCATTTAACTATTGCGGATGTGGTATAACTTTTTACCACACATGGAGTCAAAAGCCGGGAACCCGCCCACAGAATTGTCGGCTCAATTCGGTTAAGATATTCCAGGGGATGATTATCGTTTTTATAGCGCTGAAGGGCGTTGGCAACTAAACCAATCACCGCCGAAGGTGGTAGCACCGGATAGGTTAAGGCGGACTGCCAGGTAAATGGAATCCGGATAGAGTAAAGGGAGTTAAGCCGGATATTGAAAACTATCGCCTTCACATTGTTCATCTACTTCATCTACTTTTGTTCATCTACTTCATCTACTTTTTGAATAAGTTCACTGAATATCTCGTCAATTTTTGCCTTTTTGAGAACTCCGGGAACTTCTTTTTCTTTTCCCCAGTAGAGAAGTGTCGTTCCTTCAGGCATCAGTCCGAGCGTCTGGGAAAGATAATCTTGATACATCGGGGAAACGGGAAATGGTAATGGTCCGCTTACAGAGTAGGCAACAACCAGTTCCAGGGGCTTCATATGCGGGATAGCGTGAGAAAGCGATGCGCCCATCTGACCGGAGATAAGATAACGATATGCCTCAATGGCGACTTTGATGCGGCCCTTTCTTCCATTGTTGTCGTCAACCGCATAATGGTTGCTGGCGCCAAGCTTCAACTCCACCAGTCCGATTCTTTCAATATCAAGCGCCGAGACAAAGGCATAGATACCTGAGGCATAGGACTTATTGAAAATCATCTGGGCTTTGTCTTCACCACCAGACATAGATTGCTGCTGAGATACCCTTGTATGAATTACCTGTCTTGTTAAGGCTTCAGACCCAAGCACAGGCATCAGCCAGGAAAACATCGCTCGGGACGACCTTCTGGCAGAAACCCCGACTTCTCTTTTCTTTCTTTTTTTCCTGGCTTCTTCCTGAATGTCTTCGGTGGGCTCTTCACCTTCTTCGCTTTCACTCTTGGCTTCTTGCGCAATGAGATAACCATGGATATCGCAAACCGCACATGATTTTATCGCGTCCTCTTCTCCCTTTGCCACCTGCGTTAGATTATTATTTACAATCTCCCCGGGTCTAATTGGCTCTCCAACTCTACAACCGGCGCACAATTTAACAGCGGAATATGGACCATTGTTAATTAAGTGTCTCATCGCCTCATAGTGCCAGTGTTTGAGCATCCTGCCGGAAACCGCCGGCGCTTCCTGTCGCTTGCCATTTTCGTCAAGAAACTCCATCATTCTGATATCCATTACATTACCCGCCACCGCCTCGTTGTTGAGGTCGTGGACATTCAGTTGGGTCTTTACGGCAAAAGTTACGAACTTAAGCATTTTGTTCCTCCTCTTTATTTTCTTCTACCTCTTCGCCCTTTGCCGGGAATGAAAAGGCAAGGATGACCAAGGCTATTTTTGTGCTTTCAAAATCAGTATTAGCTAGCCTGAATACTTCTTTCATTTCCTCCTCTGTTGGAAGATGAATTTTCTCCTTCTGTTCAAGTCTTAACCGCCCTTCCCTTAACATCTTTGCTACTGTGTTTTCAAAATCACCTGAATCCTTTCTGGCGTTTCTTATGTTGTCAGCGTAACCGTATTTTTTCTCTCTTATAAAATATCTCAATGTCTTTGCCAGACTCGTGAGGGCATGGCTGTTGATTATCTTATCAGATATCATTGCCACCTCCTTTAATAGATATCTTGCTGTTTCTAAATATAAAAGGTTAGTATAACTCTCCCCTGATGTCTCCTGAACATAGAGACGGGCAAATTCGGGCAGGACAGTTTTATCATTATGTTCAATAATCTTTCCTATTTCAATTAACGATGCGACCTTAGGCGGGTCATCTTTTTTATTGCTTCCTAATAATTTGTCTATAGTAGCGGAATTATACGGCGAGCTTGAGATAAATTTTGAAATGGGCATTGTATCAATAAAGGCTGTTTGTTCAATTACTGTGTCCCCCCTGTTATCCTTAGATACTAAAGATAAATAGAAATACAATTGTAACTTATTAACAATATCGCTTATAGAGGGGACTTTGGCTAATAATCCAATAGGAAATGTTTGCAACGGTTGAATATCTGATAGCCAAAAATTATGTAAAGTCTTTTGTGTAGACAATAAGACTTGCAGGCTTTCAGCACAAAGTTCTTTTTGGGGTATAGGCAATACTACGGTATATTTTTTGTTTTGCTTTTTGCCCATTTGAATAATAAAACCAAAGGAATAAAGCCCTAAAACAGCCAAATATCCACAGATTTCACATAGATTTAGATTAAAGGTATCACGTCGCTTATCCCTGGAATACGGTTTGCCAGCGTGAAAAGAGGAAAGTAATATCAACCCCGAGCTTCCGCCAAATTTATGTTTTTCATGCCCGCAGAATTCTTTCTTCCTAAAGTCAAAATTTTCAAGTCTGTTCAATTTGTAGAAACCAACTATATCCTCTTGCTTAATTCTCTCTAACACATCTTCATCTACGGGATATTTATTCCTGTCTTTTGCTTTCACACCTAAATCAAAAAAACTCGGCGAAGTTAGCAATCTTCCTAAAAGTAATTGGAAAGTTTTGTTAAACTTCTCTATCCTGTTAGAATCTAAAGCGATTTGATAAAAACCTTGTTGAGGAATAATTACAGGATTACATTCAGCCTCAATCCCCACCCTTGCCAGTCCATAGGCAATTTTTATCTCCAAATCAGGAAAGCCGGTCGCCGGGGTGTATAGTGTGATACTCATCGTGGCATCCTATTAGTGAGACCAGCAACATAGTTTTTTATATCCTCAACCATCAACCAGCCACCGTGATGGTCTTTGTCATCCTTTTTATATTCGCTTCTTTCGGCTGCTGCGGAAATGTCGCAGAGCTTTAATATATGGTGCACAAGCGCAGCCTGGAGTCGCCGCCGGTGTTGCTCTAATAATCCACCGGGCCTTGCCCAACACCTCATCCCCATTGCCATATCTTTCAAGTCGTTGATGTTCATCTCCCTTGCTCTTCTGGGAAAGAGCTCTTCGTCCAGATTAAAGGCTTTATCATCCCAGTGAATGCACCCATCATCTTTAATTATCCTGTCCAGTATCGCCTGGACATCCGGTCTTTCAATGTTATCTCCCAGAAGCCCGCGGTCGGTGTGATGAATGGCAACGGCAAAACTGACCGGTTCTTTTATATTTGCTGGTAATATCTGCCAGAGATAGGCAGCGCCTAAGGTGGAATGAGCCGGTAAACCCTTGCCGGTCGCTAATCGCCTTTGCCATTCCCAGGTAAGTTTCCCAAGGTCATGATATAAAACCATGTTCCTCAACCATTCCCTTAACGAATTGTCATCACCATTTAAACCCAGGACCCTTTTTATGGTAGCAGAATATACCGGGAAAAGGACATTAAAACGCTCTTTGCACCTTTTGATGTGGTCTAAATAATTCTCATTCGGCGCGCTATATAATAAAGCTACAGGCATCTGGTATCACTCCTTTAACCCGGTCGTAGTTATTCGCCTCAAGCAGATAGTATCCAAATGGGTATGAGTATATCTCCTTAATCTCTTTAAAGTCCCATTCCCCTTTTTCTTCGTTGAAATCCAATCTATATTTTAAAATTCCATCTTTTAATAGTTTCCATCCCACCCCAAAGTCAACACTTATTGAATTGTTTTGTATGTTAGTTTTTTTTATAGCATCTCTCATCCTGACTTCTTTCTTACGACCTTCGCCCCTTGATAGGTCAACAACTACGAGTGTTATTGGCTTGCCTTTTCGTAATTGGATGTTAGCTGGTCTTGCATCAGCATATAAAACGCACTCATACAAGTCAATCAAAGTATCCCCTGCTTCATAATCACAAGCCCGATAATCAAGTGTTTCATCTACAAAAGAACATACCTCATTAAAATCCTTGATATTAAACTTGTTCTTGTTCTTTTGCAACCATTCAAGGGTATTTAATAAAGACTCCTTTTCATAAGGCAAATATCCTTTGTTTTCTTCTTCAACCGGGAATATTATCAGCTCTCCACTTTCACCTTTATACCTTGCACATCTTCCAGCCCTCTGGATTAATGAATCTGCTGGTGCAAGCTCGGTAAGCAAAATTTCTGCTGAAAAATCTATCCCTGCCTCAAGCACCTGCGTGGCAACGACAACAGCATCTCCTGGTGGGACAACAAGTTTTCCTCCATTCTTATGAGGAATCATTGAAAGTGCCTGTTCCTCGTGCGCCTTTCTGTCTTCCCTTGTAAACCGGGAGTGGAGTAAAACAATCTGCTGGTCATCAAGCCCGAGCCTTCCTTTAATCTCGTCGTAAACCATCTGTGCCCTTTTTACCTGGTTAAGAATGATTAGAGTTTTATGGGTGGTAATCTTCTTAATGATTTCATCGTCAAGGTTAACACGACCGTTGGCAAACAACGGGGCGTCGGCAATCTGGATGGTGAGGTTACTGGAAATAGCGGTCTCGCCTTTTATTATCTGCTCCGGGGGTAAATTGATGTTTTCAAAGAGACTTTTCTGCAAGGTCTCGGGCATAGTCGCGGTCATCACCACAAACGGGACCCTGCTCCGGTGGAGTATTTCCATCAGGGCACGCATAATCGCGAAGGTAAACTCATCACGATACATATGCGCCTCATCAAACACCACCAGCGAAGATGCAATGGCACCTGCGGGAATGTCAATGTGCCTTCCCACTTGCTGACTGGCGCGGGCAAAGCCATAGAGAAACTGGTCAAGGGTGGTAACTACGATGTCAGCAATAAAAAAGGGCGCCTGGGGCACATCGCCGTGCTGAATTTTGACGCTTATGTCCGGAGAGATTCGCTGGGCGTAGCTCCGTATCCTGTCCGCCACCTGGTTAGCCAATACCCTCATCGGTAAAACATAGATAAGTCTGGGGGCAATAGTGAATCGGTTTTCCTGAAACTGTGCCAGAAACGGAGCGATAACCGCCTCGGTCTTACCAGAACCGGTTGGTGCTTTTACCAGAAATACAGAAGGCTCCTGCTTATTAGACAAGAGCCCATCCCAGAGTTCTTGCTGATGCGAGTAAGGACCGGAAATCCCCAGCTTATCGCGGTAGAAGGTTTTAAACTCAATCAAGTTCAACCTCGCTTAATCCACAACGCCTCAATAGTAACATAACCACCCAATTCTGTCAAGAAAGTTAGCGGTGAATCAATGCCAGCCGGTGTTATTCATATATTTAGAGCCATAAATCGGGCGTTTTTAACGGTGGAGTTGCAGGTGATGGGGTTAAGTTGCCCGGTTTTAATGTGTTATCTGTGAAGGCTATTTTTAGATAAATATGTGGGTGGGTTAATCCCGGGGTAGCCCTGAGGTGAAGGTTGGCGATAGGTTAGCGATTCAGGCTGGTTTTTGCCAGGGGTTGCGGTTTATCCGCAGTTCTGCGGTGTGTTTTGTTTTTAAGGCTCGGGTTTGTTTTCTGTTTTACTATCCTTGACGATAGCGGTTCTAACCGGTAAACTAATGGGTATGAAGCCGTTTAATCTGCCGCTGGTTTTGCTTTCGGTCTTTGTCTGTCTTCTGTCCTGCGGCGCGCTGCCGTCGGCACCACCGAGCCAGAAGAAGCCGTCGTTAAGCGTGGTGAATGAGGAGATAACCGCCTCCCGGGTGAACGCGATTGTGCTGGCAGCCCGGAAGGTGAGTCCGGCGGTGGTTTCGGTGGTGGTTACCCAGACCCGGGTGGTGAGTTATGACCCGTTTGATATCTTCGGGTTTGATGACTTTTTCCGGGACTTTTTCCCGCGGCACACCTTTCGCCAGGAGATTAAGTCAATGGGCTCCGGGGTGATTGTTGATGCCCGGGGTTATATCGTGACCAATGCCCATGTGGTGAGTAATGCGACCAAGATTAAGGTAACCCTGCCGGACAACCGGAGTTTTGATGCGGAGATAGTGGCAGTGGATAATGAGCGCGACCTGGCGCTGTTGAAGATTGATGGTAAGGATCTGCCGGTGGCGACGCTGGGTAATTCCGATGAGTTGTTGATTGGCGAGTGGGCGATTGCGATTGGTAATCCGTTCGGGTTTTTGATTGAGGATGCTCAGCCAACGGTAACCGTGGGCGTCATCTCGGCGCTGCACCGGGATATCAAGTCTGCCCGGGGTGGCGGGATTTATACCGATATGATTCAGACCGATGCGGCAATCAATCCGGGTAATTCCGGCGGTCCGCTGGTGAACGCTCTGGGCGAGGTGATTGGAATTAATACATTTATCTTTTCCCATGCCGGCGGTTCCGAGGGGGTGGGTTTTGCCCGGCCGATAAATGAGGTGAAGCGGTTTATTCAGGAGGCGCTGGGTCAGGCGCAGGCAGAGTATGAGCGGATAGGCACGAAGATTGGCGCGGTGGTGGCGGATATCAATCCGCAGTTGCGCCGGCGGTTCGGGCTTGCCCATACCCGGGGCGTGGTGGTGGTGTCGGTTCAGGAGGGAAGTGTCGCCGAGCGCATCGGGCTTTTGCCCGGCGATGTGATTCTCCTCGCAGATGGCAAGGTGGTAACCGGCGCCCGGGCGTTGCAGGAAAGGCTGGCAAGGGCGGGTCAGCGGATTGACCTGGTGATTGACCGCAAGGGTGAGCAGTTAAGGATCCTCTATCAGCGCTGATGAGTTCCCGTTATCAGACACCGGAGATGGCAGAGTTGTGGAGCGAGGAGGCGAAGTTCGCCTCGTGGCTGGAGGTGGAGAAGGCGGTGGCAAAGGTGGAGGGTGAACTGGGGATAATCCCGCAGGATGCCGCGGCAAAGATTCAGGACGCCAGTTTCAAACTCAGTGAGATTGAGCGGTTTGAGAAACAGACCAATCACGATGTCATCGCGTTTACGAAGAGCGTTGCCCGCAGTGTCGGTGCCGCAGGCAGGTTTGTCCATTATGGCTTGACCTCCTATGATGTGGTGGACACCGCGCTCGCCCTGCGCCTGCAAAGGGCGTGGCGGCTAATTGATGCGGAGTTGCGGGCGTTGAGCAGGACGGTCGCCAGGCTGGCAAGGAAGTACCGGCGGACGCCGATGATGGGCCGGACCCATGGCGTGCATGCCGAGCCGATTACCTTTGGCTTGAAGTGCCTTTCCTGGTGGAGTGAGATTGAGCGCAATCGCCAGCGGGTCGAGCGGGCAAGAGATGAGACCGCCTATGGTAAAATCTCGGGCGTGGTCGGTGCCTATACCCAGTTGGCACCGGTGGTGGAGAAGAGGGTTTTGCGGATTCTCAGGTTAAAGCCCGAGCCGGTGTCAACCCAGGTTGTGCCCCGGGACCGGCATGCGTTTGCGCTCGGTGTCCTGGCGCTGATTGCCGCCAATCTGGAGCGCATCGCCACCGAAATCCGCAATCTGCAGCGCACCGAAATCGGTGAACTGGGCGAGCCGTTTGGCAGAACCCAGGCGGGCTCATCCGCGATGCCGCACAAGAAAAACCCGATTATCTGCGAAAGGGTTTGCTCGCTTGCCCGGGTGGTGCGCAGTTATGTGATTGTTGCGCTGGAAAACATCAACCTCTGGCATGAGCGCGACCTGACCAACTCCGCGGCGGAAAGGATTATTATTCCCGAGTCGTTTACCCTGATTCACTACTGCCTGCGCCAGATGAATAAGGTGCTTGCCGGACTGGTGGTGAACACCGAACGGATGCGGGAAAACCTCTACGCCTCCGGTGCGACATTTTTCTCCCAGGCGTTGCTGTTGGCGCTGGTGGAGAAGGGAATGAGCCGGAGCCGCGCCTATCGCCTGGTGCAGAAACTGGCGTTTACCGCCACTGCCGGGAAAAAGCCCTTTCCGGAACTTGCCCGCAACAGCCCGGCGGTGCGCAAACTCCTGAGCGAAGAGGAACTGCGCCGGGTGTTTGATGTCGAGAAACTCCTGAAGAATGTGCGATTGATTTATCAGCGGCTGGGTCTATCCTGGTGATTGACTTTACCTTTACCCCGGAACAACTTTTTGTCCAGAAACTGTGCCGGGACTTTGCCCGGAATGAGGTCCAGCCGGTGATTGGTGAAAATGACCGCGCCGGCTTTTTTGACCCGCAGATCCCCCGGCGGATGGCGGAACTGGGCATTCTGGGGTTGACCATCCCGAGCCGTTACGGGGGCAGCGGCAATGACTACATCAGCCTGGGGCTTGCCTGCGAGGAACTGGAGTATGTTGACACATCCTTGCGAGTCATCCTCTCGGTGCACATCGGACTCAACTCCCTGACCCTTTTGACCTGGGGCAATGAGGAGCAGAAGCAGCGCTTTCTCATCCCGCAGGCAAGGGGTGACAAACTGGGCGCTTTCGGGCTGACCGAACCGGGGGCGGGCTCGGATGTGGTCGGGATTCAGACGCAGGCGATAAAGGACGGCAAACATTACATCCTCAACGGTGAAAAGACCTGGATTTCCCTTGCCGATGTTGCCGACCACTTTCTTATCTTTGCCTGGCTTGACCAGGAAAAGAAAAGACGCCGTGACCACTCCGGTATCGCCTGCTTTATCCTGGAGCGGGGAATGGACGGGCTGAAAACCACCACCATCAAGGACAAACTCGGGGTCCGGGCCGGTAATACCGGCTCAATCATTATGACCGATGTCCGGGTGCCGGAAGAG
>FWWM01015243.1_pt1 | contig 11822 bp, 9 predicted proteins | sample 2228351 | NCBI WGS metagenome assembly FWWM01 (sample SAMEA103939774, study PRJEB20133) | metagenome | reverse complement strand
GAACTACGGGCAGGCATTTCTTTATGCATAACTCACCTCAATGTGATATTAAATTGATATCAACTTAGATCGTTATTTAAGCAAAGGCAAGCAAATGCGGAAAAATTCAGCTTATTTTTATTAAAAAACAGCCTGAAAACAAATAAACCGAAGTGAACAATCCAGATAAGCTATTCATTTCGTTAAATAAAAGGCATAGAATCAAAAAATACAAAATACTTACAAGAAGTTATCCAATGATAAACAAGGGCAAGTTAAGTTTTGGCGTATTGCTACTCTGCAGCCTGGTTCTGGCAGCTTGTAACAGCAATGCTGCGCCAACTGCAACTGCAACTGCAACTGCAACTGCAACAAGCTTTAGCCCAATCCAGCCCGATGCAAAAAACTGTTTTGCTGCGCCTTTTGATTCTTATCAACACTGTATGCAGGCCGTGATGGCCAAAAACCCGACCGATCAAAAACGCCAGCAGATGCTGAATCAACGTTTTCCGGCTTCGGACTATCAGCGTTTTGCCGATACTGTGCATTGTGAGTCTTTTGTGTATCAGGTAAATGGTGTGCCTGTGGTTGGATTTTTATTAAAACCCAAACAGCAGCAGGGTAAATTACCTGTGGTGGTATTTAACCGCGGTGGCAACGGTCGTTTTGGCTCCTGGCAGTTTGGCAATCTGTTTTATGACTTAATGCCTTTGGCTGAACAGGGTTATCTGGTACTCGCCAGTAATTACCGCGGCCAAATTCAGCCGGATCCGAAAAAATATTATGGTGACGAGTTTGGTGGTGCCGATGTGGCCGATGTGCTGGCCTTTAAACAGCTGATCCCAACTCTGGCAGCTGCCGATGCAAGCAAAGTGGCAATGATTGGCCATAGCCGTGGCGGTATGCAAACTTGGTTGGCTGCTAAAGAATGGCCTGAACTGAAAGCTTTAATGATTCTGGCCGGCGTTTCTGATTTGCAGCAAGAGCTGAAAGTGCGGCCGGAAATGGAAAAGGTGTTTGCCCAGCGCATTCCGGATTATCACAACAATAAAGAACAACAACTCAAAGCACGTTCAGTGGTGCATTTTTTGCCGCAGATACGCGCCGACTTGCCGGTGCTTATTTTACATGGAGACGCCGATAAACAAGTGACAGTGCAGTCGGCTTATCAGATTGAAGCTTTATTAAAAGCACGTCATCAACCCCATAAAGTGGTGATTTACCCTCAGGGCGATCACGGTTTTAGTCAATATCGCAATGAAATGAAACAGGAAATTTTAAAGTTTTATCCGCCTGCAGCAAAAAGCGGCAGTTAATAAAACACAGACATCACAAGAGCTTCACCAAGCGAAGCTCACAAATAATAAAAAGCCGGAGCAAAACCTCCGGCTTTTTATTTAGCTAAATCTTCAGCTTATGCAGTGTGCACACAACAACACTCAGGCAGGGCGCTCAGTTAAAGCTGGGTCATTTTAAGGCTGTGTCACTTTAAACCAGCGTAACGCTATACCAGTGTCACTTTAGCAAACTTACGTTTACCCACCTGGAAAATGGTGCTGGAGCCTTTGGCAAATTCCAGTTTGGCATCTTCCACTTTAGTGTCGCCGTTCAGTTTGACTGCCCCTTGTTTAATCATCCGCATCGCTTCTGAGGTGCTCTCGACTAAACCGGCTTCTTTTAATAACTGCGGAATCGCAATCACAGCAGTTTCAAGAGTTAAAGTCAGCTCAGGAATATCATCCGGCAGGGCGTTTTTAGAAAAACGCTGGGTAAAGTCGGCGTGCGCCGCTTCAGCCGCAGCTTCGTCGTGGAAACGGGCGATAATTTCTTTGGCCAGCTCAATTTTTATATCCCGTGGGTTGCGGCCTTCGGCTGCTTGTTGTTTCAGCGCGGCAATATCTTCCAGCGGGCGGAAACTCAGCAGATCGTAATAACGCCACATCAGATCATCGGTAATAGACATCATTTTGCCAAACATTTCAGTTGGGCTGTCGGTAATGCCGATATAGTTGCCCAGTGATTTGGACATCTTCTGCACACCGTCCAGACCTTCCAGCAAAGGCACCATAATGACGGTTTGCGGGCGTTGACCTTCGTCTTTTTGCAGTTCACGACCCATCAGCAGGTTAAAACGCTGATCAGTACCGCCCATTTCAATGTCGGCTTCAAGCGCGACTGAATCCCAGCCCTGCACCAGGGGGTATAAAAATTCGTGAATGGCAATAGACTGGTTATTGGCATAACGTTTTTTAAAGTCGTCACGTTCCAGCATCCGGGCTACCGTCTGGCGGGCTGCCAGTTTGATCATGCCAGCGGCACCCAGTTTTTCCATCCATTCGGAGTTAAAAGCAATGCGGGTTTTTGCCGGATCCAGAATTTTAAATACCTGATCCTGGTACGTCTTGGCGTTGGCCAATACGTCTTCGCGCGTCAGCGGTTTACGGGTGACGTTTTTGCCGGTTGGGTCACCAATCATGCCGGTAAAGTCGCCAATCAGGAAAATAACTTCATGACCCAGCTGCTGGAAAGTGCGTAATTTGTTGATTAAAACTGTGTGCCCAAGGTGTAAATCCGGTGCTGTTGGATCAAAACCAGCCTTTACTTTTAACGGTTTACCTTCCTTTAATTTAGCAATCAGTTCTTCTTCTAATAACACCTCTTCACAACCACGCGTGATCTCGGCGAGGGCTTGTTGCCACTGCGTCATGCGGTACTCCTTCGGATAATTTTTCGCCTGAATTTATAGAACCGCATTCTACTGCAACATTCCCTGCGATTAAACGCACAAAAGTCTTGGATCTTGCAAAAAATCGTTATATGCTCATTTTTTACGTGGTTCTTGTCATAATAATAAGAGATGCGCCTTTCATGTTTTCATCTTTGCCCACAAAACATCGGTTTATTATCGCTGGCTTAGCGACCTTTTTGTCTGTACTGCTGCTGATCCCTTCAGATCCTGCAGAAGCGTCAAAAGACTCAGATAAGAGCAGTCTGGAAATTGGCAAACGCTATAGTTTAGCCGTACCTGTTGTGACTGATTCATTACCTCAGACACAAGCCAACACCCTGCCGCAGGAAGACAACTCGTTAGAGTGGGTTTCTGTTGAAGTAAAAAAGGGTGATGTGTTAGGTGCTGTCTTCCGTAAAGCCAATATTGACGCTGCCACTATGCAGGCCATTCTGGATACCGGTAAAGACGCCAAAACCCTGACCCGTTTATTCCCTGGTGAACAACTGGAATTTGGTCTGGCAAGCGACGGCAGCCTGCAAGAATTGCGTTATACCATCAGCAATTTAAAAACTTTAGTAGTGCAACGCACTGCTGAAGGTGCTTTTACTGCCAAACAACTGCAAAAAGAAATTGAAGTGCGCACCGAAGTGGTGGCTGGTGTGATCAGCGGCAGCTTCTGGGGCTCGGCGATGAAAGCCGGTTTAACCGAAGCGCAAATTCTTGATTTAGCAAACGTTTTTGGTTACGACATCGACTTCGCCTTAGATATTCATTCAGGTGACACTTTCAGCGTGATGTTTGAACGCAACTATGCTGAAGGCCAATATATTGGTAATGGCGCTATTCTGGCGGCTCAATTCACGAACCAGGGCCAGGTGTATCAGGCAGTGCGCCACACCGACGGTAACTACTACAAAGCAGACGGCGGCGGCATGCGACAGGCGTTTTTACGCGCCCCAGTCAACTTCCGTTATGTCAGCTCTAACTTTAATCCCCGCCGTTTACATCCAGTGTTAGGTAAAATCAAAGCGCACAATGGTGTTGATTATGTAGCACCTATGGGCACGCCCATTATGGCGGCCGGTGATGGCAAAGTGATTGAATCCGGTATGAAAGGCGCAAACGGTAACTATGTGGTTATTCAGCACGCCAACAATATTCAGACCAAATACCTGCATTTGTCCAAACGTGATGTTAAACGTGGCGAAAAAGTCAAACAAGGTGACATTATCGGTCGTTTAGGTGCTACTGGCCGTGTGACTGGCGCGCATTTACATTATGAATTTGTAGTCGGTGGTGTACACCGTAACCCGCGCACCGTCAAACTGCCGCAGGCAGAACCGCTGCAAGGTGTGGCTCGCGTGAAGTTTGCCAACAACGCCAAACAATTGATTGCTCAGTTAAAATCGCATGAACGTGTGGTTCTGGCTGCAAATAACTAATTCTTTCCCATCCGAATGAACAGCGACCAGCTTTATATCGGCATCATGTCAGGCACCAGCCTGGATGGTGTTGATGTAGTGCTGGTTGATTTTGCCGGCGACTGTCCCACACTGCTCGCCACTGCATTGCTGCCCTACCCTGCCGCGCTTCGCAGCGAGCTTGCTGCCATTAGCCAGCCTGGTGATAACGAAATAGAACGCCTTGGTTTATTGGAAGCCGATCTTGCTGATGTTTATGCCAGCGCAGTAGAAACTTTATTAAAAAAAAGCGGCCATCAGCCAGAGCAAATTCAGGCCATAGGCTGTCATGGCCAGACCATCAGACACAGACCCAATGGCCGCCAGCCTTTTAGTTATCAGATTGGTAATATGCACCGGCTGGCAATGCTGACCGGCATCCGGGTCGTTGGCGATTTCCGGCGTAAAGATATTGCTTTTGGTGGCCAGGGCGCCCCTTTGGTGCCGGCTTTTCATCAGGCCATTTTTGCCGATAGCACAAAAGGCCGCTGTATTTTAAATATTGGTGGTATTGCCAATATCACGCTGCTGCTGCCACACCAACAGCTGCTGGGTTTTGACACAGGCCCTGGCAATTGTTTGCTGGATAACTGGATTGAACTGCAGCAGGGTAAAACTTATGATGCTGATGGTGCTTATGCTGCCAGCGGTCAGTTACAACCAGAACTGCTGTCGCAGTTGTTTTCCGATCCTTATTTTGCGCAGACCGGCCCTAAAAGCACAGGGCGGGAATATTTTCAGCTGAACTGGCTGCATACACATCTGGCGGGCCGCAACTATCAACCGGCCGATGTGCAGCGCACCCTGTGTCAGTTTAGTGCCGGCACTATGGCCCTTGCCATCAGCAAATACGCAGTTTCGGAAGTGTTTGTGTGTGGTGGGGGCGCCAAAAACCGGCAGTTGCTGGCCGATCTACAGCAGTTGTTACCGCAATGCCGGATCAGTATCACGGATGAGCTCGGTGTTGACGCCGATTATGTCGAAGCTATGGCTTTTGCCTGGCTGGCGCTGGCTTATGATTTACGGATACCAGGCAATGTGCCTGCAGTGACAGGCGCCCGTCAGGCCTTGGTGTTAGGGCAGGAATTTTTACCTTATTAGGTATCGTTGGTGTTTAACGTAAAAAAGCCAGTGTTGTTCACACTGGCTTTGTTGTTTTTATGCCTGGTTTATTTGGCACTCTTTGGCGTTATTTGCATTTATTCAGCCGCTTTAATTTTAGCGGTATCGGCTTTAAGCAGCTGCGCTATATCTTTGCCCTGACGCTGCCATAATTCGCCTAAAGCTGCCACTAACGCCGGGTAACCATCATCGGCTTGTGGCATCTGCAGCTGGAATTGTTGCTGCACAATGCCGCTTTGGCCGCCTGGCAAGGTTTTCCCCTGTGCCGGCATCAGACTAAAACGACCACTAAGCAGCACTGTGCCTTGTTCAGTGCCGTGAAACTGCTCCACCTGCACCAATAACCTTTGCGCGCCGGCCACAGGCCGCTCTGTCACCCGATAAGCCGGCAATTCAGCCGCTAAAGTGCGCTGCAAAATACGACTCAGCTGCTGATCTAAAGCTTCAGCCCATTGTTGCTGCTGTGTTTTCACCAACTGTACTTCTGAGGTTTGTAAAATCAGCGCATTGCTATTGAGGTAACTGGCCACCATTACAGGCTCTACCACCAGCACGGGCGCATCCACAGCAGGGCTGCTGGTGCTGATGGCAGGTTGTGGCAACTGAAAATAGTTAATAGTGACAGCTGAGCTGCACCCTGCTAATAAACCGGGCAGCATCAACAATGCGACCTGTTTAGGCTGAAATTTGATCATGGCTGAACTCCCTGCTCCGGCTCCGGATCCGACGCCGGATCTGCGCTGATCACCAGTGCATTACTTTGTTGATTCATCGTTTGTACCACGGGCTGTAAATCACGCAGCACTTTATCCATGGCCTGTAAATTACTGTTCAGCCGCTCATACACAGGTGAACCTGGGCTTACCCCCTGCAAAGTTTGTTGCAATTGCTCGAGCGTACTTTTTAGCTCAGCCGGCAGTTGTTGTGTGCTGTCTTTGCCAATCAGAGCGTCCAGACTTTGCACCAGCTGTTGACTTTGCTGCATCAGTGCCCGGGTTTCATTGAGGGTGGCGGAACTGTCAGCAAGCACCTGCTCCACAGGTAAGTTGTTGATTTTATCCAGTGCTTGCAACACTTTTTGTTCAATATGGCCAAGACCACTGCGGGCCGTTGGCATTAAACGGTAACCGGCAAATTCATCCAGTACTGGCGCAGGCATGGCTGCTGCCACAACGCCGCTGTGGGTGTTGGCTCCGGCATCGGCATCGGAACCTGCCAGTTCATGTACTTTGCCAGTTGCAGGCTGAGCAGTGTTCTGAATCGCGGCCCTGTTGTCAGCAGCACCTTCAACAATATTTAAATCCACATACAAACCGCCGGTTAACAGATTGCCGGTTTTTAATACGGCTCTCAGGCCCTTTTGCACTGCGTTATCCAGTTCTTGCTGTAATTCCGGCAGGGTTAAATTGTCATACAAACGCCCCGACTCCACCCGGATCAGCACCGGGATACCGCGGTTAAAGGCAATTTGCAGCGGTTTTTTCATATTAAAAAAGTACGGCACTGTCATCACAGTACCAATACGTACACCACGGTATTCCACAGGTGCGCCTGAGGTTAAGCCCCGCACTGATTCGTCAAAAAACAGCAGGTATTCCAGATATTCGTTATATAAACCGTCCTGAATGCTCTTTTTATTCTGAAACAGCTGAAACTCACTGTTATTGGCGGCCTGCTCACCTTTGGGCCAGCCGTCCAGCACATCAAAAGTCACACCACCACTTAGCAACGTAGCGACTGAACCCATTTCTATCCGAACCCCTTCGGCCGACATATCCAGTGCCATACCGCTGGCCTGCCAGAAACGCACGTTTTCAGTGACCAGCGCATCATAAGGGGCGCGGATAAACAGCTGATAGCGCATAGAACGTGCTTTAGCGTCAAATTCACCCAGCTCCACTGTGCCCACGTCGTAACCTCGGTACAACACAGGATCGCCGACCGACAACGAAGTGGCATCACCACTGGTGAGAAACACCCGCACCCCTGGTGCATCAGGCGGCGCTATTGGCGGGCTTTCCAGCAATTCAAAATTAAACTTGTTGCTGGCACCTTTGCCTGGCTGAAGCTCAATATAAGCACCTGATAACAAAGTATTTAAACCGGTAATACCACCGCGGCCGACACTGGGTTTAACCACCCAGAGCTGAGATTCGTCGTTGAGCAGCACATCAGTGCCTGGATTCATCCGCGCTTTAATCACTACTTGTTTTAAATCCTGCGACAGCTCTACCGACACCACCTTGCCGACATCCACACTGCGGCTTTTAATAGCGGTTTTACCCGGCACCAAACCTTCGGCATTGCTGGCAAGTAAAGTTAAAGTGGCCCCCTGATTTTTGTAGGTGTGATACAGCATCCAACCCCCAATCAGCACCGCCACTACCGGTACTATCCAGATCGGCGACCACTGGGTGATTTTACGCACCCTGGCCTGCACTGAAGCATGAGCCGGGCCGCTTTTGCCGGCAGCTTGTGGGTGATCTTTTGCTCCATGGCCTCTGTCTTTCGAAGAATGCCCTTGCTGTTCAGTCACGCTCTGTCTCCATTTGTTCGGACGGACTTGGGTCCCATAATAATCTTGGATCAAAACTCATCGCCGCCAGCATGGTAATGATCACCACACAGGCAAATACAAAGGTGCCCATGCCGGGGTAAACCCCAACCAGGGCATCAAAACGCACCAGCGCCGCCAGAATGGCCACCACCAGCACATCGACCATAGACCAGCGGCCAATCCAGTCGACTACCGGATAAATCCAGGTGCCGTGCTGACTACGTTCACTCAGCGGCAAAGTTGTTAGATAACACAACCAGAACATCACGGCGATTTTTAAAATAGGGATCACCACACTGGCCAATAGCACCACAATAGCCACAGGATAAGCTTCGTCCTGCCACATCAGAATAATGCCGCTGATAATGGTGGAATGAATACTCTCACCAAGCGACACAGTTTCCATCATCGGCAACAAGTTGGCCGGTATATACAAAATACTGGCGGTGATCAAAAGCGCCATAGTACGCTGAATACTATCAGGAATACGCTGACGTACTTTGGTTCCGCAACGCGAGCAGTGTACTTCATCCAGCGGTACTAATGCGGTGCAACAACTGCAGACTTTCAGTTGCTGGCTTAAACCGGTTTGCCCGGCCACTTTGCCGGCCACAGGCTGAGGTGCAGGTGCAATCCGCGACCAGAGCTCATGCCTGTCCACCACCTGAAAAGTGCGTAAATGTAATAAACAAAATAAACAAAAAGCCCAGAAACTCATGCCCAGAGAAATATCGAAGTGACTCAACAACTTCACAAAGCTGACAATAAGCCCCATCAGGAAAATATCCACCATGCTCCAGGGTTTGAGCATGTATAAAAGCCGCGCCATTTGCACCAGTGCCGGCAACCGGATATACATACCCAGTTTCAGGTAGATAATGGCCAGCATACAAAAACAGGGAATAGCCTGAATAAATAACCACACCAGCACCGCCAGCCAGGGATGGTCCTCATCCAGCAACACGGCTGAGGTATCAAAAAAGTTCATATCCCTGTGGCTGCCGGCCGCGTCCATACCGACAAAAGGAAACAGATTGGTCAGCAGCAGCATAAAAAGTGCGCTGAGAGCATACAGAATGGGGCGCAGCGCCGACTCGCGTTGTCTGGCGTCCAGTTCATGGCCACAACGTTGGCAGTTGGCAGCTTCGCCATCCTTTAACGGCGGAAGTTGTTGTAATAAATCACAATAACGACAAAGCACCAGCTCAGAGTCCGGTGCTTTGTGGGGGGCAGGCGCTAAAGCCTGCGCAGCAGAGACTGTCTCTGACACCAGATTAAATCGCTTCTTCGTCTTCTTCGCCGGTGCGGATACGGATGACCCGCTCTACGTCAAATACAAAAATTTTGCCATCGCCAATCCGGCCGGTCTGGGCTGTTTTCATAATGGCTTCCACACAACGGTCAACCTGATCGTCCGCCACCACAATATCCAGCTTCACTTTTGGCAGAAAATCCACCATATATTCAGCGCCACGGTACAGCTCGGTATGGCCTTTCTGGCGGCCAAAACCTTTGACTTCAGTGACTGTCATACCGGTGACATTAATGTCGGCCAGCGCTTCACGTACATCATCGAGCTTAAAAGGTTTGATAATAGCTTCAATCTTTTTCATATACTGATTCTACCGCTGTTTGCGCATGGCCGAAGTGATCGGATAGCGTCTGTCTTTACCAAAGTTCCGGCTGGTGATTTTAGGGCCCACCGCCGACTGACGTCTTTTATATTCATTTAAATCAATCAGGTTCAGCACACGTTTGACTGTTGCTTCAGCATAGCCCATCGCTGTTATCTCCAACAGCGATTTATCCTGCTCCAGATAAGCATCGATAATAGCGTCCAGCTCATCATAAGGTGGCAGATTGTCCTGATCGGTCTGACCCGGTGCCAGCTCAGCTGAAGGGGGTCTGTCGATAACCCGCTGTGGGATCACGGCTGAAATGCTGTTGCGATATGCCGCCAAACGAAACACCAGGGTTTTGGGCACGTCTTTAATGACGGCAAAACCACCACACATATCCCCATACAAGGTACAATATCCCACGGCCACTTCACTTTTATTGCCGGTAGTTAACAGCATTTTGCCGGTTTTATTCGACATGGCCATCAAGAGCACACCGCGCAAACGGGCTTGCAGGTTTTCTTCGGTGGTATCTACCGCTTTGCCGGCAAAAAGCGGCGTCAGCTGCTGCATATAACTGTCGTACATAGGCTCAATCGACACTATGTCAAACTTTACGCCCATGGTGTTGGCCTGGGCAGTTGCATCTTCCACACTCATCGACGAGGTATAACGGAACGGCAACATCAGTGCCTGCACTTTGTCGGCGCCAATGGCATCCACAGCAATAGCCAGGGTTAAGGCAGAATCGATGCCGCCGGACAGGCCAAGTACAGCGCCCGGAAAACCGTTTTGCTGAATATAATCGCGGGTAGCCATCACTAAGGCCTGATACACCTCGGCCTCAAAAGATAAAGGTGCAGGCAGAGCCAACTGATGACTGGCAAAAACATGGGCAGAATTTTTGTGAAGCTCAGCCCGGTAAATATCCCGTGCAAAGGCCGGTGCCTGCAGTGCCAGTTTGCCATCCGGATTGACAAGCATAGAGCTGCCGTCAAACACCAATTCATCCTGGCCCTGCGCCTGATTCACATACACAAAACCCAGATGTAAACGTTCTGCCAGCGTGGTAAGCAGATGCTGGCGCTGGGCGATTTTGCCGGTTTCATAAGGGGACGCATTTAACACCAAAGCCCAGTCCGCTCCTGCAGCTTTGGCTGCAGCTGCCGGATGGCCATGCCAGACGTCTTCGCAAATCAGCACGGCAAATGTTTGATTTTTAAGGGTAAAAGTGCAGAAATTTTCGGCATTGCCAGGTGTAAAATAACGTTTTTCGTCAAACACACCGTAGTTAGGCAGTTCCTGCTTAAAATAACGGCCAATCAGCTTGCCGTTTTGGATGACGGAAGCGGCGTTGTATAACACCCCATCCTGACGCCATGGATGCCCCACCACCAATACACCGGGGTAGGCTGCCGCCTGAATGTCCTGTAAGCCGGTTTCCACCAGAGTTAATAAGTCATCACGGAATAACAAGTCTTCCGGCGGATAACCGGTGAGTGTCAGTTCAGGAAAAATCACCAGATCTGTGCCTGCGATGTTGGCCAGTTCAATCACCTGCAACACGTTTTGCCTTACTGCACCTATGGGAAACTGCTGCTGCACCAGACTGATTGAAAGAGACTGCGACATAAGGCCTGACCTGTTCAGAAAAATTCCGCGCTATGGTAGCGATTTTTCAGGGGATTCTCAAACCCGATATCGCGCCTTCTGCGCCGCAGCTCCTTGTGAAGCAAGGCATCCGGTAAATTTGCCGCCGCAAAAAACTGCGCTATGGTTATCAGAACCCGCTACACAAAAAGGATTTTGTGATGCCCGCCTTCATTACCATAAAAAAGCGCACCTCAGGCCAGTACCAACAACTGACACAACAAGGTTTTAGTCTGCTCGAACTGATGATAGTACTGAATCTGATGCTGCTGTTACTGATGCTGGGTTTACCGTCGCTACAGGAAATGGTAGCCAGGCAACAGGCCGAAAGTTATGTGCGGCAATTAAAACAACAGCTGCAATATGCCAGAGTCGAGGCCATTAGTTCCGGCAGCACCGTCACTTTTTGTCCGCTTAAGGGCAATCAATGTGTGAATCAATGGTGGCAGGTGCCTATTCAGATCCTGCGTCAGACACCTGGTTCAGGCGCACTGGCAATGCTGCAGCAACTGGACAAACCCATCAATTCACATTGGCTGTATTACAACAGGGAGCAACTACAGTTTCGCCGCGACGGCAGTTTAAATGTGCTGCAAAACGGCACCTTTATTTATTGCGCTAAACAATATCACTGGCATTACAAGCTAAGCATCAGCCAGGCTGGTCGCAGCCAGCTGCATTATGTCGATACCCCCTGTCCGCAA
>FWWM01015235.1_pt1 | contig 11823 bp, 12 predicted proteins | sample 2228351 | NCBI WGS metagenome assembly FWWM01 (sample SAMEA103939774, study PRJEB20133) | metagenome | reverse complement strand
TGGCAGCTTATTGTCCCGGTCTTTGTCATACAGTGAGCGCACCGCAGCACAATGCTCGATGAGCTGATCTTTCAAAGACTCGGGCAGAACGGTTCGCCGGTCTTTGTCCCCTTTGCCGGAACGCACGATAATGATGTTCTGTTCAAGGTCAACGTCTTTGATCCTCAGGGTTAAACATTCCTGCAGTCGCAGCCCACATCCATAAATTATCATTGCCATGAGCTTTGGGGTTCCTGACATGTGGTCAAAGATGCTCTGAATTTCTTTTGCCGTTAGAACAACTGGAAGATGCCTTCGCCGCCGTGCGCGTATTGCGCTGAGGTCTCCTGCAATATCCTTTTCAAGAACATGCCGGAACAGAAATACAAGAGCATTGAGCGCTTGATTCTGCGTCGAAGCGGATACTCGTTTCTCAACGGCGATGTAGCTCAGGAAATCCTGAAGCTGCCGGCTGGAGATCTGAGCAGGTATTCGGTCTTGTATAAACTGCCGAAAGCTGCGCAGCCAAGTTATGTACGTTTTTTCTGTGCTGTAAGAGCGGTGGCGTAGCCTGAGTGCCTTACGCATTTTTTCCTCAATGCCGTGCCATTCAGGTGCAGCGCCTCCCTCTTGTTGTGACCCCTTATCGAACTGCGCCAGAAAATACTGATAGAGCCTCAGCGCTGCATCTGCCTGTTTTACCTGCCAGTCCTCGTGTGTTTTTGCCATATGGGTCAGAAACTGTTTTTTCCGATCGCTATCAATGCGAGCCGAATCAGGCACATCAAGAAATGAATAGCAATCAGCTACCCATTTCAGATAAAAGGGTATGTGTTGGATTTTAACAGAACCTTTTTTCAAAATATATTCTTTGAAGCTTCTAAGCATAACAAAGTCTTAAGCTATACAAATTCGGTATAACCACTTAAATAAAATTATATTATAGAATTATGGGGAACTTTACAAGAAATTTTTTATATAAAACCTTGACATGCAATATTTTTACTTATATTAGATGGACAATTGTAGAATAAAGATAAAAAATAATGTTGGGTGCAAAGGAAGGCCGAATCATAATGTCAGAAGAACAAGTCGTATTCCGCGGGTATCGCGGGCCAAATTACAAAAATCGCTTGCTAGGCAAGCTTGCCCGAAAGCCCTACCTTGTGATTGTCTTAGTTCTCTTTGCGGTGCAATTGCTCATGCACCTGAGTCTCCTATTAAAGGGCACAGAGTATCTGACAACGAAGTTGACCGTCGACGACACCTATTATTACCTCTTGACGGCTTGGAACCACCACACAGTGGGATACCCGTCGTTCGACGGTGTCAATCGTGCCAATGGCTTTCACTTCTTCTGGTATCTTGTGCTATGGGTTTCGGCACACCTCGTGCCGTCTAAGCACTCACTCATGTTACTTGCGATCGGAATGAACGCCCTGTTTCTCGCGATCCCATACCTGTTCTTTTACATGATTGGGAGGAAACTGCGATCTTCCGCGCTCGCGGTATTGTTTTCTCTCGTCTGGTTCGCAGTGCACATATCCCCTCGATACAACCTGAATGGTATGGAGAGCTCGTTGCATCTTGTTGTTTCGGTCTGGGTTCTTTTCGAGGTCGTTTCGTTCTTTGAGGCGATTCGCCGCGGTCATAGCGTGAATGTGTATCGACTGACCCTGGCGTTGGTAGCCAATGCATACTGCCGCGTTGATTCCGGCCTATACTCGGCAGTTGTCTTCGGCCTTTGCGTTGCGCTGTTGATTCACCACAGTGGCAATTTGGGCGCATGTTTCAGAGTCTATGGCAGGTCTCTGTGCGCGTGTGCGGTCTTCGCGGCCTTGGCGGCCGCGGTTCAGTTCGCTGCGTATCTTCACTGGAACGGGACACCGGTTCCCCTTTCGGGCATTATAAAGATGTCAGGCATCTTTCCTGATCCTGGTGACACATATGTGTCCAAAGCGATTAGGATCTTCCGCTTGGGACTGCCTTGGCTTCCTCTTCCGAAGATAGCATACCTGATGTGTCTAGCGTATGTAGTTCTGCGCGAACTCGGCTCACGATCTCGGTCACCATGGGGGGGACAGCAACGAGCACATTCTTCGTGTTGCTTGTCGCGAGCATGAGCTATAGCAGCTATCTTTTGGTGTCGCCCGCACGTCAGATCGCCTACTGGTACTTCTCTCCGACCAAAGTCTTCTGGATCTTCACCCTATGCCTCAGTTCGTGTTTAATTCTCTTGGATGCCCGCAACAAAGGACGTTTGCTGGGATTATTGGTGAGCATCGTCTTCACGGTCGTTCTCGCGGGCATTGTCGGACTAGGAGTCTACCGCTATCATTCAGAGATAACCGCACCCGCGAATAGGGACTCGCTGTATTCCGCTCGGTACCGAATGTCGTTATGGCTACGAGACAATATTCCCGAGCACTATATACTGGCCGCTTGGAACGCGGGTCAGCTTGGCTTTTTCTCGGGACATCAAGTTATAAATCTCGATGGTTTGGTCAACAGCAAAGAGTATTATGAGTCGGTGCTAAGCGGAAGAGACAGCCTCCATCGTTATCTCAGGCGGAACAACGTGAAGTACTTGGTGGACTACTACGACTACACGGAGGATAAGTTCACCGAATACCTTGCAGTCATCCACTCTATTCCCGTGAACGGAGCGAGAGGTGGTGGTCCTCTTCGAGTTTATGATGTGGAAAGCCTCGGGATCGATTCGAACTTGGGATATTATCCGAAGAGGAACGCAAGACCCAACAAAGCCATCGACAGCGACGATGAATAGCGCGCCGCTTCGCTCTGCGCCATTCATCGCGCGTCATGGCCAGCGTTAGGCCCATTAACAAGTGACAACGCTCACAACCAAAGGATCGAAAGGAGACAGCCATGTCAACAAACACCGCAGATGGGAATAGCAGGCGAGTGAACGGGATCAGGCTCGATGTGCTGCTGGGGACAGTGAACGCAGTAAAGAGCGATCCGGAACTTGGCCGTTGCAAGTTCCGAGCGACCAACAAGTGGGTAGACGCTGCTCACAACTGCACTACGGTAAAGGGGTTTCATGCGGCCAAACAGGAGATCGCCCACAAACAGGAGTTTGAATTGCATTGCGACGAGCCGGCCATTCTTGCGGGTGACGATGAAGGCGCGAACCCAGTGGAGCATTTGCTGAACGCTCTTGCCGGTTGCGTCACCACGAGCATCGTAGCCCACGCAGCTGTCCGCGGTATCGAAATCCAAGAACTGGAGTCCGAACTGGAAGGCGATATAGACCTACGCGGATTCTTTGGGTTGGCCGACGTACCGAAAGGCTACACCGCGATTCGCGTGAAGTTCAAAGTGAAGACAGCTGAAGAGAACATCGAGACGCTGAAATCTTTGGTTTTGTTCTCTCCAGTCTATAACACGCTGATCAACGGTGCAAAGGTAGACATCCAAATGGAGCCTAAATAAGGCTCGTGGGCCTAACAATAGCATGCAGCGGACGGCGTTGCGCGCTGCCGCTGATGCTGGGCGTTCTCATGATCGAGAATCTCACCCTTATTGGCTTGGCTCTTCTCCTTCTCTTCATTGGAGCTGAGGCGCTCGTGCGGGGTAGTGCATCGCTGGCGCTCCGAGCCGGACTCAGCCCACTGATGGTGGGCCTGACGATTGTTGCGTTCGGGACCAGTTCTCCAGAGTTATTTGCAAGCGTCAAGGCGGCCTTGTCTCAGCAGGGTGACATCGCGGTTGGTAACGTCGTCGGCTCGAACTCCTTCAACATTAGCGTCATTCTCGGTCTTGCAGCCGTAGTGTGCCCGACACCAGTTCATAGCCAGGTCATCAAGATCGACGCACCGATTGCCTTGGCGGTGGGCCTCCTGCTGCCTTTCCTGCTTCTGAATCACAGCGTTGGACGTGTCGAGGGATTGCTGCTCGTGGGGGGAATCGTCGCCTACACATCGATGAACATCGCGCTCGCGCGCAGGCAAGATAGAACAGGCGCCGAGAATCCCACTGGCGCTCCCGTGCCGGACGTTTCTCGGCACTGGGGCAGGGACATCGCCTTTATCGTGGTAGGGCTTGGACTCCTCGTGCTCGGATCGAGCCTGCTCGTCGATAGCTCAGTCGCCCTGGCCAAGGCGTTCGGTGTCAGCGAGGCCGTGATCGCTCTGACGATCGTGGCTGCCGGAACCAGCATACCGGAGCTTGCAACGTCCATCGTCGCCGCTGTTCGCAAGCAGCCCGACATAGCCGTCGGGAATGTCGTTGGGTCCAACATCTTCAATATCCTCGGAATCTTGGGGGTCGCCTCCATCGTGTCCCCGTTGCGCGCGCCAGGGGTGTCGACGTTGGATTATGTTGTGATGATTGGCTTCACGTTGCTCTTGATCCCTTTGCTTTACACAGGACGTGTGCTCCATCGTGTTGAAGGAGGCGCCCTTCTCGCACTGTATGGTGTTTACATCTTCGTTCTCTGGCCGAGATGACAGGCCGAACAACAGCGTGCAGCGGACAGCGCTGCGCGCGGACGTGCCCGGCTTCTGCAAAAGCGCGACGCTCGATGAGGTGCGACAGCATGGCCACGTGCTCACGCCCGGCTGCTACGTCGGCGCCGAGGTGCAGGAGAGCGACGGCGAGCCGTTCAAGAAAAAGATAAGGCGGCTCACCGCGAGGCTGCGTGAGCAGCAGGCCGGGGCCGCGAGACGCGATGCTGCGATCGCCGGCAACCTGAAGGAACTGGGGTATGGGATAAAGGCACCTCTGGAAACTATTGGAAGTTGGTGTGGCCGAGTAGTTCCTGAAGGGTTATGATGTCGTAGCCATTTTTCATAATGTGCGGGGGTCAACAGAAAGCGATTGAGAAGGGAACAGCCAGAACCATCCCTAGTCCTTTCCAGCATGAGGATATGTTTTTTCACGGGGGACGAACGCTGAATATCCAGGAATAAAAGAATACAGCTACCCGTTCCAGACAAAACAGACAAATTTGGTTTAATAGCCCCCTTTTTCACAATATATTCTTTGAAACTAATAAGCAACATAAATGCTTAAGCTATACCGATCCGGTATAAGCAATAAAAGACAATTGCACCATGTAATTACAGAAATTTTTCCAAAAAGGATTTCCTCGAAATTCTTGACAGGCAATTTTTTTGTTTATATTAAGGGGACAAGAGTAGAATAAAGATAAAAAATAATGTTAAGCCCCAACAATATATTGACAAAAGGCAGACAATGTCATAAATACATGGTATGAAAGTTTTCCGATGGGATAATGAAAAGAATGCATGGTTGAAAGAGAATAGAGGAATCTGCTTTGAGCAGGTTGTTATCCTAATGGAGCGCGGAGATGTTCTTGAGGCAATTGAACACCCAAATCAAGAAAGATATCCTAAACAGAAGATCGCAACAGTCTTGATTGATAATTATGCCTATCTTGTTCCCTATGTTCAGGAAAGCGACGAAATATTCTTAAAGACTATTATCCCCAGTCGAAAAGCTACTAACAAACATATGAGGACACAAAAATGAAAAAGACCGTATTAGATGAAGAAGAAAGAGATATTTTAGAGTCTTACGAACGTGGTGAATGGAAGCCTGTTAAGAATCCCAAGGCGGAAATTAAGAAACTGCAAGAATACGCAAGGAATACACTTCAAAAAGACAAGAGGATAAATATCAGAATGTCGTCAAAAGACTTGGACCAAGTACAAGTTCTTGCCGCACAGGAAGGTATTCCATATCAAACCCTGATATCCAGTATCATTCACAAGTACGTTTCAGGCTATTTGACGGAGAAAAAGAGGGCTTAACAATTCACTCCACAGGATGCGGCGATACGACCGCCACACCTGTGAGTTCAGGCGTTATGCAGAAGGAGGCAAAATGCCAATAATCAAAAATACTGGTTATTTGTGGCATAGGAAATATATCAATTGGCAAAGTGGTCGCCAGTTGTTGGGGGTTTCGGAAAGCCACGCAGGTAAACCCGTAAATTTTGCTGATCAGGCAGCCATTTATGCGCTCTATGACAAAGACTTCAAATGCATATATGTTGGTCAGGCAGGACGCGGAGAAACCAAGGGTTTATACGATAGATTAAAAGATCATGCGCTTGAGGATTATCTCTTTTGTAGATGGGGACGTTTTTCTTGGTGGGGATTCTACTCTGTGGAAAACCTTGAAAAACAGGACTATGATAAACAATTCAAGATTAATACAAATGTAAATGAAATAATGGATATGGTCGAATCTTTGATTATCAGAGTCAATCCTTCTACTCTGAATATGGCGCTGGGGAAGTTGAAAGGTGTAGAGTGGTTCTACCAGGAAGCGGAATTTGAGGAACAAAGGGCTGAATACGAACGACTAAAAAAGATATGCAGTTCAATACGTAAGAAAAGATTGCATAACAACGGCCCCCAGCGGATCGCCAATAGATCCAGCTCCCGCTGATGCCGAGCGTGGGGCAGGCAAGCAAATCGTTTGGCAGCGTTGCTTGACGAGCCGACACAGACTAATCGAGTAACGGGAGACGGAGGATGCCAATCTACGTTCATGTTACCGACACCTGCGAGCGCGACGCCACAAGACACGGCCAGACATCCCTCCTCGCGAACATCAAGAAGCAGGTCGAAGCGAGTCAGTGTCTGATAGGTTTTGACTTCCTTCCCCCGACGCCCTTCCTGAAGAAGGCGCTCAAGCGCAGCTTTCGGTTGATCGGCTGCCGCGTGACATTCGGCTCCGACGAACTCATCCTTTTCCTGCGAGTGCTCGCGAGGGGAGGGAAAGAGTATGAGGACTTCCTCGCGAACTGGGACAAGGAGCCGGATCGTCTCTCGCAGCAGTTCCAACCGTATGACGAGGCGCAGCTCAGGAAGATCTACGCTGATCTTGCTGCCGAACCGCGCGTGGAACCGCCTCCGGTGCCTAGCGACGAGGAGCGGGCGTGGCTGTACGAGGTTTTCCGGGGAGAGGACACCACGGACGAACTTCTAATTCTGGAGACAGACGCGTGGGTCAGGAGAATGCGGGCGGCGGAAACGCGCGAGTTCCTCGCCCTCTATCACCAAGCCGTCGAGCAACTCGATCCCACGCACCTGGCCCCGGCGTCTTCCAACACTGACTGCCATGTCCACTGGGAAAAGAACAACAAGCGTGTCGGCATTGCCTACCTCTATCGCCCTGACCTCAACCGCCTGCTGCTGCTGGAACCACTCCGGCAAGGCGATAACGTGGATGACGTTCTGACAAGCCACCGCGCTCGCCTGGCGAGAGTTGGAGACACAGCACATGAGCTGTCGCGGGTTGCGGGCCGGTCGTACCCGTACCTGATGGTGCTCGATCAGGGAGCCTGGCTCGCGATCCAGAAGGACGAGGAAGCCAACCTCGCTCTGTCGCCCGAAGAGGCCGAGTTGCTCGAGTCGGTTCGCAAGACGGGTGCAGAAGGCGAACTGGGGTACCCGCTATTCATCAACGGCCGTGCGGGTAGCGGCAAGTCGACAATGCTCCAGTACCTTGCAGCCAACTATGTTAACTTTGCGCTTCGCCGCGGCACCGCGCTCCTGCCGATCTATATGACCTGCAGCCGAGATCTGCTGGAGCGCGCCCGGGAGACGGTACGAGGGCTGCTGACTGCTCACTACGAGCAACTTCTCAACGGCGCCCCTTACCCTGCGAGGATTGAGCCGATCCTGAAAAAGTCGTTCGTCGTTTTCCACGAGTTCCTTTACTCGCTGCTTGAGCCCGCTATGAGAGAACGTTTTGCGCCCGAGCGCCGTGTGACGTACGCGGAGTTTTGGCAGCTGTGGGCCAACGATTTCGGCAAACGACCCGAGGCAAAGCACATGAGCCCGGCCGTGGCCTGGCACACGATCCGGTCGTACATCAAGGGTATCCGGTCGACCCAGGATGACGAACTCGGGCCGGAGGAATTCGCGGCCCTGCCCCGGCGCAGACGGTCAGTCTCCGTCGAGACCTACCGGCAGGTCTACGAGCGTGTCTGGTGCAGCTGGTACAAGCGGTTGTGCGACGAGGAGCGCTACTGGGACGACCAGGACCTCGCGGCTTGGGTACTGAATTCGGGTACCGCACGTGCTTCGGACTTTGCAGCGGTTTTCTGCGACGAGGCGCAGGACTTCACACCACTGGAACTCGATATCATCTTCCAGCTCTCGGTCTATGCAAAGCGTTCGCTCCTTCCCGAAGAGCTGCGACGGGTGCCGATCGTCTTCGCGGGGGACCCCCTCCAAACAATCAACCCCACGGGTTTCCGCTGGGACGCCGTGCAGGCGGATTTCCACGAGCGCTTCTGCGCCGTTCTCGATCCACGTCGCCGGGCACGGCTCGAGATCAGCTACCGCGAGTTACGGTTCAACTACCGCTCGAATCCAGGTATCGTCCGATTCTGCAACCTGATCCAGCTTGTCCGTGCTACTCTTCTCGGGGGTCGCGATGTGCGCCCGCAGGAAGCATGGTGGGTCGACGAGCCCGCGCAGACGGTGTGGTTCGCGGTCGACAATGCCTTCACCAAGCAACAGCTCCAGCAGCGCCCCGATCTCGTGAAGCTTGTGAACTGTGAAGAGGGTGAGGAAAGCACCTACGTGCGTGCCGATTCGATCCTGAGCGGGCTCAGGGAAGAGAGCGACGGCGTCTTCCGAAATGTCCTCGGTCCGGCTCGATCGAAAGGGCTCGAGTTTCCTGCTGTTGTCGTCTACCGCTTCGCGGAGACCGCTCCTAGTGATTTCCTCCGCCTGCTCACGGGGGAGCTGGATGTGAGAGACGATCCCGACCAGCAGCTCCCCTTTGAGTATTTCTTCAACCGCCTCTACGTAGCAGCAAGCCGTGCGAAGGGCCAGCTCGTTGTCGTGGACTCTAGCAGTGCCTTCGACGGGTTCTGGCGGTTCGCAACGGATCCCGACGTGGTCGACCGCCTCACGAAGCAGACAAAGGAGCCACAGGTCTGGAAGGATTCGATCACTTTCCTCGTGCGCGGTCGCGAGGAGTCATGGAGCGGCGAGCGCATCGACCCGCGAGAGCAAGGAGCCGAGTACGCCACGCAGGGACGCCGCAATCGCGATCCCTACCTCATGCGTCAAGCAGCTCTGGCGTACAGGAGCGCGAGCGACGAGATCGAGGCGGTTCGCTGTCTAGCGCAGGCTGCAGAGTTCGAAGGGAAGCTTTGCGACGCTGGCGATCGATACCGAGACTCAGGTTTCCTCGACGAGGCCTTCAGGTGCTACTGGCAGAGCCAGCAGTTCGAGAAAATTTGCGATCTCGCGTCTAAGGATGCCGCCTATGCCTCGCGGCTTAAAAGCCGCGCCGCCGACTTCGTCGCGCGAAGCGGTGGCGACGTCGCGCCCACATTTCTGTCGGAGATCCTGAAGGCGGCCAGCGATCCGTCCTGGAGGGCCGAGGCAACAAAGGACACAACCTGGAACCTGGTTCTGGCCAAGCTTGCCGAACGGTTGGCTAGATCAAACGGCGACAAGACCGTGCCATGGCGAGAGGTTTACGAGACCTTCAGTCAGTTGAAGGATGGCGGGCTGGAACTCCCCGAGCCGCACCTCGCGCTGATAGCTTACACTGCGGGCGAGTACGCCGTCGCAATCGAGATCTGGGAACGAGTGGGTGAGACCGACAGCAAGCCATATCTCGAGGCCAAGGCTCGTCAGGAGCCCTTCCCGGAGAACATAGTCTGGTTCTGTCGCCTCAAGGAGTGGAAAACGGTTCTCGCGGAGTGGCACAAGCATCGCGCCAGCGTAACCGACCTTGGCGCTCTCGAGGACGCGGTCGTGTTCGCTGTTATTGATGCTGCTGTCGAAACGGGCGACTTGAGACTCGCAGGCGAGTTGCTAGTGGCGAAGCCCAACCGGGAACGCGTCGAGGCGTTGCTCGCCGCAGCGGCGAAGAGAAACGAAGAGGCAACGCTCCTTGCGGCGGCACGCGCCGCAGTTCGAGTCCTCGTCAAATCCGGGTCTTGGGCTGCTGTGGTGAACGTTGCCGAGAACGCTGACTTCGGGGAGTTAGCAAAGGGAATGCATAACGAGGCGAAGCAGGTCCTTCGGCGTAGCGACATACTTGCCCAATTGCTTCGGGAGACAGTTGAGGAGCTCGCACGCTCGCCAGAGTTAGCGACTGAATCAGCCGACCGCCAAGGACCCGTAAGGGAGTTTCTGCACCGAACTTTCATCAGTAAGGGGGTGGCCACTGGCAGTTACGGGCTGCGGCCTGAGGTTGTTGGCGCCGCGATTGAGCGGGCCGGAAAGATCGTCGACGCACTTCAGTACTATGAGAACCTTGAGCGCAATCCCGCTACCCCGGAGGATCTGAAGCGATTTGCTGCAGAGCGCCAAGTTCGAAACCACGAACGACTCGCCAAGCACTTCCGCGAGCGTGGGGACGAGAACCAGGCACGAGAGAGGGAGACGCGAGCCAAGAAGCTACGGGAAATTTGGCACCTCGGCGAACGGCAGCTTCCCGACTATCCAGAGCTGCCGGCGATGAGCGGGGTGGGAGGACACCCTGAGTGGGTGCGCGGCCCGTTCAAGTTTGTGCTCAATAGAGCCTATGGTCGAGTTCGGATCGAGCACGGCCCGCGATTTGAGACAGTGACGGTCTACGCGCAGGAGAGGGTTCTTCGCGGCGATGCATGCTTCGTGCCTCTTGATCAGGCCGACGCCTGTGCGTGGAAGCTGCCTGACTGGAGCATGACCATCGAACTTAGGGACGCACCCAATGGCTACATTGTTTGCTGTCAATTTTCTGGGGAATGCTTCAAGGTGCAAGTTGAAAAAACCAGTCAAAGCAGGTGACAGGAGATGCCTGCCGAACACCAGCATGCAGCGCACGGCCCGCGAACCCTGAGCGTTCCTTCCGACCGCAGCTCAGCGGCGCCCCGTTATGCGGCCTGCGAGGTGCAGGATGAAAAAGATTGGTAATTTGGCGCTATTGTTTTCTTGTGTACTCGCCAGTTTAATCTCATTCGATCAAGCCGGGTGGAACATCACCATGGGCCATATCCCCTGGGAAGCCTGGATCCTACTACCCTACAGTATCTGTTGGCTCCTCAGCTACCGACTTTATCGTTCTTCAAATCCGAAATATGGAATCTTTGCAATGTTGTTCTCTATGCTGGTTTTTTTATTCTCGGTTTTTATTTATGGCGGCCTTTATGTCGGTAAAGTTCGTTCAACTCAGGCGCTTGTCTTTCTGTTTGTCCCCCTTTACTTGGTAATAGCAACAATAATTGTTTTGGGCACCGCTAATTTTCTTCTCATTTATAAGAATAGGGTCAATCATGTGGCCGCTTAAGCAACGGCAGCAGCCGACAGCCTTCGGCCGCGGCTCAGCAGCGCAGCGTTTGGGGCGGAGATGAACTGTGGCTAAGGATGAAATAGACGTGTTAATGGAGTTTTTGAGAATGCCGCTTGAAAGTGGGGAGGCGGTCTTTGATAAATTTTCAACAATACCAACGGCTATTAGACGAGGGGCAGGGCTGGAACAGTTTCTTTTTGTAAAAGGGAGCCGGGCAAACAGGGTACTGCTTGTCGCACATGCAGACACGTATTGGGATGCATCTAATGGCAGGAACAAGACAGGGCAAGAAGTTACCAAACAAAATGGCATTATAAGGAATCTAAAAGGCGGTCTGGGAGCTGATGATAGGGCTGGCTGTGCGATGATATGGTTGCTCAAAGAAATGGGGCATTCAATACTCATAACAAATGGTGAAGAGTGTCGGCGTAAAGGGGCCAATTATTTGATGAATGAGAATCATTGCTGTCCAAGATAATTATAACAAGACATAGCGGTATAGATATTACAAATAGTTGCAGAGCAAAAAGCACGTTTATCTGA
>FWWM01008355.1_pt1 | contig 11825 bp, 7 predicted proteins | sample 2228351 | NCBI WGS metagenome assembly FWWM01 (sample SAMEA103939774, study PRJEB20133) | metagenome | reverse complement strand
ACTCCCCAAACCTCCTCGTGGGGATCCGGCTCCTTGATAGCATAGAGCGCGCCGGTCACAGGGTCCGCCACCACTGCTGCCCGCACTTCCTCAATCACTTGCGGCGGGCATATGATCCCCGGCTCAATGGGGATGTCATGCTCGTAGGCCCAGTTGCGCGCACGGATGAGGTCCGCTGCATTGTGGGGAGCGGTGATAAACAGTTGCAGCGAGATGTCATCCAGATCGGCATACTCTTGGGGGACTTCGCAGTAGCGCGGTGGCATGGGTGCAGGTGTATTGGCGGGCGGATTTTGCCAAGTCTCACCCAGCGCCTCTATCAACGTTGTTTGTAGGTCCTCGTTAAGGGGCAACACGCCCAGCACCACCAGCCCCGGCTCAACAGGGACGCGCATGGGTGGCGGCGGCTCCTCCCCCTCTGGCAAGGGAGTGGGAGTAGCGGTGGGGAGCGGCGTAGGGGACGGCGTAACCTCAACGCCCCATGGCGGTGGGCCAACAAGGAACCATTCGCTGCGCGTGCGTGGGCAGGGCTGCTCCGCTGGCCAAGGGTCCTTAAGGGTGGAGAGCACACACACCTGCCGCGCCTCCAGCCCCTGCACTGGCTGGGGGAAGCCGCTGCGTAGTGGTGGCAGGTCAGGGCCTTCAAGGATGGAGATCAGCTCCGGTTGGTTGTAGATGGCCGTCATGTAGTCGTGCCAGATCGGTGCTGCGCCAGTGAGGCCGGTGGTGCCCTCAGCCATAGGGGTATTGTCGGTGTTGCCCGCCCATACCACTACCACCAGATGTGGCGTGTAGCCCACCGTCCAGTTGTCGCGGAAGTCATTGGTGGTGCCCGTCTTGGCTGCCGCTGGGAAGTCCAGCAGTAGCGGCGAGTCTGCGCCCATGGCCGGCGTGCGCGCTGCATTGTCGGAGAGGATGTCGCTGATAATGAAGGCGATGCGCGGGTCCAGCACTTGCTCGCCCGTGGTGTTTGGCGCCTCGTAGAGCACGTTGCCCTGTGAGTCCTCCACGCGGGCGATATAGTATGGTGTGACGCGCTTCCCTCCGTTGGCGAAGACGCCAAAGGCTGCCGCCATCTCCAGAGGGGTCACCTCACCGCCGCCCAGCGTCAGTGAGAGGCCGTACTGGGAAGGGTCATCCCCAAGACTCTCAATGCCGAAGCGTTGTGCGATCTCCAGCAACGCTGGCACGCCTACCTCGCGCAGGAGCGTCACCGCCGGGATGTTGTAGGAGTTGGCTAACGCATCGCGCAGGCGCACCGGCCCGTGAAAACGCCCATCGTAGTTGTTCGGCTCGTAGAGGCCAACGCCTGTGTCATAGACCATCGGCACATCCCACAGCACATCGGCGGGCTGCCAGCCGCGCTCCAGCGCAGCGGCGTAAGTGAGCGGCTTCATGGTACTGCCCGGCTGCTGTGGGGAGAGGGCCACGTTCACTGCACCGTCAATGCTCTCGTCCTCATAGTCTACGCTGCCCAGCATAGCCAGCACTTCACCTGTGTTGGGGTTGAGCGCCACAAGGGCGGCGTTATGCAGGTTGAACTCCTCCCCTATCTCGGCCACATGTGCTCTGGCGATCTGCTCGGCTAAGGTGTAGTAGCGCATATCCAGCGTGGTATAGACCTTCAACCCACCGCGTGCCACCAATTCGGGGTCCAACCCCGGCAACTGGCCAAGCTGGCGGCGTACCTCAACAGTGAAATGTGGGGCCAGCAGGGGCACATCTGGACTGGCGAGGTCGGTTACTGCGCGAGGCGGTTCATTGAAGGCTGCCTCGGCGTCTGCTGCGCTCAGGTAACCGTGCCGCACCATGAGGTCCAGCACCTGGCGCTGGCGCACTTTGGCCGCTGCGAAGTTGGTATAAGGGTCGTACGTGGCGGGCGACTGCACCAACCCGGCCAGAAAAGCGGCCTCGGCCACCGTCAGTTCGGTGGCGGGTTTATCAAAATAGATGTTGGCCGCACTCTCTACGCCATAGGCCAGATTGCCGTAGTACACCTCGTTCAAGTACAGCTCCAATATCTCGTCCTTGCTGTACTGCTGGGTCATCACCCAGGCGAGGGCGGCTTCCTTCAGTTTGCGGCGCAGGGTACGCTCGTTGCGTTCCTCGTAGTCAAACACGATCTGGCGCACCAGCTGCTGAGTGATGGTGCTGCCGCCGGAGACGATCTCGCCGCTGCGGATCCACTCCCAGGCTGCCCGCAGGATGGAAGGCGGGTCAAAGCCCGGGTTTTCGTAGAAGGTGTCATCTTCAGTAGCGATGGTAGCCCAGCGCATGGCAAAGGGGATACGATCCAGCGGGACGACGATGCGCCGACCCTCTTCAAAAATCTCATAAAGCAGCACACCGTCACGGCTGTAAATGCGCGTTGTCTGGAAGTCCTCCACACCTTCCATGGAGCGCAGTGCTGCCAAGTCCTCGGCCAATTCTCCCGCCAGCGAGTTGTAGATCACCAGCCCTACGATGAACAGCGATCCAACCAGCGCGGCCAGCGCCATCGTACTGATGACTAAGATAGTGCGCAGACAGCCCCAGCATCCGGCGCGGCGATGCCTGCGACGGGGGCGATAGTAAGCTGGTGGCAGCGGCGGGGTGGGGGCATCGTCGCGGTGGCCTGTTTGGGTGGGCTGTCCATATGGCCCACCAACCGGCAGATTGGGGCGTGTCGGCTCTTGCGGGTACATAGGTACGTCCTTACGGCTCCGATCAGCACCGTGATTGTAACATGATGGACAGAAGGCGGCATGTTCATCTTGGTGCTTAGAGCGGCGCGGCCAGGAAATGGGTCTTGGCAGGGTAGCAAAATCCGTGTTTCCACATCCAATTTGTGGTACACTTTAGGGCGTATGTGTACGACTTCCAAGGTTTCCGGGGTGTACTGGTGGAAAACAAACCTGAGAGTTCCATAAACTGGCCGCGTGCCCTCCTGATCGTGGGCGTGATCATCGCCCTTATCGTCGGCCTGCAGTTTATTGGTAGTGCCATCTTTGGCGGTAGCGGTGAGCGTACTTCCCTGCCTGAGCTGGCCCAGATGGTGGAAAGGGGAGAAGTCACCAGCATTACTGTGCGTGGCGATGACCTCACCATCACGCTCAAGGATGGCCGCACCTTGCGCGCCCGTAAAGAGCCAAACACCAGCCTATATGAGACGCTTAACCTGCTAGGTGTGGATAGTGCCGCGCTCAGCGGCGTGGACGTGCAGGTGCAGGGTACAGGGACATATGCGCTGCTGGGCAACTCCCTCCTCACGTTGTTGCCACTCCTTTTGATCGGTTGGTTTGCCCTCTCCTTTATGCGCTCCATGCGTGGAGGGCAGGATCAGGCGCTCAACTTCGCGCGCAGCCGCGCCCGTATGATCACCATTGACAAGCCACTTGTCACCTTTGATGATGTGGCGGGCATGGAAGAATCCAAGCGGGAAGTGCAGGAGATCGTGGAGTTCCTGATGGACCCGCAGAAGTTCCTGCGCATGGGTGCGCGGGTGCCCAGAGGGGTGCTTATGATCGGCCCGCCGGGCACGGGCAAGACTCTGCTGGCGCGCGCTATCGCTGGTGAGGCAGGCGTGCCTTTCCTCAGCATCTCCGGCTCGGAGTTTGTGGAGATGTTCGTCGGCGTGGGGGCCAGCCGTGTGCGTGACCTCTTTGAGAAGGCCAAGCAGGTGGCTCCCTGCATCGTCTTTGTGGATGAGATTGACGCGGTAGGTCGTATGCGCGGTGGCCATGATGAACGTGAGCAGACCCTCAACCAGATTCTGGTGGAGATGGATGGCTTTGACAACGATACCAACGTCATCGTCATCGCCGCTACCAACCGCGCCGACGTGCTGGACCCCGCCCTGCTGCGCCCCGGCCGTTTTGACCGCAAAGTGTATATCTCCCGCCCCGACGTGAAAGGACGCGAGGAGATTCTGCGGGTGCACACACGCGGTAAGCCGCTCCTGCCAGACGTAGATTTGCACACCATCGCCCGCCTGACGCCTGGCTTTGCCGGTGCCGACATTGAGAATCTAGTCAACGAGGCCGCTATCCTCGCGGCCCAACGTGGCCTGCCCGGTATCGGAATGCGTGAGATGCAGGATGCGATGGAGAAGATCATCGCTGGGCCGGAACGCCGCTCGCGGGTGGTCAGTCCGGAGGAGAAGCAGATCGTGGCCTACCACGAGGCTGGCCACGCGGTGGTGATGCATCACTTGCCTTACAGCGACCCTGTGCACAAGATCACCATCATCCCGCGTGGGCAGGCGGGCGGCTACACTATGTCCCTGCCGGAGAGCATGGACAGCGGGTTGGTCAGCCGCGAGCAGCTGGAGGACATGATCACGGGCTTGCTGGGCGGACGTGCTGCTGAGGAGATCACCTTCCAGCGCATCACCACAGGGGCCAGCAACGATCTGGAGCGAGCAACAGCCATCGCCCGTGCCATGGTGACGCGCTACGGGATGAGCGAGCGGCTGGGCCTGCGTGTCTACGGCGAGGATACCCATGATCTGGTCTTCCTCGGACGCACCATTGCCGAGCAGCGTGACTATAGCGAACAAACCGCCCGCGAAATTGACGAGGAAGTGCGGCGCATCGTAAGCGAAGCCTACGAGCGTGCCAAGAACATCCTCCTTCAGTACCGCGTTAAACTGGTGCGGCTGGCCGAGACGTTGCTGGAGATAGAAACAGTAGACCGTGAGCAGTTCTTGGCATTGATGAGCGACTACCTGCCCGCTACCGCCTGACAGCATAGCATAGATAAAGCAAAACAAAGGCCGCGAAGGGTTCTCGCGGCCTTTGTGTTCATTTTGGAACTTATTTGTTATGCCTGCTGCATTGACAGCACCCCTGTGGCGCATTAGAGTGTTATGCAGCGATCACCCCCACCGCGAAGGGAGGCCAGCTCTTGCCCACACCCTCCTGCACCCGGAAGGATACAGCATGGGGACTAAGCCGCTCAGAGCACGCCCACCAGTCAACTTGCTGAAACGCTTTGAGGAAGCCTTCCACGACCGTCCTAGTTTCGTCGTGCGGGCACCGGGCCGCGTGGATATCATCGGTGCGCACACGGATTACAACGAGGGCTGGGTACTCCCTGCCGCCGTCAACCGCTATGTATGGCTAGCTGTTAGGGAACTGCCCTCGGCGCTGGTGGCGCTACGCGCGCTGGATTTCGGTGGCGAAGAAGCTGTCTTCCGCCTCACCGACTTAGAGACCGCACGGGCGCTGGATGGTCAACCGCTCCCCCAGTGGGCGCGCTATGCCGCCGGTGTGGCCTGGAGCCTTCAGGAGGCTGGGTTGGCCACCCCCGGCACCCAGATCGCGATCGCCAGCGATGTGCCCATTGGTGTAGGATTGGCCTCCTCGGCAGCGGTGGAGGTTGCTTATGCCGTTGCCTGGGCGCACATTATTGGCTGGGAGGTGGACCGCATGGAGCTGGCGCTGTTGTGCCAGCGCGCCGAGAACGAATATGTCGGGGTGCGCTCTGGCCTGATGGATCAGTTTGCCAGCCTTTTCGGCAAAGCCAACCACGCCCTGCTCTTTGATTGCCGCACGCGGGAGTGGTCGCCTGTGCCGCTCTCCGATCAGGTCACGCTGGTGGTGGCCGATACAGGCACACGCCGCACCCTCGCAGAAAGCCCTTATAACCAGCGCCGCGCCGAATGCGAACAGGCTGTGCGGGCGCTACAGCGCTACCTGCCGCATATACGCGCCCTGCGCGACCTCTCGCCGGAGGAGCTTGAGGAGCACATGGACGTCATCCCTGAGCCGGCTCGTCAGCGTGCCCGGCACGTTGTTGCCGAGAACGAGCGTGTGCGCGCTGCGGCTCGTGCGCTGCGCGTCGGCGAGGTGACGGTGCTCGGCGAGCTGATGGACGAATCCTACCTCAGCGCCCGCGACCTCTTTGAGGCCAGCGGGCCAGAGCTAGAGGCCTTGTGGCAGGCTTCGCTGGGGCATCCGGCGCGGCTGGGCGGGCGCTTTATCGGCGCGGGTTGGGCGGGATGCATGGTCTTTCTGGTGGCTTCAGCGGAGGCGGAGGACTTTGGCCGTTACCTCACCGAGCGTTACCAACAGGCAGGTGGCCACACGCCTACCTTGTACTACCTGCAAGCTGCCGATGGTGCGCAGGTGCTCCCCCCGCATGAGGTAGGATAGGGGCTACCGACCCTCCTTGCTGGCGGCTCTCCACTTCCATAGGGTAAACTCCCCACCAGAAGGTTTATCCGTTCGGAAAGCCCAACATGCCCACCGTTCACGTTAACAATCATCCGCTATTCTACTTTGAGCAGAGAGCGCCAGACTCCTCGCTGCCGCCCCTCCTGCTCATTCACGGTGCTGGCGGGCAGCACTCACACTGGCCGCCACAGGTGCGCCGCCTTGAAGGTCTCCGCGTTATCGCACCCGACTTGCCCGGCCATGGGCGTTCGGGCGGCGCAGGGTGCGATAACATATCTGCCTACGCTGCCAACATGCTGGCACTGATGGATGCCCTCGGCGTGGAGCGCTTCCTCGTCGGTGGACATTCTATGGGCGGAGCCATCGCCCAGCAGCTGGCACTTGATGCGCCGCAGCGCATCCTTGGGCTGGTGCTGGTGGCCACTGGCGCAAAACTGCGCGTCACTCCTCACATCCTGGACCGCGTGTTGACGGATTACGAGGCTGTTGTGGATTTTGTGGTGGCTCACAGCTTCGCCCCTTCAGTGGATGATGACCTGCGGCAGGTGAGCCGCCACATCCTCAAGGCGATTCCGCCACAGGTGGTCTATGGTGACTATCTGGCCTGCGACCGCTTTGACGTCATGGATCGCCTGCCGCAGATCACCGCCCCAGCCCTCATCATCGGCGGCACCGCCGATGAGATGACACCGCCCAAATACCTGCACTATCTGGCCGAGCATCTGCCGCATGCGGAGCTGCACCTCCTTGACGGCGCGGGGCATATGATCATGGCCGAGCGTCCCCTTGAGGTGGCAAGTGCCCTGCGCAGCTGGCTAGGAAGGCGTTTTGGCAGTGCCTGACCAATCTTTTACCGTCTTTGACGGCGTCAATGAGGTTAAGGTGATCGTGCGCCGCGACAGGCGGCTGAAGAAGATGGCGCGTTGGGTCTTCCAACCCGATGGCTCTGTCCTGTTACGTGTCCCCCATCGCGTTTCACAGGCCGAGGTTCGCCGCATACTGGATCGCGTCGCTGCGCAGTTGGCCAAACGGCGTAAACGCAGCGCTGCTTCCCGCTCCGACGCCGATCTTCAGGCCCGTGCTGAGCGCATCAACCGCGAGTACTTGGGCGGTGCCGCGCAATGGATGGCCATCCGCTGGGTGAGCAACATGAAGAACACCCTTGGAAGCTGCACTAACGGCGGCTCCACCGATGGCCACATTCGCATCAGCGATCGCATCAGAAACTGGCCAGGTTGGGTGATAGATTACGTTATTGCCCATGAGCTGGCGCACCGTGTGCACCCCAACCATAGCCCCGCGTTTTGGGAATATCTAAACAAGGCCTATCCGCTTACCGAACGGGCGCGGGGATTCATTATGGGGGTGGGTTTTGCGCAGGACCAACTGTTGGGTGAGGATGACTAACGCTTACTGTACTCCGCCCTCGCGCGCGATCAACCTCCGCAGCACAGGCTTAATGCCCTCCACCGCCTGCGCCCGATGGCTGATGCGGTTCTTGATGTGCGGCGCGGCCTCGGCCAGCGTCATACGCAGGCCGGAGACGTGAAAGATAGGATCGTAACCGAAGCCGTGCGTTCCGCGCGGCTCGTAGGCAATCTGCCCTCGGCACACGCCTTCGGAAGTGTGCACCTCTCCTTGCGGCGTGCTAATGGCGATCACGCAGCGGAATTGTGCCCCGCGTTCGGCAGGGGGGACGTCTTTCATCATCTCAAGCAGCTTGGCGATGCGGTCATGGTCGTTGGCCTCCGGCCCGCCCCAACGCGCCGACTGCACTCCCGGCGCGCCGCCTAGCGCATCCACTTCCAGGCCGGAGTCGTCGGCAAGCGTCAGCAGGCCGCTCAAACGGGCATAGGTCAGCGCTTTGAGGCGGGCGTTCTCCTCCATCGTGGTGCCCGTTTCCTCCACCTCGGCGCTGATGCCCACATCGTCCAGCGAGAGCCACTCCACTCTGAGATCGCCCGCGACATCGGCCAGCAGGTCCGCATACTCGCGCAATTTACCTCGGTTGTGGGTGGCGATAAGGACCTTGACCATCGGCGTGCTCCTGATCATCGGCGTGGAACCTGACTTAGAGTGTAGCAGCAGGCCAAGGGTCTGCCCAACTGTCTCCAGCGCGGGCTTGAGGAACGTTGCAGGGGCAGCAGGCGACGACGCCGTTGGGGTCCTCAACAAGCCGCCCGGCTCCAGCACAAAAGCCTCGCCACGCCAGATCACACGCCGGCTCAGCAGGCCAGCGCACCAGATCAGCGCGGTGAGCATATCGCGCACGGGCAACCAGATCAGATGTTGGCGCAGGGCGGCGTTATGGGTGGGAATGGTCACCAGCCAGGCCACCATCCAGCGCAGGAGGAGGGCCAACAGGAGCACTGCCCATCCCAACCGCGAGGGTCCGGTGGTGATGAGCAGCAGCACGGCCAGCGGTGTGCTGAAGCTCAGGATCAGGCCGGGGTACTCCATGGGGCGGCTGATGCGGTTGCAATGTGCCCAGCGTACTTCGCGCTGCCACTGCTCGCGGAAGGTCGTCGCTCCCAGAATGGTGGAAACGATGTAATCGGAGAGGTGCACGCGCAGCCCCAAATCAGCAATGCGAACGCCCAGCTGATAGTCATCCGCCAGGTAATCCGCAAAGGCTGCAAAGCCCCCAATGCGCTTCAGATCGCGACGGCGCACAGCGTTGGTGGCCCCCATGGCAAAGCGCATCTTGAGAAAGCGGCGGGCGACGATCACCGAAGGTAAGAAGGTGACGCCTATGTAGAGCGCCTCTAGCTTGGCGGTGAAGGTGAGGGGAATCTCCCCTCGGTAGGGGCAGGTGACCAGCCCCACATGCTCATCGCGGAGCGGCGCCACCACACGCCGCAGGTAGGCAGGTGTGACGCGCATGTCACTATCGCTGAGCACCAGAACCTCGTGGCGAGCCTCACGGGCCAGTGTGTGCAGGATGCTGGCCTTGCGGTTATACCCGATCACAGGTGCCACAATGAGACGGATGTCCAGATGGGGGAACTCGCGCTGCAGACGTCTCACCAGTGGCACTGCGGGATCCGCAGGATCGTTGACACCAAAGAGAATCTCGTAGCTGGGATAGTCCTGCTGGCAAAAGCTCCTGAAGTTCTCATAAGCCTCATGGTCCAAGCCACGTACCGGCTTAAGGACGGAAACCGGTGGTGCAAAGTCTGGGAGTGGCTCGGCGGGTGTGCGGAAGAAGGTGAACACCCACCAGCAGGCGATCACCCAGTAGGCACAGCTTGCCACTGTGAGCACCAAGAGGAAGGCGGCGATCATGGTCTTTCAACCTTGTGGTAGGGTGAGATAGGTGGCCAGTTGCATCCCCCGCTCTTGTATGACTTGCCGCACAACGGGGCTGAGCAAAGTGGCCAGATCGGTGGGATTAGGCCCTAATGGCTCAGCCTGCGGTGCCGTGTCGGGGTGGAAGTACAGCTCCGCACTGGAAGTGTGCAGGCTTCGGAGCACCTTGAGCACGTAGGCTTCCTCCATCTGGCCGGTCTGCATGAGGCCGTAGACGCGCTCGGTTACGGCCAGACGGCGATGTTGCAAGCGGCGCTGTGCCCAGCGGGCCAGCACACCGAACGCCAATGCCCAAGCTGCCTTGACGGAGGCCCCATGCCGGTTATAGGACAGGCTTAGCCCTAGGTCGTCGCGGGGCAGGCGAATGCCGCGTGCTCCATATTGCTCTGCTAGATCTAACACCCAACCTAGTACAAAGGGATGCATATGCAGGTGCAGATGGCCATCCACATGGGCAAGGGGCAGGCCAGTGGCAGCGAAACGTTCAAACTGAGCTACAAGCTCGCGGTGTAGCTCGCGGCGGACGGTGGGGCTGAAGGTGTAGCGCAAGCCCACCACAAAGGGATCGGGGGGGAAGTTGCCCTGGTCATCCACCAGATGGGGGATGTCCTTAGGGGGCAGGACGGCCTTGCCGCTGACCATAACAAGATGCAGCCCCACTGCCAGCGTGGGGTTGCGCCGCGCCAGCACAATGGCCTCCTCTAACGCTGCTCCGCTGACCATCAGGCTGGCGCTGGTCAGTACGCCCTCACGGTGAGCACGCTCAACAGCGGCATTGATCGTGGGGGAGCGGCCGAAGTCGTCGGCGTTGAAGATGACATAAGTCATGTTGGCGGAGCAGAGATACCTTTAGCGTTTGCGCCTCAGATGTACCTGCATAGCACGGTCAATGGGATCTCGGTAAGCCCGCCTATCCTGCGTCAGGCGGGCGTGGCGTTGGGTGATAGCGGCATCTATTTGCTGGTTGAGCAGCATGGGCTGTTCCACAATAAACAGCAAGCTTGTCCCATCGCGGGTGAAGAGGTAGCGGTTCCATAGCCGTTTGATGGGCAAGCGCGGCCACGATTGCAGGTCCACAACGGTGCAGGTCATATCCGCAAAGGGGCGCAGGCGCCTCCGCTCGCGGGGTTTGAGTGCTTCCGGTGGATAGATGTTGGCAAACCGCGCCAGACGAATCTGGCGGATGCGTCCGTAGGAGATGTCAACCGGGACAAGGCCAGCACGCACGCGCAACGCCTTGCTCCGCGCCTCCACGAAGCTCAGGCGGGCAATAAGGATGCTAAGCACATACAGCAGCAGGCTGTAGCCAATGAGCGCCAGGATCAGCACGCGGTTGGTCCACAACGCGCGCAGCAGGGTAGGATTGCCCACCTCAAAGGCCCCCCGCTCATAGAGCCAACCGATGCCGTACAGCATGGCGCTGAAGACAGCAATGAGCAAGGGGATGACGCGTTGGCGTTGCCCCAACCGATAGTAGACCAATAACCGATGCCGACGTGGGTCTTTGCGCTTTTGCTTGCTCATGAGCGCTTCCGTTTATAGAGAGAGGCATCTACAGCGATCTAACCCTCGCTTTAGCTCCATTTCTATGGTGGGTCAATGCTCAAGATCGCTCCCTTCACCCGCTCACTGGCATGGTGAAGCGGAAGGCCGTGCCTTTGCCTTTCTCGCTCCTTACGCTCATCTCGCCACCCTGCATCTCCGTCAGGTTCTTGGCGATGGCCAAACCCAGGCCAGTGCCCGGCTGTTCGCGCACAAACTGATCGTCTGAGCGCCAGAACTTGGTAAACAACCTGCTCACTTCTTCCTCGGTCATGCCCACGCCGGTGTCTTCCACCTCACACCAGACAAAGCGATCTTGGTGGCCGGCGCGGATGGTGATAGTGCCACCGTCGGGAGTATATTTGTAGGCGTTGCTGATCAGGTTGGTGAGGATCTGCCCCAGGCGTTGGGGGTCGGCGCGCAGGTTGGGCAGGTTATCCGGCACCTGCACCACCACCTGATGTCCGCGCTTCTCAATCTCGTTCTTCACGCTGGCTAGCACATTATCCAGCACGCTGCGTAGGCTGACGTTGTCCTCAATCTCTATCTTTAGCCGCCCGCTCTCAATGCGCGAGATATCGCTCAGGTCGTTCACCTGTACCACCATGCGTTGCACGTTGCTCTTGATGATCCCCAGAAAAGCCTTTTGCTGCTCATTCAGCTCCCCGACCATCACCAGCATGTCCGCATAGCCCTTGATAGAAGTAAGTGGCACACGTAGTTCGTGCGTCATGACGGAGACAAACTCGCTCTTGGCCTGATTGGCAGCCTTGACGGCCTCATATAGGCGGGCGTTCTCAATGGAGATAGCAGCGTGGT
>FWWM01015227.1_pt1 | contig 11829 bp, 10 predicted proteins | sample 2228351 | NCBI WGS metagenome assembly FWWM01 (sample SAMEA103939774, study PRJEB20133) | metagenome | reverse complement strand
CCAGTTTACGGATGACAAGGTCACATCCGCCCAGAAGAATCAGAACCGGCAATAACAGCAGTGCACCTTTTTTCATCGCGTACCTCCCAGTTTCAAACGGGCCGACAGGCGGAAAAGCCTGCCCTACGACGGTGCTGCCTGGCCGGGCGGACAGGCTAAACTGTCCTACGACCGGTTCGAGTCGTTCGCTCGCCGGCGCTTTTCCCCTTCCCACTCCAGTTCCAGTTTGCGCAGGCGGTAGAGGGCTTCCTCGGTCAGCCGGCGGGTTCCCGCCACCATGTCGGCCAGTACGCCAAAGAGAAAAATGAGAAAGCCCAGCAGGAGAAAAGAGCCGCCGATGATGACCGACTGGATGTAGCGGCCCTGGGTGGCGCCCGGGTTCTGGATGTAGAAAAAGAGAAAGCGTCCCAGGAGAAAGATGCCCAACAGGCCAAAGGGCAGGGCGATGTAGAAAAAGGTCTTGAGCGGCTCATACATGGCGTAGGTGCGCAGGATGGTCGCTCCCTGCTGTTTGACAAACTGCCACGCACCGCGCATCAGCCGGGAGGGACGGGTGACCTGGTGAATCTCGACCGGGACGTGGGCGATCAGGAGGTCCTTTTTCCCGGCCTGGATGACCGTCTCGACGGTGTAGGAGTAGTGGCTGATGACGTGGAGGCGCAGGGCGGCCTCCTTGGAGTAGGCGCGAAAGCCGCTGGGGGCGTCGCGCACCTCCGTTCCCGAGGTCAGGCGGACGACCCAGGTGCCCAGTACCTGGAGGAGCCGCTTGGCCCGGGAAAAGTGGGGCACCCGGGCCGGCCGGCGGTCGCCGATGACAATGTCGGCCCGCCCCTCCAGTATCGGGCGAATCAGGTCGGGGATGGCCTCACCGGGGTACTGGTTGTCCCCATCGGTATTGACGATAATGTCCGCCCCTAGGCGCAGACAGGCATCCACGCCGGTCTGAAAGGCGGTGGCCAGTCCTTTATTCCCGACGTGCCGCACGATGTGGTCGGCCCCATGGGCGCGGGCCACCTCCACGCTGCGGTCGGTGGAACCGTCGTCGATGACCAGCGCCTCGACGACCTCCACCCCCTCGATCTGTCGGGGGATGGTGTCCAGGACCTCACCGATCGTCTCTTCTTCGTTGTACACCGGAATCTGGACGATGACTTTCATCGGATGACTCCCCGAGTGCGCAGAACCTCCAGGCCGGAGGCGACCGCCTCCGCTTCGTGGTGGGGGCACACCTCAATCACGCGGCGCCCCTGCGGGGGGATGTGCCGGGCCAGACGGTCAAAGGGGACCTCTCCCTGGCCCGGAGGAAGGTGGTCCTCTATGGCAACACAGTCGTGGAGATGCAGGCCGGCCAGCCGCTGTCCGTAGCGCTCCAGCCAGGCCGTCTGCGGGTAGAACCCCAACGCCTCCAACCGAAAGGCGTGGCCGGTGTCGTGCCAGTAGGCCAGCGTAGGGCCAAACTCGTCTAGGAGGGCCCCCATCTCCCCCAGGGAGGGGATGTCGCGGAAAGAGGCGCGGTTCTCCAGGCCGATGACGACACCCAGGGCCTGGGCACGGGGGACGAGGTCGGCCAGGCCGGCCCGGACCCGCTCCAGCAGGGCCGGGGCGACCCTGGCTCGCCGGCGGCGCAGGCCATCCCGCAGGATGGCCGCCCCCCCCTGGCCGGCCAGGTAGAGGGCTTTGAGACGGTCCTCAAGCGGCTTGAGTTCGTTCAGCGAACCGGCGTGCAGGACGACCACTCCGGCCCCCCAGCGGGCGGCCTCCTCCAACGTCCGGCCGATCAGGGCGCGTGCCCGCTGCCTGGCCGCCGGATCGGCGGCGGCCAGGTCGGCCTGCAGGAGCGGATCGCCTTTGCCGGGGCGAGGAAAGGGGGCATGGATGCTGCTGACGCCGAGGCCGGCCTCCTGCAGAGCGCTCCGGAGGGCCGGCAGGACCTCCAGCGGCAGGCGATAGTCCAGTTCGACCTGCTCAAAGCCCAGGTCGCGGGTGCGTCGGGCCAGTACCTCTGGGGCGAGGGCCTGCCCGTTCCACCACATCGTCGAAAGGGCGACGTTCATCGGTCTTGCTCCAGCCGCTCCAGAGCGACGCGGGCCGCTTCCTGCTGGGCGGCCTGTTTGCTGGGGCCTTCGCCGGTGCCCAGGACGCGCTCCTCCAGCAGCACCTCGACGCGGAAGGTGCGGGCGTGGTCCGGCCCCCAGGCCTTGACGGTGCGGTACTGGGGGGTGACGCCCCAGCGGCCCTGGGCCTCGATCTGGAGCGCGCTTTTGTAGTCCAGAGGCGGCTGGCCGTGCAGTTTCCGGTCGCTTTCCCGCAACAGGGGGAGGAGAAAGGCGTGGACCCGGCGCATCCCACCGTCGAGCAGGATCGCCCCGACAACCGCTTCAAAGGCATCGGCGAGAATCGTCGGCCGGCTGCGGCCGCCATCGGCCTCCTCTCCCTTGCCCAGAATCAGGTAGCGCCCCAGGTCCAGGTGAGAGGCGGCGATCTCGGCCAGCGTCTCGGTGCGCACCATTGCCGAGCGCAACATCGTCAGTTCGCCTTCTCCCTTGTCCGGATGGGCATGAAAGAGGAACTCGGCGGTCACCAAGTCGAGCACAGCGTCCCCCAGGAACTCTAACCGCTCGTTCGATGTCAGTTTGCTGGTGGGGTTTTCGTTGAGAAAAGAGCGGTGCACCAGGGCCTGGAAAAGCAGGGCGCGGTTCCGGAAGGTCAGCCCCAGTTTCCGTTCCAGGGAGTCCAGGTCCACTTCCATACGCTCGTCGCTCCCGGTCGCCTCGACCTACTCCTCGTAGCGGGCAAAGATCAGGCTGACGTTGTGCCCGCCAAAGCCGAGCGAGTTGGTCAGGGCGACGCGGACCTCGGCCGGCCGGGCCTGGTTGGGCACGTAATCCAAGTCGCACTCGGGGTCGGGAAACTCGTAGTTGATCGTGGGGTGAATCGTCCCGGTGCGGATGGTCTGAACGCAGGCGATGCTTTCGAGCGACCCGGCGGCCCCCAGGAGGTGCCCGACCATGGACTTGGTCGAACTGATCGGCACCCGGTAGGCATGTTCGCCCAAGACGGTCTTGATGGCCTGCGTCTCGGCGGCGTCGTTGAGGGGGGTGGAGGTGCCGTGGGCGTTGATGTAATCCACATCAGAGGGCTGGAGGCCGGCCCATTCCAGGGCCAACTGCATGGCGCGGGCCGCGCCCGCGCCGCCGGGGGCCGGGGCAGTGATGTGGCAGGCGTCGGCAGTGGCCCCATAGCCGACGACCTCGGCCAGGATGGGAGCCCCCCGGCGCAGGGCATGCTCCAGCGACTCTAGAACCAGGATGGCCGCCCCCTCGCCCAGGACAAAGCCGTCGCGCTGGGCGTCAAAGGGCCGGCTGGCCTTCTCCGGTTCGTCGTTGCGGGTGGAAAGGGCGCGGGCAGCGTTAAAGGCGGCGATTCCCATCGGCAGGACCGAGGCCTCGCTGCCCCCGGCGATGATGACATCGGCTCCACCACGGGCAATCGTCTCAAAGGCTTCTCCAACGGCGTGGGCCGAACTGGCACAGGCCGAGGTGATGCAATAGTTGACCCCCTTGGCTCCAAAGTGGATGGCGATCTGGCCGGCGGCCATGTCGCTGATCATCATCGGGATGAGGAATGGGCTGACCCGTTCTGGCCCCCGCCGGAGCAGCACCTCCATCTCGTTGGAGAGGGTCTCAAACCCCCCGATTCCCGACCCGACGATCACGCCGACCCGGCCGTCGTTGTTTTCGTCAATGCGCAGGCCGGCCTGGGCCACCGCCTCCTGGGTCGCCGCCAGGGCCAGTTGAACAAAGCGGTCGTTGCGACGGGCCTCCTTGCGGTCCATATAGTTCAGCGGGTCAAACCCCTTGACCTCGCCGGCGATGCGCGTGGCAAAGCCGGAGGCGTCAAAGCGAGTGATCGGCCCGATTCCCGAACGGCCGGCCACCAACCCCTCCCAGAGGGTGGGAACATCCAGCCCAAGCGGGCTGATCGCGCCCATACCGGTGATGACAACACGATGCGACATCATCCACTCCTTGCTAGCCAATAGTGCCCGCCCGTCCCCGGCGGGGAACAGAATGGACGACCCGAGATACACCAGGCCCGTCCCAGATTGCCCCGATTGTACTATATCTCCGCCGGATGCGCAAATGAAACAAGGCCGGCCCGACACATGTCGGGCCGGCCTTGGGCCTACCCGCTAGCGCAGTTCGGGGAAGTAGAACTTGGTGATATAGACCCACTCGTCGGTGTTGTCGCCCACATAGACGTTGCCCTCGGCGTCCACGGCGATCCCGTCGGGGATGTAGAACTGACCGGGGGGCATGTCGCCCTCACCGCTGCCCTCGCTGCCCCACCGGGCCAGCAGGTTCCCCTCCGGGTCCAGAACGCCGATCCAGCCTTCCCAGGTGGCGACGTAGAGATTGCCGTCAGGCCCCAGGGCCATCGGGCCAAGGGCGGCGTTCTCCAGGGCCTCTTCACCCAGTTCGGCAACCAGGTTGCCCTCGCTGTCCAACACCATGATGTAACCGCCGACGAACCCGGAGAGGTAGAGGTAGCCGTCCTCACCACATTCCATCCCGGCAGGAGAAAAGAATTCGTCAATATCGCCCAGGTTCCACTGGGATAGGTAGGTCCCCGCGGCGTCAAAGACCTGGATGCGGTCGTACGAGTCGCCGTTCTCGTCCTCGTTCGAGTCCACGACATAGATGTTGCCATCGGGGCAGACGGCGACAAACTCGGGGCTGACGCTGCCAAACTGCCCATCGCCGGGACCTGCCTCGCCCCAGGAGGTGATCGGCGACCCATCAGAGCCAAAGACATAGACGGCGTTGTTCCCCCAGTCGGTCACATAGATCGTGCCGTCGGCGGTCACATCCACATCGCCCGGACTCCAGAGGTCGTCCCCGCCGATGATCTCTAAAAGATCACCGCTTTCGGGGTCAATGACGACGATGCCGTGGAAAAAGTCGGCCACATAGAGCAGCCCATCGGGGCCGATCGCCATGCCGCCCGGAGAGGCGATCTGGGTTTCATCCGAGATGGTATCGGACTTGATCTGCCAGACGAACCCCTCCGGCGGTGGGCCGGGGGAGGGGGTCGGCGCGGGCGTCTCGGTGGGAATCTCGACCTCGGAGAGCCCGACCAGTTCGACCGCGTCAATCTCGTTCCAGCCCAGGCCGAGGACCGACTCGTCCAGGGTAATCTTGACCCCGACCGCAAGATAGCCGGCGTCCTCGACCGGAATCGTCAGGATATAGGGGCACTCGGCGACCGCTTCCGGCTCTGCGCTGTAGACCTGGTGGTAGTTCTGGTCCTCGCCAATCAGTTCGACCAGGGTAATCTGGGAAGGGTTGAAGGTCTGGTAGATGTTGATCTCGGTGGGATAGACAGGATAGTCGTAGTAGAGTTCAATCCATTCCTGGCCCGAGCCCTCTTCCGAGGCCCAGGCGGTTTCATAATCGCCGCAATTAGGGGTGTCGGGCATGCCGGTGGCCTGGTCGGCGGACCAGTCGTCATCGGCATACTGGGAACTGGCGTAGGCATAGGTGGCCCACTGGCGGCCCTCGTAGAGTTCGGCCGGTGGCATGGTGGGCTCCACGGCCACCTCGGGCGGGAAGAAGGTGACGGTCTCGAGTATGGCGTCCAGGGTGGGGGCAAAGTCTTCCCAGGCAGCCGGTTGGGAAAGGCTCAGCAGGACCCAGCCCCAGTCCTCGTCCACCAGGACGGCGACGACCCGGCCGGCCGCTTCCGCCCCCTCGATCGTGCCGCTAAAGTCGGCCCCGCCGGCTTCCCTGCCTCCAACCTGGAACCCGCGCAGAGGGGTTACCTCTCCCTCGAACGACTCGTCGGCGTGCATCTCCTCCATAATCATCTCGGTCATTTCATCCGAGGAGGTGGAGCCGGACAGGTCGGTGACAAAGACATCCTCCAGGGGGCCGGCTGAGACAAGGAGAAGCGGAACCGCCGGCACCGTCTCGGCCATAGCACTTTCATCCTGATAAAAGAACACCTCTGCCCCCAACGCCAGCACCTGCCAGCCCTCCGGATAGCGCAGCGAAAAGCCTCCTTCGGCGGAGCGGTAGGCCTCCTCGGCCAGCGGGAGCACTTTGGTGGGGGCCTCTGTGAGCGGGACGGGGGTGTTGGTGGGCGGGACGGGGGTGTTGGTGGGAACCGGCGTTGCCGTCGGTCCACAGGCGACCAGGAGCAGGCCCAGGAGCAGGCTCACTCCGGCAAGAATGATACGGAACTTCATCTTGTCCTCCTTTTTGGGTTTCCCTGCCGGCCCGGCGGCAGAGCAGGTAAAAACAGGAAGCGGTAGGCCAGGCCGGGCCCTGACCTGCCGGACTGGACACCAGACCAGTCCGTACTGTCAACATATACGGGACGGGTAGGCAAAGGTTCCAATACGGGCCGGCAGGCCGGTCAGCCGTTCTGGGCGTCTGCCACACCTCGCGCTCAGCGCAGTTCGGGAAAGTAGAACCGGGTGATATAGACCCACGTGTCGGTGGCGTCACTCACATAGACGTTCCCCTCGCCATCCACGGCGATCCCGCGGGGGAGGTAGAACTGTCCGGGGGGCATATCCCCCTCCCCATTGCCAGGGGTGCCCCAGCGGGCCAGCAGGTTCCCCTCCAGGTCGAGGACGCCGATCCAGCCCTGCCACGTGGCGACGTAGAGATTGCCGTCAGGCCCCAGGGCCAGCGGGCCGAGCCGGGCATCCCCTATGGCCTCATCGCCCAGTTCGGCGACCCGGTTGCCCATAGCATCCAGCACCACAACAGCGCCGCCCTGGAAATCGGAGAGGTAGGCGGACCCGTCCGCACCACACGCCAGCCCGGCGGGGACGGGGAAAGGCTCCATCGCGCTCAAATCCCACTGGGTCAGGTAGGTCCCTGCGGCATCAAAGACCTGGATGCGCTCATAGGTCTCGTCGTCCCGCTCGTTGATGTCCACAACGTAGAGGGTGCCGTCCGGGCATACGGCGATATAACCGGGGCCGGCACGGCCAAACTCCCCGTCGCCGCTGCCCGCCCCGCCCCAGGAGGTGAGCAGGGTGCCGTCGGGGGCAAAGGCATAGATGGCGTGGCTGCCCCAATCGCTCACATAGATCGTGCCGTCCGCGGCTATGGCCACGTCCACGGCCCCTACAAGGTTGTCCTGGCCGATTCGTCTGAGCACCCGGCCCGATGTGGGGTCCAGGACCATCAACCCGTGGGCCAAGTCGGCCACGTAGAGCAGCCCGTCGGGGCCGACGTCCATACCACCCGGCGAGGCGATTCGCGTCGTGTCAGAGCGGGTATCGGACTTGATCTGCCAGGCAAACCCTTCGGGCGGGGGGCCGGGAGTAGGGGGCGGCACAGGTGTGGGAGGCGGTGCGGGCGTCACCGGTACGGCGGTGGGAAGGGCGGTCACCTCGGGCGGGAAGAGGGCAACGCTGTCCAGCATCGCCTCCAGGGTGGGGAGAAATGTCTCCCAGGCGGGCTTTTGGGCCAGGCCGGTAAAGACCAGGCCGCGGTTCCCCTCCAGCAGGACGGTGACAAAGCGGCCGGCCGCCGGCACTCCCCCGACCGTGCCATCAAAGTCCACCCCGCCGGCCTCTCTTCCGGCAACGTCAAAGCCGGGGAGAAGGGAAGTCGTGCCCGCAAAGGAGGCGTCGGTCCGAACCTGCTCGAGAATCAGGCTGGCCATCTCTTCCGAGGTCGTGGCCCCGGAAAGGTCCCGCTGAAAGACCTGCTCCAGCGGGCCGGCCGAGACAAGCAAAACCGGCGTGGAGGGCACCCCCTCGTTCAGGCTGTTTTCCTCCTGATAAAAGAGGACCTCCGCGCCAAAATCGAGGGTCTCCCAGCCCTCCGGGTAAAGCAGAGCAAAGCCCCCCTCGGCGGAGTGATATTCCCCGGTCAGTGGGAGCACGGCCGCAGGCGTCCGGGTGGGTGGAACGGGGGTAAGGGTAGGGAGCGGCGTCGCCGTTGGCCCACAGGCAAGCAGGAGCAGGCTCAGAAAGAGGCCCACCCCGGTAAGGACAATCCGCATCTTCATCTCGATTCTCCTAAACTATTCCCACTCGATCGTGGCCGGTGGCTTGCTGCTGATGTCATAGACGACCCGGTTGACACCGGCCACCTCATTGACGATGCGCCGGCCAATCTGGGCCAGCACCTGGTGGGGCAGGCGGGCCCAGTCGGCGGTCATGAAATCCTCGCTGGTCACGGCGCGGACGGCCACCACCTGTCGGTAGGTGCGGCCGTCGCCCATCACGCCGACGCTGTGCACCGGCAGGAGCACGGCAAAGGCCTGCGCCGTGCTGCGGTAGAGGCCGGCCCGACGCAGTTCCTCGATGACGATGGCATCGGCCTGCTGCAGGGTGCGCAGCCGCTCCGGGGTCACCTCGCCGAGGATGCGCACCGCCAGCCCCGGGCCGGGGAAGGGGTGCCGCCAGAGCACCTCCTCCGGCAGGCCCAGTTCCCGACCGACGGCACGCACTTCATCCTTGAAAAGAAAGCGCAGTGGCTCGATCAGGTCCAGGCCCATCTCCTCGGGCAGGCCGCCGACGTTGTGGTGGGTCTTGATGCGGGCAGCCGGCCCCGCTCCCGGCCGGCCCCGACCCGCGCTCTCGATCACGTCGGGATAGAGGGTCCCTTGAGCCAGAAAGCGCACCGGCCCGATGCGGCCGGCCTCGCGCTCAAAGACGCGGATGAACCGCTCCCCAATGCGGCGGCGCTTCTCCTCCGGATCGGTCACCCCGGCCAGGTCACGGAAAAACTCCTCCGCCGCATCCACCGCAACCAGCGGCACCCCCAACCGGTCGCGAAAGAGGCCCACTACCTGCCCGGCCTCCCCCAGGCGCAGCAACCCCGTGTCCACAAAGATGCAGGTCAACCGCTCGCCAACCGCCCGCCAGAGGAGCCCCGCCGTCACTGCCGAATCCACTCCCCCGCTGAGGCCGCAGATGACCCGCTCGTCGCCGATCTGCTCGCGCAGGGCGGCCACCGTCTGGGGGATAAATGCCTGCGCTGTCCAGGAACCCCGGCAACCGCAGAGGCGGAGAAAGTTGCGCAAAAGGTCCCGCCCCTGGGGGGTGTGGGCAACCTCGGGATGGAACTGGATGCCGTAGAGATGCCGCCGGGGGTCGCCTAACGCGGCGATCGGCGAGTTGTCGCTGTGGCCCAGGGGGACAAAGCCCTCGGGCAGTTGGGTGACACGGTCGCCATGGCTCATCCAGACCGACATCGGGGAGGGCAGGCCCTGAAGGAGCGGGTGGGAGGGGGCGTCCCAGGTGACCTGGGCCGGCCCGTACTCCCGTTCGCCGGAGGGGGCGACCTCCCCGCCCAGGGTGTAGGCCAAAATCTGCATGCCGTAGCAGATGCCCAGGAGCGGCCGGCCGCTTTCCAGGAGATAGTCGGGCAGGCGGGGGGCGTCGGGGCCGTAGACGCTGGCCGGCCCGCCGGAGAGGATATAGCCGGCCGGGTTCAGGGCCAGCACCTCCTCCGCCGGGGCGTCCCAGGGAAAGAGTTCGCAATAGACCTGCGCCTCGCGCACCCGCCGGGCGATCAGCAGGCTGTACTGGGAACCGTAATCCAGGATGGCGATGGCTTCGGATATGGGCAACAGGTTCTCCTCAGGAGCAACAGGGCTGTGGTCAAGGCCGGCCCAGGCGAAAGCCGTGCCCCCGAATCGTCTCGACATAGGTGTGCGGGGTGCCGGTCTCGGCCAGACGGTAGCGTAGCCGCCGCACCAGCGCGTCAATCGCCTGGTCGGTGATCCCCTCGCTGGCCTCGTCCGGCCAGACGGCAGCGATGATTTCGTCCCGAGTGCAGATCGCCCCGCTGCGCTCGTAGAGGAGTTCCAGGAGGGCGTACTGGGCACCGGAGAGGGGCGGGCGCACCTCCACCCCGTCCACCCAGACCCGGCGGGCGGCCCGGTCCAGATAGACGCCACGCGGGGAAGGGCCAACCCGGTAAAGGGGAGCGGTAGACTCGCCGGCGACAAAGAGGATCCTGTAGCGGGCGGCCAGCCGCACCTCGTCGCCGTCCTGAAGCGGCCGGGGGCTGGTGAGCAGGTTGCCATTGAGAAAGGTGCCGTTGCGGCTGCCGGCGTCGCGGATGACGTACCCCTCCCCCTGCCGCTGGATGACGGCGTGCCGGCGCGAGACCTGGCGGTCCTTCAGGCAGAGGTCGCAACTTTCGTCCCGCCCGATGACCAGACGGTCCTCGGCCAGCGGTCGTTCCCACTCTTCCTGCGTCGTCCTGTCCTGAATGATCAGAAGGGGTGTCTCCTCCATGCTTTACCCTCGGAAACAGGCTCAACCGGTCCGGACGGCCCTTATCGTAACACAAGAAGGCGCAACCGTCAACCAAGTGGTATGGCCGGCAGGGCCCCTACAGCACCTCCGGGTTGACCGGATGGGCCGGCCGCTCCCCCCGCAGGGCGGCGATCAGGTTCTCCGCCGCCATCACCGCCATCCGCTCCCGCGTGGTCACGGTGGCGCTGCCCACGTGGGGCACCACGATGACATTCTCCAGGGTGAGGAGAGGATGGTCGGCCGGCAGTGGCTCGGGGTCGGTCACGTCCAGGCCGGCGTAGGCGATCGTGCCGTCCCGCAGGGCCTGGTAGAGGGCCATCGTGTCCACCACCGGCCCACGGGAGGTGTTTACCAGAACGGCCGTGGGTTTCATCAACCGCAGTTCCTCCCGCCCGATCAGGTGGCGCGTCTCCGGCGTCAGGGGGAGGTGCAGGCTGACCAAGTCGGCCTGGCGGAGCAGGGTGGGTAGGTCCACATACTCCGCCCCCAGTTCGGCCTCCAGGTCCGGCCGGCGGAGCGGGTCGGTGTAGAGGATGCGCATGGAAAAGCCTCTGGCTCGGCGGGCCACGGCCGCGCCGATTCGGCCTAGCCCGACGATGCCCAGCGTGGCCCCGTGGACGTCCCGCCCCAGCAGGACCAGCGGCCCCCAGGTGCGCCAGCGGCCCTCCAGGACGTAGCGGGCCCCCTCAACCAGCCGGCGGGCCGCCGCCAGGAGCAGGGCAAAGGCCAGGTCGGCGGTCGTCTCGGTGAGCACACCGGGCGTGTTGCAGACCAGGACCCCCCGGGCCGTGGCCGCGGCGACGTCAATATTGTCATAGCCGACGGCATAGTTACTGACGACCCGCAGGTGGGGCGCGGCGGCCAGCAGTTCGGCGTCAATCCGCTCCGAGAGGGTGCAGAGGAGGCCGGCCTTGTCGCGCACTTGCTCCAGAAGTACCGACCGGGGGACCGGTTCGTCCCCCTGCCAGACCTCCATCGCGCAGGCCTCCCGCACCAGGGCCATCCCTGCTTCGGGGAGCAAGCGGGTGACGTAAACGTTCGGCCGGGTCATCCTAACCACCTCCCAGCAGCGGAATCAGTTTGACCTCGCCAGCCTCGGGCAGGGGGTCCTCTTTTGCCACCAGCCGGCCGTCCACCAGCACCGCCCCGACGATGGCCGAGGGGATGCCTAGGTGGACGAGCAGGTCGCGCACCGGCCGGCCGGCCCAGCCCTCCAGGTTTAGAGCGGTGGCCCCCTCCACGTAACGGCGCAGGGGCCCCACCGCAATCAGTCGAATCGCCATATCTACCTCGATACGACACCTCTTTGTAAGCAGCCGCCAAAATCATACCACAGCGGCACCGGCAGGTCAAATCAGGAGGAACAGGGCCGGTTCCAAGTCGCTCAGTTGGGGACACACCAGCCTTCCCTCCATGCCAGATGCACCTTCCTTGGAAAAAGGGCCTTCCAGGTAGTGCCGACAAGGCGGGCGTGGTATGGGGACGCGGTTCTAACCGCACCCAATCCGTGGTGCAGGATAAAATCCGGCAACGCG
>FWWM01003174.1_pt1 | contig 11831 bp, 12 predicted proteins | sample 2228351 | NCBI WGS metagenome assembly FWWM01 (sample SAMEA103939774, study PRJEB20133) | metagenome | reverse complement strand
GGTGGCTCTCCCGAGCCGCCGCATCGGCACGTCGGGAGACGCGCCCTCCGAAAACCGGCTTTCGGCCCGCCGGTTGTCTTTCGGCGTTGTCTTTCAGCGGGCGACGCTCTCGATCCGCCGTCGGCGAGCCAGGAGATGCGCCCGCCGAATCCTACGGCCCACCGGAAGACGTAGCCCCCCGGGCCTTCCAAAGGGTGCGCCTTCTCCCGCGCGATCGGAGAAGACGCGCCTCCAGGCCGATGGGCCATGGTCATTATAGCCCAGGCGGCTGGGATCAGATCCCATACCGATCCGCGAGGGGTTCCCCGGTGCCCAGCCGCGCTGCGCCTCAACCTTCACCGATTCGCACCCTCTTGACATGCGAAGCAGATGATCATAATATTATGATAAATCTGGGTAGGCGTTTGGAGATGCCGAGTCGGCGGAAGCTGGATTGGGCGAGCGGGGTTCCGCTTCACGAGCAGTTGAAGGAGATCCTGCGGTCGGAGATCCTGGAGGGGCGCTGGCGGCCTGGCGATCGCCTGCCGACGGAGGCGGAGCTGTGCGCTCGCTATCGGGTGAGCCGGGCGCCGGTTCGCCAAGCGCTGGAGGACCTGGCGCGCGAAGGCCTGATCATCCGACAACGGGGCCGGGGGACGTTCGTGGCGTCCCCGAGGGATCCACGCGGTGGTCCCGTGGTGTTGCGGGTGGTCCTCTCCCATCCCCGGTGGCGGATCCCTCTGGATCGGGCGGTGAGCCGCTGGAACGCGGAGCACCCGGACCGTCCCCTGGAGCTGGTCGTCCACGAAGTTCCCTTCCTTCGGCTCCGCTCCACCCTGATCGAAGCGGTGGGGAACGGGGAGGCGCCGGATTTGTCCATCCTCGATTCCGCGTGGTTGGCCGAGTTCGTCTCCCTTCGTCACCTCCGCGCCGTGGGGGAGATTGACCCCGCATGGGAAGCCCAGGCGATCGCCTGGCTGATGCCCGGTCTGCGGTCCGTCTGCGTTCTGGACGGGCGCCTGTATGCGATCCCCATCAGCATGGATGTCAGCGTCCTCTGGGTGCGTCGGGATTGGTTCATGGCGGAAGGACTGCCCCTGCCGCGCTCGTGGTCGGAGCTTGTGGAGGCCGGTCGCCATTTCCAGCGTCCCGAGGCCCAGCGGCGCTACGGCCTCGGCCCCTATCCGATGGCCATGGTCGCCGGGCGGACCGGCGGGGAGACCGCCACCTACCAGACCCTTCCTTTCCTTTGGGCGAACGGGGGGCAGCTGATCGCGGACGGTCGGGTGTTGCTGGATCAGCCGGCGACGTATGAGGCGTTGGCTTTTCTTCGATCGTTGATCTGGGAGCACCGCCTGATGCCGCCGGAGGTCGTCGCCTTCCACCGCGAGCAGGCGGCGCTCTGGCTGGCGGAGGGACGGGTGGCGATGGCCGTTGGGGGGACCTACGAGGCGGAGCTGATCCGTCAGGCCACCGGCTGGGATGAGGCCACGTTCCTGGAACGGATCGCCGCCGTTCCGATCCCGGCCGGGCCCCACGGCCGGCCGGTGGGCCTGCTGGGCGGCATGGTCTTCGCGATCTACCGCCAATCCCGTCATCCCGAGCAGGTTCTGGCCTTGTTGCGGTTGGCGATCGCCGAGGAGACGTTGATCGCTTTCGCCCGATCCACCTACCGCCATCTACCCTGGATCCCGGCGGCATCCTGTTTGATCCGCGAGCAGGATGGATTCTTGGCCCGCACGTTGCGCATGGTGGAGCAAGGGCGGCCTCGACCGCCTTTGACGGCTTACGCGCGGGTGTCTGAGGAATGGCAGGCGCTGGTGGAAGAGGTGCTGGCCCGACGCCGCCCGTTGGAGACGGCGGTTCGGCGGACCGCGGAGCGGATCGCCGCCCTGACCGGCTCCGTGCTGTCCGAGGACCTCCCCCTCTGACCGAAAGGAGGTGTGCGATGTGGAAGCGACGGCCCTGGATCCTTCTCCTCCCCATCCTCGCCGTTCTTTTGGCGTGTCAGCCGGCGGCCCCGCCGGCGCCCACCCCCACTTCTCCCCCCATTGCCCCTGCGCCCACGCCGACCGCCTCCCCTGCCCCCCCGAAGCCGGTCGTCTTCCTCTCCACACAGCTGCGGCCGGTGGAGGAGGCGGAGAAGATGAGGAACGTGATCCTCCGGCCGTTCAACGTCCCGGTGGAGTTCATCCCCGAAGATGAAGGGCCCTTCCATGATCGCATCCGCGCCGAGATCCAGGCCGGGAAGGTCACGGTGGATGTGGTGGGGGCGTTGCATGGGAACTTCGTCACCATGCTCAAGGACAACGCCCTGGAGGATCTGACCCCCTTGATGGCGCGCTTGAAGGATCGTCCGATGGTCGCCCAGCTCGTGGAGCTGGGGAAACTGGGCACCGATCGCCAATACTGCATCCCCTGGATGCAGGCCACTTACATTTTGGCGATCAACAAGAAGGCGCTGGATTACCTCCCAACGGGGGCGGATCTCAATGCCCTCACCTGGGATCAGCTTCGCCAGTGGGGCGAGAACATCCACAAGGCGACCGGGGAGCGCAAGCTGGGCTTCCCCCTGGGCCCGAAGGGTCTGATCCATCGCTTCGTCCAGGGCTATCTCTATCCCTCCTACACGGGCGCCTTCGTCACCACGTATAAGAGCCCCGAGGCGGTGGAGATGTGGAAATCCTTCAAGGCCCTCTGGGAGCATGTCAACCCGCAATCCACGACCTATGACTTCATGCAGGAGCCGTTGCTGGCCGAGGAGGTGTGGATCGCATGGGATCACACCGCCCGGCTGGTCAACGCCTTCAAGGAGCGCCCCGACGACTTCATCGCCGCGCCTGCCCCGGCCGGGCCGAAGGGCCGTGGCTTCATGCCTGTCCTGGCCTGTCTGGGGATCGTGAAGGGCGCGCCGAACCGGGAAGGGGCGGAGGCGCTGATCGAGTTCCTCACCCGCCCCGAGACCCAGCTCGCGATCCTCCGGGAGGTGGCCTTCTTCCCGGTGTTGGATATCCCGATGCCGGCGGATATGCCGGCCCACGTCCGGATCGAGGGGGAGGCCGTGGTGAAGCAATCCGGCGCCCCCGATGCGATCCCCGCGCTCCTGCCCGTGGGGCTGGGCGGGAAGGCCGGCGAGTTCAACAAAGTGAACCGGGACACGCTGGAGCGCATCGTCCTCAAAGGGGAGGACATCGAGAAGGTCCTTCCGGAGGAGGCCGCCCATCTCCAGGCGATCCTGAACGAGACCGGCGCGGCCTGCTGGCCGCCGGATCCGCCGAGCGCGGGGCCGTGCCAGATCCGTTAAGGGGATCCCCTGAGGCAGAGGCCATCTGGGGAGCCCTCCGCCCTCCTCGATCCCGCGAAGCGGCATAAGGGGAACAGGATGCCCTCGGCGGGGTCGGGCGCTTTGCGGGCCTGACCCCGCCGAGATCTTGCGGGGATCGCAGCGATCGAAGGGATCGGGTGGGATCCTCGCATCATGAAATCCGCAAAGGAGCGCGATGATCAGGGGGAAGGCGTTAGAGGGATGGCTGCCGCTGGCCCTGCTGGCCCCGACCGCGCTTTTCCTGGTTTTACTCATCGCGATCCCCAGCCTCCAGGCGCTGTGGCTCGCTTTCCAGACTCCCGGCGGGAGCTGGTCGCTGGACCCCTTCCGTCGCATGATCGGCGACACCCGATTCCTCCCCGCGCTGCGCAACACCCTGGCCCTGATCGCCTTGATCCTCCCGATCCAACTGGCCCTGGCGCTGACGATGGCCCTGGTCGTGCAATCCCGCCGCCGCGGGGCCAGCTTCTTTCTCTACCTGTATTCGATCCCATTAGCCATCTCCGAGCTGGCGGCGGGCCTGGTCTGGCTGGCCATCTTCACCGAGCGGGGCTACCTCAACGTGATCCTGCACGGCCTGGGGTGGATCGGTCGCCCGATCGTGTATCTCTCATATGAGCGCCCCCTGGGCATCCTCTTGGCGGTCGTGGTCGCCGAGGTGTGGCGGGCGACGGCGATCGTGATGGTCACCCTGGTGGCCGGGTTGCAGATGGTCATGGGGGAGTATTGGGAGGCGGCGGAGGTGTTCGGGGCCAACCTGATCCAGAAGCTCCGCTATGTCATCCTGCCGTTGCTGCGGCCCAGCCTGCAGGCGGCGCTGATCATCCGGACCCTTTTTGCCTTCCAGACGTTCGCCGTGGTGGTGGCCCTGGGCGGCGGGGTGTTGCCTGTGCTGGCCTCGGAGGCTTACATCTGGTATGCGGGCGCCAACAACCCGCATGTGGCCGCCGCCTACTCCCTGGTGATCTTGACCCTCTCGGCGGCCGCCACCGGCTTTTATCTATATGCGTTGCGCGTGCGGCCCGAGGAGATGGGGCGATGAGGCGGCGTTCGTGGATGGGAGATGCCCTCTGGTATATCGGGGCGATCGCGCTGGCCTTGTGGGTGCTGGCCCCGATCTATCTCATCGGCCTGTTGGCCTTCAGCCCGCGCATGGCGGTGTATCGCTGGCCCCGCCCGCTGCTTCCCCTCGAGCCCTCCGCGGAGACGATGCGGTTCTTTCTGAACGCCACCGGGACGTTGGCGGCCACCCGCAACAGCATGGTGGTGGCCCTGCTCACGGTGGCCCTCTCCCTGATCCTGGGGGCGCCGGCCGGATATGCCCTGGCGCGGTTCGCCTTCCCCGGCCGCGAGGCTGTCCGCATGGGGATCCTGATGACCCGCATGTTCCCGATGGCCATCCTCTCGATCCCCTTAGCGGTCACCTTCATCCGGATCGGATTGTATGACACCCCGTGGGCGGTGGCGTTGGTCCACACGGCCATGGCCCTCCCCTTCGTGATCTTGATCACGGCCAGCATCTTCGTCTCCATCCCGCGGGATCTGGAGGAGGCCGCCATGACCCTGGGGTGCAGCCCGCTCTCCGCGTTCCTTCGGATCTCCCTCCCCCTGGCCCTTCCCGGGTTGGCGGCCGCCGCCCTGTTCACCTTCGTGATCTCCTGGAACGAAGTCTTCGCCGCGGCCATCCTCACCCTCCGTCAACGGACGCTGCCGGCGCTGGTGATCACGGTCCTCAACGAGTCGCCCTTGTATTTCCGATTCGCGGGGGGATTCTTCATGGTCGCTCCCGCCCTGGTGATCCTCCTCCTCATCCGGCGTTACCTCTTCAGCCTGTGGGGGATCGGCGGCCGCTGAAGGAGGCGTTCTTCCCCCTCGCATCGGTCGGAACCGCACCTTCAGGATGGAGGAAGGACGATGTCCGGTGTGCGCCTGGAGGGGGTTCGCAAAACCTTCGGCAAGGTGGTGGCGCTGCGGGAGGTGTCCCTCACGGTGGAGGATGGGGAGTTCTTTGTGCTCCTTGGCCCTTCGGGGTGCGGCAAGACGACTCTGCTGCGGTGCGTGGCGGGGTTGGAACGGGTCGATCGCGGTCGGATCTTCATCGGGAACCGGGAGGTCACCGATCTCCCACCGCGCCGCCGGAATATCGCGATGGTCTTCCAGAGCTACGCGGTGTTCCCCCATATGAAGGTCTATGACAACATCGCCTTCGGCCTCCGCATGCGGCGGATCCCGGAGGTGGAGGTGCGACGGCGGGTGGAGCGGGCGGCGGCGATGTTGCAGATCGAATCACTGCTGGACCGCTACCCGGCGCAGCTCTCGGGCGGCCAGCGGCAACGGGTGGCGGTGGCCCGGGCCCTGGTCGTGCAGCCGGAGGTGTTGTTGATGGACGAGCCCCTCAGCAACCTCGACGCGCTGTTGCGGCTGCACGCCCGAGCGGAGCTGAAGCGTCTCCACCAGGAAACCGGGATGACGATCCTCTATGTCACCCACGATCAGGTGGAGGCGATGAGCCTGGGGGATCGCATCGCCGTGATGCGGGAGGGCGAGATCGTGCAGATCGACACCCCCATGCGGATCTATGAGGCGCCGGCCACGGTGTTTGTGGGAGGGTTCATCGGGACCCCCCCGATGAACTTCCTGCATGGGGTGGTGGAGGATGGCCGGGAGGGGCGGTGCTTCGTTCTGGAAGGCCACCGCCTCCCCATCCCTCCCCCGGACGGGATCCCCTCCGGGCAATCCTTGCTCCTGGGGATCCGGGCGGAGAACATTCAAGCGGATGAGGCGCCCCGCCCCGGCGCGCTGCCGGCCACGGCCCTGGTGGTGGAGCCGTTGGGTGCACAACTGTTGGTCACCGCTCGTCTGGGCGATCAAACCCTTAAGCTCTCGCTTCCGCCCGGACGTCCCATCACCCCCGGCCGGACCCTCTGGCTGTCGTTTCCCCCTGCCGCGATCCGCTGGATGGATGCTCGGAGCGGCCGGGCGATCCCATCCTGAAAGGCTGCGGGGGTTCCTTCGGGTTTCCCCGATCCTTCGGCGGCGTTGAACGCCCCACCGCCGCTTCTCCTTCCCCCTTTTTGTTGCGCTCTTCGCGCTTCCCAGCCCGAAACCCTTGCGGGTCTGTCCGGCCCATCCCCCCGATGGACCCCTCCGCCCGTTCGGGCGGGGGTTCCCCTGGCCGTTCGGGGGAAGCAAGGGGTGGGGTTCCCGAGTATGCTGAGATTACAGTGAGAAAACCAGGAGGGCGCGATGGGTTCGGAAGATCGGAACCTGTTGGTTGCGCTTTCCGAGGCGATGGCCGAGGCCGTCGCCCGGGGGGCGATGGCCACCGTCACCGTGGACGCGCGGGATCGGTTCCCTGCCAGCGGGGTGGGATATGCGGCGGACCTGGTGCTCACCGCTGATCACGTGATCGAGCGGGAGGAGATCCGCGTCGTGCTGCCCGATGGCCGCGAGCGCCCCGCCGTCCGCGTCGGCCGGGACCCTTCCACCGACTTAGCGCTGTTGCGGGTGACCGAGGGCCCGGTCCCCACGCTGGAGGTGGCCACGGGCGAGCCCCGGGTCGGGCAACTGGTCCTCGCCCTCGGCCGGCCGACCGCGGAGGGCATCCAGGCCAGCGTAGGGGTGATCAGCGCCATCGGCGGGGTGCTCCCCACGCCTGGGGGCGGATGGCTGGAGCGCTACATCCGAACGGACGTCACGATGTATCCGGGGTTCTCGGGCGGCCCGCTGGTGGATGTGGAAGGGCGGGCGCTGGGGATCAACACCTCCGGCCTGGGCGGGATCCCCCTGACCATCCCCATCCGGCTGGCGTGGCGGGTGGCGGAGGCGCTGGCCCGGGAGGGCCAGGTGCGGCGCGGCTATCTCGGCATACGGGCCCAGGCGGTTCCCCTGGCTCCGGCGCAGCAGGCGGCGCTGGGGCGCGCGCAGGCGCGCGGCTTGCTCATCGTGGGGATCGAGGAGGGCAGCCCCGCCGCCCAGGGCGGCCTGCAGGTCGGGGATCTCCTCACCGCCTTCCAGGGGCAACCGGTGGGGGAGGTCGAGGATCTCCAGGGCCGGCTCATGGGGGCAATCGTGGGCCAGGCGGCGGAGGTGGAGGTGCTCCGCGGCGAGGCCCGGCGGACGATGACGGTGGTCATCGGGGAGCGTCAGTCGGCGCAGGAGGGCGCGCGATGGGGGTTCCGGCGGCGGTGGCGGCGGCCATGGCCGCCTGGGTGGATTCGGTGATCCCCGGCGTGGTCCAGGTGTGGAACGACCGGGACGGGTTCGGGGCCGGCATCATCGGGGAGCCGGGGATCGTCCTCACCAGCGCCCACGGAATCGCCCCGGGAGCAGCCCGACGCCCATCCTCCGCATGGGTGACCCTGTGGACCGGGGAGACGCTCCCCGCGGAACCGGTGGTCGTGGATGAAGAAAGCGACCTGGCGGTGTTGCGCCTTCCCCGTCCGGCAGGCCGGCCGCTCCCCTTCCGGGACCCCAGCACCCTGCCGGTGGGGTCCTGGGTGCTGGCCGTGGGCCATCCATGGGGGGAGCGGTATGCGGTGAGCCTGGGGGTCTTCAGCGGGTGGGTGATCGTTCGAACCGGGGGGCCGCGGGGGACCCTTCGCCTGCTGCGCACGGACGCGCGGCTGGCCCCGGGGAACTCCGGCGGCCCCCTGCTGGACGCGGAGGGGCGGGTGGTGGGCCTCTGCGCCATGGTCGTCGGCGGGGATCAGAGTTTGGCGGTCCCGGCGGACCTGGCGGAAACGCTGGTGCGGAGGATCCGGGGATGATCCGGGTCGCGGTGGTGGCCCCCGCGCCGGCCCTGCGGGCGGGCCTGCGGGCGATGCTGGAGGCCGAGGGGGAGATCCGGGTGGTGACGGAAGCGGCCTCGCCGGCGGAGTTGGATCGTTCGCCGGACGTCGAGGTGGTGATCGCCGTCATGGGGTCGGCGCGGTGGGGATCAGCGGGGTGGGTGTGGCGGTCGCTGGGGGAGGGGCGAGCGGTGCTCTTTCTGGTGGAAACCCTGGAATCGGCGGCCGCCGTGCGGGCGCTGTCTCTACCCGTTTACGGCGTGCTGCCCCTGCAGGCTTCAGGGGAAGCGTTGCGGGCCGCGGCGCGCGCGCTCCGCGAGGGCCTCATCGTCTGGGCATCGGGCCTTCTCCCCCCTGTCGCCCCGCCCCCCGCGTTTTCCGTTTCCGAGGGGGAAGAGGAGGCGACGGAGCGGCTCACCCCGCGGGAGATCGAGGTGTTGCGGCTGCTGGCCGAGGGCCTGGCCAATAAAGAGATCGCCGCCCGGCTGGGCATCAGCGAGCACACCGTGAAATTCCACCTCTCGGCGATCTACAGCAAACTGGGCGCCGCCAACCGCGCCGAAGCCGTGCGGATGGGGTTGCGACGGGGGCTGATCCCGCTGTAGGAATCGAGACTGGTCTCGCACTTGTCCCTTTGGCCTTCCGTTTTCACCAGAACCCACCCTCCTCCCGCGCCAGCGGTTCCAGATATTCAATCTCCACGACGTGGCGGGACCAGAGGCGTTCCCCCTCGTGGGCCTCGGCGATCACCCGATAGCGGCCCGGCGGCAGCTGCCGCAACACGGACTCCGCCGCATCCAGCGCCTCCCGGCGGTCCAGCGGGGCCTCGAAGAGCTCCATCACGTTCATCAGGCAGCGGACCTCCTGCGGGGCTAGGTCCACGGCCATCTCCCCCAGGGGGAGAGACACCGGGCCCTCCAGGCGCAGGGTCACCCGCAAGGAGACTGGACGGTCGAGGTCCGAGATCACCCAGATCTCCCGGAAAGGCGGCTGGCCGACCCCCGCCCGCTCCACATAGGGGACGATCGAGACGAGCACGGGGCTGGAGGCCTGCTGGAGGGCGAAATATCCCTGCTTGGGGACCCGCTCGACATCCACCACGGCCCAGGTGATCCCCTCCCACGGTTCCACGAACATAAAGTGGAAGTAGCCGACGATCCGCCCTTTGGCCCGCCGGTAGGTGTGGATCGCGAACTCGATCAGCCGGGCCTGGTAGCGCTGGCTGTTTTCCACGAAGGTCTCCAGGCTCTCCCCTATCTCGATCCCGGCGATGCGGAAGGTCTGCTCCGGCTGGAAGTTGTGGTAGATCCAGGCCTCCCACTTCGGCGGCCAGGCGTTCTCCCCCAGGACGCGGCGGAGCAGCTCGGCGCGGGGCAGCGCCTGGGCGCCGAACTCCGAGGGCAGCGGCGCCCCCGGCAGCGCCTGGAAGTCCCGCACGTGCCCCCAATACCATCCGGGGTAGGGATGCTCTCGGAAGTCCGAGGCCTCCTTCACCGGGCGCGTGGGGTCCGCGGCGCGGATGGCCGCGGCCACCACCGGGGCCAGGGTGTGGCGGTTGTGGGTGGGCTCGTTGTGGGCGCACCACAGGAAGATGCACGGATGGACGCCGAACTGTTCCACCATCCCCCGCGCTTGGCGCATCGCCTCCTGGGCGAAGGCCTCATCCTCGGCGTAGCCCCACTGAAGGGGGAAGTCCTGCCACACCAGGATCCCCTCCCGGTCGCATGCGTCATAGAACGCCGGATGGGTGAGGTGGGCGTGCACCCGGACCGCGTTCAGGTTCGCCTCCTTCAGCAGCCGGACATCCCGCGCGGCGTCCGCGGGGGTGTAGGCGGCCAGCCACTGGGTGGGAATGATGTTGGTGCCCCGCAGGAAGACGCGGCGGCCGTTCAACAGAAACCACGGTCCGTCCTGGGCGATGGTGCGGAAGCCCAGGGGGACGGCGAGGCGCGAATCCCCCAGGGCCGCCTCCAGCCGGTATAGATGGGGGAACCCTCGCTCCGCGATTTCCCAGCGCGGGAGATCCGGGAGGTCCCAGATCAGGGAGACGGACTGCCGCCCCGCCTCCAGGCTCACCGTGCGGACGGCGGCGAACGATTCCCCCGCGAAGTTCTCCGGGTGGAGCGAGAGGTGCACCTCCCATCGGCCCGCCCGCCGGGCATCGAGGTCGAGGTCCACCCGCACGCGCCAGCCGTTGGGACGCGGGAAGATGAAATGGCCCGTGCGGAGCAACGCCACCGGCCCGGTCTCGAACACCGTCACCCCGCCCCACAGCCCGCCGGTGCCCCGCTCCTGGCCGCGGGGGGTGACGCCGCCGGGGCGGCAGTCGTGCTGGCCGAAGACGCCCTTGATCTGGCGCTTGAGGCGCGGCCAGACGGTCCCGTAAGGCTCCCGGGGGGCGGCCACCCGCAACCACAGGGTGTGGGGTTCGCGGGGCAGCTCCAGGAGCCAGGGCTCGAAGTAGCCCTCGTGAGCCCCCAGCGGCGTCCGATCCGCCCAGGCCTCCCCGAAGTAATCCGCGTGGATGCGGGCCCACCGCCGCTCGCCGGACGCCGCGGGCAGATCCAGACGATACCATCCCACCTCCGCCTCCAGGCCCTCCAGGGCCCACTGGTGGGGGAGCGCCACCTCCCGCCAGCCCTCCGCGGGCAGCTCCCACGGAACCTTCGCCGGATGGGGGAGGAACTGCGCGCGCATCGCATCGCCTCCTCCGGATGGGGTTTCGTGAACCGATGGGTCGCGGGGCGCAGGATCACCGGACGGGGTGCTCGGGCCCTCGACCGCGGAAGGCGTCGATGAAGGCGGCGGCGGCGTTCTCATCGAAGGAGTCCAGGCGCAGCATACGGGTCCAGGCGGTGAGGATCACGGCGCGCCCGAGCCCGCGCCGGGGCACCACCACCACGCCGTCCCACTGGCCGTTGAACATGCGCGTCCAGGCCTGCAGGGTCCGGAGCGCCTCCGGGCCCGGGTCATCGTAGTAGATCACGATGTGGCCGTGCTCCAGGGAGTGAACCAAGCGCTCCGGAGGCTGTTCCTGGGTGTAAAAGCCCGGGTTCACCCAATCCGGGCTGTGCGGGCCCGAGGTCGGCGGGTCCGTCCGATAGGTCGCCCGCTCGCCCGGTTGAAGGTGGGCCCGGCCTTCGTCGGGGAACGTCTCCACACGGCGGAGCGCAGGCTGCCCGCGTTGGACGGCCTCCTGGAAGGCGGCGTAGGCCCGGCTCTGTTGAGCGATCTGCCAGACGAGCGCGCCCCCCAGCAGGGCCGCGCCGACGCCCAAGAGCCCCCAGATCCATCGCCAGGAAACCCGCCGGGCTGGCGGACGGCGCGCTTTCCGTCGAGCCATGGGAGCCTCCGGTGGAGAAGATGATGAACCCCTATCCAAGGGGGGATGGCTGCCCGATGGGCCCAAAGCCCATCGCGACCCAGCCGGCTGAACTCTACCCCATCTTCCCGGAATCCGCGAGGGCGACGCGCTCCTCCGCCAACCCCCTGTCGAGAAACATGGCGTAAAGATCCCTTTTCGGACCACATATGAATTTCGTAAGCCCGCGCCCTTTCTCTCGAAATCAACTTTTGAGGAAATCAGGTTATGCTTGCCATGGTCGATGCGGGCGAAAAGTGCTTTCGTCTTTCCCTTGCGGAGGTGCGCGGGGGGTACGCCTCATGCTCCCTGAGCCATCCACTCGTTCACAAGCCCAAGACGGCCCGCGCGCGTGGTTCCGATTGAGTATTGTATT
>FWWM01015213.1_pt1 | contig 11837 bp, 12 predicted proteins | sample 2228351 | NCBI WGS metagenome assembly FWWM01 (sample SAMEA103939774, study PRJEB20133) | metagenome | reverse complement strand
AGTGTATAGGGGCAGAGGCGCGCACCATATTGCCTTCAAAGGCGCCGAGCTGAACGGCTTACTGGAGGCTGTAACGCCGGCGCTACCCGCGTTGCACGAGCTTAGGGATGCCCTGACAGAATTCGCCGACGCGTTTAAAGTCGTTACCCGCGAGGTTGTTAATAAGAAATTCGGTATTGAGTGGGCATATGACGTGAGGAACGAAGGGTTTTTCAAAAAGCTAAATGAGATTATTACAATGGCAGAGGACTACGTCTACAGAAACGTCACAGTGGAGAGGTGGCCGTTAGATACAAGCGGTAAGCAACCAAAGGCCGTAATACACTTTAAGTTGGGAGGGGAGGAGGTGGCGTACATAACCGTGTACTGGACTGGCAGGGAGCTACAAGCCCAGTTCGGCGGCTCTCACGAAAACGCCGAAAGGTTGGCCTCTATTATCAGAGCGCTTGGAGGTAAGGCGGAGGTTAAACGCATAGGTAAGGTATGGAGAACTTGGCTCACTACTGACGACATCATAGCAATTCGCCATGACGGCTGGCTAAACGCGGTGAGGGGCTTTGTGGACGAGCTTTACGGCAAGGGGTTAATCGACAAAGATAAGTACGAACAGTTAGTGAGGGACCTAGAGACCGGCCCCAACACAGTTAAATTCGCCGGCGTTGAATTCACGGTTAATTATGAAAACAAAATAATGGTAAAATATCATCCGCGCAACGAGAACGCTAAAAACGCCGCCGTAAACGCCTTAATGGCAAGGGGTCTGAGGGAGGGAGTACACTTCACGGTTACTACAGAGGGCACTGAACGTTACGAAATTCGTGTTACGAAAGAGGCTTTCGTAAAGGCTATTGATGCCCTTGTACATAGCGGGCTGGAAGAGGGCAAACACTACTCCGTTTACGGCAAATGGCGCATAATTAGCGTCAAGGCGGAACAAAAAGACGTCATTGTAAACGCCCTAAAGGCGGCGGGGCTGAAAGAGGGCAAAGACTTCACCGTCAAGAGTAGCAGATACTACGTAGTCTACATCACTTACGACGGCCTTCGCGAAATTCAACGCATGGCGTCAAACGGCGATATGGAGGCTGAAAAGTTCATCAGGGAGCTAGAGGATGTTTTGAGGCGTAGACACGGCGATGACGCGGCGAAAAAGCTGACAGAGGTTCTGAGGCCGGCGAGGGAAGAGGGGACTGTAGATCTGCCACTAACGGTTTACGACGATAGGGGCAACTTAATCGCCCGCGTTGTAGATTTGAAGTGTGAATTCGTGAAAGGAAAACAGAGGAGCAAGCGGCTGGCGAGCCAGCCAGTGAGCCAATGCGCCGGTGAGGACTGCCGCCTGCGCATCATCGTAGAATACGAATTGCCCAGCGGCGAGAGGAGACAGTTCAAGATGGAGTGGTATTGGGCAGAGAAGCGGGAAAAGAAGGGCGACGCGATTATCACGTACTATTACGAAATAGCACGGCCAACGGTAAAAGACGAAGTAGAGGCGGCCGTGTTGGAAACGCTGACAGGAAAAGAGGCGAAGAGAGGCAGAGTATACCTCTACGCCGACCAGCTAGACGCCTTGCGCCGCTTTAAGGCCTTAAAAGACGCCATTGACAAGTGGAGAGAGGGAAAACCGGCTAGTTCGCAAGGACAGGGACAGAGGAGCGACAATTAGAACGTAGAAAGTTTTGATTCCTCCACTTCTACGATGGAATGTTATGTCTCACGGCATTAAGCTCGAGAGACGTAGCGATGGGGAGTGGGCCGTTGGAGGCGGGACTCTAGAAATCCTCAACCCTAGGTCTTAGGCGCTTTTTACACGTCGCCTTAACCACCTCTATCTCCTCTATGCGTTGTTTTTCACACTAAATCTGAGCTAGGACTCTCCCAGTTTGTACTCCCTGCCGTGTCTCACAATTTTTATTTCAGTCTTCACGGGCACTCTCATGCCGAGTCTTAATAACATCTGGTAAAGTTCATAATCTGCGAGCTCTTTAATTACGCCTTGGAGGTGGAGCTCGGCTAGCTTCTTGAACAAGGCAATCGCCTGTTGACTATACAGTGATAGGGCGTTGTCAATTATTTCACTGGCCCTTTCCCCCTTTACAATTTTTCTAACAATTTGGATCGCCTCATCACCGGATAAGGCCTTTTGCTTTGGCCCGCTCTCTTGGATTCTCATCTTGGCGAGCTCCAATGCCTTTTTCCTGAGAAGGGAGTCTATTTCGTCTGTCATCAAGTGTAGTGTATTAGTCCTATTTAAGATTTAGCCTATGTACAGTTCGGCGACGACGGTGGGCACCGCGTGTTTTAGGGCTGTTAACACGTCGGGGTTAACTTCGGCAATATAGCCTGTTATCTCGCCTCTCACTTCAGCCATTCTATTCGGAAGGGCCCACTTGGCTTCCGCTGGGAAGAATTCACACTTTAATCCTAAGCGTTTACATAGGCTCTTCACGACAGAGAGCCCGTCTGTAAGCGTGGCGCCGTCTCGACTGATGAGAAACGCCAGCGCCCTAACGGTTCTCCCCTCCCTTACTACCTCTCCAACTTCAAATATTTTCGTCTCCCTCCTCTTCAGCGCCGAAGCCGCCGAGATTAATTGCGTGATTATAGAACATCTAATTGTTGTATACAACTCAGAGATGGGGTTGGCGACGCGGGCGGGGCTACACACCTCGGCCACAGCCTCGTCTGTAAGCACGTAGTTATTCAACTCGGTAAAGCCCATGGACAGCATAGACTTGCGCACCTCCAGAGTAATTACCTCTGTTCTATGCCGTCTTCCAGCTGACGGGATTTCCGGCACCTCTCTAGGCATTTGGTTATATCCCATCACAATAGCGACGTCTTCAGCCACATCTACCCACGACAAGACGTTAATCCTGTAAGGCGGAATAATAACAGCTCCCTCCTGGTAGTCAAAACGCGCCTTTTTGATGTATTTAATAAAATCCTCGTGGGCTATTTTAACGCCTAAAAACTCGCTGACTGCTCTCTCGTCGACGTAAATTTTCACGTATTCGTGGGAGTAGCCCGTCCCCCCCTCTACAATTTCCACCTCCTTTGAGCCGCTGCGCTCTAGAAGGGAATATATGAGAATTGAGAGCGCGTTGGCCACCGCGCGGTGATCTGTCCCAGTGACGTCAATTAAGACGTCTCTAGTGGCCTCGGTGATTTTACAACACTCAGAGCCTAAGACTGGGATCACGACCATTATTTGCCCCGAGGCGTCCACTAGGGCAGGCGGATTTTCCCTATTAATTAGGCCGCTGTACCTCCTCCCCTGTTCTGTAAGCTCGTACATCTCCCTGACTTTGACGGGCTTCTGAAATCCCAGCGGTATGTACTCATCCTCTTGGGAAATCCTCCGGTAGTATATGGGAGGCTTTATTTTTGAAACGTCGTAAAAGCCAATGGCTATTTTCCGCCTCCCCCTCCCATAAGTCTCGTGTAGCTTTTCCTGTAGCTGTATCATTTGCTTAATTGCCTCCTCGTCGAGCCTAACATTTCTTACAACGGCCATGGCAATATAAGGCCTTTCAGTAATGCTCTCCGCCACTAGCCTTATTGAAGAGCGCCCCAGCGAAATCCGGGGGAGGCCCACCTCTATTTCGGCAATTCCCTTGAGGGTCTTGGCCAGTCCCTCCGCCGAGAAATGATCTGGCCTGTCGTGGGTCACCTCAATTCTAAGCCTCTCGCCTGAGTCGCTCTCTATTTCCCCTTTGATATACTCAAAGAGCTTAGCGATTTCCTCGTATTTTAATCCTGTGAGTCTCTCCAAGTCGCTTTTTGCGACGTCTATCACAGGCACTTGAGGTTAGGAATTAAAACTTTAAAAAATCAAGTTCGTGAGTTGTAGCGGCGGCTTCTTGCCTCCAAACTGCCCCCACCTCCCCTATGCGCCGCTTTACTCTGTCTCTGTACAGGAGTATTTTCGGCTCTAGATATACGCCGTTTTTCACATAATAAGCGCGAAATTCCATTTTGGCGCTCCCCACGCGGCATAAGGCGTTATATGCCGCTATGAGACACGACGCGGACGCCCCAGCCACTCCCCCCTCCCACTAAAAAACGCACCTGAGGGAGAAGTCAGAGGCGTACAGCGACGCCTTATCCCCCAGCTCCTCCTTGACAAGGCGGTACAGCTGGCACATCGCCGCGTACTCCTCATGCCGATTCACAACCTCCACCTCAGACCACGGTTAGTATCCGAGACACTGCCTATGCCACTCCGCCACGGCGCGGTATACTTGATCCCTCAGCTCGCGCCACTCCCTCTCGCTCTTAATGGCCTCTGTAGGCGATCTCTTCAAAGGCCAAAGACGGGGTGGAGGCAACCGTGTTGAAAGCGCTGACGGTGAAGGCGAAGAGGTCCAAGTGGATCTCCTAGCCGACGAGCTGAACGCCCTGCGCAGGTTTAAGGCGCTGAAAGACGCCATAGACAAGTGGAGGGGGTGAAACCCGCTGGTATAAACGATAAATAAATTTAAAGAGAGATCAAGCCAGATACATGCGCCAGAGAGTGGAACAATTTTTTAGAGAGCTTGAGGAGAGGATAGACAAGGAGATAGAGGCCTTCACAGTGGAGTGGAGACAGTATGAGGCGCTTGGACAGATCCAGCTCCGTGAGGATTTCTTTGTTTTCATAGTCTTTTCCTGGTCAGATGAAGAGTGTAGTATAGAGTTTATGCTTGGCGATGAAAACGCAGTTATTCAACCACGCCACTTAGATAAACTAGACGTCGCAACGTCGATTATAAAGCAAGCATTCGCATTAGCTAAAGAGAGGTTTACCTGCCTGTAATAGCCTTTTTAAGCCTCTCGCGGAGGACGTTGAGGAGAGTTTCGTCGTCTTTCTCGTCTTTGGGGTATATAAACACCTCCTCTTCTGTGACGACGCCGTCTTCCCGTTCCACAAAATAAATTAGGCGTAGCGGGTAGTCATAACCCGCTTTTCTATAGAGCATGCGCATTATTTTAGTGGCGAGCGACCACTCAGCTTTTATTTTCCACTCACCCCTCTTCAGAATATGAGACTTTAGCTCAACTAGCTCATTCTTCCCATCTGAATATTTCACAATGAAATCGGCTTGAGCTGTTATAGTGACGCCGTCTAGTTGGAAAAACACGGGAGGCGCGGGCTCTATTTCTACGACTCTTTTCGCCCAGGGCATTAGTTTTATTAGTTTACTAAAGGCGCCGGTGTGCGGCTCGCCGTAGTTTTCAATAAAAGTACGTAAAGCGGCTACAGAATCCTTGGCCTTTATCAGCGCCAGCACTGCCTTTTCAAAGGCCTTTCCATAGCGGGAGCTCAAGGCGTCTGGCTTCTCTAGTTTTATTAAATCACTAAGGCGATACTTCAGCCTCTTGGCAAAGCCCATGAACGGGGCTGGTCATATATTTATAAAATTTACTCACTACTAGGGAATATATAATGTGGAACATGCCCCGTCCCCACTATCTACAATTTTATGCTCTTACGGCGATCTTGGGAGAGGCTGGTTGGGGACAACGCCACTTGGTTTTTAGAGAGCATCAACCAGCTCTCTACACGGCAGGGCGGCTGGGCGTTGCGCCGGAAGGCTGTAATTGGGAGGTGACATTATAAACTGCGTAGTTTTTGTAAAAGGTGTACAGCGCAGTGGATTTATTCGCAGGCGGGGGCGGGTTTGGGCTGGGCTTTAGAATGGCGGGGTTTAAAATTGCTGTTGCTGTAGATATTGACAGAGATGCCGTGAGGACTTACAGCGCCAATCACAGATACACAATCATTATACAAGAAGACATCAGATATATAGACTATGGGGATTTGTTAAAATATGCGGATGATGTCGATGTAATTATCGGTAGCCCGCCCTGCGAGCCGTTCACCGCGGCAAATCCCAATAGAATGGAGGACCCGGCAGATAGGCTTTACACAGACCCCGCGGGCCAATTAACTTTAGAGTTCATAAGGCTAGTGGGCGAAATAGGGCCCAAGGTCTTTGTAATGGAGAACGTGGCCGCCCTCGCCGAAGAGCCTCTCAGGACTTACATTAAAAGGGAGTTTAAGAGAGTTGGATACGAGGTTTATTTTAATATACTACACGCCGAGGACTACGGAGTGCCTAGTAGAAGAAGGAGGGTATTTGTATCAAATATAGAAATTAGACCTGTTAAGTCTAGGCGGGTTACAGTAAGAGAGGCGTTGCGCGACTTACCTCCTCCTGACAGCGGCATAGTTCCCAACCACGAGACTACGACTTTAAGCCCGAAGAAACAAGAAAGAATTTCCAAGCTGAAGCCCGGCGAGGCCTTAATGAGATATAGAGGGGCAGGCGGCTTTTATGAAAATTATATACGCCTCATGTGGGACGACATAGCGCCCACGGTAATGGGCTCTAGGCGGTTTATACACCCCGAGGAGCACAGGGTATTAACAGTGCGGGAGCAGGCCAGGCTAATGGGCTATCCCGACGGATATATATTCCTCGGCTCAAAGGAGTCTCAGTATAACCAGGTTGGCGAGAGCGTCCCGCCGCCGCTATCATACGCCATAGCCCTAGAGGTTAAAAAATATTTAGAGGGTGGCCGGTAGAGACGTGGCTAAAATTCCTTGCCCGTTTTGCGGACGCCTAGTTGATAGGCTAATTGAGGGCATGTGCGAAGATTGTTACGTTGAGAGACACCCACTGGTAAAGGTAAAGGAAACCAGAGTCTTGAGGTGTAGGTACTGCGGCGCTTTATTTATAAGAGGGAGGTGGATTAGAGAGGGGAGGGGAGGCGTGGAGGAGTTGGCGGCAAAGGTCTTGTCAGACAAGGCGTCAGTTAGCGGGGCGATAGAGAGAATAGAGGCGTCTCAGAGTTATGATGGCCTTACGGCTAGAGTAGTGGTCAAAGGCTCTCCCCACCCCTCTATTGAGCCGAGATTGTTTACTTACGTCTTAACGTTTGAGTACGTCTACGATATTTGTAACTCGTGTAGAGAGATGTTAAGCAGAAGGGAAGTCGCTGTGTTACAAATTAGAGGGTATCCTAGAGGTATAGAGAATGACGTTAAAAAGAAAATTATTTTCATAATAGAACAAGAACTTTATAAACTTAAAGATAAAAAAATAGGTTTTATAAGTGATATAAAAGATTTGAAAAATGGAATAGATATATATACAACAAATGCAAATCTCGCAAGACATTTGGCTTACGTCATACACAGACAATTCCCTAGCGTCGTAACAGAGACGGCTAAGGTTGTTGGCGTAAAAGACGGCAGGAAGATATACCATATGACGTATTCTGTGAGAATCGCGACTTACAAACCTGGCGATGTTATAGTCTTAAAGGGCGAAAAAATGGCGGTAACTAGTATTAATAACAAGTACGTGGTTTTACACTTGTCAGAAAGGGGGAGATATGAGCAGTTGTCTATTTCTGAACTGTTAAGAAGCGAAGTGACGTTTATAGGACAACATTAATTATATTTCATTAACTATTCATAGCTAGAGAATTTTACTATATTCACTATTTTTAAATTATAAAATTTTTATGTAAATACTAATAAATAAAAGAAGTATATGCTGTTATTAAATATTTAAAAACATGAAAATATACCCTATTTATGTATCCAACAGTAGTGATTAGACTCGCCACAAAAGAAGACCTTGACTCTGCCGTCCAGCTAGTAGTTAGGTTAAAACGGCTCAATGCAGAGTTTGACCCCATGTTAGAAGTAGTCCCAGACATAGAACAAGCCGCTAGAAAATATCTCGAAAACGCCTTAAATAGCCCGTCCTCAGTGCTTTTAGTCGCGGCAGAGGGAAGTAAAGTAGTGGGGTTGCTGAAGGGCGACGTGGAGGACAGGATTTTCTACAAGCCGAGATATGCCGGGGTTATAAAAGAGTTCTACATACTGCCGGAGTACAGGAGGAAGGGCATTGGCAAAAGGCTTATGATGGAGGGCGTCGAACAGTTAAGGAAGAAAGGCGCAGAGATAATTATGGCATCTTTCCCCGCGCTTAATGAGATAGCTATTAACTTTTACAAAAAAATGGGATTTAGACCAATAGAGTACTTATTTGCAAAAGAGGTCTAATTTTACAATCTTTTTATTATCTCTACTACTTTATCGGCAAATTCCTGCGTCCCAAGCACCTCCTTAACCCGATGTTTCCTCTCCTCCTCGTCCATTTGCCTTGCCAGATCTCCGGTGAAATAGCCCTCCCTATATGCAGTCTCAACTCCTTTGATAATATAATTCGCGGCTTCTCTCCACCCCAAGAATCGGAAGAGTAGTTCAAGGGCTAGTATTGTGGCAGTGGGGTTTACGTAATTTTTACCTCTATATTTAGGCGCTGTGCCGTGGACCGGCTCCGCCATCATTCCCCAGTCTCCCACGTCAATGCCGGGGGCGACGCCGAGGCCTCCGACTAGGCCAGCGGCCTCGTCAGAGACGTAATCCCCATTTAAGTTGGGGGCTAGAATTACGTCGTATTCCCCCGTTCTCGTGAGTAGCTGTTGTAACATATTGTCGGCAATTCTGTCGTTAACAAGGACTTTGCCCGGGGGTACCTGGCCGCCGTACTGGGCCAGCTCGTCTTCAAACACCACGTGTTCCCTAAACTCATTCCTAGCCACTTCAAACGCCCAATCTTTAAATGCGCCTTCGGTGTATTTCTGGATATTTCCCTTATGCATAACTGTTACCACACGCCTCTTGTTTTCAATTGCAAATTTCAAGGCCAGCCTTGCAATTCTCTGCGTGCCGAATTTGCTAATGGGCTTTATGCCAATGCCGGCGTCGTCTCTTATATTAATTCCGAACTCCCTACGCAGGAAATCCCGGATTTTAGACGCCTCAGGGCTGTTGTAAGGCCACTCAATGCCAGCATAGACGTCCTCTGTGTTTTCTCTAAAAATTACTAAATCGACAACCTCTGGCCTTTTCAGAGGCGAGGGGAGGCCCGGGAAGTACTTCACAGGTCTAATATTGGCGTAGAGATCAAAGAGCTGGCGCAACGTCACGTTTATACTTCTAAACCCTCCTCCCACTGGAGTCTCAAGCGGGGCTTTAAGAAACACCCGTATTTTCTTCAAGACGTTAATGCTATGGTCAGGCAGTCTGTTGCCGAAGATTTTTTCGGCCTTTTCGCCGACCACTACCTCATACCAGATTACTTTTCTAGACTTCCCATATGCCTTTTCAACTGCGGCGTTTGCCACTCTAATAGCCGCATAAGCCACCTCTGGCCCTATCCCGTCTCCCTCTATGTACCCGATAACGACCTTATCGGGGACTTTGAATTGGCCCGGGCCCGTGTACTCTACGTAATCCCCCTCTGGAGGGTCTACATACTTCCCAGCGTAGGGGACTATGTTGGGTATTCCCTGTTTGATTTTCTCTATATCTACAGCCATAGCAGAGGCGGCAAATATAATTAAAATGTATTTATTAGTCAGAATTGTGATAAGAATTGAGCCATTTGGCAAATACGACAAAGTAGTTCTGACCGGCGAGAAAAGGAACGCGATTACGCGTGATGTACTTGAAAGCTTGCTGAAGCTGGGTTGTGAAAGAGAAGTAATTGTGACAAACGAAGGCCCCGTCTTCTCCGCTGGTCTCGACCTCTCGGTTTTCCTAGAAAGTAAGGAGAGAGTATTAGAGTATTTATTTACTATTCATAAATTAATTAAAAAATTTCTTGATTGTGATAAGCGTATAATTGCTTATATAAAGGGAGATGTATATGGATTAGGAGTAGAACTCCTATATTTCTTTGATTACGTAGTGGCGGCTAGTGAGGCGTTGAAATTTTCCTTACAAGGTATTAATTTTGGCCTCTTCCCTCCCTACACGGTATCAATTGGAAAATACTTATTCTCCTACGGCCATCTTAGAATTATGTTAAGTAGAGATTTTACAGCAGGTGAGGCGTTTAGATTCGGCATTGTTTCCGAAATAGGGCAACTGTCTCCAGAGAGGCTCTTCTCGCCGCCGGAGCACATTGGCGCGTTTGTCAAGGCAAAAAGGTGGATAATGGAGAGAGTGGACGAGGCAGTGCCGTATTTGTATAAACTGGCCGAGGCGGCGACAAGCGAGGAGACTCGGTCTAGAATTAAAAAATTCTTTGCTGGAAATCGGGGTAAAAGCTAAAAATTTCCAGGTGGTGTTATAAGTGCCTGCCAATTTGCCAGCGGAGGCTAAAGCGGCTTGGCTTAAGGTGATGGAGGCGAAGACGCCTGAGGAGAAGATTAAGGCGATGGAGGAGTTTTTATCCACAGTGCCTAAACATAAGGGGACTGAGAAGTTGATAAAGCATATAAGGAGAAGGATGGCTGAGCTGAAGAGGGAGTTGAACGAGCGGCGGGAGAAGGAGAGAGCTCTGCGGGGCAGTGGCGGATCGCGCCTTTATGTGGCTAAAGAGGGGGATATACAAGTGGCGGTCGTGGGCCCTCCAAGCTCCGGCAAGACCTCTCTGCTGTGTTGTCTATCAAACACAACGCTTAGACCTGACGACTTGCCTTTTTCAACAGTGGAACCCGTGCCTTCAATGTTCGTGGAGGACGGCGTTTACGTGCAGCTGGTTAAGACGCCGAGCCTAGTCCTTGATCAAAGCAGTGATTTAAACGCCATAGCTTTGGCGACGGTGAGAAACGCAGACGCAGTGATTTTAGTAATTGGCGCAGATACAGACCGCGGGGCTGTGGAAAGGATTTTCCAGTTTTTTGAGGACGAGGGGGTTTACCTAACCCCATTGCGGAATTATGTAAAGATAGAGAGAAGGGGCCTCGGCGGGATACAAATCATGGGTTCGGGGAGGGTTATAGGCGGCACTCTAAATGATGTAAAGAAAATATTAAACGAATATGGAATATACCACGCAGTGGTGCGCATAGAGGGGGAGGTTACTCTAGACGAAGTTGAAGAAGCTCTTTATTTAGACAGGATCTATAAGCCGACTATAGCGGTGATTTCCAAGACAGATTTACTAAAGCCCTCGGACTCAGTTATTGATTTATTATCGAAAAGCGGCGTGAGGTATTACCTCGCCGACTTAAAAACGTGTAGCGTTGACAAGAGGAGGCTTTTAGAGGATTTGTTAAAGGTCACTGGGAGAATCAGAGTCTTCACTAAGCCTATTCACTCAAAGACGTACACGCCAAAGCCCATTGTAGTGAAGGCCGGCTCTACAGTGGGCGAGGTGGCGGCGATGATACACTCATCCCTGGCCGAGACTTTTAAATACGCCGTGGTTTGGCGCCGGGAGGATTTCCCCAATCGCCCTAAGCGCGTTGGGCGCGACTACGTGCTTTCTGACAACGAAATAGTTGAAATACATGCGTAGGGAGGATTGCGAAGACGCCAAAAAAATCCTAGAGCGGCTTGACGAAATTGAAATACTGCTCAATACTGTTTTGGAAGAATTAAGAGAGTTAAAGAAGAGAAAACCCGAGGCGCGGCAAGCGCCTAAGTCTTCGCTTATTGAGATATTACGCGAGAGGAAGTTCATGCCCCTTTCTGAAGTGAAGTCAAAACCAGCGCTTAGACAGGCACTGGAAAGGGGCTTAGTGTTAGTACTTCGCGATGAGGGGGCCAATAAAGAACTGGTAGTGTTGAAAGAGGCGGCGCGAGATTTGCTAGACAAGCTGCCCATGTCTGTTAAAGACGCTGAGAAGCTCAGTGAGCGCGACTACGAATTGCTTCAAGTCCTAAATAGGCTCGGCTATGTGTTATTAAAAGGCGGTCAATATATTAAAACAGAGCTGGCAGAGGAGTTTTACGTATGAGCGAGTTGTTTTGGTTTGAGAAATACCGTCCTCGTTCTTTTGATGAGGTGGTGGATTTGGAGGAGGTTAAGGCTAGGCTTAGG
>FWWM01015210.1_pt1 | contig 11839 bp, 8 predicted proteins | sample 2228351 | NCBI WGS metagenome assembly FWWM01 (sample SAMEA103939774, study PRJEB20133) | metagenome | reverse complement strand
CCTGTGCCACCGGGGGCTTACGTCCCCGGCTCTTCCGACCTGTGCCACCGGGGGCTTACGTCCCCGGCTCTTGCAGCTCGGCCATCTGCGCCTTGCTGGCGCGTTGTTGCCGGGCTAGAATCGGCCGGCAAGTATTTCAAAACACGCGGTCTTGCCGGTGCCGACTGTCTCGGGTCGGACGCTTGCGTTTTCGTACAAGGAGCGCGCTATGCAAGGTTCCAGTCGTCGGCGGTTTTTGGCGACATCGGGCGGAGCGGCCCTTGGGGCGGTGGCCGTACCGGCACTGGCCTCCAGCGCCGCCAGTGCCAACGAGCGGATTCGGGTGGCAGTGATTGGGTTGGGTGGCCGGGGCCGGGTTTCGCATTGCGGGGCGCTGATCGAGTTGTCCAAGGAACAGAACGTCGAGATTGCCGCCTTGTGCGATTGCGACGAAAACCGCACCGCCCAGGCCGCCGCCGAGGTCGAGCGGCGCACGGGCAAGCGGCCGGCTACCTTCTTTGACGAGCGGAAACTGCTGGACGACAAGTCGATTGACGCCGTGTCGCTGGCCACCCCCAACCACTGGCACGCCCTGGAGACCATCTGGGCCTGCCAGGCGGGCAAGGACGTGTATGTGGAAAAGCCGGGCTCGCACAACATTTTCGAGGGGCGCAAGATGGTCGAGGCGGCCCGCAAGTACCGGCGGATCGTGCAGCACGGCACCCAGTGCCGCTCCAGCCCCAAGATCCGCGAGGGGATCGAAAAGCTGCATCAGGGGGTCATCGGCCGCGTGTACCTGGCCCGCGGCATCGCCTTTAAACGCCGGGCCGGCGGCCGCAACCAAATCGGTCCCCCGCCCCCCGGAATGCATTGGGACCTGTGGCTGGGCCCCGCCCCTTTGGCCCCCTACAACAAACTGGCCGTCTATCGCTGGCGATTCCTTAAGGAATACGGCAACGGCGAGATTGGCGACCAGGGGGTCCACCAACTGGACATCATTCGTTGGGGCCTGAAACTCGACACGCACCCCACCCGCGTGCAGTCGATGGGCGGCAACCTGGTCCACGAGGACGACGAGGATACGCCCACCAACCAGGTGTTCGCCTGCCAGTTTGGCGGCCGGCGCGTGCTGGTCACTTTCGAGACGCGCAACTGGTACACGAACTCCGAGGCGGGCATGGGGATCCAGTACCCGTTCGTGGACCATCAGAATGTGGTGGGAGTGATCTTCCTGGGGACGGAAGGGTACATGATCGTCCCCGATTATTCGAGCTACTATGTTTTTTTGGGGCCGGACCGCAAGCCGGGCCCCAGTGCCAGCGTCCCCGGCAATCCGATGATGGATACCGACCACTTCCGCAACTGGCTCCGGGCGGTGCGGAGCCGGAATCCGGCGGACCTGACCGCCGAGATCGAAGAGGGGCACTACAGCTCGGCGCTGTGTCACCTGGCGAACATCGCCTACCGCACCGGCCGAACGCTGACCTTCGACCCCCAGCGTGAGCGGTTTGTGAACGACCCGGAGGCCGACAGCCTACTGACGCGTCCCTACCGTCGGCCCTATGTCGTGCCGGACCAGGTTTAGACCGGGTCGCGGATCAAGGCTGGGCTTAGTTCCCCGCCACGGGTCCTGGCAAGAAAGCGCCAAGCGGTATTCGCCTCGCCGGGATGCCGGCGGCAGGAGGCTGCCAGGGTGTTTGCCGGCCGGTCGGCAGGGCACAGCCGGTTGGTTGCGGCTTTTCACCGGTCCCGGCGGCGCCGGCGCGGGGGCGGGTCGGGCCGCTGGTGCCGGGCTTTTCCGCTGCCGGCCCGCGGCACCAGGCGGAAGTCCAGCTCGCGGCGGTCCAGGTCCACGTGGGCCACGGCCACGCGCACGACGTCACCCAGCCGGTACGTGTGCCCGTGCCGATAACCGCTCAGCGTATGGGAGGCCCGGTCGAAGCGGTAGAAGTCATCGGTCAGCGAGTCGATATGCACCAGGCCTTCGGCTGGGAGGCGAAGTCCCTGGACGAACATCCCGAAGGGCTCCACACCGGTAATGACCGCATCCATCTCCTCGCCGATGCGGGTGCTGAAGTAGGCTAGCAGTTTGAGGCGGGTGAGTTCGCGTTCGGCGGCTTCGGCCCGCTGCTCGCGCTGCGAGCAGTGGTCGCCCAAAACCAGCAGTTCCGCCGGATCGGTGCGGGGCTTGCGTCCTGCCAACACGTCGTCCACCAGCCGATGCACGGTCAGGTCCGGGTAGCGGCGGATGGGCGAGGTGAAGTGGCAGTAGCAATCGCTGGCCAGCGCGTAGTGGCCCTCCTCCTCGGGGCTGTACACTGCCCGCTGCATGGCCCGGAGCACGGCGAAATGCACGGCGTATTCTTCGGGCCGGCCGGCGGTCCGCTCGAGCAAGTGCTGGATCCAGCCGCGGCTTTCCAGGCTGCCTCCGCCGTCGGAGAGGCGCAACTCGGCCACAAACTCCCGCAAAGCCTTGAGCTTGAACAGCGAAGGGGGCCGATGGATACGCCGCAGGAACAGGACCCCCCGGTTATGGAGCCACTGGGCCACGGCCTGATTGGCCGCCACCATGAACTCCTCGATCATCTTGCGGCTTTCGGTGTGCGGCACTACCCGGGCGCCGGTGACCTGGCCTTGCCGGTCTAGTTCCACTTGCACCTCGGGGATGTTCATTTCCAACATGCCGTGGGCGGCCCGCCGGCGGCGCAGGCGCCGGGCCAGGTCCCGCATCTGCAACAACATCTCGCACAGGCCCGCCGCCCACCGGCGCCGCCAGGGTTCCGGATCGACAAAAAAGGCATCCACCTGGTCATACGTGAGCCGCTTGTGGCTGCGGATAGCCGAGCGATGCACCTCCATGTGGACCGGCAGGGCCTCCTCGGTAAACTCCAAAAACACGGTCTTGGTGTAACGGAGTTTTTGGGGCTGGAGGCTGGCCAGGGCGTTGGAGATCGTCTCGGGGAGCATGGGGAGCACGCGGTCCGGCAGATACACGCTGGTCGCGCGGTGCCGCGCCTCGCGGTCCAGCGGCGTGCCAGGCCGCACAAAATGCGCCACGTCGGCAATATGCACCCCCAAGCGCCAGCGCCCCCGCCCGATCGGCTCCAGCGACACCGCGTCGTCGTAGTCCCGGGCATCGATCGGGTCGATGGTGATCGTCGGCAGGTGGGTGAGGTCCAGCCGGCCTGCCAGGTCCGAATCGTCGAAGGCCTCGGCCTGGCGCCGGGCTTCCTCCAGGGCATCCTCGGCGAACTGGTCGGGCAGATCGAACTCGCGGAGGATCACCAGGGTATCGACGCCGGGCTTTCCGGGCGGGCCAAGCACCTCGACGACCACGCCTTCGCCCCATCGCCAGGGGCTGGGGAAGCGGACCATTTCCACGACCACCTTGTCGCCGCTTTCCAGGCGCTGGGCCCCGGGGTCGCCCACCAGGATGGGGGTGGCAAACAGGTTGCCGTCGATCTGCACCTGGGGGCCCCCCACCGAATCGGTGTAGGTGCCCACAAAGCGATGGGTCTCGCGCCGGAGGACCTCGACCACCTCGCCGCGCGGCCCCAACTCGCCGCGGGAGGGCAACAGGCGCACGGCCACGGTGTCGCCGGTCGAGGCATCGCTGGTTTTTTCGTAGGGGATGAAGATGTCGCGAGCGGCCGGACCGTCGGCCGAGCCCCCCTCCGGCCGCACAAAGCCGTGCCCGGCCTCCGTCCGGCGGAAAACGCCCACCACATGATTGGGGCGCGGCCCGGGCGGCACCCAGTACACCAGATGGCCTGCCCCATAGCGCAACTGGCCGCGAGCCGCCAGTCGCTTGATGAGTTTCTTGAGTTCCGCGGCTGCCTCGTCTTCCAGCCCCAGGCGCCGGGCGATCATCCGGGGCTTCATCGGCCGGTACTCCGGGCGCCGCACGAAGTCCAGCAAGCGTTGTTCAAGATCGTTCGACGTCATGCCACCTCGGAAAAAAACGTGTGCCGGTCTGGCGCCGCACCACCCCAAAGCTCCGTCGCGGCCGCTGCGCCAACCCCCTTTATGCCATTGTATCGCGCCGGCCGGCCTAGATTTGGGATTCGCAGCGTTTGAGGTATTCGATGCTTTGGCGCGCGGTCCGCTCGATGCCGGGCTTCAAGTCGAACACCTCGATGGAAATCCAGCCGCGGTAGCCGATCTCCCGCAGGGCCCGCAAAATGGGGACGAAATCGAGGCTGCCGAAGCCCGGCCCCTGGCCGTTGGCATCGTTGGCGTGAAAATGCACCAGATCCTGCCGGTGGCGGCGGAGGAGTTCAGGAATCGGCTTGGCTTCCGAGGCCATCGCCCGGCAATCCAGGTGCAGCCGGCACCAGGGCGAATCGACGCGGCGGACCAGTTCCATACCTTGCTCCGCTGTGGTGATGAATGTGGTCGTTTGCGGAGCCAAAGGCTCGATGGCCAAAGTGACGCGGCTCTGCTCCAAGACCGGCAGCGCGTAGCGGATCACCTCGGTGGCAAAATCCACCGCTTGCTGGCGGGTTACGCCGGGCAGCAGGTCCCGCTGCTTGGGCGAGCCAAACACCAGCAACGTGCCCCCCACATCGGCACAAAACCGGGCCAGCTCGCCCAGGTACTCGGCCGTGCGGCGGCGGACTGCCGGGTCAGGACTGGTCAGATGATAGCCGGTGGTCTTGGCCAAGAGCCAATGCAGGCCCACGGCCGTCAGGCCCGCTTGGTCCATCGTGCGGCGGATGGTGCGGCGGCGCTCGGCCGAGATATCCGTCACCCGGTCGGCCAGGGTGAAGGGTGCCAGTTCCAATCCCGTATAGCCGCACTGGGCGGCAAAGGCACAGGCCCGCTCGAAAGGCCAGCCCTCGAAGGTCTCGTTGCAAATGGCGTAGCGGAAGGGACCGGCAACGGACCTGGCGGCCTCCTGGCCAGCCCGCGCTTCGCACCCGGGAAACTTCGCTGCCAGCGCGGCGACAGCCGCACCCAGGAACCGGCGGCGATCTGAAGAAAACATGGTTCGGCTCCTGCGAGCATTGTCTGAGGGACACCCCGACGCTGCGTTCGGGCACCGCAGCCGGGTTGCCCCAGCATAGTTCGGGCCGGCCGGGCATGCCAGCCCGCCAGGCCGCCAGCCCGCCATCCCGCCAGCCTGCCAGCCTGCCAGCCTGCCAGCCTGCCAGCCCGCCAGCCCGGCGAGCCTTGCGGGCTGTCTGCGCGTGACCCCAGCGGCCAGCGGCGGGCTGGCAGACGGCAAGCAGGTGGCTAGCAGATGGCCGGCCGATGGCCCGCCGTTTGGCGCCGGAGCCCCGCGGTTTGGGGGCGGATCCCCGCGGCTTGGGGGCGGATCCTCGCGGTTTGGCGGCGGAGCCCCGCGGCTTGGCGGATCCCGGCAGTTTGTCGGCGGCTTGCCCGCAGCGGGCAGGGGTGTTAAGATGCGGCCCACGATTTCCGACCGCCACGCCTTGCCCCTTCGGTCCCCTAACGGCGCAGACGGGAGAAGCAAATGAACAGTGCTCAAGAGCAATCGGTTCCAGGCCAGGAGCCGTCCGGGGGCGCAGGAGCCGGGATGCCCGGCGAGGTCCAGACCCTGGGCCGATCGCAGTGGATCGTGCTGGCCGCCGCCTTTTTGGGTTGGATGTTCGACGGGGTCGAAATCGGGTTATTTCCGCTGGTAGCCCGGCCGGCACTCCAGGAACTGCTCCGCGATATGGGCGATGCCGAGGTGGGGTGGTGGAACGGCATCATCGTGGCGTGTTTTCTTCTTGGGGCGGCCATGGGAGGCTTGGTGTTCGGCTGGCTGGGCGACCGCATCGGCCGCGTACGGGGCATGGTGCTGGCCATCCTCACTTACTCGCTGTTTACGGGGGCCGGTTACTGGGCCACCGAGGCGTGGCACCTGGCCGTATTCCGCTTCATCGCCTCGCTGGGGATGGGGGGCGAATGGGCCGTGGCCGTAGCCCTGGTGGTCGAGTGCTGGCCCGAACGGCACCGCCCGAAACTGGCCGGCGCGATCGGCTCGGCCGCCAACTTCGGCTTCTTGTTCATCGGCATCGTGGCTTACCTGTTTCCGGTGCGCGCGGACTCGTGGCGATGGCTGATGCTGGTCGGCGCCTCGCCTGCGGTGCTGGCCTTTCTGATAACCTTGTTTGTCCCCGAATCGGAGCGCTGGAAAGCAGCCCGGCAGAAAGCGGCCGCATTGCCCGGCAGTGCATCCGGGGGCGGCATCGCCGCCTCGGTCGTGATGCTGGGGGGCTTGGCCCTGGTGGCGGCAGTGCTCTACGCGGCCGAATCTGTAGCGGGCACCGGCGCCTTCGAAACCTGGGTGCGACAGGTAACCAGCTTGACGGCTTCGGGCCTGACGGCGGAGCAACACCTGGCAGGCCTGGGCGCCGTCCTGGCCCTGCTGGCTGCCGGGGTGGTGGGCAACCTGGCGGGCCGGCAGCCGCTGAGCCGGGGATTGCTCCCCGGCCTGGGGATCATCGCCGCCGGATACGCTCTCTCGGGCAATCCGGCCCTGTGGATTCCAGTGACGGTCATGTTCGTCATCGGCGCGACCACCGGGACCCGCAGCGTGCGCGAAATCTTCGCCCCCCAGTTGCGGTGGCGCACCATTCTGGCGATCGTGTTCTCGGCCATTCCCCTGATCGGCACCTGGGCCGCCGTCTCAGGATGGATCCCCCTGTGGGTCGAGCAGATGCGCCAAGCCCAATTGATCGAAGAGCACCTGCCGGGAATGGACCTCACCCACGTCGATAAGCGGGAACTCAGCACCCGGCTGGAAGAGGCCAAAGCCCGGCTGCCCGCCGCCACCTGGTCGGAAATCGGCAAACAGGCAGCGCGGGCCAAGGCCGGCGTGCAGATCATTTTGGCCGTGGGAGCCATCATCGGCTGTTATGTGGCGGCTTTCCTGGCCGGCGTTTGGGGGCGGCGGCCGGTGTATTTCCTCCTCTGCCTGTTCTCGCTTTTGTCGTGCGCGTACTTGTTCCAGTATCTGACGCTGGCCGACCCCCTGTTTTATCCGGTTTGCGGGTTTGTCTGTGCGGTTTCTGCCGCCTTTTACGGATGGCTCCCCTTGTACCTGCCGGAGCTGTTTCCCACCCGGGTACGGGCCACCGGGCAGGGGTTGAGTTTCAACTTCGGGCGGATTCTGGCGGCGATCGGCACGCTCCTGATGGGCCGGTTGGTGCAGATGCTTGGGGGCAACTATGCCGATGCGGGGGCAAAGATCACTTTGATTTACGTCCTGGGCATGATCCTCATCTGGTTCACGCCGGAGACCAAGGGCAAGCCGCTGCCCGATTGAAGGCCCCCCACCGGCCGGGCCCCGTTCCGCCGCGTAGGGTCCGTTCTTTTTGCGCACGCGCCGCCAAGAGCCGGCCGCGTAAGCCCCTGGTACGTTCGGTGCACCACGGCTTGAATGCGGCCGGCCAGGATGCGGGTCCGCGCCTTGCAAGCACGCGGCAGACGGTGGCCGGCAGCACCGCGTGCCGGCCTCCACCCTCAAGCCGCGGCGCACGCACGCAGCAGCCGGTCAGTGGCCGGTCCCAGCCTTCAATCGACATCCGTCCCTCCGTGCCGTACGATACCATTCGGGTGGGTGGCCGAAGGGTGCCGGGGAACCGGCCCCGGGGCGGTCGTGGGTGTTCAACCGGCCCGAAGGGAGTTCGCGATGGCGTTGTTTCTGGCGGCGCTGGCTGTAGCGCTGGGTGTTTCGTTTGTCTGCTCGCTGGCCGAAGCCACTCTCTTGAGTCTCACGCCGAGCCAGGTGGCGCAGATTTCCGAGCGCCGGGCGGACCTGGGGGCCCTTTGGCGCCGGTTCAAAACGGAGATCCAGGTGCCCATCGCCACGATCCTTTTCTTGAACACGGCGGCGCACACCATCGGCGCGGCCGTGGCGGGGGCCCGATTCGACCAGGTGTTCGGCGAAGAATGGCTGTGGTGCTTTTCGCTCTTGTTTACGTACGTCATGCTGCAGTTCACCGAAGTGCTTCCCAAAACCCTGGGCGTGCGCTTCAACCGGGAACTGGCCGTAGTGATAGCCCGGCCGCTGTTCGTGGCCGCGTGGATGCTCCGCCCCGTGTTGCGCCTGATCCATTGGGTCAATCGGCCGTTCGAGTCGGGCGCTACGGCCAGCCGCCCCCCGGCGACGATCGAAGAGATCACGGTGCTGGCGGGGCTGGCCCGGCTGGCCAACCAGATTGGTCCCCAGCAGGAACGGATCATCATTACCGCCACGCGCCTGGCCGATCTCCGGGCCCGCGATGTCATGCTCCCCACCGAGCAGATTTCGTTCCTTTCGACGTCGCAGAGCCTGGCCGATGCCCTCCTCACCGCCCACATCGATGCCCACACCCGCTACCCCGTGTGCGAACGAGGCGACCCCGACCGCGTGGTGGGCTACATCAACTTCAAAGAACTGGTGTATTACATGCGGACCAATCCCCATGATTGGCGGCTGGAGGGGGTGATCCGGCCCATCCATTTCGTCTCGCCCGACGATACGGCCGCCGAGTTGCTGCGGACGTTCGTGAGCCAGCACATCCACATCGCCATCGTGCGCGATGCGTCGGGCAAGACGTTGGGATTGGTGACCCTGGAAGACTTAATCGAGGAATTGGTGGGCGAGTTGGAGGATGAGTTCGACCGCCTGCCGCGCATGTTCCACCCGCTTTCGGGAGGGACGTGGATGATTGGCGGCGGCTTGCCGGTCAGGGAACTGGCCAGCCGGCTGGAAGTGCCGTTGGGCGATACCCAGGGGACCGTCTCCGCGTGGTTGACGCGGCGCTTGGGGCGGAGCCCCCGGGTGGGCGATGAATATGTCGAGTCCGGAGTGAAGTTCGCCGTGCGGCGGGTGCGGCGGGGCCGGGTGTTCGAGGCCGTAGCCACCCGCCCTCCGGCGTGACCAGCAGGCCCTTGCCGGCGGCGACATCCGTCGGGCCGGCAAATGCCTCTTGAAACGTCTTGCCGTGCCAAGGCGCGGCCGTCCCCTTGGCCGTGGCCGCAACCGGGCGGTATATTGGCCTTTCTGGGCTTTCGGCCGCGTCGACGGCGTGCCGCACAGTCCCCGCCGTCTTCAACACCTCTGGGAGGAGCACCCCTGATGCACGCGATCAACCGTCGCCGGTGGCTCTGGATCGTTGCCTTGTGGATCCCCTGCGCCTCGAACCTTTGGGCCGCCGGACCCGAAGGCTACGCCCGCAAAGAAGTCATCTATGGCCGCAAGGACGGCATGGCTTTGACCATGGATCTCATCACCCCGAAAAAGCCCAACGGCCTGGGCGTGGTGTGGGTGGTCAGCGGCGGGTGGTTTTCCTCGCACGATGCGATCCGGCCGGCGGCGATCACCACCCTGTTGGACCGGGGGTACACCGTGTTCGCGGTGGTGCACGGCAGCCAGCCGCGGTACACCATCCCCGATGCCGTGGCCGACATGCACCGGGCAGTCCGTTTCATCCGCTTCCATGCCAAACAGTATGGCATCGACTCGGACCGTCTCGGGGTCACGGGGGGTTCGGCTGGCGGCCATCTTTCACTGATGCTGGGCACGGCTGGCGATGCGGGCAATCCCAAAGCGTTGGACCCGGTGGACCGCACCTCCAGCCGCGTCCAGGCCGTGGCCTGCTTCTTCCCGCCGACCGATTTCCTCAACTACGGCAGCGAAGGGAACGTGGTCCTGGGCGACAAGGTGCTTTCGGGCTTCAAGGCCCCATTCGATTTCCGGGAGCTGGACCCCAAGACCCGCAGTTACGTCCCGATTACCGACCGGAAGCGGATTCTCGAGATCGGGCGTGCCATCTCGCCTTATTACCACGTCAGCGCGGACGATCCGCCCACCCTGATCATCCACGGCGATGCCGACAAACTGGTGCCCATCCAGCAGGCCGAGCGAATCATCGCCCGGCTGAAAGAAGTGGGCGTCCCGGCCGAACTGGTCGTCAAGAAAGGCGAGGCCCATGGCTGGCCGAATCTGGTGGCCGATATGACGACCATTGCCGACTGGTTCGATAAGTACCTCCGCCCGGGGGCGGCTTCCAAATAAATCGGTATATGCGCTATTCGGCGGTCTTGTTCGACCTGGATGGAACGCTGCTGGACACGCTGGCCGACGTGGCCGATGCCACCAATGCCGCACTTGCCCAGTTGGGGTTTCCGGGGCACCCGGTCGAGGCCTACAAGTACTTTATCGGCGATGGGATGGAGCAGCTTGCCCGCCGGGTGCTCGGACCCAATGCCGAGTATCCGGCCCTTGTCGCCCGGTGTGTGCAGCGCATCCGCGAACACTACGCGCGGTGTTGGGCGTGCAAAACCCGGCCATATCCCTATATCCCGGAACTGCTCGACGAGCTTGCTTGGCGCAAGGTTCCCATGGCCGTGCTTTCCAACAAGCCGCAGGATTTCACGCGGTTGTGTGTCGAGCGGCTGTTGGGGCGGTGGCGTTTCGACGCGGTGGTGGGGGCGGGGGGCCAGTTCCCGCCAAAACCCCATCCGGCGGCCGCCCTGCATATCGCTGGGCTTCTCGGCCTGCCGCCCGCCCGGATCGTATATCTGGGCGACACGAATACGGACATGCAGACGGCCACTGGGGCGGGCATGTTCCCCGTGGGCGCCCTTTGGGGTTTCCGCCCGGAGGACGAATTGCGGGCAAGCGGCGCCCAGGTGCTCATCGCCCGGCCCCTTGAGCTGCTTGCCCTGCTGGAAGATCGGAAACCGGCCTGAGGGGCCCGCGCGTTGCTTGGGACAGCAGTGTGGGAAGGCGGCTGCCGGCCGCAGCGATGTCCCGCCCGGCAGGATATAATCGCCAGCATGTGCGGACGATTCACCCTTCGAGCGCCGGCAAGCGTGGTGGCTGCCCAGTTCGGGCTGTTCGAGACTCCGGCGTGGGCCCCCCGATTCAATATCGCACCGGGCCAGCAGGTGGCGGCCGTCCGCTGTGCGGGCCCAGGCAATGCCCGACAAGCGGTCTGGCTCCGGTGGGGACTGATCCCGTACTGGGCCGAGGACCCGGCCATCGGCCACCGCCTGATCAACGCCCGCAGCGAGACGGCGGCCACCAAGCCTGCGTTCCGCGTCCCGCTGCGGCGAAGGCGATGCCTGGTGCCCGCCGATGGATTCTACGAATGGAAGAAAGCCGGCAGCCTGCGGCAGCCCTATTTCATCCGCTTTCGCGACGAGCGGGTCTTTGCCTTCGCCGCGCTGTGGGATGCCTGGGAAGGCCCAGACCACGTCGCGGTGGAATCGTGCACTCTGCTGACCACCCAGCCGAACGCCGTGGTCGAGGCCATCCATGACCGGATGCCGGTGATTCTTTCGCCCGAGCACTACGCGGCGTGGCTCGATCCGGCCGTCGTGGACCCGGGCCGGCTGCGACCCATGCTAGGCCCCTATCCGGCCGAAGAGATGGAGGCGTACCCGGTCAGCCGTCGGGTGAATAGCCCAGCGTGGGACGACCCGCAGTGCATTCAGCCGGCCTGAGGGCCCGCGGGCGCTGCCCGGCGTCTTATGGTGTGGGTGGGGGCAGCGGGGGGAGTGGGCCCGTTGACCGCACTGTGGCGAGGCGATGGCCCCGGATGCGTACGCAACCGGCTCGGCTTTGGGCACCGGGCGTTTGCCGGCCGGGCTCGGGGTCGAGTTGCGCGGCGCTTGTCGCGCACGCCTCGGATGGGCTACCATGCGGCAATAAGGGCCCTGGGTGGAGGCTAGCCCGATGAGCAAATCGACGGATATTCGTCTGGTGCACGTCAGCTCCGACTCGGAGCAATTTGCCTATCGCACGCCGATGAAGTTCGGCGGCCGGGTGGTAACCGATGTGGTGCTGCTCCATGTAACGGCCGATGTCGAGACGCGCTCCGGCCGGCGGGGGCGGGGGTACGGCTCGATGCCGATGCGA
>FWWM01008075.1_pt1 | contig 11843 bp, 9 predicted proteins | sample 2228351 | NCBI WGS metagenome assembly FWWM01 (sample SAMEA103939774, study PRJEB20133) | metagenome | reverse complement strand
GATAGCCGCATCGGGGTCATCGCACACATCCACATAATGGACTCCGGCATGGGTGGCCGCCGTCGCCATCATCAGCATGTAGCCGAGGCCTGCGGCGCTCCAGTGGGATATGAATGCCAGAGGCAACAGGCTAAGGGCCATGCCATACATCCCCCAGTGACATACGCGGCGATGCCCCCAGCGTCCGGCGAACAGCGGCATGGCTAAAGCGGCGGGCGCGGCCAATAACTGACCGATGGCCGCCAAGGTCCCGATAGTAGCGGTGGGTGTGCGCAGACCGGCGTCCAGGTAAACGTTGAAGAAAGTGCGGGCAGCACCCTCTCCGATGCCGCCCAGAAAGATAACCGTGCCTATGAATGCCATGATAGGAAGGGGTGATATCACCATTCGGGGTAGGGTGGAGGTGACACCTTCTTGCGCCGGTTCGGCATAGGGATGACTCTCGTGTGAAGCGTATAATGCCAGAACGCCGATGCCGAGGCTGGCGGCTGCCAGCATGAGCGGGTAAGCAAAGGTTGCAGGGTTTTGTGTGGTTGTACGCAGGAAACCGGCGAAAAGGCCCGGAAGAAGGCCGCCGATCAGGCTACCCGCAAAACCGGCGACCGGCCAGAGCGCAGCCTGCACCGAGAAGACGTGGCTCCGCTCTTCCGATGTGGTGGCATTCATCAGGAACGGCCCGGCGCCAACATCGTACAAAGCGATGGTGAGGTCGCTGAAAAGGTAGGTCAGGATCAACCAGGCCGGGCGCCAGGAAGGCGGAATCCACAGGGCAAAAGGCCAAAGAAGATAAGCGAGGCTGGCAAGGCCGAGGCCGAGGATCATGCTACGGCGACTCCCCAGCCGTTGGCAGATAGTACCCGCCGGTAGGCTGGCCAGCGCCCAACCCGCCAGCGCAATGGCCGAGGCGAGGCCGATGAAGTCGGGGCCGTACCCCAGGCGCAATAGAAAAAGGCCGCGCAGCAGGGAGTAGATACCGCCAAAGACGGTAAAACCCATCAACCCTGCGCTCACCAGGTAAAGCCGGGCATTGCGGCTGAATTTACCCAGCGCGCGCAAGTAGTCGCTCATGATACCGCTGTGTAGAGCACCAACTCCGACAACATGCTGCCGTCAAGCCGGATGGGTAATCCCATATCCGCCAGTTCACGGCCCGAGACGCGGAAAACCTCCCCGTTGTTGTCCAGCCTGACCTCGTAGTCGCGCGAACGGTCAATGCCTCGCAGGCGAAGGACGTATTCGCCCTCGCTACCGCCGGCGTCATTCCGGTTGATAGAGAAGACGCCGCAGTAGCCGCGACTGCGATCTGGAGCGGCATATTCAAGCACGCACCATGGCGTCGCGGACAGCACGCCGATGCCCGGTGTGTGATGATAGACTACCGCGCCATTGGCGATGAGCGGATAGCAGAAATCCTTCGCCAATTGAATGTAACGCTTGGTCTTCATAAAGTAAGGTGTCGTGCGGTCGGCGTTCTGTGCCCCGAAGCCGACAAAGATCGTAGTGGCGAATAGCGTTACCCTCAGGTGCGTATCCAGGTCTGCCATCTGGTGGGCATGGTACAGGTGGTTATGGTAGTAGCAGAGCGCTTCTGGGGGCGCGAAATGCGTCAAACCGTTGATCGCGCGGATGCTCAGAGGGAAAGAGGAAAAATCCGATTCGCAAGAGTAGTGGAAACGGCTCATCATGCCTAAGTCAAGGCGTCCGCCGCCTCCGGCGCAATTCTCCAGGGCGACCTCCGGCATCTCTCGGCGCACGCGGTCAAAGGTGCCGTAGAGCACCTCCATGTGCCGCCACCCTTCGTTCTCCAAATATCCATCGCGCAGGTTTTCTCCGCCCTCGTGCACACGTACGTTATAGTCAATCTTGAAGAAATCAAGCCGGTGGTCGCGAATGACACGCAAGACTTCGTTCTCAAAATATTGCGCCACGTCGGGCCGTCCCAGGTTAAGCACGCGGGTATTGCCCGGCCACCGTCCGTCATCGGTCTGCAACAGCCAGTCGGGGTGTTCTTGAGCGATCTTGCTCAGCGGGCCGGCGGCCTCCGGTTCCATCCACAGGCCAAACAGCAACCCCTGCCTGTGGGCATACTCACGGATACCGGCCAGGCCACCGGGCAGCCAATCGCCCTCCCACCAATCGCCACGGCGTTCGGTCCAGCCCCCAAACACATCACCATACCAGCCCGCGTCAACCATGAAAGCCTGAACGCCCATCTCCTTTGCAATGTCTATCTCGCGGAGGATCCACTCGCCGGGGAACTCAACGACATGACCGGCAATGGCGTACATCTCTTTGCCGGGCGGGCGCGGGGGAACTACCGATGCGCGCATGTGGCGGTGCCAGGCCTGCACGGCCGCGTCATAATCGCGGTGCAAGGAGCCGATGTGTACCTCGGGGCTGTTGACCGTCTCGCCTGGGGCAATCACGCGCAGAGGTGCCGGCGCAAATGGGCCAAGACGGAAGGAGAGAAGGCCATCCGGCGTGGGGATGAATTCGGCGGCCCAATTGCCGGACCAGGCCAAGGCTATGAAGAAGAGCTCGCCGGTAATCTCGTTGCGCAGTATGAAGCTTGGCCCGCCATAGTTCTTGTCGTGCGTGCGTTCAATGCGCAGGCCTTCCTCCGGCAGGGCACTCCAGACAAAGTCACCCTCCGGGCCCCACTGCCGCGCCCGGTCATAGGCAATGCTGAAGGCCGGCTTATACTCAGGTAACACTCCATACCAGTTCGGGCTGTACCACAGCAGGCCGGCGCACGGAGAGACGCGCGCGAGGGCCGCAGGCGCTGTGCCGGTATTCGTGATCTCCAACCAGCGGGCCAGAATGGGGGTGCCGTCCAGGCGGGTCACAACCCTCACTGCCACTGGCCGGACCGCGTGCCGCAGTTCCACCACGGCTTCCAGGGTGCCCGGTCGTGCCCCCGGTCGCTCATAAGCATTCGCCCACTGCCAGCGGTTGTGAAGCAATTGCCCATCTATTTCCAGTTCAAACGCCTCAACCCGATAGATCACCGGGTCTAACGCCAGGTCTTGCTTGCCGCGACCGGGCCCCACCTCGCGGAGCACTTCGCCGACAGCCGACCAATAGAGCGTGATCAGGCGTCCGTGGTGCAAGACCTCCTCGCGCACGGTAGTCTCAGAGACGTAACGCGCTGCCCGGTCTCCTTCTCGCTCATAGAACTGCACCGCGATGTTCGCCGGTCGCCCGGTGGCTACGTCTGCTTTGTTCACCTCTGCTTTTCCTTTCTCTGGGGGAAAAACCTATCGTGGAGAGACCCGGATGTCCAGATACCACTCGTACGTGCCGCGTGCCGCGACCGTAGAGCATTCGCCCTGCAATCGGGCTACATCAAGACGATCAAAACTGGCAGTGGCAGGTTCCAGGAAGATGTTGTAAAGGTCCTGCCAGCCACCCTCGTTGGGCAAGATACCCAGATAAGGCACCTGCTCCACCGGAAAGGAGAGGGTCAGCACCAGGTTACTTACCGGGTAGGTCAACGCGCACCAGCCTTGCGTGAGCCGCCCTTTCACGTAATATTTGGCGACATCTTTGGCCGCTTTCGGTTGGATGTGCCGCAGATCACGTTGCTTGCCGGACGGCAATTCGGCCACAGGCCAGGCAAACTCGTCGCCGTATCTCCCCAGACTGCCGGTGGGAGAAAACGTAGTGACGATGCGGGTCACGCCATCGGGAAGCATTAACTCTGCTCCCTCTTCCAGCACGAACATCGGATGGGCGGCCCATAGGAAATCCATGGCAAATGCCGACAGGTTGGTCAGACGATAGGCGATGTGTAACGTGCCGGCATCTGCAAAGTTGACCCATTTCTCCAGCCTGTACGGCAGACGAACACCATAGGTGGCGAAGTGTGCGCGGTTGCCATCGTCATCACAATCCCAAGGGATGCTCCACACTTCCCCATGATCAGGGAGAGGGGTTCCCTGCCAGGGATAGCCCTCGTAGAAACAGCGGTCAATGGTGGGAAACATATCGTCCATTCCCGCACATTCGCCCTGAGCAACGTAATCACCGGCATAGGAGGCAATCCTATACTGTGTGCCGCTCCGTTGAACAAGAAGTTCCAAGGGGTGTGGCTTATAGACCAGCGAGCAGAGATTGGCCCCGATCGCAGGCAGAAATTGGGCCGCCATCAGTTCGGATTCAATGGTGATGGCACTCTGGTCTTTGTATCGCGATGGACGGATAACCGTGGACACGGTCTTCCCTCCTTTGTTACTATTGGCAGGGGTACAGCAAGGGGAATTTGCAATAGGCGGTAGCCATCATCTATCAGCCAGCGCTGGCAGGGTGGTGATGGTCGGATCGTGCCTTATCCAGCGTGGCCTCGGTTGCCTGGATGGCTTTCATGACGGAAGTGAACGACATGGTGAGGTGTTCGTGGACCATTTCGTGCGCCGCTTGTCTGTCTCTGCTGCGCAAGCAGTCCACAAAACGACGATGGTATTCTATCCCTCTCTCCCGAAAGTCGGCGGGGTCCAACGTGCGGTGCGTTATGACCAGAAGTCTCACCTGGCCGCGCAGTGCTGCCCAGACTGCCTGGAGACGTTTGTGACCCGAAATGCGATAGACCATGTCGTGAAACTGGATGTCCAGGTCGGTTGCTTCCGCTTGCGAATAGGGGGTCTTGCTCAGCTCTGCCATCTTGTCCACGATGGCGTCCAGTTCGTCGAATTGCTCATCTGTGGCGTACTTGATGGCGTAGTCCACCGCAAGGACCTCTAGAGGTTCGCGCAGGCTATAGATCTCTTCCGCATCGCGCGCTTGCATGCCGGTCACAAAGGTCCCCCGGTGTGCATACCGAACCACCAGGCCCTCGTTCTCCAGAATCCTGAACGCATCACGGACGGGGCCGCGGCTCAGCCGCATGGCCTGGGCAATCTCTCTTTCAACGATGTGCTGCCCGGGCCGGAGGCGCCCGCGCACAATGGCCTCGCGTAGCTCATTAGCTACTTGCTCGCTCAGGGTGCGGTTTAACGGCAGGGCCAGGTCCAGCGTTTCCATCTCAGGTCAGCACCTTCCCGCCAACGATCTGTGGGGTGCGACCATCGGTGCCGGGCAACGCCTTCATCACTTCAATCGTGAAGCCGATGAGGTTTTGCGTGTCAAGATTTGCCCACATCGTGCCGGGGCGGATGCCGGAACCCATCTGCGCCACACCGATTCCGTTCTGCGTCAGGTATTCTATTACGGATTCCATGTCGTAGGTGTTGAAACGGATGTGATGTATGCCCGGTCCATGTTCGCGAAGGAAATCGGCCCAGATGCTCTGCCCTTCGACAGGCTGTATCAGCTCAAGTTCGATCGAACCGATCTCGGTGAAGGCCATTCGTGCCGTAAAATCGGCAGGTTCACCGTAATAAAACCTCTCTATGTCGGTGCGTCCTGCCGGCGGCCAATCGATTACCCTGAATGGCCCAATTCCGAACACCTGCGTCAGAACCTTGATGCTTTGGTCCAGATCCTTGACCACCGCTCCCACCTGCACGCAGTTTCTGAACGTTTCCTTTACGGGATTAGTGTCATCGGGCATGTGTATTCCTCAGCGTTACTGCGTGTATGGCACAGAACCAGAACTGAAATTTAGCACCATCGCGTGATTCTGTCAAAGTTTATGCTCACCTTGCGTTCCTATGCTGCTCCGTCAGAGCTTGAGTCCGGTCATGGCGATGCCGCGCACGAACTGCTTGGAAGCGACAGCATAGAGTAACATGACGGGCAGGACCGTGAGCACGGAACCAGCGGCATATATCTCGTAGCGCGACCACCAAAGGCTACGTAGCCCTGCCAGAACCAAGGGCAAAGTGCGATTTCCGGGGCTGGTCAACACCACCAGCGGCCACAGAAAACTGTCCCAACTCCCCAGGAAAGTGAACACCGCCAGCGCCGAAAGAGGGGCCTTCGCCAACGGTAATATCACCCGCGAGAAGATCCAGAACTCCCCGGCACCGTCAATGCGCCCGGCGTCAATGAGGTCGTTGGGAATGGATTCCATGAATTGCCGCATCATGAAGATGCCGAAGGTGGAGCAGAGGCCGGTGATGACGATCCCAAGCATCTTATCCGTCAGTTTCAAGTCGGCAATGGTCACGTAGAGTGGGACGAGCACAACGGCAAAAGGCACCATCATGGTGGAGAGGAGCACCGTGAAGAGCTGTTCTTTTCCCCAAAAGCGGTACTTGGCGAACACGTAGCCGGCTGCCGCCGAGGTCAGCATGGTGGCCGAAGTTACTACTACTGCCACCCAAGCTGTGTTAAACAGGCCGCGCAAGAAATTCGCGCGCTGAGTGATCTGCACGTAATTGTCAAAGGTCCACTGGATGGGCAAGAGGGCTCTGGATGAGGTAAGTTCTACATAACTCTTGAACGAGCCAAAGAACATCCACAGGAAGGGCATCACCGAGGTGAAAGTCAGAATAAGTAGCACGATGTGCGGTAAGATACGGAAAACCGAGCCGTAGATTATGGGACGGATAGATACCTTAGAACGGACGGCTGCTTTGGCCATGTTTAGTGCCTCCTTTTCATGACTGTCAGCACTCAATATTGCCAGGTTGGTTTCAGGAACCGGATCTGAACGATGGTCAACACAAGGATGAAGACGAACAACACGAAGGCCGAAGCAGTAGCGAAGCCGAAGCGCATGTTGGTAAAGGCTTCTTGGTACACCAACCGGCTGATCCAGAGGCAGGAGTTGCCGGCACAACCGATCACTTCTGCATTGGTAAAGGCCTGTAGAGTCCCCATGACCATGATGACCGATTCCAGCAGCAGCGTGTTACCAAGGAGAGGGAACGTCACGTAGCGGAAGCGGTGCCATGCGCCCGCGCCATCCACTTTTGCCGCGTCGTACATTTCCTCCGGGATGCCTAAAAGGCCGGCAGTGATGATGACGACGTGGAACCCCAACCCTTTCCAGACATCAATGAGGGCGATGGAGGGTAGCGCCGAGTTGGGCCCGGTGATCCATTTGCTCGTGGGCAAACCGAGAGACGACAAAATTTGGTTGAACTGGCCGGTCTGCGGGTCCATCAGCATACGGAACAGCAGCGCAATGGCGACATATGATACGACCACCGGCAGGTAAAGGACAAACTGGTAGAAGCCTCGCCCTCGCGTCACCGAAACCAGGCATAAGGATACAAATAACGCCAGGGGTAAGGTTCCGAGATAGACCAGAATGGAGAAGGTGATCGTCCGACGGACGGCAATCCAGAATAGGGGATAACTGAAGACCTGTTGGAAGTTCTTCAAGCCGACGAAGGGGCTGGCACTCGGATCCATCAGGTTGTACTGCACCGTCGCCATCCAGAAGGCGCGCACCAGAGGGCCGAGGGCGAACCAGGCGTACCAGACGAGTATGGGCCCCAGAACGATGAGGCCGAACCAGAACTGTGGTCTGTGTAGGGCCTTGACGATGCCGGCTCCCACTCTCCCTCGGGACGCGGACGACGGTTTGCTCAGAGCGGTCTTAGTGGTCATAGCACTCTCCTAACGATAGGGGTAGCGGGTGCTGTACCCTAGCCGATGGGCCACAGCACCCGCCATACGCGCTCGGTGAGATCGCGTCAGGATGACCTTAGGCCCCGCCGGTGCTCTCCTTCCACTGCTTGTAGTTTTCCGTTAGAATCTGCTGCAGGTCCTTAACGGCCTCCGCGGCTGTCTTCACGCCCTGGCGGACCTCTGTGAACGGCACATCGGCTCCGGTGCGGTTCAGACCCCACTCATTGCCATAATACACCGTATTCTTCAAGGATGCAATAGCGCGACGGCGACTTTTCTTGACGATGTCTTCACCCTGGTAGATCGGGTCGTCAAGCACTACGGGCGTAGAAGGAACCACGCCTCCGTAGATCTGCGCGTAGATGACCTGGCCCTCCCGGGTACACATCCACTTGGCAAATTCCAGGGCAGCCGTCATATTCTTAGCGCGGCTTGGGATCTCAAAGCCCCAGCCGCCCTCGCCGACGAATTTCGGCTCCTGGCCCGGTACGGCAGAGGGCGACATCACCGACTCAACCTTCATCGGCGTCCCGTCCGTTAGCGTCAGTTTCGCCCCTTCAGGGGCCAGGGCGGTGTTGCCCTTGGCAACGGCGACCTTGCCGGCAAACAGTGAGTTCATGTGGTGGTCGTCCAGTTGCGTCTCAATGCCTCTCTTGACCGGCGTCTCGGCGTAGTACTGCATCGCTTTTACGCCTATCTCGCTGTCAATGACGAACCTTTTATTTTCCGAATCCCACGGGTGTTGGCCGAGGTCGTACATAAGGCTAAAGAACTGGCCGAGGTCCCAGCCCTGGCTGGACATGCCCCAGCGGGTAACGGTACCGCCTTCCTTCTTCTGCAGCATCTCGGCCAGCGCCCACATCTGCTCGTAGCTCTCAAAGCCGGCGGGTTCGGACTTCACGTTCTGGCCGCCGGGCCACAAGGCCCAGGCCTTGTCGCCGACCTCGTCCAGGAAGTCATAACGGGTGCCGACCGATTGGGAGACCTGGTTGCTCTCCAAAGGCACGCCCATGTAGTGCCCTTTCCAGGTGTAGGCCTGAATGGCTTCGGGGTAAAAGAACTTGAGGGGATCGACGCCGGCGTCCTTATAGACGACGTCGTCCATCTCTATCACGGCCTTTTGCTGGAATAGTGGCACGGAGACGATGCCCATCACACAGACCACATCCGGCTGGGTGCCGGCAGTGATGGCTGCCAGCAGCTTGGTTTCCAAGGGCCAGGCCTGCGGCTGGATATTGGCTTTGTAGCCCGTCTTCTTCTCAAAGGCATCGGCCAGGGCGTGATAGCGATCCACATGGGGATCATACTCTAGGCCCCACAGCACGAACTCTTTGCCACCGGTAGCAGCAGCGGGGGCCGGTTTTGTGGCCTCGGCGGCAGGCTTAGCCGGTGCCGTCGTTGGCGTGGGCGCGGTGGTCGCACCGGCACAGGCTGCCAGGAACGACGCCGCCACGCCGGTGCCGGCGAGCCGAAGGAATGTCCGGCGGCTCAAGCGATTCTGTTCCACGGGTCTTGCTCCTTCCTTCGTTCGTTATGACCTGTCGAGAAAATGCGAGGGCCTCCATTCTGAGGGCCACTTTGGCGGGGAAACCATGTTGCTTCCCTGCCCAAGATGCCACCGCTTCTTGGGTGCCGAGGTCCCAGTTGCCTCAAGTTCGGCGGTCACCTCCTTAAGGACGTGATTTGTTGGAGCGTTGTGAGGGGAGAGGAAATTACCTCTTTACAAAAGGGCTTAGGTGTGGTAAACTGTTAACATCTTACCACATTGCGGCTGAGTTGTCAATACCCCGGAGAGGAGAAAATCTTCACAATGCAGTCGCAACTAACTTCCATCGGCTTGCCTCGTTTCTCGTTTCGTTACAATGGGATGCCCTCGCAGGACTTCCTGCCGACTTGGCGCAGTGAGATACTACCGACAGAGGCCATCACCGCGCCCGCAACGGTGAAAGAGGGGACGAGCGTCATGCAACAGGCATACCTGGATCCCGCCACCGGCCTGCGGGTTGTGGTGACGATCCGCCGTTTTGCGGCGTTCCCTGCTATGGAGTGGGTTGTTGAATTTGAGAATCTCGGCGCGACCGACACCCCTATCATTGAGGATATCCTTGCCCTGGATGTGACCATACCCGTTGCGCCGCGCGAGCGAATACGCCTACACCATGCCAACGGCAGCCTGTGTCAGATGGATGATTGGCTTCCGCAGCAAACTGAGTTGCGCCCAGGTGTGCGGAAAACCTTATCTCCTGTTGGCGGACGCTCGTCTAACGGCGTCTGCCCGTTCATGAATATTCAGGGCGAAAACGGGGGCCTGGTGCTGGCGATAGGTTGGTCTGGGCAATGGGCCGCCGTATTTGAGCGCGCTGAGCAGTCGCTTCATCTGACTGCCGGCATGGAGCGCACCCACCTGCGATTGCGACCCGGCGAAAAGGTACGAACCCCTCGCATCTTGCTGCTGGAATGGGAGGGGGATGACATGGAGACGGGCAACAACCTGCTGCGCCGGTTGCTCCTTGCCCACTATTTGCCTCGCCTGCACGGCGAACTGGTGCTTCCCCCCACCGGCCAATTCCTACAAATGTATTTCTACCTGACCAACAACGCCGGTGAGGAATGCGAGATGAAAGCCCTCCCCAAGGTAGCAGCCGTCGGCGCCGAGGTGCATTGGATTGATGCCTGTTGGTATGGCGGGCAAGGGGAGTGGTGGCAGGAGGTTGGCACCTGGACGGTCAACCGCAAGAAATTCCCTCGCGGCCTGCGACCTATCAGCGACGCGGTACACGCCGCCGACCTGAAGTTCGTCCTCTGGTTTGAGCCGGAACGCGTCCGCCCCGGTTCCTTGATCCACAGAGAACACCCGGAGTATCTGATCGCCATTGATAGCAACCCGGATAACCTTCTCTTCAACCTGGGGATTCCTGAAGCGCGGCAATATCTGACGGATATGCTCTCGGCGGCCATCACAGAGCACGGGGTTGACATCTATCGTCAGGATTTCAACTTTGACCCTCTCCCCTATTGGCAGGCGGCGGATGCGCCCGACCGGATCGGCATGACCGAGATTCGCTACATTGAGGGGTTCTATCAACTGTGGGACGATTTGCTGCGCCGCCACCCCCATATCTGGATTGACAACTGCGCCAGCGGCGGGCGACGAATTGACCTGGAGACCCTCTCGCGTTCGTTACCCCTCTGGCCGAGCGACTTCCACGACACTATCGGCTTACAGACGGGCCTGGGGCTCCACGTAGGCGACCAGTGCATCAATGCTGGCTTGGCGCGCTGGGTGCCCTTATTTGGTGGCGGCGTCTGGAACTTTACACCTTACGGCACGCGCAGCGAGATCATCGGTGGCTTTTGCTTCGGCTTCCACATTGACCATCAGTATTTTCCCCCGGATGATGTGCAGACCATAGTCAGGCCCTTGGAAGTGATGGCAAAAGGCAAGACGCTGTTGGACGACGATTTCCCCATAGAGGCCGCGCGCGCGGCGATAGCAGAGTGGCGCAGCATCCGTCCTTTCTTCTTGGGCGACTTCCATCATCTGCTTCCGCTTACCATCTCGTATCACGATTGGTGCGCCTGGCAACTGCATCGTGCCGACCTAAACGCTGGCGTGGCGGTATTCCTTCGTCGCCACCGCAGCCCATTTCCAACTATGGAAGTTGCCCTCAAACAGATTGACCCCAGTGCCCAATATGAGGTCAGCCTGAGCCCCGGCTACACGGTGGAGCCTGGTCAGCGCATGTCGGGCACAGAACTGGCACACCTACCTATCACGATTCCCACAGCGCCCGGAAGCCTCCTCTTGCGTTATCAACGCATCTAGCCCCGGTGCCTGCGCGGAAAGGATAACTGAACCATGGCGATGACTCCCCGCGAGCGTTACCTGGCGACGGCCGGGTTCGGCCAGCCGGATCGCACCTTTTTGTTACCGCCCTGGGTCTGGGAGGCTACGCTGGCGCGTTAGCAAAAAGAGGGCTTGCCGCCTGATGCCGACCTGCCAACCTATTTCCAGACCGACCGGGAACTGGGTGTACCGCTCCAGATGCAAGGGCCTTACGGACCGCATCTGCATCCCCCCTTAGAGCGGCAGGTGCTATTGGAAACCGGCGAACACATCATCGTGCGCGATGAGGAGGGGAATACCCTGAGGTTGTTCCGGGATGACCCATTGCGCTCCATGCCTCAGTGGATTGAATATCCGATGAAAGACCGGCGCGACTGGGAGGAGGTGATCAAGCCGCGACTCAATGCCAGAATACCGGGCAGGCGACCTGAGGGTGCCGCCTGGGACGATTTTGTGAAGTCTGCCCAAGAACGCAACG
>FWWM01015196.1_pt1 | contig 11848 bp, 12 predicted proteins | sample 2228351 | NCBI WGS metagenome assembly FWWM01 (sample SAMEA103939774, study PRJEB20133) | metagenome | reverse complement strand
TAAACTCCCCGGGAGGGCGCGCGATGGCCGCGCCATCGGACGGAGGTGGAGCTCCGCGATGAAGGCCGCTCCGCAACTTAAGCCGGCCCTGGAGGTGCTGGGCTTCTTCCTCCGCTTGGGTTTCACGGCCTTCGGCGGGCCGGCGGCTCACATCGCGATGATGCACCGCGAGCTGGTCCGCCGTCGGCGTTGGGTGACCGAGGCCCAGTTCCTCGACCTCCTGAGCGCCACGTATCTGATCCCCGGCCCCAACTCCACTGAGATGGCGATCCATCTGGGGTTCGTGCGGGCCGGATGGCCCGGGCTGGTGCTGGGGGGCGTGGGGTTTATCGCGCCCGCCATGACCATCGTGATGGCCCTGGCCGCCCTCTATGTGCATTTCCGAACCACACCGGCCCTGATGGGGATCCTCTACGGCGTTAAGCCGGTGGTCATGGCCCTTATCGCCCAGGCCTTGTGGGATCTGGGGCGCCGGGCGGTGCGCGATGTCCCCTCCCTTCTCTTGAGCGTGGCGGTCTTCGGGCTGTATCTGGCGGGGGTCCACGAACTGCTCCTCCTGATGGCCGCCGGCCTGGTCCTCGCGCTGGCCCGCCGGGCGCCGCGGCTCCGCCTGCCCTTGGCCGGGGCCCTCGGGTGGCCGTTGCTCGCCCTCTCCCCGCCCTCGGTCCCCTTCAGCCTCCCCCTGATGTTCCTGCTCTTCCTCAAGATCGGGGCCATCCTGTATGGGAGCGGCTACGTGTTGGTGGCCTACCTGCGGGCGGACTTCGTGGCCCGCACGGGGTGGCTCACCGAGGCCCAGCTGTTGGACGCGGTGGCCGTCGGTCAAGTGACCCCCGGGCCGGTGCTCACCACCGCCACGTTCATCGGCTATCTCCTGGCCGGCGTCCCCGGCGCGCTGCTGGCCACCCTCGGGATCTTCCTCCCCTCGTTCGTGTTCGTCGCCCTCACCGGCCCGCTGATCCCCCGGATGCGCCGCTCGCCGACCGTCAGCGCCTTCCTGGACGGCGTTAACGCGGCCTCGCTGGGGCTGATGGCGGGCGTCCTGGCCCAGCTGATCCCCGCCTCCCTGGTGGATCCATTGACGGTGGCGATCGGGGTGGCCAGCCTGGCGATCCTGGCCCGCTTCCCCATCAACGCCACCTGGGTGGTGCTCGCGGGGGCGGGGGTGGGGGGGTTGAAAACGATCGGGGGTTGACGGCGGTTGCCGTTTCACGACGCCCGGCGGATGGCGATCCGCCACACCCGTCGGGCGTCCGGGCCGGGGCGGACGGACGCTGCCGGCCGCGCCCCGGCGACCCACAGGATCTCGTCCCGCTCGTTGACCAGCAGCGGCCACCGGTCGCGCCAGGCCCGCGGGATCTTCTGGTTGATCAGGAAGGCCTTCAGGCGAACCGGGCCGGGCATCCCCGCAGGGTGGAAGCGGTCCCCGGATCGGCGGAGGCGGAAGGCCAGCCGGCTCCCCGCCCGCTCCGCATCCAGGTAAAGGGTCCAGGGGTCGGTGTGCCGCAGCCGGTTGGGGTCCCACGCGGGGATTTCCTCCCAGAGGACCACCCATCGGCCGTCCGGCCACGGGGTCTCCCCCGGCTCCAGGGGGAGGGGGGCCGTGAGCAACGGGAGGTCGGGTTCGGGCCAGACCGCCCCCGCCTGCGCGACGATCAGGCTCCCGTAGGCCACCACCACCTGGAGGCCTTCCGGCCAGGTCACCATCCCGCCCGTCATCCCTTCCTCGGCCATCCGGATCGCTTCCTCCACGTGCTCGAACCCGAGATCCCGCAGGCGGTGGGCCAGGCGGAAGGCCGCTTCCCGCAGCGCCATGCGCCGGAGGCTGAGGGGGAGCTCCCGCCAGCGGGCGAGGTCGAAGACGATGCGCTCCGGCGCTTCGGCGGCCACCACCGTGGGCCAGGCCTGGCGGAGGGCGCCTTCCAGGAATTCGTAATCGGCCGCCAGGACCTCTGCCATGCGCCACCAGGCTTCCCGGAGGCGAGGGTTCAGGCGCTCCAGGAAGGGGAGCACTTCATGGCGCAACCGGTTGCGGAAGAAGGTGAGGTCCAGGTTCGAGCGGTCGAAGCGAGGCGTCAGCCCCTTCGCCCCGAGATACGCCTCGATCTCGCGCCGCCAGACCCCCAGCAGCGGCCGCGCCAGCCACAGCCCCTCCGGGGGGCGGCGCCCGAGGCCGTGGTATTCGGTGAGGGGCATGCGGGGGCGCATCCCGCGCAGCCCAACGAGGCCGCTCCCCCGCAGGAGGTGCATCAGCACCGTCTCCACCTGATCATCGGCGTGGTGGGCGACGGCGATGACGGGGCTTCCGGTGCGGGCGGCGACCTCCGCCAGGAAGGTGTAGCGCGCCTGGCGGGCGGCCTCCTCCAGCGAGAGGCCCTCGCGGGCGGCCAGCGCCTGGACGTCCTCCCGCCCGATGGTGACGGGCAGCCCCCAGGCCTGGGCGAGCGCTGCGACGAAGGCCGCGTCGGCGTCCGCCTCCGGCCCTCGCAGGCCGTGGTGGAGATGGGCCACGTGGAGGGCGATCCCGAGCTCCGGCGCCAGGTCGCGCAGCACGTCCAGCAGGCACAGGGAGTCCGGCCCCCCGGAGACGCCGACCACGACGGTCGCCCCGGGCGGGAAGAGGTGGAATCGGCGGGCGGCCTCGCGGACGGCCCGCCGCACCCGGGCGATGGCGCGCGGCTCTGCTGGCACGGCGATCGCCTCGCAGGGGAGGATCGTCACAAGCCGCTCAGGAAATCGCGAACGGCCTCGTTGAAGGCCTCAGGGGCCTCTACGTTGGATAGATGACCGGCGTGGGGGATCACAACCAGGCGGGCGTGGGGGATCCCCTCTGCCATCTGGCGGGCAACCTCGGGCGGGGTGACCGCGTCCTCCTCGCCCACGATCACCAGCGTGGGCACCCGGATGGCGGGGAGGAGCGCTGTGCGGTCCGGGCGTTCCGCCATCGCCTGGAGGGCGCCGATGAGCCCGGCGGCGGGGTTGGCCTGCATCTTGCGCCGGAGGGTTTCCATCAGTTCGGGCCGCTCCCGCTGCGTGGTCGCGCCGAACAGGCGGGGCAGGAATGCCTCCACCGCGGCCGGCGTTCCCTCCAGACGGATGCGTTCGATCAGGGCGTAGCGGCTGGCCCGGCCCTCCGGTGTGTCGGCCTGGTGCCGGGTGTCGGCCAGGATCAAGGCGCGGACCCGATCGGGGTAGGCGGCGTAGAAGGCGAAGGCGACGTAGCCGCCCATCGAGAGCCCGGCCAGCACCGCCCGCTCGATCCCCAGGGCGTCCAGCAGCCTCCGCAGATCATCCGCGTAGGTTTCCATCGTGTAAGGGCCTTGGGGGGCGCTGCTCCCGCCGAAGCCGCGCAGATCCATGGCGATTGAGCGGGCGACGTCCGCCAGGGCGCCCACCTGGGGGTCCCAGAGCCAGCGCCCCAGGGGGAAGCCGTGGATCCAGAGCACGGGGATCCCCTGGCCGCGAACGTCATACACGAGGCGGATCCCATCGATCGTTGCGAACGGCATCGTTCCCCTCCGCGGCGGAAGGATAGGGATTGCCACGCTTCTATCATAGCGCATCCGGCGCCCGGCCCAGGGCCTTTGTCCTGTCGGAGGCCTTCCGCCGCGGGGGCCGAATCGTTTTCGGAGGGCGGCTCTCGGGAGCCGCCGGTGCGGCGCGCCGGGAGGCGCGCCCTCCGAAAAATCCCATCGGCGCGTCGGGAGACGCGCCCTCCGAACCAGGGGATCGACGCGTCCGGAAGGGCATCCGGCGGACCGGGCCAGCGCCCCGTCCGCCCGGCCTCGCCGTCGTTGCGGCCCTCGATGGGGTCCCTCATAATAGAGGCGGTTAATAGAGGCGGTGCCGCCCGACGAAGCCCCATGCGGGCCATCGCCGAGGAGGAGGAACGTGCGCCGCGAGGGACGGTGGGTGTTGCTGGGAGGGATGCTGGGCGCTCTGTTCGGGGCGCTGGCCGCCTATCTTTACGTCCGGGCCCGGCAGGAGCGGGGGGGAAGCGGACGGCCCTCCCTCGCCGCCCTGGTCCAGAGCGCCGTCACGCTGGTCACCTTGTTGCGCCAGATTGTCGAGCTGGCCGAGGGGAAGGGGCGCCGGCCGTGATCCCATCGAGATGAAAGGGGCGTGGCCATGGACGAAATCCTGGAGCGCGTGAAGGCGGACCGCCCGGCCTTGGAGGGGTGGCTCCGCCGCCTTCCCGGGTATGCGGGCTACAAAGAGAAGGAGCGGCGGCGGGATGCCGATTGGATCCTCCGGGAGGCGGTGAGCCGTCGGCTGCGGGAGGCCGCCGACCGTCTCCTGCGGCTCCAGCGGGAGATCGCCGATCGCGACCTCGCCCATGTGGATGAGGTGGACCGGGCCGCCCGTCGGATTCAGACGCTGGCGGATCGGATCCAGACCGCGCGCTACGGCTACGCCGGCTTCTTCGATGCCATCCGCATCGGGGAGGCCGAGCTGGAAGCCCTCTACCGGTTCGACGCGGACCTCCTCCAGCGGGTCGAGGACCTGTCCGGCGATCTCGATCGCCTGGATCCGGCGGCCCGGGGGGGCGGCGATCTCCCGACGGCCCTCCAGCCGCTGGCGCAACGGATCCAGGAGCTGGAGGCGGCGTGGGATCGGCGGGCGGAGGTGATCCTCCGCGCGGCACCCGGATCTTCAAAGCCGTGAGGGCGGATGGGGGAACAGAAAGCGGGCGGGGCGCAGCGGACACGGCTCCCTGCGTCCCGCCCGCTTTTTCTTGTCCGTGAATCGAAGCACATTCTGGTGATCAATGGTCCGCGTATAATAAATAAGGCGGGGCACAGAAAGGGAATCCGCCCCCGGTTCCGGAAAGGAGGCGCCTATGGTGTCCCGTCGGCTGGCGGTGGCGGACCTGATGGCCCTGATGCTGGCCCTCGGCTTCATCCCCTTCATCGGCGACTACAACGGCCTGGCCATCAACTTCCGCGGCGTCTCCTATCCGGTCTGGACCGGCGTGCGGCCGGGGAAGATGGACTCCGACATCTTCTTCGCGGTCGTCCCGTGAAGGGTGATGCGGGCGGGGTGCTTCGGGCGCCCCGCCCGCGCGACTCCATCCGCCGTGCCCCAGAGGAGGTCTGCCATGGCGCTGTATGCGATCCTCACGCGGCTTTCCCCGGAGGCCATCACCCGCCCGGGGGCGATCCGGGAGCTGGGGGCGAAGGTGAGCGAGGCCCTCCAGGCCCAGGTCCCGGAGGCCCGCTGGGTGGCCAGTTACGCGGTGCTGGGGCCGTGCGACTACCTGGACATCATCGAGGCGCCGAACGAGGAGGTGGCCGCCCGGGCCAGCGCCGTGATCCGCACCCTGGGCCACGCCACCACTGAGACCTGGGTGCTCATCCCATGGGAGCGCTTCAAGGCCATCGCGCCCTAAAGCACCTGGGTTCCGCGCGGCCGGGATCTCCCGGACCGGGGATGGCGAGGGGACCGGGCGATCGCCTGCGGCGCGAACACCCTCCGCGTCCCCCTGGGGGCTGCAGGTGAATCAGGAGGGGAGGTCATCCAACCATCCTTCCGGAGGTGGCCGATGCGGTTTCGCATCCTGATGCTCTCAGCGGTGCTCTTGGGGATGGTGGGGCTGATCTTCGTCGCCCCCGCCGCGGCCGTGCAATACGGCCAGCCGGACGGCGACGGCCATCCTTACGTGGGCTTGGTGGTCTTCTACAACGCGAGCAAAGTCCCCCTCTGGCGCTGCACGGGGTCCCTGGTCTCGCCCACGGTGCTGCTGACGGCTGGCCACTGCGCCGGCTTTGATCCGGAGCTCGGCAGCGCCCCCGCCTTCGCCCAGGTCTGGTTCGACCCCGGCCCGATCCCCCTCGACCCGAACTGGACGCCGGGCACGGCGTGCACACCGGATATCCAGGGGTATCCCTGCGGCGGCGGCTTCTGGGGCACGCCGCACGCCCACCCGGGCTGGACCGGGGCGCTCACGATCCCCAACACCCATGACGTCGGCGTGGTCACGTTCGACCCGCCGATCCCCTCGAGCGCCACACAGGGTCAATACGGAAAGATCGCCCCTGAAGGCTATCTCGACCGCCTGGCGACGCGGCGGGGGCTGCAAAATGTGGAGTTCACGGTCGTCGGCTACGGCCTGCAGCTGGTCAAGCCGGTGCTGGAGGGCTTGCGCGCCCGCTACGTGGGGACCGTCAGCCTGGTGAATCTGCGCAGCGCCCTCACAGACGGCTACAACCTCCACTACTCCAACAGCCCGGGGCGGGGGGTCGGCCCCGGCGGCACGTGCTTCGGAGACTCCGGCGGCCCGGTGCTGCACCGGATGGAGGACGGAACGAAGGTGATCGTCGGCGTCAACTCCTTCGTCCTCAACGCCAACTGCAAGGGCGCTGCCTTCGCCTATCGCACGGACATCCCGGACTCCCTGTCCTTCCTGGCGGGCTTCGGGATCACCCCGTGATCCGGGAAGCGGGGGGCTTGAGGGATCCCAATCGCGGCTTCGAAGGGGGGTTGTGATCGTCTATTCCAGGGGGATACAGGGGGCGCTGGCGTCGGGGTTCATGATCCTGGTCGGGGCGGCCCCGGCGAGGCCTGCCGCCCAGGCCCCGCCGAGGGCCGCCAAGGTCATCGTCTTCGCCGCCGATGGCATGCGGCCGGACCTGATGGAGCGATACGCCCGGGAGGGGGCCATGCTGACCTTCGCTGAGCTCCTGCGCCGGGGCGCGGTGAGGAAGAACGGTTTGGTCTAGGCCTTCCTGCCCAACACTGGCGTCGGCTGGCACACCCTGGCCACCGGCACCGGGCCCGGCGAGCACGGATCCACGAACAACACCTTCCACCGCACGGGCGAGGCGTTCAACGCGCGGACTGCTTTCGCGACCACCGGCATCCTGCAGGCGGACACCCTGCTGCCGGCTGGGGAAGAAAGTGGCCGCGGTGGAGTGGATGGCGGCCCGCAGCCTGGTCCCGCCCCTCTAGGGGCCGGTGGGGGATTTCCGCATCTTCTTCTTTCAACGCCCTGGGCCCGGCCGGGTCGGCGGCCCTCGAGGAAACCCTGGCCCGGGACTTCCCGACTTCCACGGCGGCGGACTTCGCGCCCCTGGAGGCCGGGCTGGTGGATGAGGAGACCCGCGTGGAGCAGGGGCTGTTCCGGGAGGAGGCGCACCACCGCATCCTGGAATACATCCTCCGGGAGGTCCAGCCCGACCCGGAGGTCCTCTTCCTGGGTTACCCGGTCACCGATGAGTTCTCCCACCCGTTCATGGCGCTGATCACCCCCACGGCCCCCGCTGGCTCGCCCAACCCGGTTTACGACGACGCCGATCGGGATGGGGTCCCCGACGGCCGGGTGGCGGCCCGGTAGGGCTTCATCCGCCGCGCCTACGCGGGGGCCGACGCCACCCTGGGCCTGGCCCGGCGTTGGATGCCCGGGGCGGCCGTCTTCGCCTCCTCGGACCACGGGTTCGCCCCCCAGTGGAAGGCTGTCAACGCCCGCCGCGTGCTCTACGAGGCCGCGGTGAAGGGCGTCTCGCTCCACGCCAACGGGGCAGCGGCCACGGGCAACTGCCTGGGGGCGGCGACGGATCTCACCAAGGCCTGCTGGGCGGGCGGCACGGCGCAGATCTATGTGAACCCCACGCTGCCGTCCGGGATCACGTATGAGGAGGTGCGCCGCGCCGTCATCGAGGCCTTCGCGAGCCTGCGGGACCCGGCCAATCCGTCGGCGAGGGTGGTAGACCGCATCTTCCGGAAGGAGGAGCTCCGAAACCCCCCCGGCGGGGACTCCCTGCACCCGAACCGCAGCGGGGATGTGGTAGTGGTCCTCTTCCCGCCCTACCAGTTCGATGCGGCGGCGCCGGGGGTGAAGATCGCCGACGCTCCCTTCTTCGGCCAGCACGGCTACATGCCCGACCGGGTGGACCTGGAGCACAACAGCAACTCGGGAGTGCTGGAGGCGCGCCCGTGCGCCCCGCGAGGAGGGAGGGGAAAATCGGCATGGGGGGCGAAGGGGGCCGCCCGGATCCTCCCGCGTCTTTTCCGAAGGAGAGGGGGTCCATCCGGTCGAGGCCTGGCGGCAGATCCATCGGGGAGGCGGTGGGGATGGTCGCGCTGGAGAAGGCGGCGCAACGGGGGGTGCCCAGCCTGGTCTGGGGCCCGGGCCAAGCCCGGCGCCTGGAGCTCATGCGGCGGTTCGCCCGCTTCGAGGCCGCCCGCGTCCTCGTGGATGGGTGCGGGATCGGGATGTATGTGGAGGCTCTCCAGGCGTTCGCGCCGGAGGTCCACGGCCTGGACATCGAGGAATCCTACCTGCGGGAGGCGCGGCGGCGCGGGCTGGCCCTCCTGGTGGCGGCCGCCGCCGAGGCCCTTCCCTACCCGGATGGGACGTTCGACGTGGTGCTCTCTCACGAGGTGATCGAGCACGTGGCCGACGACCGCCGGGCGGTGGCCGAGATGGTCCGCGTGCTGCGGCCCGGCGGCCGGATCCTCCTGTTCTGCCCGAACCGCTGGTTCCCCTTCGAGACCCACGGGCATTACTGGCGGGGCCGCTACCATTTCGGGAACACGCCGCTCATCAACTACCTCCCGGATCCCCTGCGCAACCGCCTGGCGCCTCACGTGCGGGCCTACAGCGGGCGCGCCCTGCGCCGCCTCTTCGCCGGCCTCCCCGTCCGCATCGTCCACCACACGCGGATCTTCCCCGCCTTCGATCGGATCGCGCGGCGCCATCCCCGCTGGGGCCGCCTGCTGCGCCGCGCGGCGGACCTCCTGGAGCGCACGCCCCTGAACCGCTTGGGCCTTTCTCATTTCATCGTCGTGGAGAAAACGCCGGGGCCGCCCGACTCCGCCCGGTGAGAGGAACCTTTGGGACCGTCCCTACCGGACGCCTTGCACCCGCACGGGCAGCTCCAGGTGATCGCCCCCGTCCTCCGCCTGAACCCGTTGCATCGTGTCCGGGTCGTAGAGCACCACAATCAAGCGCCCCTCGCCGGACAAGGGCTCCCGGAAGGCCACCGGGTGGGGATCCTCGATGTATTCCCCATAGACCCACGAGGAGGTCGGCATGGCGCCGTCGGCCGGCGGGCGGTCGTCCTGCCCGACGAGGCGGCCCTCCGCGTTCAGGACCTGGACGGAGACGACATAAGAGCGCTCGATGGGCTCCTCGTTCAGCGCCCGCCAGATCAGGCGCACGGTCAGGGGATCCCCGGGGCGGATGGTGGTGCGATCCAGCGAGAGCCCGACGAGCTCGGCCAGGCCGGGGAAGCGGCGGCCGACCGGGAGGTCGTAGGGCGGGGGGTCGAACCGGCGGGGCCGGCCGGCGATCGCCACGCTCCCCAGCGGGATCCACGGCCCATCCCCCCAGCGCAGCCGCACCGTTGCGGGCCCGGCCGCCGCCTGCGGCGACACCCAGACCGTGCGGCGGTCGAGGACCGGGAGGCCGGGGATCCACTGCGAGACCGGGTAGCGGCCGTAGCCGGGATCCCCGCTCTGCCGGCCCAGGATCTCCTCCCCGCGTGCGATCTCCAGGGTGAAGGGGCGGTCGGGGAGGCCGGGGCGGTCGGCCTGCAGGAGCAGGAGCGCCCGCAGCGGCTCCCCCGGGGCCAGCGGGGAGGCCGGCAGCTGCGCCCCCAGCAGCTGCAGCCCTTCCCCTAAGGGGATCGGCGCCTCCCAGCGGGGGACCCCCGCCATCGTCCCATAGGGGTCTCCCGGGAGGCGTGGCGGATGGACCTCCACCCCACCCAGGGCGAGGGATCGGCCGCCCGGGTTGCGGGCCGCGTCCAGGAGATCCAGCCCCTTCAGGTCCGGCTCCCGATAGAGCGTCACCGTCAGCGTGTAGGGCCCGGGGGGCGCGCCCAGGGGGATCGGGACCACGAAATACGTGGTGGTCTCCTCGCCGGGGGACCAGCGGGCGGTATAGCGGTGGAGGTCGTTCATGAGCATCCAGTCCATCCCGCTCACCCGCTGGCGCTCCGCGTCGAGGAGGGCGACCGCCGCTTTCAAGTTCTCTGAGATCGGGGCGGGCATCCGCCAGCGCAGGGCGACGGCCACGCCTTCCCCGGCGCGGGCCTCGATTTCAGCGAACACCCCCGACAGCCACAGGCGGTCCCCGAAGTTGACGGCGGCCGGCCGCAGGGGCGGCATCTCCACCGGCCGCTCCAGTTCATAGACCCACAGCGTGTAGCCGGAGAACTCCCGATGGTCGATCAAGTGGCCGGCGTATTCCAGCAGGAAGGGGATGAAGCGCTTGTCGTCGGTCACCGAGCGGAACCAGTGCAGGAGGAAGACCCGCCGCTTGCCCACGGTGATCGCCTGGAGTTCGGCGAGGCCTTCCGCCTCGCGGCCCCGCATCTTGATCCCCTGGATCGGGGAGGGGCCGGTGTAGTATTGCTGCAGCGTGTATTCCTCGGAGTCCACCACGATGGCGTCCTCGGGGGTGGTCACCGCGCTCAGATACGCCGCCACCCCGCGCACGTCCTCCCGGAAGAAGGCCGGGTCGTAGTAGACGATCCACAGCCCCTGCAGGAAGGTGGCCCCAATCGCCAGCCCCATCCCCAGCGTCAGCGCCCGGCCCGGCAGGCGGAGCGGGCGCGGGGCCGACCAGAGGGCAGCGATCAGGGCAGCGTCCGTGAGCAGCAGGGCCGGGGTGAGCATCAGGATGTAGCGGGGATGGACGATGGGCTTCCACCGGGTGATGCCGAAGACCATCAATAGAGGAAGGGCGAAGGCCGCCAGCCATATGAGGGGGCGGAGGGGCACGGGGCGACGGCGGCGCCATGCCGCCAGCCCGGCGAAGGCCAACGCGCCGGCGAACGCGATCCCGTAAGCCGCCGAGGCGGCCACGAACCCCGGCCGCGGCGGCGGCTCGCCCGTCTTCCCCAGCACCTCCCGGATGCCGATGTTGAAGAAGTGCCAGGTCAAGGAGAGGAACTCGAAGAACGTGGGAAAGGACGCCCGCTCGTCGCTGTGCTGGCCGGTCTGGCGGTAGGCGGGGGGCAGCCAGGGCCCATAGGCGAGGACCACCAGGGCCTGGACCAGGGCCCAGCGGCGGAAATTCCATCGACGATCTTCGATGGGTTGGCGCCGGAGCAGGGCGAGGGCGGCCAGGTTCAGGAAGGCGACAGCGACCACGGAGAAGTAGTGGGTATACATCATTGCCACCTCGGTGATCCCCATGGCGGCCAGGACGCCAGCCGGCCAGCGGCGGGTCTCGATGAGGCGGCTCAGGAGGAGGAGGGCGAAGAGGTATTCCAGGGCGAAGAGGGTATACATCCGGGTCTCCTGGGAGTAATACACGTAGGCCGGGGCCAGGGCCGCCAGCCCGGCGGCCAGGAGGCCGACGGCGCGCCCGGCCCCCTCCCGGCCGGCCCGGTAGAGCAGGGGGAGGATCAGGACCCCGAAGATCGTCGAGAGGAACCGGGTGGTGAACTCCGTGTAGCCGGCGATCGCCCCCCAGAGCGAGAGCAGGATGTAGTAGAGCGGGGGGTGGATGTCCACCGCCGTCATCCGGATGGCGGTGAGGATCCCGTGGCGGGCCAGATAGGTGCTGTAGCCTTCGTCCCACCACCAGCTCTGGACCGCGATGCGGTGGAGCCGCATGGCGAAGGCCAGGGCGAGCAACGCCAGGAGCGCTCGCTCGATCCGGACCGCGCGCCTCATCCCTGAGGGTCTACCTCCTCCGGTTTGCTGATGCATGCACTCGCTGCCCCTCTCTCGTGGCCTGCGGCGCCCGAGCCGGGAACCGCGGGAGGCGTCGCCCCGTCGGCCCCGGCATCCTCGCCGAGGCGAAGCATACCCCCACAGGGCCTGCGCCGGCAAAGGGCCCGGGCCCCGGAGCCTTCACCGGATTTCGTTCCCTCCCGAACCATCCCGGCGCCCTCCA
>FWWM01015189.1_pt1 | contig 11849 bp, 12 predicted proteins | sample 2228351 | NCBI WGS metagenome assembly FWWM01 (sample SAMEA103939774, study PRJEB20133) | metagenome | reverse complement strand
CTCTTGGCGAGCGGCCGGTACCGGACGGTGATGGACTTCAACGAGGAGTTCCGGCGCCTCACGGCGGCCGACAACCTCTTCATCGCCCTGGCGGCAAAGCCGGAGTGGGTGACGGCCAACGCGGCCGTGGCACGCGGGATCCGACAGGCCCTGGCGGAGGCCGTGGCGGCCTTCCGGGCGAACCCCGTGGGGTATCTGGAGCGGTACGGTCCGGAGATCTTCAGGCTCGACAGCCCTGCGGAGGTGCAGCTGGCCGCGCGGCGGTTGGCCCCTCAGTTTGCAAAAATAAATGCAGCGAAGAGGAAAGATGTGCTGGGACGGCTTTGAGGCCCAGGAACACGAATGGAATCCAGGAGTCAGGAGAGCTCAGCAGGTGGGCCCGGGGCCTTCGGGAGCTCGCGGAAGTTCTCCTGTCCTTGCCCGAAGAACGATGCCCGAATGTTGGGTTTATTGGATACGGCGATGTCAAGCGAGGGGATGATGTACTCCGGGAAAGGGGCGCGCGAGTGGATGTATTATGGATCGACGTGGGCCCGGATCGGGAGTTTGACGACCTCGAACGCGGTCATGTCCGTCTCCCTGGAACCGTTGCTGGTGTGCGTCTGCGTGGACCGACGGGCCCGGATGAACGCGTTCGCGGAGCAGGCGGGCGGGTTCGCCATTAATATCCTCTCCCGGGACCAGGAGCCGCTCGCCCGGTACTTCGCGGGGCAGTGGGAGGGGGCACCCCCTCCGTACCGGCTCGAGCCGTGGGTGGGCGGGCCCCGCCTGGAAGGGTGCCTCGCCGCGGTGGGGTGCGTCCTGGAGGGGATCTATCCGGGGGGGACCACCGGCTGTTCGTAGGCCGGGTCCTCGCGCTCTACCGGCGGGAGGGCCGACTCGACTCCCTGGTGTTCTTCGCGGGCCGCTACTGCGGCCTTCAGGGCGGGAGCACGAGGAGGGCGTCGCTGACGGGCCGCTCGCCGGTCTCGTCCGAGGGCTGATTCAGCACCCGGCCGTTCACCACCAGGGTGGTAGAACCCCCTCCGTCGAGGTTCAGGGCGTCCACGGCGCCCAGCCGCCACAGTTCCAGGGCGAGCTCCGGGATGGTCATCCCGAGGCTGTGCTCGGGCGCGCGGCCATCCACCACCAGGAGGATCACGGCCCCGTCCCGGGCCACGCCCACCGCCGTCCGCGGGTGGCGCCGGAACAGGAACCCGTCCGAAAACCCCTCCCTCGCGGCCACCACCTGCCCGCGGGCGAGCACCCTCGGCCCCCCGCACACCACCTCCCGCACCTGCTGCCACCGCGGGTCCCCGGAGGCGGGCTGTACGGCGATCCGCACCTGTACCGGGTCTCCGGGGCGGAGGGAGCGAAGCGGAGAGCTTGAGGCTCCCTGCCCGGACAGGACGAATCCGTTGGGCGGGATGCGGCTATCAGGTCCCTCGCGGACCTCCTGCACAATCCCCCCGGCCACGACCACCTCCACACCCGTCGCGTAGGAGGGTGTTCTCAGGCCGTACCGGGGCGTGTAGAGGACGACCTCGTTGGCGCTCCGCCTCCGGTTGAGACCTGCGACGGGAAGGCTTCCGGCTTGGGTCAGAACCTCTGCCCGCCACTCAAGGGCATCGATGAGGACCTCCCCGGACCTCGTGATCCCAAGACACGACCGGCCGGGGAGGGGCTCACTCACCCACTCGCCGTCGACCATCACGCCGCCGAGGGGGTCTCCGTCAGGCGCGAAGTAGCCGCCGTTAATGGCGGCGATGGCTCCGGCCCGCCGGGCCATCACCGAGGTGCGATCCCGGCCCAGGACCTGGTCACCGGCCAGGACAACCCGCAACCTCGCCGTCCCGGGCGGAATCCGCACGTGGGCGATCCAGTGGGGCCCGGGCAGGGAGTCGAAGTCCCGGAGGGTGGAGATTACCCAGGTGGGATACCCTTCTTCTGCAAGCCGGGCGCTCAGGGCTTCCGCCTGCGCCCGGGTGGGGCTGGACCCCACCCGGACCTTGTACAGGCCGTCCAGGAGGTCGACGAACACGGGTAGGCCCCTACTGCGGACCTCGCGGGCGAGCCGCTGGGCTTTCTCCGCGGAGGCGAAGGCCCCGATCTGCACCCGCCAGACCGGCAGGGTCCGCAGGGCCCCCCGTTTCTCCACGGTCACCAGCACCGCGGGCCGGACCGGAAACTGGACCTGCCACCGGATTCCGCCCTCCACCGCCTGCAGGTACGCCCAGACGAGGGAAGCGCCCTCAGCTCGGGTCAATGGGTCTAAAGGCCGGAAGTGGGACCCGGGCGGCTCCCGCAGAAGCGGAGGCCGGCTCAGGACCGCCACCGCCACAGCCCCGCGGTGGGAGGGCGGGATGCGATCCGCGTCCGCAAAGGGAAGGGGGAGGTGGGTGGCAAAAGCGGCCTCACGCGCGTATCCCAAGGCCCGTACCGTCCAGAGCACCGCGTCCTGACGGGTCACGGGTGCGTGAGGCCGGAACAGGCCCCGCTCGTTGAGGATCCCGTGGGCAAAGGCCGCCTCCACGAACGGGGCGAGGCTTGAAGGAAGGTCGAGAAAAGGCGGGGGGTCTTGGCGCTCCAGGGGAAGGCCCTTTGCGGTGACGAGCCAGCGCAGGAACGTGCCCCGGCTCAGGGGAGCGGAAGGCCGGAAGGGTCCATCGGGATCCAGCCTGAGGATCCCCCGATCCGCCAGGGCGAGGATCCGCCCTTGGGCCCAGTGCCCCTCGAGGTCGCGGGGGTACGCGGAAACGGCCAGTAGGGCGGCCAGGAGGATCCAGACCCGCATGGGTCGAGGTGCCTAGGTGATCTCCAGAGACGTCACGTGGAGCTCGACGTCCTGCAGCCGGATCCAGAGCCCGTAACGCCCACGGGGAACGCCGGAGAAGGCGAACTGTCCTGCCTCGTCCACCGCAGAGGTAAAGGACTCCTGCTCGGAAGTCAGCACCGCTTCCCCAACCGGTCGCTCGGCCTCTCCGCCCACCACGCCCAGGACCATCCTCCGATCGAGATCCGAGGGGTCGGGTTCGACCCCGATGCTGACCGTGTACCCCTCCGTCCCGTAGGCCGCTTCATATAACCTCGCCTCCCCGCGCAGGGCGAGGGCGAGGGGGCGGACGGGCGGGAGGGGAAGGAGCGTGAGGAGGCGTTTGGGAGCAGGTTCCGAAACACCGAGGGCCAATAGCCCATCCAGCCACGCGAGCTCCCTCGTGCAGTGGGGGCAGTTCTGGAGGTGCGCGAGGAGTTCTGGGTCCGGCTCTCCCAGCCCCAGCCGCCACTCCCCGATCCGCTCGGGCGGGGGACAGGACCTGCGGTACACGCGGGCCCTGAGGGCACGTTCCAGGCGATCCTCCCTCTCCGCGTGCGCCACCCTGACCTCCGCTCGATCGAACGCTTTCCTCGGTGAATTTCTGTCCGGCCCGACCGGATCCTCCGGTGAGCTGGGAATTTGCATGCGTGACCCCGGGAAAAAACGCCACCGGCCGACCGATGCGATCGTACGTTCGCATCAGTCCTGAGGTAAACTTGTGGGTGGTGCTCGAACGGATCCAGCTTGTGATCGACAAAGCCGGACGCCTTGGTAGAATGAATCTGCAGGAAGGGGCTGATGGGTCGGCTGGTTTCCGAGGTGCAGGAGACGTTTGGACTGCGGGTGCACGAGGCGCGGAAGGCGGCGGGCCTATCTCAGCGGGAGCTGGCGCGTCTGCTGAACCTGCGCAGCGCCGTGGCCGTGGGGGACTGGGAGCGGGGGAAGGCGTTCCCGAAATTCCTCACCTTCCTGCGCCTGTGCGAGGTGCTGAACCGGCCGCCCGCCTACTTCCTGGAGGGCTACACCGAGCCGCCCGTTCGGGAGGGTGTTGCGGAGGCCCTGGAGCGGCTGGAAGGAAAGCTCCACCAGCGCCACCTCGAGCTCATCCACCGGCTGGAACAGCTGCCCGCGGAGATCAGCGGGTGCGTGCCGCCCGACGAGATCCTCGCCTTCCTGGAGAAGATGGACTTCGAGCAGGACGTGCTGCCCAAGCTCCCCCTCGACCTCCGGGGCGCCCTGCGGGCGCGCAAGCTCCCTCCACAGTTCGAGGAGGCCGCCTACAGCATCGCCCGCAACGCGGCCTGGCACGCTTGGGAGGTCACCCGCGAAGCCATCCGGGAGTGGGTCCGCAGGCGGAGGAGGCCGTAACACACGTCAGCGGCCGCGCTTCCAAAGTGACCTCGGCCGATCGCTCGACCTCGACCTCTCTGGACCGCTTGCCGCTGACGTTTCCCTTATACCATGAGCCCGACCCGGAAATCAATGGGGAACGTCCGTTCGCCATTACTGGGTCACGCACCGGACGGCTTCCCCGCGGAGCAGCCCGGGCCGGAACACCCCGATGCTGAAGATGAGGCCGTGGAGGGGTTTTCCCGGTTCGTGCACGGCCGCGAACTGGAGGCCGAGGTCCTGGTAGCGCACTACGGTGATCCGATCCCGAGCACAGTCCCACCGCTGGTAACCCCCACCCCGGCCGTATGCCCGCAGGGCGCGGTCGAGCGGCATGAGCAGCCGGATCCCCCGGTCCGTCCGGAACCGTGGGAGGGCTCCGTACGCGGCCACGATCCGGGTCCTCTGCGTGTCCAGGAAGAAGGAGACGAGGTACCCCTGGGACTTCCAGTCGTACGAGAGGATGTTGCGCTCCGGGTAGCGGTCGATCCGTTCCGGCGGCCCGAGGAGGGCCTGTATCTGGGTCGGGGTCATCTCCACCGTGACGGGCCCGATGCGCCGTCCGGGCACAATGGGGACCTCCGGCTCTCGGGTCGGTGGCCCGTTCGGCCCCTCCGCGGCCGAGGCCGCGGAGGCCACCAGGAGGGCGAGAAGGACCCAGCTCACATTTCCCGTGGCCCTTGCCCGGCGTGCAGCCGTCGGGTCCATGCTTCCACCTCCTCCGTGATCTCCCGCCAGTGGTCGAGGACGGAGGCCAGGGCCTTGCGGGCGCGGTCCTGCAGGGGGCGCGGGAGGTCCGCGAGCTCTTGGGTGTCCAGGACCTGCGGGGGTGTACCGGGTCGGATCAGCACGTCCGCCGCAAGGTCCACCCAAAGGATCCGGTCCTCTTCCAGCCGTACCGCGTCGCTCAGGTTGATGTAGTACGCGATGGTGCGCCCTTCCGGAGAGACCCAGTGATACACGTTGTAGGGCCGGTCGACCCAGAAGTAGCCGTACGTGAGGGTTCCCGGCTGCACCTCGAGGTCGTCCACCTGCCAGGCCCGGGTGGTCACGTACCGGAGCACCACCCATCCCGTTCCCCGCGCGACCAGCTCGCACCGGAACGTCTGTTGTCTGCCGTCCGGTTGCAGCTTCACCTCGAGGAAACCCGCCTTCTCCATCCCAGTTCCTCTTCGACGCCTCCGGCCCGCCTCCTGGGCGGGCAGGAATTCCCCCGGGCGGGCCGAATGGTTACGGCCGGGATGTCCTACGCGCAGGCCATGCGCTACGTCATCCTTCCCTAGGCCCTCCAGGTGATCCTCCTGCCCCTCGGCAACGACTTCATCGCCCTCCTGAAGGACTCCTCCCTGGCCTCCGTCCTCTCCGTGCAGGAGCTCACGTACTCCGGCAACCTCCTGAACGCCAGGACGTTCCGAGCCTTCGAGACGTACAATATGGTCGCCCTCCTCTACCTCGTCATGACCCTGCTGGGGTCTATGGGGGTGAGGGCGATGGAGCGGGTCCTGGGGGAACCGGTGATGCAGGCGATGGCGGGAGCGGAAGTGAGGCCACGGGCCAACGCGGTGGACGGTGTGGAGGTCTCCGCCAACCCGAAGGCCCTGAACCGGGTGCGGGCGGAAGTGGGCATGGTCTTCCAGCAGTTCAACCTGATCGTGTTCATGGACCAGGGGCAGATCGTGGAGGAGGGGCCGCCCGCGGTGTTCTTCACCCAGCCCCGGGAGGAGCGGACGCGGGCCTTCCTAAGCAAGATCCTGTGAGGGAGCACGCGATGAACGTCATCCTCACCGCGAGGAACGTGACCTTGACAGACCGGCTGCGCCAGTACGTGACGCGGAAGATCGAGCGGCTGGCCCGGTACTTCGACCACGTCCAGGAGGCGAACGTGGTCCTGCGCACCGGCCGGGACCGGAACCAGGGACGCGAGTCCATCGTTGAAGTGACGGTGTACGGCGACGGGTTCGTGCTGCGGGGAGAGGAGGCCGCGCAGGACCTCTTCGCGGCCGTCGACCTGGTCGCGGAGAAGCTGGAGCGGCAGATCCACAAGGTGCGCAGCCGATGGATCCACAAGCGGCGCCTGGACGAGGCCCGGCGCCAGCGGCAGGCGGAGGCCCAGGCGGAGCGGGAGCTCCAGGCGGAGGCAGTCCCAGAGCCGCTCCCGCAGGTGGTGCGCCGCAAGCGGCTTGTGACCAAGCCCATGACGGAGGAGGAGGCCACGGTGCAGATGGAGCTGCTGGGCCACAGCTTCTTCGTGTACCGGGATGCCGAGACGAGCCGCATCCACGTGCTGTACCGCCGGCGGGACGGGCAGCTGGGGGTCCTCGAGGTGGAATGAGGCGGATCCTGTGGGCCTGCGCGTGGGCCCTGGCCCTCACGGGCTGCGGGGTCCGACCGGACCTCTCCCGGTTACCGCCCCTCCGGCTCCGGCCGCCCGGGGAGTTGCTGCGACAGGTCCGGCCGGGCTACACCCTCTCCGCGAACCTCGCCACGGCCTGTGCGCCCGCCCAGAGCCGGCTGGTGGCGGTGGTGGTGGACAACGACCCGCGCGCCCGGCCGCAGAGCGGGTTGGGCGCCGCCTGCCTCGTGTACGAGGTGCCCACGGAGGCCCGCATCCTGCGGTTCCTGGCGGTGTTCAACGCCACGGGACCGGACCAGGTGGGCCCGGTTCGCAGCGTTCGGCCCGCGTTCCTGGAGGTCGCGCGGGAGCTGGGCGCCGTGGTGGCCCACGCGGGGCAGAGCCTCCCCGCCTTCCGGTGGATCCGGGCCCACCGCTACCCCGTGGTCAACGAGTTCTGGGACCCACAGCCCTTCTGGCGCAGCCGCGCCCGCCGCATGCCCCACAACCTCTACGGGTCCGTCCTCCGCATCCGGGAGGTCATGGCCCGCCGGGGGTACGACCGTCCTCCCCCGCCCCTGCGCCCGGTGACCCTCACCTACGCCGAACCCCAGGGACCTGCTGCGGGCTCCATCCGGGTCGGGTTCTGGGGCCCCTTCCGCGCGGAGTTCACCTACCACGATGGCCGCTACCTGCGCGCCACCGCAGGCCGCCCGCACCTCGACGCCCTCACGGGAGCGCCCGTTTGGGCTCGGGCCGTGATCGTGCAGTTCGTGCCGTGGCGGAGTTGGCGGTCCAGGAAGGTGGACGTTTCGGAGGTGGGCGTCGTGGGGGAGGGCCGGGCCCTGGTGTTCGCGTACGGACGGGCCACGGAGGGCCGCTGGCAGAAGGCCTCGGAGGCCGTCCCCACGGCCTTCACCGACGCCCAGGGACGGGGCCTCCTGCTCCCGCCGGGCCCCGTCTGGGTCATCCTCGCACCCCTCGGCACCCCGGTGACGTACACCCCCGGGGGACCGTGACGGAACTCCCGTGGGCAAAGGCCGGTTTATACTGGAGGGGAGTGAGCCCATGCTGAAGGCCCTGGCAAAGCTCTTTGGCCGCGGCGAGGAGGCGGCGGTGCGCCGCTACCTTCCCGTGGTCCAGCGCATCAACGAACTGGAGCCCCAGTTCGAGCGCCTTTCAGACGAGGCCCTGCGGGCGAAGACGGAGGAGTTCCGGGACCGCCTGCGGCAAGGGGAGACCCTGGACGACCTCCTCCCGGAGGCCTTCGCCGCGGTCCGGGAGGCGAGCAAGCGCACCATCGGGCTCCGGCACTTCGACGTGCAGCTCATCGGCGGAATCGTGCTCCACGAGGGCAAGGTGGCGGAGATGAAGACCGGTGAGGGGAAGACCCTCGTGGCCACCCTGCCCGTCTACCTCAACGCGCTCCTGGGCCGCGGGGTGCACGTGGTCACGGTGAACGACTACCTGAGCCGGCGCGATGCAGGCTGGATGGGGCCCATCTACCACGCCCTGGGGCTCCGGGTGGCGGCCATCGCCCACAACTTCAGCGGTCTGTTTGACCCCACCTACCAGGACCCCCGGCCTCACGCGGACGACCGCCTGAACCACTTCCGTCCCATCTCCCGTCGGGAGGCCTACCTCGCGGATGTCACCTACGGCACCAACAACGAGTTTGGGTTCGACTACCTCCGGGACAACATGGCCCTGCGCCTGGAGGACGTCGTGCAGCGGGAGCTCTACTACGCCATCGTGGACGAGGTGGACTTCATCCTCATCGACGAGGCCCGCACGCCCCTCATCATCTCCGGCCAGGTGGAGGAGTCTACGCGGAAGTACTACGAGTTCGCACGGCTGGTCCGCCGCCTCCGGCCCGGTGAGGACTACACCGTGGACGAGAAGCTGAAGACCGCCACCCTCACGGAGGCCGGGATCCGGCGGGTGGAGCAGATGCTGGGTGTGGACAACCTCACGGACCCCGAGCACCTGGAGCTCATGCACCACATCCACCAGGCCCTCCGGGCCCACGCCTGCTACAAGCGGGACGTGGACTACGTGGTGAAGGACGGCCAGGTCATCATCGTGGACGAGTTCACGGGCCGGCTCATGTTCGGCCGGCGGTACGCGGACGGGCTCCACCAGGCCATCGAGGCGAAGGAGGGGGTGCGGATCGAGCGGGAGACCCAGACCCTGGCCACCATCACCCTCCAGAACTACTTCCGGATGTACGAGAAGCTGGCGGGGATGACGGGGACCGCGAAGACGGAGGAGGAGGAGCTCCGGAAGATCTACGGCCTCGAGGTGGTGGTGATCCCTACCCACAAGCCCATGATCCGCATCGATTACCCGGACCTCGTGTTCAAGACGGAGGCGGCCAAGTGGCGGGCAGTAGTGCGGGAGATCAAGGAGTGCTATGCCAAGGGCCGTCCCGTGCTGGTGGGCACCCGCTCCATCGAGAAGAGCGAGAGGTTGTCCCAGATGCTGCGGCGGGAGGGGATCCCGCACCAGGTGCTCAACGCCAAGTACCACGAGAAGGAGGCGGAGATCATCGCCCAGGCGGGACGCCTGGGAGCCGTCACCATCGCCACCAACATGGCGGGCCGCGGGGTGGACATCATCCTGGGCGGGAACCCTCCGGATCCCGAGGAGGCGGAGAAGGTCCGGCAGCTCGGAGGGCTGCACGTGATCGGCACGGAGCGGCACGAGGCCCGGCGCATCGACAACCAGCTGCGGGGCCGCGCCGGCCGCCAGGGGGATCCCGGCAGCAGCCGCTTCTACGTATCCGCGGAGGATGAGCTGTTGCGCCTGTTCGGGGGCGAGCGGATCGCGGCCATCATGGACCGGTTCCGCATCGACGAGGACACCCCCATCGAGAGCCCCCTGCTGACCCGGCAGATCGAGGCGGCCCAGAAGCGGGTGGAGCAGTACCACTTCGACATCCGCAAGCACCTCCTGGAGTACGACGACGTGATGAACGTGCAACGGCAGACCATCTACCGGGAGCGCCGCAAGGTGCTCTTCGGCGAGAACCTCCGGGAGAACGTGCTGGACATGATGGAGCGGGAGGTGGCGGAGCTGGTGGAGGCCTACTGTCCTGCGAGCCTTCCCCGCGAGGAGTGGGACCTGGAGGGGCTTTTGGCGGAGCTGAGCCAGCTCGCCCCCGTCCCGGAGGTCCTGGTCCTCTCCGCGCAGGAGCTTGCGGGCCGCTCCCGGGAGGAGATCCAGCACACCCTCACCGCGGCCGTCCTCCGGGCCTACGAGGCCAAGGAGGAGGCGGTGGGGCCGGAGGTGATGCGGGAGATCGAGCGGCTCGTGCTCCTCTCCCACATCGACCGGAAGTGGATCGACCACCTGTACGCCATGGACGAGCTCCGGGAGGGGATCGGGCTGCGGGCCTACGGACAGGTGAGCCCCCTCGTGGAGTACCAGCGGGAGGCGTACGAGATGTTCCAGCAGATGCTCCGGGCCATCCAGTCCGACACCGTGCGGGACCTCCTCCGGGTGCGGGTGGACCGAGAGGTCCCCAAGACCCTCCGGCCCGTGGCCCGCATCACCGCCCAGGCGGGCCCGGACGCGGACCGCACCCTGGGGAGTCTTCCCGTTGCCGCCTCGGAGGGCCCGAGCGCACCGCCTAAACCCCAGCCCGTGGTGGTGGGCGCCAAGGTGGGCCGGAACGACCCGTGTCCCTGCGGCAGCGGCAAGAAGTACAAGAAGTGCTGCGGCCGGGAATCCTAGCAAGAGGTGAGATGCCGATGGCCTACGCGACCCTCGACGACCTGCGCGCACAGGTGAGCGAGGACCTGGAACGACTCCGCCGGATCGGAGGGCACCTTTGACCTCGACCGCATCCGCCGCCGCATCGCGGAGCTGGAGGAAGAAAGTATCCGGCCGGACGCATGGGCGGACCCGGCCCGGGCCCGGGAGATCGGCCGGGAGCTGGCCCGGCTGCGGTCGCTTCGAGAGGCCTACGAGCAGCTGGAGCGAGGCCTCGTGGACCTCGAGGAGCTGGTGATCCGGGGTCCGGAGGGCCCCGAGGAGCTCCAGCTGTTGCGGGAGGAAGCCCAAACCCTCCACGCGCGGCTTGAGCGGCTGGAGATCGAGACCCTGCTCGCGGGCGAGCACGATCCCGCCAACGCCATCCTGTCCATCCACGCGGGTGCGGGCGGCACGGACTCCCAGGACTGGGCGGAGATGCTACTGCGCATGTACCTGCGCTGGGCGACGGGGAAAGGGTACGAGACAGAGGTGGTGGACCTCTCCCCGGGTGAGGAGGCAGGGATCAAGAGCGCCACGGTGATGGTGCGGGGGCCGTACGCCTACGGGTACCTGAAGGCGGAGCGGGGCACGCATCGCCTCGTGCGCATCTCGCCCTTCGACGCCGCCCGCCGGCGCCACACCTCCTTCGCCCTGGTGGAGGTGCTCCCGGAGGTGGAGCCCGTGGCGGTGGAGATCCGGCCGGAGGAGTTGCGCATCGAGACCTTCCGGGCTCGGGGACCCGGGGGGCAGAACGTGAACAAGGTGGAGACCGCGGTACGCATCACGCACCTGCCGACGGGGATTGTGGTCACCTGCCAGAGCGAGCGCAGCCAGCACGCGAACCGGGAGGCGGCCATGCGGATCCTGGTTGCCCGGCTGTACGAGCACTATCGGCGGGAACAGGAGAGGAAACTGCAGGAGCTCCGGGGCGAGCACCGGGACGCCTCCTGGGGGAACCAGATCCGCTCCTACGTGTTGCACCCCTACACCCTGGTAAAGGACCACCGCACGGGCCTGGAGACGGGCAACGTCCAGGCGGTGCTCGACGGCGAACTCGACCCCTTCATCTACGCCTACCTGCGGACGCAGGCCACTCGGGGCGTGCAGGCGAGCCGGGGATAGTCCGTGCGGGCCTCCTGGGCGCTTCTCCTCCTCGGGGTGTTGGTCGCCACGGGGGTGGCCGTGGTCCGCCACCGGGTCGAAGCCTCCTACCGGACCGTCGAGCTCGTGCTCGACAGTGAGAGCTGGGAGCTCTTGGCCCGACGCACGGGAGTGGACCGCCAGCTCCTCTGGCAGCAGCTCCGGGAGGCGGGGGCCACGAGCGTGGCGGTGTACGAGAAGACCCTCCGGCGCCTCCAAGAAGCCGGCCTGGCCACGGTCCTGGACGGCCCGGAGCTCCTCAACCAGGCCCGGGTGGCACGCCTTCTCCCCGCCCTCGCGGCCTTAAGCCGCCGGAGGGAAGTCCTCGAGTCCCTCTACGTCCTACCGGCCCGGCCGGCGGTGGCAGCCCTGGTCGAGCAGGGGTTCCAGAACGCCCTGGGCGCCCACCGGGTCCGCCGCGTCTTGCTCGACCCGGTC
>FWWM01015186.1_pt1 | contig 11852 bp, 15 predicted proteins | sample 2228351 | NCBI WGS metagenome assembly FWWM01 (sample SAMEA103939774, study PRJEB20133) | metagenome | reverse complement strand
GGCTGGAACACGGAAGTGTTGAACCGGCTGCAATGCGCGAACAGACTGGGATTCAAGGTGAGATGCTATGCGATATCGAATTAGGCAACAACCCCCGTCGTTGAAGGAAAAATGGCGGAGGCATTGAAGCAGACAGCAAATCAATACCTTACACCTTTTACCGACGGACGTTATACAATTGATAGAATCTCTTCGACAATGCGCAGAGTGAAGAGTATGGAATCTCATGGTCTCGAGATCACGCTTCATGACGGCAAGGATAACATAATCAAACATAAGGACCATCTCAGTGGCGGGGATGAAACTGCTCTGGGCCTTGCATTGAGGATTGCCATATCGAAGCTTATGGCAAGGATAAGGCCATTTAAGAATTCTGAGAGAAAACCACCACTTATAAATTCAATAATGATGGACGAGCCGATGGCAAGCTTAGACTCATCGCGTCGGCGTATCCTGATTAGAGTTCTGACTCAGGATAAAACGTTCAGGCAGATATTTCTTATAACACATACAGAAATAGACTTTGGAGACTATCATTCGATATCTGTAAGAGAAGATGGGGGCGGTGCAAGGAAAATAGAGTTCAAACCAATGGAACTCTAGCTGCTTTTGTGTTCGGTTGTCGCATTGGCTTCATAATCTACTATGGCATCAGTAAGAACTTCTTCGACGGATTCAACCAGTTGCACTTGTAAAGAATCTTTTATTTTTTGTGGGAGCGCTTCATATTCTCTACCATTATCCTTTGGAATGTACACCTTTCGAATTCCTGCTTCAGCTGCAGCAACCAGCTTTTCCTGAATTCCGTCAGCTGCAGCAACCTTTCCTTTAAGAGTAATTTCGCCAGTCATTGCGACATCATGTCTGACTGGTTTTTTGGTAAACGACGCGATAAAGAAGGAGACTAGAAGAATTCCGTTTGAATACATGATTTACCTTGGGGACGGCCCTAGCGACATCCCGTGCTTTTCGGCAGTGAGAAATTACAACGGAAACTGCGTTGGCATTTTCGACACCAATACCGTGCGCAAGGGTTACGAACTGGCTAGAGACAAGAGGACAACCGTTGGTCCGTATTTTAGAAATTATGTGAAAGGGCGATCTCCGACGTGTCATCGAGCAGATAATCAATGAAATAGGAGTAAAGATAGTGGCTAGGAAGAAAGAGGCTCGGATTCCGTAGCGATTCCATAAAAGCAATGCGCGGTCCAAAATCATGCTTTTATAGTTGAAAATTCGAGCTAGTTTTAATGGCTGAACGAATGTGGATGGTCCGTGCCGGGGAAGATGCCGTTCATTTTGAAGAATTCAAGAATAACAAGATAGTTGCAGTCGGGTGGAACGAAATGGGTGATCTTTCGAAGGCCAAGGATCCTGCTGCTCTCAAATCTATGGTGGAACAGACATACAAGGATGCCAAGGACGGATGGAAGGCCATTAGCGCAGGAATGCTCAGTCGCTTTCTTGTCGATTTCAAACCTGGTGATTATGTTTTAACCTACGATCCGAAGGAGAGGATTTACCTTGTTGGGAAGATTGACGGCCCTTTTAGGTATGAGCCTTCACGAAAGGATTTTCGCAGCCTTAGGAGTGTTGAATGGAAAGGACGCGTGTCGAGAGATAGTCTATCCGTGAGCACAAGAAATACCCTAGGTGCGATCAGCACATTGTTCGAGATCAAGGGTGATGCGATGAACGAAATAATCGCGGCACTGAAGGCTCCAAAAGCTCCGGAGCTTGTGGAGGAAAAAGAGCAACTCGATGAGATCAGGCAGGAAACAGTTCGCAAGGCACATGAATTCATCAAGGATGAAGTCTCCAAGCTCGATTGGGAGGATGTCCAAGAGCTAGTCGCAGGGATATTGAGGGCAATGGGCTTCAAGACCAGAGTCTCTCCTAGAGGATCGGATAGAGGAAAAGATGTTGAGGCCTCACCTGACGGAGTAGGCTTGAGCGAGCCCCACATTGTTGCCGAAGTGAAACATAGGGAAGGGACCATAGGCGCAAGTCAGGTAAGAAGCTTCATAGGCGGCCTGAGACCAAGACACAAGGGACTTTATGTCAGCACTGGAGGGTTTACCAAGGAAGCAAAGTACGAAGCTGACAGGGCGACCAATCAGGTTACGCTTATAGATATCGATGATTTGGTTAGCCTTATAGTGCAGTACTATGATCACTTTGATACTGAAGCGCGCGCCTTAATCTCCCTGAGAAAGATCTACTGGCCTGATTAGATCAGACGGTTTCCTTGGGGGAATTGGGTGAATGAAGCATGAATCTTTTGAGCTAAGCCCTAGGCATATCAGGACTTTGCGGAAACTAGTGAAAATTGGCGGGAGGGATGTCTTCTACGACCTTGGTTCGGGCACTGGCAAGGTAGTCATCGGGTTACTGATAGAGGGCCCGATAAAGAAATCGGTCGGCATTGAAGTCGATAGGGAATATCATGAGTTTGCCAGAGCATCAGCGATAAACGCTCTTCCCAAACGCAAATTAAGAAAGGTAGATTTTTGGTTTGGAGATTTCAGGCAGGCGGCGCTTGAAGGTGATGGATATTTCTATGATATGTCGGACGCAACCGTTGTATTAAATAGCCTAGACGAGGAGGAAGAAGACCTAGATTATTACAAGACGCAATTCGGAAATAAGAAAGTGAAGGTCGTCAAAAAGGATCTGCCGGTTATCGGATTTGAATCGATTGCTGACAGGTCTAACGCAGATTGCTGGCTGTTTATGACTCCTTATCCCTTTAAACCAATAAAGGGTGTCAACATGTGGGCACAGTCGGTCTTTGGAACAGCTGACGCGACGATCGAAGATGTATACGATTATTACTATACTCAGCTTCAACAACGGGTCAAAAATGAACGCGATAATGTTGATAGTCTTTTGCGGCTTGAGCAGCTTGTAACTATGCGATTCTAACTCGGTTCACTCATTCCCTGATCGGTCTCTTCATTTAAAGAATATACGGATGGATCTTGATCTGTCTACTTTACCCTTAGTAAACGTCCACTGAGTTGATCGTTGCGTATCTTCTGCCCCGTATAACTATTTCAAAACCACATCGCTTGCATTTAATCACCGGCTCCCTTCGTTCAACAATAGCGGAAATTGATAATATGATTATTTTTACTTCAATGAATAGTGGATTCGATAATTTCTGTTGGAAATGCCAGTCAAATGAGTTGCATATCGGACAGCGTATTGCAGGATAATTATGATGCCTCGAGTCAATCTTCTTTAGTTTACGATCTCGTTCTGTCGTTTCCACACCTTTAGTAACGGGACCAAAATACTTATGTAATTTGTATATATACGCATATACACGTTGACTTTACGGAAAAATGATCAGGAACTAGTCTTGGAATTCATACGTCAAAACCAGTTTTGCCAATCCGAGGACATTGTAAATGGATTAGATGGGAAATTATCCAGAATGATAGTCTACCGAGCATTAGGCGTTTTACAGTTCAAACAAATGATCCATTCTGCAAAACCTAAGGGAAACAGTAGATCCAATAGATGGGTAGTAAACTCTGACAATCTGCTGGTTTCAGTGCCGCAAATAATGCAGGAATTTAAAGAGGGCTTTTCTGTACTTTTGGACAGATCGAAAGAGAAGACAATCAAAGTCTTCTATTCTTCGCACAATAATAGTAATGACTACCGTCAAACGATATTCATTGGACAGCCGATATCAATCTATTCAGAGTTTGTTCGGATTCACAATCTGTATTCTATATTGGTTTGGCCGTACAAAATAAGGAACTCTGAATTGCTCAGGGAATTATATGGCAAGACCCTTGCAATCATCGCAGAGATCCAGACTGAGATTATAGATAAGTACGAATTTGTAGGAATTGAAAGAATTGAAGGCAATATCCAAAGTTTAATGACACTAGAGCACGGTTATAATGAGCTATCAACTCCTACCAAACTATACCTTTATCTACTAAATTTTGAACGTGACGGGTATCCTGAAGAAGGGAAGAGGGTTCTAGATCTTCTTTGGAAGTTTGCAGTTGAGCTCAGACCACTGATCGCCCAATGGGCGTATATCGAAGATTACATCGACTTGAACAAGAACAGGATCAACCTTGACGATTGGACAACCATGGTCACTCTTGACGCAAGGTATAACCACGAAACTCGACTGGCAATAACTGGTCACGAGCTTATCAAGAGAACGAAATATCGCTACTATGATGAGTCGGTGGACAGCGACCTATACAAGAAGCCCGAACCTCATAATTATGAGTCTCAGATGGAGAAATGGACGATAAAGCAAGCGACGGTTGCAAATCTTGGGTCTCTCACCGAGGAGGAAGCCGAGAAACAATATTGGTTCTGGAACAATAAGTATTTGGATATGCTATCAGAAACAAACAGACTCGCCCACGAGATGGAACATAGTGCAGCAAATATGGTAATCATGCTGAAACGTCTGGGCTATTCATATTCTGATGCCTGCAAGAAAATCTATGCAGAACAGCAAAAATTTGTAGATGAGATGAATTCACGCCGATCAAAAACTAATACGAATCGTGGCAATCCCTTTCGCTCAATATAGCGAAGTCTTTCCTTCACACAATCTGGTTCTTAATGAGTCGAAACAGGTGGACTTGACGGTCCTTTCAATGATACAATGTATTCTCTGGCCATTACTGCTCCCAAACCAAACATGAAACCTAGACCGTGTGCGAATACGTTTGATCCTGGCGCCTTGGACAAGAAAAGGTCTGTGTCAAACATCGCAAGACCGAAAATGAGGATAACGACTATTATATTTGAGAACATCACCCTTGTAACCGCTCGTTTATTCGACGACTCACCTCTGTACCTCGGTAATGCGTGCACGATATTCATGACAGCGAATCCAAGCGCCGCGCCGGAAAATGCATATACCAAGCCCGAGGCACCACGGGATGTGAATTCGACTCCCGGATTTACTTCCGCGAATATTATCATCCAAGCTAGGTTGACGACGATTGCAGAACCAAGGATTGCGGGAACGAAGAACTTTGCCCTTTTGATCCTTTCTTCTCTAGTTAAGAAACTTATTGGACTGATGATGTAAACAGTCCACAGCCATAACATAGCTAAATTCGACATAATATGCATTTCATCAGAATGGACGAAGATTCCAGTAAACACGCCCCAGGGAGTCAATGGCGAGAGTTGCAATAACTGTGTGACGTTGCTCTCGTATCTGGATAAGCTAAAGATAACGAGGCTGGCAGCTGTCGTAATCAAAGCAGTTATCATGATAGGGAGGTTGACTTTGGCGGATTCGATCAGACGCCTTGCGAATAGTTTCATCAGCGAGCTAACACCTCAGGCATGAATGGGAGTTAGCAGGATGCCTTAAGAACTTCTTCCGAATGATTCAGCGCTAATGGCAGATCATTTTACGCTTTTGGAAAATCATTTGGGATTTGCTTAAATAGAAGTAAGGAACCCCGTTAACAATTGCAGGAAACGGAAATGGCGGAAAGCCTTTCTGAGAGGGCATATTCCATTACAAAGTCATATCATCGTATTAACTCCGCACTAATCTGGACCATAGCGTTCGCCCTTGCCGTATGCTTCGCAATTTTCGTCTCTGGACTGCTGAGACTGAACATTCAGATCGATGAAATGGGACTGGGAAGGGAGTTTGCTGGCGTTACTCTTGGTCTGTATACCCAGTTCGGCGGTCTAGTTGTAATACTTTCTTTTTCGCTAGTACTTGTAGCCTTACGGGGCCGCAAAAAGTATAAGGAGCTAAAGGAATGGGGCGAAGATTACCTATACGGTGCGTACGTACTGAATTTCGCAACCAGCGTTCCAAAGGGCGAGCTGACGGGCGAGAAAATCTTCTCGATAGCGAAATACGTCTTCCCGGAACTTCGAAGATTGAAAAAGGAAAGTGACGTTGAGAATGAGGACGAGATTCTGAAGAGAAGTCTGAATAGGTCATTCGGTTCGCGAGTTTATGACCTTGCATTGCGGACAGAGAGTGGATATTTTCTCGTAAAGCACTTAGGACACAATACTATTACATTGGATGAACTGAAGGGTCTAGCCCACTCTTCCGCACGTGATTTCGGCAGGAATAAGATTTTCAGGATGGTATGCGTGGCAAGAAGCTATGATCCGGTTTTCTTCGACTTAGATGAACTTGAGAAGCAAATTAGAAAAATTGGTTCTACCTTGCCAATTGATGTGCTGGTTGAGGAAGAGAAAGGCTACTCTGTGCTCAGAGTGGCGAGTTCGGTCTAGAGTCGTCGGATCTGTCAAAACTGAATGTATTGTCCGCTATTCCTTTTAGTCGGAAACCCCACTCGATCAAATCCTTGGCGTCGGGGTCGAGATTCAATTTTCTAAGAAGGTCAACCAGCCGTTTGCCCTTGGGGGTTATATTGTAGAAGGTGGCGTTTTTTCTGACATGCTCGCCAGAGATCTCGACGATCAAACCGCGCTCTGTCAACTCATTCAACTCATTTTTCAGGTCAACCTTGTTTGTCAACAGGTTTTCTATGGTGTAAGCGTTCAATCCGTTACGTGGTTCATCATAACGGTAAAGGGCAACAAGTATAGCTATCCTCTTATCCAGAGGCGTAAGGGCGGGCTTCTTTCTAGTCAATCTCGAATTGTCCTATAGCGGATAGTTCTGCTGAAAAATGTTGTGGCTATGACGGAATTGGCTCGGCTTCGCTCATTGTCCTTTTCGCTTTTTCACCCATCTGGAAAAAGCAAACTCCATGCGTCGTTGAAAAGAACATGGCTCGCCTCCGAAATAACTCGTAGGAGTGCTGGGAGTTTCTGGCCTTCCGTAAATCCAATGGAGGGTGATGCAGTGAAATACGAAATCATGGTCGAAACTTCAAAGCGTCTCTTCGAGGAAGACGTCGAAAATGTCTTGGAGATTCTGTTCTCTGCATGAATGAAAAGCAGAGTCGAAGCCCTCTACTTCAGGGAGGTGAAGTCGTCACGACCGTTAAATACATGGCACTGTTCAAGTCTTAGTTTGTTGTTTGCACTGAATAATTAGCATGAACAACCGACAGCTTGACATCTCAGTGTGCAGGAAAAAGCTTCTTCGGTAAGCGCCTTTACAAGCAGGTTTATATCTTCATCAGCCCATTTTTAGGCCATGGCTAACGGGTCAAAAAGCAAGGTGGTTCCGATACCAAAAGGTAGCGGGCCCAGAGGGACTCGAACCCTCGACCAACTGCTCCGCAGGCAGCCATTCTATCCAAGCTGAACTATGGGCCCAGCATAACGACATTTTACAGACCTTAATTAAAACGTAGGCACTAGCCGGCGGCCCTTATTGCGGCGTCGTATTCGGCACTACTGACAAGCGACTGTGATGCCAGCTCCCCTGCTTTTTCTCTCTCACTATCATCGCCGCTGATCAAGTAGTTGTAAAAGTGCTGATTGCTCTGCATTTCCAGCTCAATCGCCTTGATGAGGTGGCTTTTTGCCGTCTTGTATTTGTCTGGTGTATCCAGCCCCTCTGCCCTATCAATCAGCTGTTGGTACCGCAACTTGTACTGCTCAAATGTGGAAGTTATCGTGCTGTTATTGTCCTGCGGATTTTCCATCCACTTTTCCTCTACTTTTTGGTATTCCTGCGTCAGAGCTATTGTGTCAAACGCTATCTGGTCAATCGATCTCCTAAACTCATTGTTCCTAGCAGCCTCTACCTGCAAAGCAACCATGAACGCGACCAGCGCCCCAATGACCGCGATGCCGCCGATGGTGATTATGCGGCTTGTCCTCTTTTTTCTCCCCATCTATATATGCTGCAAGCGATATCACAAAAAGAATAAAATAAATGCTTTCACTGCATCGTCTTTGCAAGCGACTTCTTGCCAGCCTTGCCGTTTGGCGTGGCTATCATTTTGACAAGTCCCTATCGCTTCCTTGCCAGTGATGTAGTCAACCGTGTGCCGGCTGCAGAACACGACTGCGGTCTCGTCCTCGTCCCACTGCATCATGCATCCGCAGGGCAGACCCGTGTATGCCATCTGACATGCTTGCGGGCTATTTGATTTAATAGTTATAAAAGCATCTTCTAGCATATTGTATAACCTTAATGAATGATACTTGCCAACTCTGCCCATGAAGACAAAGAAAAACAAGCATGCAAACAAAAAGTCTGAAAGGCAGAAAATCCGCATGAAGAGGCGATTCCGGCCGGACATACCACCAAACAAGCCCCTGCACAAGAGGGCCTCAAGGACCGAATAATTAGATAGAGCTGAACATTAAATATCCGGCACCGGTAACTTGGCGGGAGATGAGCATAATTTTGCGCAGTAAATCCGGGTGATCTCCCCTTAAGATACCAGAACCATAAGCCCTCTGGAGGATCGCGGGACGATGATTTTTGATATTGTCGTGTTAGATCAATCTTCTTGTGGAATTAAAGAAAAGAAAAAGAGGGAGGGTAAGATACATTTAGCTGCTCTTTTTCTTGCCTATACTGTCTTCTTCCTTAAGAGCAGTCTGTGAAGCTATTTTGTCCGCCACCAATTTGTGCTGATGCAGTAGAGAAATTGACTGCTGCTACGTTTTGCTGACAAGCACCTGCGTCTTGGGAGATTGCTGCAACGGCGGTGTTGGTGTTGCCAGTGCCTCCGCCACCTACGCTAGCGCTAGCAGTGGCAGCTTGGTTATTGGTGTTGCTGTTGGACTGGTTGATGGTCGTCTGTGCAGCAGCTGCTGCCGGTACCAAAGTGGTTGCGACTACTGTCGCAAGCATGACTAACCTTGTTGTTGGGATCATCGTTCTAAAAGTAAAGTTAGCCTTGGTGATAAGAAATCCCATAGTACAAGATTCTTATACCTTGAATGCCAAAATTAGCAAATAGCCTCAGAATGATACCTTCTATCTTCTACTTTAGAAAATCTATCCATGAAGATTAGCTGGTGAGATGCTTATAATGACTTGATGTATTAAGATAAAATTTATACAAACACAGAGTTTTTCTTTCACTTTCTATCATACTATATCACAAACTATGCTTGAATGTCTTGTTTCGCCTGCTTTAACTTGACCTAGAACCAAGCGTGTAGATACAGACCAGACACAATTGCTAGTCAGATAAACCAAGTCACGTTCGTCCGTAATAAATTACCATTTTCGTAAGATGTTTTTACAAACAAGTATTATATGGCGACTTGCTGAATTGAGAGACAGAATTGGCCAAGGAGCAGGCAGAGCCGGACACAAAAAAGTCGATAGCCCAGCCACCGCTGAACCTCCTTTTCAACCCCTCGCTCCTTGTAAGAAAGGACGTCTGGAACATCGATGTCGCCCTTTTGCTTGAAATGTTCCTCCGGCTCATCAACGCGACTGGCACCAAAGACCTGCGCATCTGCGGCATTGCCGCCGTGTCGTCGTCAATGATATACCGACTGAAGGTGGAAAGCATCTTTGCGCTTGAAAAGATCGCGATGCAGAGGAAAGGCGTTGACGACCCAGACAGCCAGCAGCCCATACCGCAGCTTAACCCTGTCGAGCTTCCGTTCAGGATCGAGTCTACATACCCTGTTTCAGTCGAAGACCTGCTTCATATGCTGGAAAATATGATAATGGAGCTTGCAAACCCTAGGCCGAGAAAAAAGCAGGTGGAGCTTGAGCCCGTCCAAGGGTTTGACTTTGACCAGTATCTCGTCAAGTTTGAGCAGATAATCCAGCGCTACGAGGACATGATCCTTGATATAGTGAGCGCGGACGGTGTGCTGATGTTTAAGACACTGGTGGAAAAGATGGAGCCGGTGGAAACTGCAAGATGCTTTATCGCAATGCTGTACCTTGCAATGAAAGGCAAGGTCGAGCTTGACCAGCAGGAAGGCTCAGACGACGTTAAGATAACAATTGCCAAGCAGCATAATCATCAGCAACAACAGCAGCAATAAATAAAGCGATTATATTTCATTATAATCAGCAGTTTGCGCGACTCGCTTCCAGAAAATGAAATTGCCGCAAGGATAGAGGCGGCGCTCTACTCTGCTGGCAGGCCGCTGTCGGTGGACGAGCTGATAAAGGCGTCTGGCACCAACTCCAAGGAAAAGACGCTGCGCGTCGTCAACGAGCTTGTTAAGAAAACCAAGACCACATTCAAGGCAATCGAGATAGCACAGCTGGAGGACGGAGCATATGTGTTCCAGCTTAGGCCGGAATATACACCACTTGTCAGAAGGTTCGCTCAGCACCCCTTGATACCGTCAGCGGCGCTCAAGACCCTCTCCTACATTGCGTACGAACAGCCGGTGACTTCAAAGAGGCTTGTGCAGATTAGGGGAAGCCAGGTATATTCGCACATCAGGATCCTTGAGCAGCTGCAGTTCGTAGAGCATGAAAACCTTGGGAGGCTTAAGGTCTACCGCACGACCCCCAAGTTCCAGAACTACTTTGGCATAACTGACCTGAACGCGATGAAGAGCAAGCTGGTGGCGACAACTAACAAGCAGTCTCCGCCATCTCCACGAGCTGCAGCAGCGGGCCCGCCTCGGTCTCCAGAAAAGTCTTAATTAGAGTGAAAAATTACCTACTGCACTGCTATGCGAAAATCGATAGAGAACCTTGCTGGGCGCAAGATGACTGGCGGACGCAAGGTTGCCATGAGAGGAAGACGCAAGTTCGAGATTGACAGGTATCCAAATGAAGCCGTGGTCGGCCCGACCCAGATCGTTGCCAGAAGGACAAGGGGCAACAATATCAAGGCCGCATTCAAGACTGCCGAGTTTGCCAATGTCGTTGACAAGGAAGCCAAAAAGGTCACAAAGTCCAAGATCCTGAAGGTGAACAAGAACCCTGCAAACAGAGACTATGAAAGAAGGGGCGTCATAAGCAAGGGCGCAGTGATCGAGACTGAAAGCGGCACTGCAGTGGTGGTCTCCCGCCCAGGGCAGGACGGAGTCGTCAACGCCGTTCTGGTAAAAGCAGCGGCAGCCAAGACTTCATGATTCTTCGATAACCATTAAGAGCTAATAGCACTCTCATTTTTCTGTGGAGATATCGTGGGACGGTCCAGACCCAAAGGACAGGGTTGCATGCCCGTACCCTGTTGACTTTGCAAGCAAGCCGGCACCAGCCGAAACTCTCAATTCTCTTGAATCTGGCAGGCTGTTCCTGCAGGTCTACCTCGGAGATGGCGTACGGCAGGTCTCTGCCAAACTGATCAACAATGCCAAGAAGGAAAACCTTGAGAAGATGCAAAGCTCCAGTACTCTGATGCGCAAGACATTTCTCACAGCCTTACTGACGCAGGACAATCGGAGGCCTTGCATGTGGACCGGTGAGCTGAACATCCCGTCCAGCTGGATGGAGGGTGGCACCCGTACTTACGAGAGGACAGGCGCGGCAAGCCCCAAAAGCAAAAGGAACCTCTACACACTAGAGATAACGTACGTGCTTGAGGGCGGCAACAGCTGCACGGCTTATTTTAACTCTGAAGACGCGTTCCACTGGCAAGCGCGCGCAGAACCAAAGATGTAACATTCTCTCAACATTGTTTATAAAAGCCTCAAAATATACGGGCATTGAACCTTGAAGGACTACGACCACGTCGTGCTCTGGCTTGACTACTTTAACAAGAACCTCAAGAGGCGGCAGGGCCGCAAGGTCAACAGAGAGCAGGCGGTATTTGACCCTACTGTGCAAGAGCTGGCAGAGGCAGCCAAGGCTGCTGGCTTCCAGTTCTCGGATCAAGAAGTGAACGACAACGCCAGGTTCCCTCGAAGGTCTTTTACCAGATCTGGTTATGTGATGGTTGCAAAAAAAGAGGGTGTCAAAAAGTCGCAGGTGATCGACGCGGTCGCCGAAAAAATGGTGCAGAGAAGAAGCAAGCAAA
>FWWM01015185.1_pt1 | contig 11852 bp, 7 predicted proteins | sample 2228351 | NCBI WGS metagenome assembly FWWM01 (sample SAMEA103939774, study PRJEB20133) | metagenome | reverse complement strand
TTTTCTCTTGAGGAATATAAGGACGAACACTTTGACCACCGCTTTCTTGAAGAGATTTTAAATCCGATTCCATCGTTCTCATTAAAGGAACTTCGCCTTCACCCGGGCCAATTTTTAATTCTTCTTGATTTTCGGGCATATATTTTTATTATACCAAATTTTAATGAAAAGAGTTGTGTATAACTTTTATTTTCTTTTTAAAATAATTCTTTTTTCTTGAGGCTTAATCTCCGCAATCACGAATTCATAAATTTCCCCTTCTTTTAAGTTCTTTTTTAACTCTTCCAAACTCCCACCAAATTCGGAGATATGAATTTGACCTTGAAGTTCATGATCTAAATTAATAATTGCGCCAAAAGGTAAATAAAGATAAACCCGGCCTTTCACCACTTGATCTTTTCGGTAGTATTCATTAACTTTTTCCCAAGGATTCGGGGTTAAGGCTTTCAAAGAAAGATAAATTCGATTTTCTTTAAAATTAATAATCTTAGCTTTAATGACCTGATCGATTTTGACAATTTCTTTAGGATTTTCAATAAGCCGATGGCTCAACTCAGAAGTTTCAATAAGTCCTTCAATCGCGGGATTATCGGTAAATTTGACAAAGACTCCAAAATTAGCAATTCCAGAAACAATCCCTTCAACTATTTGACCAACTTGATAGCTTTTACTTATCTCCTCAAAAGAAGGACCACTGACCGCTTTTTCTGATAAAATTAATTTTTTATTTCTTGGATTAACTTCTAAAATTTTGACTTTTAATTCCTGGCCAATTAAACTTTGAAGAATTTGTAAGTTTTTCTCTTGATTTTCCGTTTCTTCTAAAAAAGAAGAAAAACGGCTTGGGGCAAGTTGAGAAAGAGGAAGAAAACCTTGAAGACCATTAACCTCAGTCACCAAACCACCTTTATTAAAAGCCTTTGGGACAATCGTTAAAATCGCTTCTTGTTCTTTCAATTCCATTAACTCATTCCAAAGGGCCTGTTTATTGGTATCGGTAATCGAAAGTTCAATCAAACCTTCTTCATTATCAACGTTTACCACCTTGGCAAAAATTTGATCGCCAATTTTTAAATCTTTCACAATTTCTTTAGCATTCAAAAGCTCTCGGCCATAAACCGCCCCTAAACCATAACGACCAAGATCAATAAAAAGCCTTTTATGACCTTCTTTTTTTAAAACTTTTCCTTTAACAATATCACCAATTTTTAAAAAACTAAAAAGGCTTGGTTCTTTTTTAAGAAGAGCAAAAACTAAATTGTTTGATTTTGAAGGCATAGTAAAAAAACAATAACATAAAAAATAATCATCGGCAAGCTTTCAGCTTAAAATTTGATTATTTAAATTTTCATTGATAATATATAAAAATATGCCCAATCATTTCAAAAATTTTTCTCTGCCTGCTATTGAAGAAAAAGTTTTAAAATTTTGGCAAGACAATAAAATTTTTGAAAAATCTTTAGAGAAAAATAAAAAGAAGAAAAAATTTATTTTTTATGAAGGACCACCAACCGCTAATGGCAGACCTGGTCTTCATCATGTCCTCAGTCGCTCTTTCAAAGATATAGTTTTGAGATACAAAACGATGCGAGGATTTTTTGTCCCCCGACAAGCAGGTTGGGATACTCATGGTTTACCTGTAGAATTAGAAGTCGAAAAACAATTAGGCTTAAATTCAAAAAAAGATATTGAAAAATATGGCATTTCTCTTTTCAACCAAAAATGTCGAGAATCGGTTTGGCTTTATAAAGAAGAATGGGAAAAATTGACTGAAAGAATGGGTTTTTGGCTTGATCTCAAACATCCTTATATTACCTACGAAAATTTTTATATTGAAAAAATTTGGGCAATTATCAAAGAAATTTTTCAAAAAAAGTTATTAGTCCAAGGTTATAAAGTCGTCCCTTGGTGTCCTCGGTGTGGAACCGCCCTTTCTTCTCATGAATTGGCTCTTGGTTATAAAACCGTAATCGAACCCGCGGTTTATCTTAAATTTAAACTTAAAAATTACCAAAAGACCTATCTTCTCTCTTGGACAACCACCCCCTGGACTTTAGCCGGAAATGTTGCCTTAGCCATCAACCCAAAATTTATTTATAGTCAAGTAAAAGTTGGTGAAGAAAATTATATTTTAGCTAAAGAAAGATTAAAAATTCTTGAAGGTGATTATAAAGTGATAAAAGAATTCAGGGGTGAAGAATTAATTGGTCTAAGTTATGAACCTCTTTTTAAAGTCGAAAAACTAAAAAGCAAAAATTCTTACAAAATTTATCCCGCTGACTTTGTCAACTTAGAGGAAGGGACAGGTATTGTCCATACCGCCGTGATGTATGGGGAAGAAGATTATGAACTTGGAAAAAAATTTAACTTACCTCAATATCACACGGTTAATGAACAGGGGATTTTTACTAAAGAAATTCCAGAATTAGTTGGTCTTTATGTTAAATCACCGGAAACGGAAAAGAAAATTTTTGATTACTTAAAAAATAAAAATCTTCTTTTCAAAATTGAAAATTATTCTCATGAATATCCTTTTTGCTGGCGTTGTCAAACGCCTCTTCTTTATTATGCCCGAAATAGTTGGTTTATTTTAATGAGTAAACTTCGAAAAAAATTATTACAAGAAAATCAAAAAATCAATTGGCTTCCAGCTCATTTAAAAAATGGTCGTTTTGGTCAATGGCTCAAAGAAGTTAAAGACTGGAATATCTCTCGAGAAAGATATTGGGGAACACCTTTACCAATCTGGCAATGTTCTCAATGTCATTTCAAAAAAGTTATCGGTAGTCTTGAGGAATTAGACCAAGAACTCCCTAAAGCAAACAATCGTTATCTTCTTTTGCGTCATGGTTTAGCGGAAAGTAATATCAAAGAAATTATCAGTTTTGTTCCTGAAAAAGGAAAAAAATATCACCTTACTTTAAAAGGGAGAGTTGAAATTGAAAAATTGGCTAAAAAATTAAAAAAAGAAAAAATCGATTTTATCTTTTCTTCTGACATCACCCGGGCTAAAGAAACCGCCCAAATTCTTGAAAAAGAATTAAAGGTTAAAGTTATTTATGATCAAAGATTAAAAGAGATTAATCTTGGAATCTTTCAGGGAACGAAAAGTTATGAATATCACCATTATTTTTCTTCTGATTTAGAAAAATTTACCAAGCCAATTCCAAAAGGAGAAACTCTTTTAGATGTGACCAAAAGAGTTTTTTCTTTTATCAGGGAACTTGAACAAAAATATAAAAATAAAACTTTTATTATTATCAGTCATGAATATCCTTTATGGATGATCGAAATGTTAATGAGAGGTTGGAGCATCGAAAGAGCAGTCTTTGAAAAAGAAAAAAGAGGAGAAGATTTCATTGCCCCAGGTGAATTAAGAGAAGTTTTTTGGCTTAATGGCCCCCGAAATGAATTTGGGATTGTTGATCTTCATCGGCCTTATATCGATCAAATCTTTTTAAAATGCCCTCGTTGTTTAGGAAAAATGGAAAGAGTTAAAGAAGTAATTGATGTTTGGTTTGATTCGGGCGCGATGCCTTTTGCTTCTTTACCCGCTGGTTATCCAGCTGATTATATTGTCGAAGCCGTTGATCAAACTCGGGGTTGGTTTTACACTCTTTTGGCGATTGGGGTTTTACTTGATAAAGGAAGACCTTATAAAAATGTAATCTCCTTAGGTCATGTTCTTGATAAAGAAGGTCAAAAAATGTCGAAATCAAAAGGCAATGTTGTTGATCCTTGGTTAATGATCAAAAAATATGGCATTGATACTGTCAGATGGTATTTCTTTACGATTAATGCTCCAGAAGAAGCTAAAAAATTTGATGAAGCTGATTTAATTAAAACTTTTAGAAGATTTATCCTTCTTGTTTATAATTCGTTTCTCTTTTTCCAAATTTATCATGACCAAAAAATAAAACCAGAAATTAAAAAATTAAAATTAAAAATTTTAGATCGGTGGATCTTAACCCGATATTATGAAACTCTTCAAGAGGTCACGAAAAAACTAGATCAATACGAAATAGTTAAAGGAGCAAAATTAATCGAAAATTTTGTTGATGATCTTTCAAGATGGTATCTTCGAAGATCTCGCCGTCGTTTCCAAAAACCAGAAAATCAAAAAGATTTTGAAACAGCTTCTCAAGTTTTAGGTTATCTCCTTTTCAATCTCAGTAAAATTTTAGCTCCCTTTATTCCTTTTTTTGCCGAATTCTTGTATCAATCTTTGGAAATTGATAAAAAATATAAAAAGCTTTCTGTTCATCTTGAAGATTGGCCAAAACCTGATTTGGCCTTTAAAAAAATCAACCAAAAAATTCTCAAAGAAATGGAAAAATTGAGAAAAATGAGTAGTCAAATTTTAGCCCAAAGAAATGAAGCCGGCATTAAATTAAGACAACCTTTAGCCAAATTAAAAATAAAAAACAAAAAATTATTTAAAGATAAAGAATTTTATGAAATTTTAAAAGAAGAAATTAATGTTAAAACAATTGTTTTTGACAAAAATATAGAAAAAGATTTTGAATTAGATACCGAACTAACTCATGAACTAAAAGAAGAAGGTTGGTTAAGGGAATTAATTCGATTAATTCAAGTCTTAAGACAAGATTGTGGTTTGGAACCAAAAAATAAAATTATCCTTTATCTTGATTTACCAGAAGAATTAAATTATCTTGCAAAAAAATACGAAAATCTTCTTAAAAAAGAAACAAATACTAAAGAAATTGAATATAAAAGAAAAGAAATTTTTGATGGAGAATTGGAAACAAAATTAGATGAATGGCCAATCTGGATTGGTTTAAAAAAATTCTAAATTACCAAACCAATTTTCTTTTTAACTTGAAAAATTTTTCTATTAGCAACGAAATTAGCTTTTTCATTCCCTTCTTGAAGAATTTTTTTCACCAAATCTATTTTCTTTCTCAACTCTAATTTTTTCTTTCTAAAAGAAGAAAAACTTTTAATCACCAAGGAAGCTAAATCTTTTTTAAATTCTTGATAACCTTTATGAAGATATTTTTTCTCTATCTTTTTTATCTTCTCCCCAGTTAAAGAACTATAAATCATCAAAAGATTACTAATTCCTGGTTTTTGAACTTCATCATATTTTATTTCCTGACCGGAATCAGTAACGGCTTTCATAATTTTTTCTTTGATGATTTCTGGTGGATCATCAAGAAAAAGACAACCCTCTGGTTGAGATTTGGACATTTTTTTAGAAGGATTATTCAAAGATTTTAAACGGGTAACTTCCGTTAAAATCGGTATTGGTTCTTCAAAAATTTTCCCAAATTTTTTATTAAATTTTCGAGCCAATTCTCGGGCTAATTCTAAATGCTGAAGTTGATCATCGCCCACAGGTACTAATTTTGCCTCATAAAGAAAAATATCGGCCGCCATTAAAACGGGATACTCAAAAAGACCAACATTAATATTTTGGGGCTGATTTTTTGATTTATCTTTAAATTGGGTCATCCGGGTTAAATCACCAAAGGCAGCAAAATTATTTAAAATAATCGCTAATTCTGAATGGGCTGGAACGGCTGATTGAAGAAAAATAACTGATTTTTTCGGATCTAAACCAAGAGCTAAATAGTCAATAGCTAACTCCAAAATTTGTTTCTTTTTTTCTTGAGGTTCAAAAGATTCACTTAAAGAATGAAGATCGGCAATAAAAAAATAACAATTATATTTTTGAGAATTTTGAAGTTCAACAAAATTTTTTAAAGCTCCAAGATAATTGCCTAAATGAAGTTTGCCCGTTGGTTGAATTCCAGAAATTAAATTTGATTTCATATTTCAATAATGACGGGAAGAATCATCGGGCGACGTTTAGTTTTATTATACAAAAACTGACCAATTTGATCTCGAATTAAAGTTTTAACATAATCAGGATCTAAAGGTTGATAACGAGGAATTCGTCCGATAATTCCTTTAATTTTTCTTCGAATATCTTCTAAAATTGATTGATTTTCTCTTAAATAAATAAAACCACGAGAAATGATATCAGGACTTTTTAAAATTCGACCACTTTGTTTACTTAAAACAACAATAATGACGACCATTCCTTCTTGGGCTAAAGCTCGGCGATCTCTTAAAACAACTTCGCCAACATCACCAACACCTAAACCATCAACTAAAACATAATAAGCAGGCACAAATTCATCAGTCACCTTAACCGAATCTTTATAAATTTCGACCACCTGACCATTATCCGGTAAAATTGTCTCTTCTGGCTTTAAACCAAGAGTTTCCTGAGCTAAACGAGCATTCTGTTTTCTCATAAAGTAATAGCCATGAATAGGCAGAAAAAATCTTGGTTTGACCAATTTCATCACGGTTTTTAATTCTTCTTGAGGTGAATGGCCCGAGGAATGAACATCTAAAATTAAATAGTGATAAATACCAATCGGATTTTGGCGAGCGAGATTATCCTTTAAATTTTGAACACTTCTTTCATTACCCGGGACAATCGAAGAAGAAAGAATTAAAAGATCAGTATTTTTAATTTTTATATATTTATGTTCTCGATTAGCAATTTTCATCAAAGCCGATTGAGGCTCTCCTTGGGCTCCGGTACAAATTATCACCAACTTATCATCGCGATATTTATTAATTTCCTCAATCGGAATTAAAGTTCCTTTTTGAATCTTCAAATAACCAAGATTTTGGGCGATTTGAATATTTATTTTCATTGTCCGGCCACTAATAGCTACTTTTCGACCTAGTTTTTCAGCAATATGGATAATTGCCCCAATGCGATCAAGAAGAGAAGCAAAAGTGGCGATAATCACGCGACCAGGTGCATTTTTTATAAGTTTTTCTATCTCTTTTTCAACAACTTTTTCCGGAATTGACCAACCAGGTCTTTCAGCCGCCGTGGAATCAAGCATTAAAACATGAATACCTTGTTCCCCAACCCATTTCCAAAGATCTAAACCCTTTGGATGACCTTCTTGATCAAAATCAAATTTAAATTCTCCTGGATGAACAATTTTACCTACGGGTGTTTCAAGAATCACGCCAATAGTATCAGGAATATTATGAACCACCCCAAAAAACTGAGCCGTAAAATATTGACCAATTTTATGAATTTCCATTGGCTGAACAGTAACAAAAATAGGTTTTGGCGCATGGGGAAATTCTTCTTGACGTTTTAAAATAACTTCTCGCGTAAGAGGGGTGGTATAAATTGGCGGATTTCCAATTTTTTCAAGAATGTAAGGAATCGCTCCGATATGATCATAATGACCATGAGTAATAATTAAAGCCTTAACATTCTTTTTTCTTTCTTCAAGATAACTAACATTGGGAATAATATAATCAATCCCAGGGGTTGATTCTTCAGGAAATTGAAGACCAGCATCGATAATAACAATTTCATTAAGATACTCTAAAAACATCATATTTCTTCCAACTTCTTCAAAACCACCTAAAGCCACAAAACGAAGTGGTTCTTCTTTTTTTGTTGGCATTATTTTTGTTTTTTTAATCATTAGGTGACTTTGAGGACTCATAGTGCCCTGGGAGAGAGTCGAACTCTCACGCCTTTCGGCCCTAGCTCCTGAAGCTAGGCTGTCTGCCAATTCCAGCACCAGGGCAGAAAAGAAATAAATTTATTTTATAACTCTTACCGAAAGAACTGACCACTGGGTGATATTTTCAAAACGATCAGCTGGATTAACAATTTTTTCGCTTTTAAAACCTTTTAAATCTTGATGATGAACATAAATATAAGGGATTGAAAAGAGCGGGATAATTGGAAAATCATTTTTAATTATTTCTTTTGCTTTTTTAATTTTTGCTTCTCTTTTTTCAAAATTAAATTCTTGACGGGCATCTTCAATTAAAGAATCAACTTCTTTATTTTCATAAAGAGCCAAATTTAAGCCTGGATTAAATCTTTGGGAAGAATGCCAAAAAGAAAAAAGATCTTCTGGAATTTCTGGATTTTGACCAAAAAGTAAAATTTCATAATTTCTTGGTTTAATTACCTCATTAAGAATTTCCTCTGGTTTTAATTCAATAATATTAACATTGGGAATGCCTAATTCCTGCCAACTTTCCTTAATCAAAGCGGCGGTTTTTATTAAAAAATCAGTTTTGGGCACAATAATATTAAGTTGAAGATTTTCATTGATAAAATTTTTAACTTTCTCCCTAGCTGATTGAAGATTAAAAGGGATATTTAAATTAACCACCAAGTTTTCAAATTCTTTTTCTTGATTCCAAGGAAAAAACTGAAAACTTTGAACTAATTTTTCACCATCAATCGCCTCAGCTAAAGCATAACGAAAATTTTTTTCCTTGAAAAGAGGATTAATTTTTGAATTAAAAAATAAAGCATAATAACGAGGCATGGAAATTTTTTCAATGACTGTCTTTTTTGATAAATAATTACTTAAATCTAAAGGCCTCAAAAGACCAAAGCCATCAATTTTTTTATATCGAAAAGCTTCCAATAAATCATTTTCATTTTCAAAAAATTTAAAAATAAATTCTTTAATAAAAGGTGATTGACCAGAATAATTTTCATTTCTTATTAAATGATATTCTTCAATAAAACCATCATTTCTTTTTTTAAGGGATTTAAAACGATAAGGCCCACTGCTAACTGGTTTTAAATTATAATCCGAATATTTGATATTAGAAAGAGGAATTGATTTAAAAAGGTGTTGAGGGACAATTTTTAATTTTTCAAGTCGGTTTTGAAAAAAAACATAAGGGGCAGGAAGAGTAAATTTAACTTTTATTTCACTAATTCTTTCAACATTAACTCCCTGCCAAGCAGGAAAAAGATAAGAATTTGATTCCGGATCCTGAATTAATTTAATAGTAAAAATCAAATCATCAGCAGTAATTGGTTGATTATCCGACCATTTTAAATTCTCTTTAAAAACAAGAAGATAACTTCGGCCATCATCTTCAATTTCCAGACTTTCAATTAAATTTTTTAAAGGACTATAAATAAGAGCGGAAATATCTTGATCAACTTGATTTGAAGAAAGAATGGGGTTAATAAAAACTGGTTGACCAACAACTCCTTCGATATAAAGACCACCTTTTACAGGAATAATCACGCTTCTTTCATAAATTGAAATAGCTCCTTGAGTAATTAAAGAAACGAAAAAAATAATTAAGGCTAATCGAAGAATTAGTTTTTCTTCTAAAGAAAAAGAATTAAAAATTTTTTTAAGAATTTTGATCAAAAATTTTTATTGAGTAATTAAATTCAAAATCGCTAAAGCGATAAAAATAAGACCCAAAAAAATTGTTGCCCAAAAAATTATTTTTTCAAGACCTCTTTTTGTCTGATAAGGAGTGCCTCCGCTACCCCCAGCAAGAATGCCTAAACCCGCAGCTCTTTCCTGAAGAAGAATCAAAAAAATAAGAAAAAGAGAAACGATGATTTGAAAAAGAGAAAGCATAAAATTATTCTTTAAAAGCCCATTTACCAGTTAAATTAATGAAAAAATTAACTCCGGAAATTAAAAAAGTAGCTAAAATTAATGGTTGATATCCTTCAATTATAAGAAATTCAATAAAAAAGTCAAGAAGATAAAGAATTAAAACATTAATCACGATGGTAAATAAACCAAAAGTTAAAACAATTAAAGGCCCAAAAAGAAGTTTTAAAATTGGTCTTAAAGCAAGATTAAAAATAGTAAAAACGAAAGCCGTGGTCAAAAGCTCTTTAAAACCGCCTTTAAAAATGAAACCCTTAATAAAATAACTAGCAATTAAAATTGCTAAAAGATTTGAAAAAATAAAGAAAAGAAAACGACCAAGAAATTTCATTATTATAAATTTATTTTATCAAAAAATAATTTTTTTCTTAATTGACGATGATATTTAACAGCCCAACGATGAGTCATTTCTATAACTTTCGGAATAATTTCTTTTAATTCTTGGGAAATTTGCCCCAAAAAAATAGGTTTTTGACCATCAAAACCATAAACTAATTTCCGGGGTTTAGCAAAACTTAAAACTTTAATTCTTGAATCAAGCTTAAATTCTTCCATTACTTTTTTAACCGCCTTAAATTGGGGTAAACCACCATCGATAATCATTAAATCAGGATAAGGCCATTCCTGATGAGCTAATCTCCTTTTTAAAACCTCGACTAAAGCTTCAGGATCATTACCTGGAGAGGCTTTTTTTATTTTAAATTTTCGCCATTCTTGAATTTGAGGTTCTTTGCCTAAAAAAACGGTCATGACGCCAACGCTTTCTTTACCACTTAAATGAGAAATATCATAGCCTTCAATTCGAAATTTTTGATTATTAACAGAGTTAATTTGATCAACTCTCACAAATTCTTGATGGGCTAAAATTTTTTCGAAGGCTTTTCTCTCTTCTAGAGAAAATAATTTTTTGGGTAATTTTTTTATTTGGCCTAAAAGAATTCTTTTTATTTTTTCGATATTTTTAAGATATTTTTTAATCTGAATTTTGGTTGGTTTTAATCCTTTTTGACAACAAAAATCAAAACAATTTCCAATTTGAGCATTCAAACAAGATCGAAAATGTTCTTGAAGACAACTACAATAAGGGAAAATTCTTCTTAAAGCTTTTAAAGTTTTTCTTAAAGTTGTCCCTTCAGTAAAAGGACCGATTAATTCAAAATTTTTTTTAATAAATTTTGGTTTTCGATGAACAATAAAAATTTTCGGAAAAGTCTCTTGACTAAAAGCAACATAAAAATAAGTTTTATCATCCCGAAAAAAAATATTATAAGTTGGCTTGAGTTCTTTAATAAGTTTTGATTCCACTAAAAGAGCTTCTATTTCTGAACGAAGAATTTGATATTTAAGATCATCAGCTTCTTTTTGAAGAATTTGGTTTTTATAGATCTTTTGATTAAGGTAACTTTTTAATCTTTGATTAAGATTAGCTGCTTTCCCAACATAAATTGGTTTCTTCTTTTGAAAAAAAATATAAATACCAGGTTGAGGAGGTGATTGAATTATCTTTTGAATAATCTTTTGGGAGAACATATAAGGAACTATTTGGCTAGTTTAAAGATAATCTAAAAGATTTTTAAAACTAGTTTTATTTTATCGTAAAAGGATTTTTGGCGCCGTAAACTTCAAAATGAAGATGACAACCAGTCAAACCATGGGTATTGCCTGTTTTCCCCATTAAAGCAATCACTTCTCCTTGACGAACATAATCACCAACCTTGACCAAGTTTTTTAAATTATGAGCATATAAAGTTTTGGTGCCATTAGGATGCTGAAGAATAAGATAATTCCCATAACCATTGTTCCAACGATTATCATTAAAAGATTCAAGAACAATTCCTTCAGCCGCGGCATAAATAGGACTACCACAAACATCAACAATATCAACGGCATTAAAAGAATGAAGCTCTCCCCGATTCCAACCTCGAGCTGGTAAAGAAAAATAGGATTTAAGATCGGGTAAATTTTGAATTGAATTAATAAAAGAGATAGAATGAAAAGAGGTTTTAAAAGGCTTTTGAAAAAGAGGCAAAATGATCTCTTGGTCTGGTTTTAATGTTTTAAATCCCGGATTGGCTGATTTTAAATCTTCAAGAGAAAGATTAAATTTTGAAGCAATTTTTAAAAAATTATCGCCCTTTAAGACTTTATATTTAATAAAACCATCAGAAGAAAAATAAAGATTACTCATCGGGGAACCAGAATCAAAAATCAAACCCTCTTCTGAAAGGAACTGAAATTTTTGAGGAAAAAAGAAGTTTTCGGAAAATACTGGAAAAATCACCCCTCCTTGAATAGATCCGAAATTTTCAAAGGAAGAATTCAAAAAATTAACTGGACCGCCATAGCCTAAGCCTTTTTCAAAAACCTTTTCTTCTATTAAAAAAA
>FWWM01015184.1_pt1 | contig 11852 bp, 10 predicted proteins | sample 2228351 | NCBI WGS metagenome assembly FWWM01 (sample SAMEA103939774, study PRJEB20133) | metagenome | reverse complement strand
ATTATGACCAACAATTGTTTTGTGTTTGGTATATTGAATTAAAATTGTAGTTTTACAACTATTCCTGAAATTTATGGAAGACTCAATATCTCTTGCATAAGAGATTTTTTATTTGTAATCATGTCATGCATCAATTGCACACATTTAGTTGGAAACTTTCCAGCGGCAGACTCACCAGAAAGCATTACAAAATCTGCTTCATCTATACACACAGCTCTATATAAATCACTCATTTCGGCTCTTGTTGGGACAGGGTTATCACACATTGTTTCTAAAATTTGAGTCGCCACAATAAAGGGTTTATCTAATTTTCGACAAAGTTGTTTAATTTTTTCTTGAAGAAAAGGTACTTTAATATGGTTAGGCAAAGTTTCCAAGGCGAGGTCGCCTCTTGCAATCATAATCATATCACTTTCATTTATAATTTCAATTAAATTATCATTTTCTACAGCTTCACCCATTTCTATTTTGGTGCAAATTTTAGGGAAATAGTCTTTTATCTGATTTTGAGTTAGAATACTAGACAAAAAATTTCTTAACTTTTGCAAATCATCCTTTGTTTTTACAAAACTTGGAGCTACATATTCAGGTTTGATAGCAGGTACGACCTTAGTCAAAAAATCTCTATCTCGATCTACCAAAAAATCAATATCAATTGAAGATAAAGGCATATTTAACCCTTTATTGCTCTTTACTAAACCGCCATGGCGAACTTTGCAGTAGACTCTTTCTTCTACAACTCTAACCACTTCACAGTCAATTTTACCATCATCAATAAGTAATGGTTGCCCCACTTTTGCAAAGTTTGCAATATCAAACTGACAAGGTAAAACTTGAATACCTTGATGTATATAAGGATATTGATGATTTAAATTTTGTTTTTCGATGGCTATGGTATCTCCGGTATTGATCATAATCTTTTCCGAGTCCAAAAAACCTAATAGAATTTTAGGTCCAGCTAGATCCACCATCAAGTCAAAACCAATATTTCTACACTTTTGTCCCATTTCAATATGCCAGTCGGCACTATTGTGAGAAAAATTTAATCTAGCAATTTGCACACTATGTTCCCAAAAAAAGTTTAAAGTGTCTGTATCTTGGGAGGCTGGACCTATTGTGGTAATTATTTTTGTCATAACGAATTGAGGTTTTAATAAAAAAATTAACTTGAGGTAAAAAAATTTAAATTACCTACTATGTCAAACTAACTTTACTCAAAAAATTAACAACTAACTTAGTGTTTAAGAATTCTCAAAAGAAGCTAAAAATTTGCAATCTCTAAACCAATTAAGAATTTCAATTCTCAAATTTAAACCAAAAATATAGTGTTGATCACAACTAGGACAAGCTTAAAGATAATTAAAAGCAAAATAATATATAACAAAAATAGAGAAAAAAGAAATCCAAAAACTTTTAGAAAAATAGCTTTTTTACCATTTATAAACAATCAATTATCTTTGAATGAATTTGCCCATTTGAAAAAACTACACCTACGGTATCTAGTTTAATAGGATTACCTTTAAAATCAGTTGCTTTACCCCCAGCTTCTTCAACTAACAAAATTCCAGCTATTTCTGGAAAAATATCTTTATTTATTGTCACTGCTGCACTCGCCCTACCACAAGCAACATATGCATAATGCAAAGCTACTGAGCCAAATGATTTTTTGACTTTACTTGCTTGGTTTAGTCTTTTCATAATCTCAAAAGCCTCGTCTTGGTTTATCTTGGAACTAGAAAACTCATGCATCAAGCAATGATTCTCAATTGTTTGATTGACTGATATTTGACTCCCATTTAAGGTTGCTACTTTGCTTTTTTCTGCTATAAAAAGCTCTTTTACTGTAGGATCATAAACTACACAAATACAACCCCACATCTAAAAATGTGGCTTACCACAACGGCATAATGTGCAAATCCATGTATAAAATTAAAGGTATTGCTAATTTTGGGTCAACTACCCAAAGATTTTCAGTTTGTTTAACTATATCGTTTTCTTCTTCTGCAAAGATAGAATGACCGCCTTTAAAAGGTTTTATTAAGCTAACAAAATTTCTTTCTATTTCTATATCTTTTTCGGTTAGGTATTTTTTGGTTTGGCCTATATCTGCTATTTTCCTAGCAAATTCTATCAAAGAGTTGCCAGAACTAACTGTTAGGTCGATTATTTGGTCGTACATACTACTTTCTCAAAAAATAAGCTAAAAAAGTTGGTTATTATAAATCTACCAAAAGATCTTCTAAAGAATTGTGAGATATACAAGATAGACCTTGTATTATTCTGAATAATTTGAGTATTCTTTCAGAATCACACAAAAAACTCTAGCTAGGAGCGGGTATTCGTAGAGTTGTGATTTGTCAATGGTAGAGTAACTATCCAAAATAGCTATCAAATCCATAGCCATGATATGTGCTATGTGGTCAAAATTGATTTGATTGTATGACTTATTTCATATCTACTTGGAACTTTTTAAAAAATATTTTTGTTAAAATATTGCAATTTAAATTTACCGCCTAGACTTTATACTCAACTTGGTTTTAAACCAAAAAAACAGATATGGTTATATTCTGATAAATCTTAAACAATTACGGTTTTTAGGTAAAATTCTTATGTTCTTTATAAGAAATTAGTGTATGATCAGTATTTATCGAAAGTAAAAAATCAAAATTTATATAACCGTTTGTAAAAACCTAAGATATCAAGAAAGCAAATAAGTTTACAAACAATATTAGACAATTTATACTTTCTGTGCGATACTTAAAATAGTATTTTCATACTAGAACACAAAATTTTAACCAGGTAAAATAGCTTATCTACATGTCGATAAATACAAAAATACAAAAACTGGGGTTTAACGGTAATGCTTATTATTTAAAAGAACACAGCACCAGAAAACCTATCACTACTCAGTGGTGGCAAGTGATCACTCTGATTACTGCTTTGTTGTCTTTATCAAGCCTTTTTTTATCTATTAATCAAATCGCACCTGAAAGTATTGAAACAGAATTTAGAGTTATCGATCAGGGCAAAGCTTCCCTTTATATAGTCTATTCGGAATTATCTGCTCAAGAAGAACCTTCTTTCAATTTTGTGAAAAAATTTAAAAAAGATGAAATCTGTAACGATTCTTTTGAGGCAAAATTTTTGATTGATAAAAACACAGTCTTAAGAGACAAAAGTGTAGCTATTTCAAATTTAGAAAAGCAAGTACTGGATATAGAGTCCAGAACAATAAATCGGTTAACAATACTAAAAGAAGACAGTAATATTCAAGATTTGTTTATCGCCGCCAACAGAACATTGGTGGAGAAAAAAATCTTTTTTGAAAAATGTTCCAGATCACCCCCTGGACAAATACCTTGTGTTCGTACAGGGCAATCAGACTGCCCAGGGTTTTGGGGGTCAGTTTTTTGAAAAAAAACACATTTTAGGTCAAGAATTAGAAAATGTTTATACCTATATATCCAAAGTATGTTATCAAAAAGATAAAGAAGCTGTCTTAGAAAGTTTAGAGTCTATAAATCTAGCACTAGCTAAGATAACTGACCTTCAAGGAATAAATAAAGAAAAACTAAAAAAGGCCGAATATTTAATTAATAACTGGAAAGCTAATGTTAATGAGATAAACAATCCTGAAAATATACCCTCTTCTCTTTCGAAAGAGCTTGATTCTTTTTTGACTATTTTAGACAATTTAGATAATTTTTATGATACTTATCTTCAGTATAAGACTGATTGGCAAAATCAGTTTTTAGAGCTGGAGAAATGGCAAATAAAATTTGCTTCTTCTAATCCAAAACTGTTTGAAAATTTAATACTAATTAAAGAATTCGATAATGTATCCTCCGAATAATAATCAAAATTTACAATACCCACAAAACCCATACTCTCAAGATCAGTTTTCTGGGGCTAAAAAAATAGTTCCTCCCAGGCCTCAAAACAACTCCTACCCCCCAATTTCTCCCTACCCTCCAAATTATAATCAACCTATATCTAACAATTATATAAATCCTCAAAACCAACAACAATTTCAAAATCGCCCATACCCGACCGTTAATCCAACCATGAGACCTGTCTATCAACCTATTCAACCTATAAAAACTCAAATAGACAGAAATAGTCCAGAATATTTGAGAACATTAACTGCTGAACAGCTTAGAAGAGAAGTTATCCAAACAGAAATTGAAATTCAAAAAGCATTAATTGAGTCAGAGAAAGTCTACCGTAAAAATGTTTCTACGGTTTTAGATTTGATAGCTCCTAGTGCTATTGATGTATCTACATCTCATCTGCTTATTGGAACCAAATATGCTCGTAGTTTTTTTGTACTTGTTTTTCCTAGAATCTTAGTAAGCGGTTGGTTGGAAAGTATTATTAACTCTGATATACCTTTAGATCTAGCTATTTACATTTACCCAGAAGGTTCGGCAGAAGTGCTTAAAGAACTTAAGAAAAAAGTTGGTAAAATCCAAGCTTCCATCCAAATCAACCAAGAAAGAGGAGCTGCTCGTGATCCAGCTTTGGAAACGGCTTATCAGGATGTAGAAAACCTTAGAGATGCAATTCAACAAGGCAGAGAAAAATTTTTCAGAGTCGGTATTTATGTTACTGTGTATGCAGATAACCTAGATGAATTAGAAAAGTATAGTCAGATAGTAGAAGGAATGTTAAGTAGGCAAAACATTATCATGAAGAGAGCCGCTTTGCAGATGAGTGATGGTTTTAATTCTTGCTTGCCTATAATGAAAGATGATCTAAATGTAACTAATAACTTAAATACTAGCCCTTTGTCGGCATGTTTTCCGTTTGTATCTTCTGATTTGTCTTCCGATAGTGGGATTTTGTATGGAATTAACCGCCACAATACTTCCCTGATTATTTTTGATCGTTTTGAGCTAGAAAATGCCAATTCTTTGGTACTAGCTACCTCTGGTGCAGGTAAAAGTTACACCGTGAAATTAGAAATTTTGAGAAGTTTAATGCTTGGGGTTTCGGTTATTGTCATTGACCCAGAACAAGAATACAAAGATCTCGCCGACACTGTAGGTGGCACATATGTGAGTATGAGTTTGAACTCGCCTAATCGTATCAATCCTTTTGATTTACCTAAGCCCCTACCCGGAGAGAGCAAAGCAGATATTTTAAGATCAGCAATTATTGACCTAATAGGTTTAATGAAATTGATGCTTGGAGGGCAGTTGACTGCTTCGGAAATCTCTATTTTAGAGCAAGCAATTCAACAATGTTATGCTAAAAGAGACATTACCCCAAATTCTGATTTTGATAGAATAATTCCCCCTACAATGAGTGATTTAGCGGAAATTTTGAGTGGTATAGTAGGTGCAGAAAATATTTTACAAAGATTATATCGTTATACCGAAGGAACTTTTGCGGGAATGTTTAACCAAAGAACCAACATTAATATCAACAACAATTTTGTGGTGTTTAACCTAAGAGATTTACAAGAAGACTTAAGACCAATTGCTATGTATATTCTACTTAAGTACACTTGGAATGAAGTTCGTTCAGAGCTTAAAAAAAGAATTTTGGTAGTGGACGAAGCTTGGTTTATGATGCAATACGAAGATTCTGCTAAGTTCTTGTTTGGTTTGGTTAAGAGAGCTAGAAAATATTGGTTAGGAGTAACAACTATCACCCAAGATGTGGGAGACTTCCTTAACTCGCCTTATGGTAGACCTATTGTAAGTAATTCTGCTATGAAGATATTGCTAAAACAGTCGCCAGCTTCGATTGACTTAGTTGCGGATATTTTTAACCTCACTAAAGGTGAAACTCAAGTTTTACTTCAATCTGGTGTAGGTCAAGGAATCTTTTTTGCTGGTTCAAGACATGTAGCTATAGATATTATCTCCTTCCCAACCGAACATAAAATAATTACTACCAACCCTGAAGATTTGATCAAAAAAATGCAAGGATAAATCTCCAATAATCTTTGAACGAGTTAATATTTCCGTGTAAACAGAAAAAGGCTGGCTTTTAAAACAAAATGTTTTCCTCTTTAGCCCACTTTCCTCAACAAAATCATAAGTAATCTAATTTTAAATTTCAAAAATCATCATTTTTGGCGATACGGTGGTCATTTCGAAAAATGCTAATTTAGATGGTTTTACTTTGATTACGAAACATCAGTTTTTAAGTTAAAATCAAAGTTGATTTTTTGAGTTTAAAGACTAGGTATTGATTTGTTTTGTAACGAAAAAACTTTGTATAGTTTATATAATTCGTTCACGAGGATAAAGACTTAGTTAGTTGAATGAATTCACATACTTAATCTTCTACTTCCAAAACAAGGTAGAATTTTGTCTTCATTTAAGATATTTTTGCGAAAACTACTAGTTTATCCTGTTTCATTTAGCTAGTTTTACAACCTAATATTTCAGGTTTTTGAAATGGTTTTACTCTCTGATGTTCGATAAATAGTAGTGTACATAGCAGAAACTACTTTGGAAAGATAGTATTTTGTCTTTTTACTAAATTTTCTTATTTTAATAATAGGGTTGTGTGTAATAAAATAGCGAGTTAAAAGGGTTATATTTTCTTGTTTGAGGTGTTTACTATAGGCCTTGGCAAGATAGTCTGACATTACTCTATGAGTATTAAAATAACTGGCATTAATACCAATACAATTGGACATTAACTGACCCCATTTAGACTTGTCTTGATAGGTTGGCAAAATAACTTTTTCCAATTTATTATACAAATCTTCAATCTCACTTCGCTCGTCCCCGCTTTCGTCTCCAATAGCCCAACCAGTCACTCCCTCAACCCAACCCTCGATCCACCAACCATCAAGGACGGAAAAATTAGGAACACCGTTTAAACTAGCTTTCATACCACTAGTACCCGAGGCTTCCCAAGGAATCATGGGGCTATTAAGCCATAAATCTGCTCCAGAAACTAGTTTATAAGCTATATCCATATTGTAATTTGGCACAAACACCACATTTATTTTGTTAGATAGTTTGTTTTTTAGCTCAAACAGGTCTTTCAAAAGTTGCTTACCTTGGGCATCAATAGGCCATGCCTTACCAGCAAAAACAATTTGCAGCCCTCCATTCTGATCGGCTATTTGGTTAAGTCTATTTATATCAGAAAACAAAAATAACGGTCTTTTATAAGCTACTTTTCGCCTAGCGGAACAAATTGTAAAAACTTTTTCCTCCAAAACTTCTCCAGTTTGTTCTTTGATCATTTTGATTAAATCTTGCTTAGCTAGTTTATGAGCTTCGAGTAATTTTTCATTCGGAATTTTGTAAATAAAATGAAACATTGCTGGGTTAGTTCTCCAGTTTTTTAGATATGTATCAAACAATTTTTGCATATGTGGACTAGCCCAAGTTTGGGGGTGAATACCGTTGGTGATAGAATTTATCTCATAGTCTGGGTAAGTTTGTTGAGTGGTTATACCATGTTTAAGAGCCACCCCATTAGCATACTTGCTAAAATGAACGACAAATTGAGTTTGGTTAAATTCATCTTTGTCAAAAAATTGATCCTCAAAAATTTCCAAATACTCTGGATCGAGTATTTTTTTAATTTCCTCAATTTTAAGTATTTTGTGTGCTCCCGGAAGAGGTGTGTGAATAGTGACAACCACTTTTTGTTTAACTTTTTGCCAGCTTTTAAGTTGTTTCTTTAATTCAAATAAAACAAACATATCGTGGCTTTCGTTAAGATGATAGTTGTCAAAATAGGGATAACCAAGTGCCTGTAAAGCCTTTACTCCACCAATACCCAAAATAATTTGCTGTTTTAACCAAATTTCTTCATTTGCTGGATATAGCTCGCTACAAATTTCTCTATCTTCTGGTTCATTCTCTGGGCAGTTGGTGTCTAAAAAATAAATGAAGTTTTCTCCCCCATCTGTCCGCTTTAGTTTATACTCCCAAATTTTAATTTTAACTACTCTGTTATCTAGTTTGATTTCAACAAATTCATCTCTTTGCACCATAAAATCAGTAGGTTTCCAGTCTAGATAAAATTCGGTTTGAATGCCGTTACTGTCTAATCTTTGCTGGAAAACTCCCTTCGAATACAAAAGACTAACACCTACTACATTTAGGTTTAAATCAGCCGAAGATTTAAGCATGTCTCCAGCAAGAATACCTAAACCACCAGCATAATTAGGAATTTTGGAATCAAGGCCTATTTCAAAGGAAAAAAAAGCTGTAGATATATCGGACATATTAAAATTGACAAAATTTGTTTTTAGTGACAAAGTATTACTTACCTAATAAGTATATTATACCTATTACTAATAGTCAAAAACAAGCTAATTTAAGCCCAAAAATTCTAATTTTGACTTGGGAATGCTACCCCGTTTTTGTGGGTGGTTTAGGTGTTTTAGTAAAAGATTTGTTAAACGAATTAAAAAATCAAAAGGCTGAAGTAACTTTACTTTTACCATATTTATCTGAAAATCACAATATTAAAGAGGCAATTAGTTTACAAAAACTAGTAAATAAATATTTGAAGAAAGATCTGGTTATAGATGATTTAAACTTTGATAGAGATGTCTTCGAAAAAAACAAAAAAAAATATGAACAGAGACTTCTTTGGAAAAGTATTTTCCACCCTAAAAAAACCTCCACTCCGACTAATATAATTTATTCTAATAATACCCCTAAGATAGCCAAAGCTTTTGCTTTTGCTGTGCAGGAATGGCTTAAAAAAAGCCAAAAAGAGAATTATTTTGATTGTATCTTAGGAATGGACTGGGTGACAATTCCCACCTTTAAACTTCTAAAAAACTTAAAAAACCCAACACCTTTTGTTTTCTACATAAATTCTACAGAATACGAAAGAAGTCTAGATAAAAAAGTTAAATCTCAGACTGAATTAGATATAGAATCGTTTGAATCAAGATATTTTGGTCAGGCTGATCATGTTATTGCTGTTTCGGGTATAACCAGAAAAATTTTGGAAAGAGTGCTAAAAATTGACCCAAACAAAATTACTGTAGTACTTAATGACACCAACTTTGAGCCAGTAAGTCATAGCTATAAACTTCCGGGAAATAATAAATATGTCCTATTTTTAGGAAGATTAACCAATCAAAAAGGGTTACATTTTCTGATTGACACTGCTCAAAAAGTTGTAGAAATTGACTCTTCTATTCACTTTTTAATTGTTGGGGATGGCGAAATTTTACCAGAGGTAGTGGAACATGTAGCCCACAAACATTTAGAAAAAAATGTCCATTTTTTGGGTTGGGCGGATAGCCAACAAAAGAAAGTTTTGTATAATACCTCCAATTTGTTTGTTATGCCTAGTCCCAGCGAACCCTTTGGCTTGACTGCCTTAGAATCAATCAAATCTGGAGTTCCGGTAATTGCTTCTACAAATTGCGGTTTCGTTGATTTGGTCAAATCTACACCCACTTTTCGATATCATGATACTCAATCTTTTGCTAATTTAATTCTATTCTTTTTGCATAATCAATCTGAACTAAAAAAACTTTTAGAAAAACAAAAAGCAGATCTACAAAATCACTCTTGGAAAGAGCAAGTTAGCAAAGTTATTCAAATCGCTAAGACTCTTAAAAAGACAAAATTATGAAAAAAGTCATAAAACCAACAGTTTATCTAAATACTTTGCCTTGGTACAATCCGAAATCAATTTTAGCTCATTTAGAAAATCCAGATGAGCCTATTTTAAATATAGATAAAAGCATCAAATTTTTCAAAAAATGTTCTAAAGAAATTTACTATCCTCTACTGGATTTTATACTGCAAAATGAAATTCCAGTCAACTTAGTGATTACTGCGGACTTCTTAGATCAGAGTTATGAACATTACACAGCAAATCTTAAAATTATTCAAAAATTAATTGATGCAGAATTAGCCGAAATAGTACCCGCCTGCCACTATGGAGAAGATTTAAGTGCCTTCTACAACATGGAATGGTGGGCTAAAAGTTTAAATTCATCAGTCACAACTATTAACAAATATTTAGGAATAAAGGTAAAATCTGTGTTTGTGTATCAAATTTATCGATCTTTAGAAATTGAAAGGGTTATTTTTGATAGTGGTATTCATAATTTTTTGGTAAGACAAAAAGGTAGTAAACTCTTACCATTTAAACTGTATTTATCTGAATTTAGAAGGTTTAACGGAGAGGTGGTGAGTTGGATAAATGAAGAAAATGATGTTATATGCAATTTTATACCCTTGCCTGACAGTTTATTCTTTCAACCTAATTCTCTCTTATTTTTACCAAAAATAGAGGAACAAATAAAAAAGATGGCAATGGAAATTGGCTTAGCCTCTAGTATCTCTAAATTAAAAAAGTCTACCAAAAGTAATACTATAAAACAAAATCTAAGAATTAACGAAAATCCTTCTTTAGCTCTTTACAACGACCTAGAAAAATCTGTTTTAAGATTGTGGGAATATATGTCTTTCTTGATTTTAAGCCGAATGAATTATCAATCGGAAAATGATTATTTAGTAGATATATACAAAACTTTTTCTAAGGTACAAAATCGAGAATTTTTATTTTATTTACAAAAAAACAACTATTCTGAGAATTTCAACCTCAATTTTAGCTCTCCATATGAGTCTTTTGCTACAATGCAAACTTTTGTAACTAAACTGGAAATTTTAATACAACCAAAATACTAGGTCATATTTTCCAATTTTGAAATAAATATAACTTTCCTGCAATAGCCCTCCTTAACTTTTTACTCTTACTGTATTTTTGGTTTTAAAAACAAAATAAAAATAATGGTATTTTTATCAAAATATAATTTTTTCTACTGGTAAAATATAAATATTTTTAGCCCCAATTGCTTTAATTTGTTTTATTATCTCCCACATCTGGTTTTCGGGAATTATTGTTATAATATTACTTTCTTCTTTAGAATATATCGGTAATACAGAAGGAGAATTAATTCCGGGAATAATTTTTATTGCTTCTTCAACCTTATCGTTAGCTATATTAAAACTAAGATTTTTTAGAGACTTTGCTCGCATATAAGACTCTAGTCTAAACAAAAAATCATCCAAAAGTTTTCTAGTCTCAAAATCCATATCAGGGTTAGCAACCAAGACTGCTTCAGAATAAAAAACAGTCTCAACCTCTTTTAAACCATTGATTATTAAGGTGCTTCCGGTTTGGACTATATCACAAATAGCATCAGCTAGACCAATACCCGGCGCAATTTCTACAGAGCCACTAATTTTTTGGATGTTGGCCTTGATACCTTTTGCCTGTAAAAATCTACGAAGAATATTTGGATAAGAAGTAGCAATGGTTTTACCTTCTAAAGATTCCACTGAAGTAATATCTGATATTGTAGGAGCTGCTATAGATAAATGGCATTTAGCAAAGCCAAGATATTTGACTATATCTATCTGTTCATTTTTTTCTTCAATTTCATTTTGACCAACTATACCAATATCCAAAGTACCGTCAGCCACATATTCTGGTATATCATCATCTCTTAAAAAGATTATTTCCATGGGAAAGTTAGTACTCTCACTGAATAATGTTCCTTCTCTACTATCTCGAACTAACTGCAAAGAATCTTGACTCAGTCTACCTTTTTTTTGGATACCGAGTCGTAGTTTTCTTGCTGACATAATGTTTTGTAAAAGTTATTTGGTTAAAAGCTGGTGGCGATTAGATAATACTTTGGATATTGCTGTTAAATTATAACCTTTCTTATGAAGTAAAATTAAATAATGAAACAACAAATCAGCAGCCTCTTCCAAAAATTTGGCATTATCTAACCCAATCGCTTCAATAACAGTTTCCACAGCCTCTTCTCCAACTTTTTGGGCAACGCGAGGTAATCCTTGCTGACTAAGTGAACTAACATATGAGTCTTT
>FWWM01015183.1_pt1 | contig 11852 bp, 11 predicted proteins | sample 2228351 | NCBI WGS metagenome assembly FWWM01 (sample SAMEA103939774, study PRJEB20133) | metagenome | reverse complement strand
AGCCCGGCCGACCTGGAGGTTATCGGCCGGCTTGCCCGGGTCGGCCGGGAACTCGGGGCGGCGGCCGCAAACATCCACTGCATAAACCCGTCGGCCGACTCCGACCGGTTCGGTCCGGAATGGCGGGCCCGGGACCGGGCGGCGGCCCTGGAATTTTTAAGGGTCTACGCCGAACTCTGCCGGGCGGCCGGCCTGGTGCCCCAGATTGAAAATGTGCCCCCGGTTGTACGGATGCGGGAAGGCCGCTATCTGATTTCGACCGAAGGGCTCGGGCCCGAAGACCTGCGGTTCTACCTGGACCGGGTGCCCGGCCTGCGGCTCACCCTCGACCTCTCCCACGCCGGCCTCTTCGTAAATGCCGTCGAGCTGGCCTGGGGCCTGCAGGCCGGGTCTGAACCGGAGCTTGAGAACCCGGTGATTACCGGCCTGCTCGCCGGCCTCCGGGACCGGTACCGGCCGCTGAGCCTGGACGAATACGTCGGGGCGGTTGCCCCTTACGTGCTTACCGTCCACATTTCGAACGCGGACGGCCTGCTGGGCGAGGGGCTTCCCTACCGGGCTGGCCGGTACGACCTGGATGGCCCGCTCACCCGGCTTCGGCCGTTTGCCCGGTATTTTGTGACCGAGACCATTGAGCCCGACCCCGAGCGGGCGGTCTACATGCGGCAGGTCCAGGCCCGGCTGCTTGAGCTTGGGGCCGGGATTTCGGGCTGATGGATATCGAGGGCGTCGATTTCTTCGGGCTGCTGGGCCGGCCCCGGCTGCCGATCCCCACCGAAGCCGCCATTGCCCGGTTAAGGTCGGCGCGGGTGCTGATTACCGGGGCCGGGGGGTCGCTGGGGGCGGCCCTGGCCGTGACCCTGGCCCGGGCCGGGGTGAAAGAGCTGGCCCTCCTGGACCACCACGAAAATTCGCTATTTGAGCTTCGCCAGCGCCTCGGCCAGGAGGCCCCGGACGCCCGGCCGGAATTCTTCCTGGCCGACATTCGAAACCGGGGCCGGCTCGAGCGGACGGTCCGGCCCTGGGATCCGACGGTGGTCTACCACCTGGCGGCTTACAAGCACGTCCCCACCGGCGAAGAGTTCCCCGACGAGGTTACGGCCGCCAACGTGCTCGGCACCCGGAACCTGCTGGAGGCCCTGCCGCCGACGGTGGGCCGGTTTGTCTTCAGCTCGACCGACAAGGCCGTCAACCCGGCCGGGGTTTACGGGGCGACAAAACGGGTTGTGGAGCTCATGCTCCTGGCCCGGGCCGGGCAGGCCCCGACCGAATTTGCCATCCTGCGGCTGGTCAACACCGTCGGGGCCCGGGGCGGGGTGATCCGGACCTTTATCGGCCAGCTCCGGGCCGGCCTGCCGGTCACCGTAACCGACCCGGACATGACCCGCTACTGGATTGGGTTCCCCGAGGCCATCGATTTTCTGGTCTGGGCGGGCGGCGACCCGGCCGCCCGGGGGGTCTTTATCCCCGAGCTGGGCGAGCCCGTCCGCCTGGGCGAAATCGTTGAGAAGCTCGCCCGGCTCCTTGGGGTGGATGTCCCCGCCGTCCGGGTCACCGGCCCCCGGCCGGGCGAGAAGCCCGCCGAGGAGCTCACCTACCCCGGGGAGACGACCGAGCCGGTGGTTCCGGGGGCGGTCCGGCGGGTTGTGGTCGGGAGCCCGCCGGTGGATGCCGGCCGGCTGGCCGAGCTTATCCGGCGGCTGGAGTGCCTGGTTGAGGCCGGGGACGGGGCCGGCCTGCGGGACGCCCTGTTTGAGGCGGTCCGGGCCGGGATTCCCGTCTGATTCGCTAGAATCTGTCTGGTGGAAGCCCTCAGTTTTGTGTTTATTACGGCCCTGGGCCTGAGCCTGGTCCTGGTGCCCCTGGCCGGCCGGGTCGGCCAAAGGCTGGGCCTGGTGGACCTGCCCCGGCCCGGGGAGGTCCAGCGCAAGCCCACCCCCCGCACCGGGGGCTACGGCCTGTTGGCGGCGTTCTGGCTCGCCGTCCTGCCTACCCTGCTCTTTGTGCCGAGGTTCCCGGACGAGTATCCCCGGCTGGCCGGCTTTGCGGCCGGAAGCCTGGTGGTCCTGGCCCTGGCCGTCCTTGACGACCGCTACCGGCTGGGGCCGCTCCCCCAGCTTGCCGGCCAGGTTCTGGCCGGGGCTGCGGCGGCCGCGTTTGGCATCGTCATCGAGAACGTGGCGAACCCGGCCGGCGGCCTCATTCCGGTGCCAGTCTGGCTTGGCATTCCGCTTACGGTCTTCTGGGTGGTGGTGCTGATAAACACGGTGAACCTGACCGATACCATGGACGGCCTGGCCGGCGGGGTCGCCTTTATTGCCGCCGCCGTCCTCTTTGCCAACAGCTTTGTCCTCGGCCAGTTCAGCATCGCCCTGCTGCCCCTGGCCCTGGCCGGGGCGGTCGGCGGGTTTCTGGTTTACAATTTCTACCCGGCCCGGGTCTTCATGGGGAGCGGCGGGTCGATGTTTCTCGGCTACGCCCTGGCGATCCTGGCCATTATCGGCGGGGCGAAGCTGGCCACGGCCGCGATGGTCCTGGGCATTGCGATGCTGGACGTGGGCTGGGTCTTCGTTTACCGGCTGAGCCGGGGCCGGTCGCCGTTTAAGGGGGGCGATTCGGCCCACCTGCCCCACCGGCTGCTGCGGCTCGGCCTGCCGGAGTGGGGGGTTGCCCTGCTTTATTATGGCCTGTGCCTGCTCTTTGGGCTGCTGGCCGTCGGCCTGACCAAGTGGGCGAAGATTTACGGGTTTGCGGCCCTGGCCGTGGTCGCCGGCGGGCTTTTACTGGTCCTCGCCCGGGAGCGGCCAGTCCGGGGCCCGGTGGCCGGTGAGCCGGTGCCAGAGCACCCGCAGGGCGAAGGCCGGTAGGGCGAGCTGGCGGCGCCAGCGCCAGGGCTGGACGGCAAGGCGAAAGGCCCAGTCGAACCCGGCCCGCCGGACCCAGCGGGGGGCCCGGGGCACCCGGCCGCTGAAGAAGTCGAAGGCCCCGCCGACCCCGACCCCGATTTTCGCCCCGACCCGGCCCAGGTTCCGGGCGAGCCAGAATTCCTGCTTTGGGGCGCCGTAGGCAACCAGGAGAATGTCAATCGGGCGGGCCCGGTCCAGGATGGCCAGGACCTCCGGGTCGGCCTCGGGGTGGGGGGACCCGGGGTATGCCCCGGCTACCCGGAGGCCGGGGTATTTGGCCGCAAGCCGGCGGGCGGCCGCCTCGGCCACCCCCGGCCCCGCCCCGAGGAAAAACACCCGGTAGCGGTCCCCGGCAACCCGCACCAGGCCCTCGGCAAAGTCGGTGCCCGCCACCTGCTCCCGGAGCGGGTTGCCCAGCACCCGGGACGCCCAGACCAGGCCAAACCCGTCCGGGATCGCCAGGTCGGCCGAATTCAGGACCTTGCGGAAAGCCGGGTCCCGCCGGGCCCGCATGACGAACTCGGCGTTCGGGGTGACCACCAGCCGGGGCCGGCCTTCCTCGAGCCAGCGGGCGGCCAGGTCCAGGGCCTCGGCCAGGGTCACGTCGTCGACCCGGACCCCGAGAATATCGACCGATTTTGGCGGCTTACCCACGGCCGTTGAGCCGGGTGTAGAGGATGACGGGCACGAAGAGGCCGAGCCCGAAGAGGGCCACGGCCAGGAACGGGGCGGTCGGCCCGGCGCCGGTGTAAATCGGCGTGAGCACCACGGGCGCCAGGGCGCTGCCGGTAAACTTAAAGCCGTTGTAGATGGAGGCGGCGGCGCCCCGCTCCTTCGGAAAGGCCTCAAGGGCCAGGGTGTTGAGGCTTGCCCAGAAGAGGGCGTAAACCCCGCCCAGGGCCGCCCCGAATAACCCGAAGGTTACCGGGTCCGGGGCCAGCCCCAGGGCCAGGTGGCAGCCAACGGCCAGGGCGATCCCGACCACCACCATGACCGGGCGGCCAAACCGGTCGATGGCCAGCCCGGCCAGCGGCCCGACCAGGACCCCGGTCAGGCCGTAGAGGGAGAGCAGGACCCCGCTCCGGTCGACCGGCACCTGCCAGCGGTCGGCCAGGTAGACCGCCCACAAATAATAGGTGCCGGAGACCGCCACGTAGCCCCCGGCCGAGAGGACCGCAATCGGCCACAGCCGGGGGGTGGCCAGAAGCTTAAGGGGCACCCACCAGACCCCCCGGCCGGTCCGGCCGGTGCGCCGGTCCCCCTGCCGGTAAATCCCGAACCAGCGCAGGTAATAGGCGGCCAGGCCCAGGGAGGCCAGGGCGACGACCAGGTAGGCGAGTCGCCAGTTGATCAGGGCGAGGTTTCCGGCCACCACCGGGGCGGCCAGGTTGCCGCCGGTGTTTATCGCCCCGAAGAGCCCCATCGACCGCCCGAGCCGAACCGGCGGGACGACGTCGGCCAGGACGGCCAGCAGAATCGGGGTGGTAAAGGCGTTCGTTACGCCCTGGAGAATCCGGCCAAGGGTAAATACTTCGACGTTTGGGGCCAGGCCGCACAGGAGGGCCGCCAGGCCGAAGCCGGCAAACCCCCAGAAGGCCGTCCACCGCCGGGAGAAGGCGTCGGCGACGGCCCCGGAAAAGACCTGAAACAGGGCAAAGGGCACCATGTAGGCGGTGACGGCCAGGGAGAGTCGGCCCAGGTCGGTCTGAAGCTCCCGCTGGAGGAGGGGTAGAAGGACAACCATGACGTTGCCGCCCATCGGACCCAGGGCCGCCCCGGTGTAAAAGACCAGGGGAACCCGGACCTGGCTCGCCGCCCGGGAATGCGCGCCCATCGGGATTTATTATAAGCGGGCCTCGACGGCCCGGCCCAAACCGGGTAAGATTACCGTCGAAGGCATGAAAGTTCTGGTTATCGGCGGCGCCGGCTACGTCGGGAGCGTCACGGCCGAAGCCCTCCTGGCGGCCGGCCACGACGTCGTCATCTACGACAACCTGAGCCGGGGCCACGCCGGGGCGGTGCCCCCCGGCGCCGAACTGGTCGTGGCCGACCTGGCCGATACGGCCCGGCTGGCCCGGGTCCTGGCCCGGGGCCGGTTCGACGCGGTGATGCATTTTGCGGCCCTGAGCCTGGTCGCCGAATCGGTCCGGGAGCCGGCCCGCTACTTTCAACAGAACGTCGGCCTGACCCTCCGGCTCCTGGAGCTGATGCTGGGGACGGGGGTCCGCCGGTTCGTCTTTTCGTCAAGCGCCGCCGTCTACGGCGAGCCCCGGTCGGTGCCCATCGAAGAAGACCACCCGACCGCCCCCACCAACCCCTACGGCCAGACCAAACTCATGGTCGAAGCGGCCCTGGACTGGCTCGGCCGGCTGGCCGGCCTGCGGTACGCCTCCCTCCGCTATTTTAATGCGGCCGGGGCGACCGACCGCCTGGGCGAGGACCACCGGCCGGAAACCCACCTGATTCCGTCGGTACTGGAGGTGGCCGCCGGCCGGCGGCCGTTTATCGAGGTCTTCGGCCGGGACTACCCGACGCCGGACGGCACCTGCATTCGGGATTTCGTCCACGTGGCCGACATCGCCGATGCCCACCTGAAGGCCCTCGAGAAGCTGGACGGGGGCAGCATCGTCTGCAACCTCGGCAGCGGGTCGGGCTATTCGGTTCTGGAGGTCATCGAGGCGGCCCGGCAGGTTACGGGCCGGCCGGTGCCGGTTAGATTCGGCCCCCGGCGGCCGGGCGACCCGGCGGTACTGGTCGCCAGCCGGACCCGGGCCGGGCAGGTGCTCGGCTGGCACCCGAAATATGACGGGCTGGAGGCGATTATCGGCAGCGCCTGGGAATGGCGGTGCCGGCACCCGGCCGGCTACGGCCGGGCCGATTAGCGGCCCTAAGGGGTCGGTTCGGCCGCCGCCTCGGCCGGCAGCATCTCACCCAGGATCCGTTGAAGGGCCATAGTGTGGCTGCAGATGTTCCAGCTAGCGAAGAAGTGGCAGGTGCAGTGCCACTTACCGTCCTGGAAGCTGACGGTGTGGTAGTCGTTGTCCCCCCGGAAACGCACCGTAAACTGGACGAAGGTGACGCGGTCCCGTTCCTCGGCGTAGCGCTTGGCCTTCTCGATCTTGGAAATCAGGGCCGAATTCATCGAGCGCCTCCTGAAAGTAATAGTCGCCGGCGGACCTTAAAAATACGGGGTGAAACCGCCTGGGACCGGCGGCCTGAGCCGTGCCTGGCCTTTACACCCGACGGGTAGTTACCGCCCCTGATTAGCACAATAATCCCGGTTAGATTATAGCAGGGAACGGCGTCATCGGGCAGCCGCATCACCCGGTCAAAGCTGACTGCGGGAGCGGGCCGGCTCCTGTCAGTAAAAGGGGTAGCGGGGCAGGAAGCCGCCAACCATCACCAGGTCGACCAGGGCGCCGATAGGCCCGGCCAGGAACATCAGAATGTAGGCCCACCACGGCCACGGGTTCTGGGCGGTGATGATGATGCTCCAGAAGACGCTGATAAAGCCGACGGTGAGCCAGCCAAATACAAATTGAAGCAAACAGCCGCCACCGCGGGAGCCCGAGCGCGCGGTCTGCAAGCTTCGCCTCCTTTGTGAAAACTATCGCAAGATTATACCCCAGAGCCACCCGGGCCGCCAGGGCCAACGGGTTGGACCTTTTTGAAGTTGCAATATGTGGTATAATCAAGCACATTTCGCAGGTTAAATGTTGGGGACGACGGGTCGTTCGGGCAACGGTGCCCGCTGGCGTAGTGGGGGCCCGGCAGCGGGTGGCTCCTGGCGCTGGAGCTGGAAGCCGCCCCCCTGGTCTTCTGCTCGCCTCCTACTGTGATGCTGAAATTTCTGAAAGGAGGTTTCTCCCTTGCGTGAGTTAAATCGGCGTGAGTTTCTGGTTGGGGTCACCGGGACCGGTTTGGCCGTGGTCCTGGGAGCCTGTGCGCCGAGCCAGCAACCTGCTCAGCCCTCCCAGCCTGCCGGCGGCCTGGCCCGGGAGCAGGTCATCCGGATCCCCCTGACCGAGCCGCCCACCCTTGACCCCGGCCTGGCAACGGACACCGTCTCCCTCGACGTCATTGTCCAGCTCTTTGAGGGGCTGGTCGGGTTTGACGATTCGGGGAAGGTCTTCGGCATCCATGCCGAACGGTGGGAGGTGTCCTCCGACGGTCTGAGGTATACGTTCTACCTGCGGCAGGGCCCGAAGTGGTCGAACGGCCGGCCGGTCACCGCCCAGGACTACGAGTGGGCCTGGAAGCGCAACATCGACCCGAAGACGGCCTCTGACTACGCCACCACCCTCTTTCCGATTAAGAATGCTCAGGCGATCCACGAGGGCAAGGCCGACCCCCAGACCCTCGGTGTCCGGGCCCGGGACGACCGGACCCTGGAGGTGACCCTGGAGGCCCCGGCCGCCTACTTCCTGCGGCTGGCGTCCACCTGGACGATGTTCCCCCTCCCCCGGGAGGCCATCGAAAAGTACGGCGACAAGTGGACCGAGGCCGGCAACATCATCACCAACGGCCCGTTCAAGATGACCTCCTGGCGGCACCAGCAAGAGATCGTCCTTGAGCGCAACGAGGACTACTGGGGCAAGAAGCCGACCCTGCAGCGGGTCACTTACCGCATCTTTCCCGAAGGGGCCGACGAGCAGGTTCTGGCCGCCTACGAGAATGACGAGCTGGACGTTGCCCGGGGTATCCCGCCGGCCCAGGTCGACCGGGTCCTAAATGACCCGAAGCTCAAGGCCCAGATTAAGATCTTCGACCAGTCCGGCACGATGTTCATTACCGTCAACAACCGGCGGCCCCATTTAAAGGACCCGCGGGTCCGCCAGGCCCTCGGGATGACCATCGAGCGGCAGACCATCATCGACAAGGTCCTCAAGACGGTGGCCACCCCGGCCTACTCCCTCCAGCCGCCCGGGATCGTGGGCCGCAACCCCGACATCTGGCCGAAGGAGGATGTTAACCGGGCCAAGCAGCTCATGGCCGACGCCGGCTACCCGAACGGCCAGGGCTTTCCGGAGATAACGTTCACCTACAACACTTCGGCGGCCTGGAAGGCCCTGGGCGAGTACCTGCAGCAGCGCTGGCAGCAGACCCTGGGTATCAAGGTCAAGCTCCAGGAGATGGAGTGGGCCGTTTTCCTCAGATGGCGCCGGACGCCCGAGGCGAGCCAGACCTATGACGTTTACCGGGGCGGCTGGCTTTCGGACTACGAGGACCCGAACAACTGGTACAACGTGCTGTGGGACTCGGCCGAGGACCCGGGCATATTTAACTCGGGCTGGAAGAACGACCAGTATGACCGGATCGTCCGCCAGGCCCGGGCGGAGCTCAATGAGCAGCGGCGTCAGGAGCTCTACAGCCAGGCCGAACGGATCCTGGCCCAGGAGTACCCGAACATTCCGGTTTACCATTACGCGGCCCGGCACCTGGTCAAGCCCTGGGTCAGCAACTGGACAATCTCCCGGATACTGGGGTTTGCGCCCCTGCGGGACGTCCAGATTCTCGCACGCTAATGGGCAGGGGGCGGGCGGGTTCGAACCCGCCCGCCCCCCAAACCTTTCGGAGGATACGGGTCCGACGTGTGGAAGTATGCCCTCCGACGGATACTGCTCCTGATACCGACCCTGCTGGCCGTCTACACCCTGGTCTTTATCCTGTTTCACCTGACCCCGGGCGGCCCGTGGGATAGGGAGCGGCCGGTCCCCGTAACGGTCCAGGAGTATCTAAACGCCAAGTACGGCCTGGACAAGCCCCTCTGGGAACAGTATATCAACTACCTGGTCGGGGTTATCACCCGGTTCGACCTGGGGCCGTCGTATAAATACACCCATCTGACGGTCCGGGATATCATTTTCCAGTTCTTCCCCAATTCGATTCAGGTCGGCCTGCTGGCCATGGCCATCGCTGTGACCCTCGGTGTCACCCTCGGGGTGCTTTCGGCCATCAAGCAAAACACGGTTCTCGACTACGTCCTGATGTTCTTTGCGATCTTTGGGGCGACGGTCCCGACCTTCGTGGTCGGCCCCCTCCTGGTGTGGCTGGTAATCCTCACCCTCGGGGTCGGGCTGCCCACCGGCGGCTGGGGAACGCCCCGGCACCTGGTCCTGCCGGTCATTACCCTGGCCCTCGGCCCGATGGCTATCCTCGCCCGGTACACCCGCTCGTCGATGCTGGAAGTCATTCGGGCCGACTACATCCGGACGGCCCGGGCCAAGGGGCTCCCTGACCACGTGGTCATCGTCCGTCACGCCCTGAAAAATGCCCTGATTCCGGTGGTCACCGTGGCCGGGGTAATCCTGGCGGTGGTGATAACCGGGTCGTTCTACGTCGAGTTCATCTTCTCAATTCCCGGGATCGGTCAGTATTTCGTGACCAGCGTGAGCAACCGGGACTACCCGGTGCTGATCGGCGTCTCGTTGCTGTTTGCCACCGTTATTGCCGTGATGAATCTTATCGTCGACCTGGCTTACGGGTTCCTTGACCCGAGAATCCGGTACCAGTAGGCTGGAGGGTGATATTATGACGGCTCAGACCTCGCCCCGACCGGGTGCGGCCGCCCCGGAAGTCGTCCTGCCGGGCCGGGGTCCGACAAGCCTCTGGGCCGACGCCTGGCGCCGGCTCCTGCGGAACCGGGCGGCGGTCGTCGGCATGTGCTTTATCGGGTTCATGCTTTTTGTGGCGATTTTTGCCGACGTCCTGGCCCCTTACCCGTACTGGCAGCAGGATGTCACCAACCAGTTTCAGCCGCCGAGCCGGGAGCACCTTTTCGGAACCGACCACCTCGGCCGGGACGTCCTGAGCCGGCTTATCTACGGCGCCCGGGTTTCGATGGCGGTTGGCTTCATCGTCCAGGGAATCATCGTCCTTATCGGGGTTCCGGTTGGGGCGATTGCCGGCTACTTCGGGGGCAAAATTGACCAGCTCTTGATGCGCTTCGTCGACATCATGTACTCGTTCCCGGACCTGCTCCTGATTATCATCATAATGACGGCCCTGCGGGCCGCCACCAACCAGGAAAACATCAGCGGTATCCTCTGGCTGATGGCCCGGGCAGATGACCTGTTCGGCGGACTGCTGGGGGTTTTCATTGCCCTGGGGCTTACGAGCTGGCTCACGGTGGCCCGGCTCGTTCGGGGCCAGGTCCTTTCCCTGAAGGAGCGGGAGTTCGTGGAGGCGGCCCGGGCGGTGGGGGCCGGTCACTTCCGGATCATTCGGGCCCACCTGGTACCCAACACCCTGGCCCCCATTATCGTTGCGGTCACCTTCGGCATCCCGGGTGCAATCCTGACCGAGGCGGCCCTGAGCTTTATCGGCCTGGGGGTCAAGCCGCCAATGCCGTCCTGGGGGCTGATGATTCTGGACGGCTACCGGGCGATGCGGGCCTATCCGTACCTGTTGCTCTTCCCGGCCGCGGCCCTCTCGCTGACGGTCTTGAGCTACAACTTTTTCGGCGACGGTCTCCGGGATGCCCTCGACCCCTGGATGAAGCAGTAGACGCCGGGGTGCTTGCGGGCGGGCGGGGCGGTATGCTATCCTTCGGCAGCAGATGGCGGGGACGTCCACCCGGGCCGAGGCGGCGGTCCTTCCCGTTTTCGCCTGGGCCCACTTCAGCCACCACCTGGCCGTCGGGGGCCTCCTGCCCCTGCTGCCGGTCATCCGGGACGAGTTCGCCCTCGATTACCTCTTAAGCGGTACCCTCGTCTCCGGGTTCTCCCTGGCCTACGGGTTTGCCCAGGTCCCCCTGGCCTTTCTGACCGACCGCTACCGGCTCCGAAAGTCCCTCATCATCGCCCTTGGCCTGTTTGGGGCCGCCCTCGGCTCCATCGGCGTCGGCCTCTCCACCAGTTACGTCCAGATGCTGGTTCTGCTCGTCCTGATGGGCCTGTTCGGTTCGACCTACCACGCCCTCGCCTCATCGTTTCTTTCGGAATACTTCCCGGCCGACAGCCGGGGACGGTCCCTGGGCCTCCACGTGGTCGGGGGGAGCGCCAGCTTCATCGCCACCCCGGCCCTGGCCCTCGCCATCCTGAACCTGAGCGGCTCGTGGCGGGCGGCGTTCATCGGCCTGGCCCTGCCCGCCATCATTGCCGGCCTGCTCCTCCTGTGGGCGGCTGCCGGCCGGGAAAAGGTGATGGTCAGCAACCGGGCGACCACCCCGCGGCTCCCCATCCTGGAGATGGTCCGTCTCATCGGCCTGCTGGCGCTGATTGCGGCGGTCATGCAGGTGGTAACGGGCGGCATTAATGCCTTTTTACCCCTCTATTTGGTTGACCGGCACGGGGTGGCCCGGGAGGTGGCCGGGATCGCCGTTGGGCTGGTGGCCGGGGCTGGGATTGTTGGGGCGCCGGTAGGCGGGATGCTTTCGGACCGGCTCGGCCGCAAGCCGGTTATTCTCTTCTCGGTGCTGCTTTCGGGTCCGCTGCTCTATCTGATCACCGCCGCCCCCCACGGCGTCGGCCTTTACCTGCTGATCGTCCTCTACGGGCTGGTCATCAGCATGCGGATGCCGACGATGGAATCCCTCATTGCCGACGTCGTTCCGGCGGCCCAGCGGGCCACGGTCCTGAGCGCCTATTACTTCCTGGCCAACGAGGTCTCCGGGGTCGCCACGCCCCTCATTGGCTTGCTGAGCGACCTGACCGACCTCAACACGGCCTTTGTCGTCCTGGCCGTTTTCTCCATCCTGGCCGGTCTGCTGGCGGCCCTCCTGCGGGGTGGGAAAGCCGGGCGGGCGGCGGCGTAATAAGAGGAGGAGGTTCATGGATGGGTTCAAAGACTATTTTATTGCGGAGTTTGTTGACGAGTACGTTTCCGGCCTCATAACCCGACGGGAGGCCCTCCGGAAGCTGGCGGCCGTTACCGGGTCGGTGGCCATTGCCAGCAGCATCCTGGCCGCCTGCACCCCGTCCCAGCCCGCCCCGGCCACCCCGGCCC